>OMNP01000356.1_pt1 | contig 18617 bp, 20 predicted proteins | sample 1673811 | NCBI WGS metagenome assembly OMNP01 (sample SAMEA103958127, study PRJEB25191) | human gut metagenome | biome: human-associated habitat [ENVO:00009003]; feature: intestine environment [ENVO:2100002]; material: feces | place: Germany | collected 2013/2015
ATTCTTTACGAATGTTCGAACCTTCCCGACCAAGGCTATCGACTTTGATCTGGTGAAGGGCGACCGCCGCATGGCCGCTTTCGTTCATCCGCGCAAGGGCGGCAAGGTGCTCAAACGCAACGGGAAGGAATACCGCCGGCAGAGCGAACACATCGGGCTGCTACCGCTTGTGATGGTCACTCCGAGCGACTGGAATCTTATCGCCGGCGGCAGCGAGGAGCGGCGACGACTGATCGACCGGATAATATCGCAGGGGAACCACGAATATCTGGAGCAGCTGATTGGCTACAACCGTGCGCTCGAACAGCGCAACGCGATGCTGAAACAGGGCATCGCCGACCCTCTGTTGCTCGAAACCGTCGACACTTTTCTTTGCCAGGCGGCGGCAGCCATCCACAAGGCTCGCCAGCAATGGATTGAAAGGTTCACTCCAATCTTCATGCGCTACTACAACACAATCTCCGACAGCAACGAGCAGGTGAGGCTCGACTACCGCAGCGTGCTCAACACTCAGACAATGGCGGAAGTGCTGCGTCAGAATCTGGAACGCGACCGCGTGCTTGGACACACGTCGATGGGCGTGCACCGCGACGACATCGAGCTGATGCTCGGCGACGAGCTGATGCGCCGCACGGGCTCGCAAGGACAGTGCAAGACCTACACAATCGCGCTGCGCCTCGCCCAGTTCGACTTTCTGAAAACGGAATGCGGACAGACTCCGATTCTGCTGCTTGACGATATTTTTGACAAACTTGACGCAAACCGCGTGGCAAACATTATGCGCATCGTGTCGGAACCGGCTTTCGGGCAGATTTTTGTGTCAGACACCAACCGCCAGCACCTCGACGAGACTGTGGAGGCGGTGGGTAGCGACTACCGCATTTTCACGGTCGACAACGGTGTGTGCCGTCAGGAAGGAGGCATACAATGAAACGCCGCGACCCCGTGCTCTTAGGCGACGTGATGCGCCAGTTTCTCGACCCTGCGGCTCTCGACGACAATGCCAACCAGCAACGCCTTGTAGCCTTCTGGCCCGACGTGGTGGGCGAATACATCAACCGGCAGACGGTGCGCCGCTGGATAAAAGACCGCGTGCTGCATGTGGTCATCGTTTCCGCTCCGCTGCGCAACGAGCTGATGCTCAACCGCAGCCATTTGGTGAAACGCCTGAATGAAATCACAGGAGCCGACGTCATCTCCGACATCGTTTTCCACTGAAAACAAAAACGAGACGGCAGCCCGTAAAAATGAGCCTCCGCCTCGTTAAATTCTTTGTCACTTCCGCTTATTCCTGACGCATGCGGCGAGTGAAGTCAGCCATTTTTATAGCCACCTCGGCAGCCTCCGCGCCCTTGTTGCCAAGCGCACCGCCGGCACGCTCAAGAGCCTGCTCCTCATTGTCGGTGGTAAGCACGCCAAACACAACCGGCACCTCGCCGTTTGCATTCAACTGAGCCACGCCTTGAGTCACACTGTCGCAAACATAGTCGAAATGCGGTGTGCCGCCACGAATCACGCAGCCAATCACAATCACAGCCTCGACATTGACATTGTCGATCATGCACGCCGCGCCATAAGTAAGCTCCACCGTACCCGGTACATGCTCAACGAGGATATTGTCGTCGGTGTAGCCCTCGGCATGAAACACGTCGAGCGCGCCCTTCAACAAAGCCTCCGTCACTTGTGGATTCCACTCAGCCACGACAATTCCGACGCTGAAACCGTCCAATTTTGGCAAATTAGCCTTATGCCCTTCCTGGGCTCTCAATTCTGTTGACATAGTATGTACGTTTTTTTGTTTCGCTCTACAAAGGTAATGCAAAATAAAATAACTCATTTATTGTGGGGAGAATTATTATACGGCGTTTCATCCTCGGCGGCAAGGGAAATGTCGGTTCGCTCCACTGCATTGTCGTCGAGATAGATGCCACAGAGCGTCTGCTCGATGCTGCGCAACGTAGCGGCTCGTTCGCGAGGCTTCAGCTGGCATTCCCACACCTGGATCACGTGCCAGCCCATACGCCTCAACTCCATCCGGTCCCGGGCATCGCGCGCCTGATTGCGCTCAATCTTCTGCTGCCAGAAGCCGGCATTTGTCTTCGGCAAGCGGAAATAGCGGCACCCCTCATGCCCATGCCAGAAACATCCGTTTACGAAAATCACCGTACGGTAGCGGCCAAGCACAATGTCGGGCGTGCCCGGCAGAGCGCGCACGTTCTTGCGATAGCGGAATCCCCGGGAAAACAGGTAGTGGCGCACCATCGTTTCCGGACGCGTGTCGCGGCTGCGGATGTGCGACATACAGCGATGCCGTTGCTCGGCTGTCATTGTGTCAACCATACTAATCTTTCAAGCACCCTATCGGCACAACATAAATGCCGTCTTTACGACGGTAAGCGAAATCACCGACACCAGTCAGAACCATCAAAAACGCCGGCTTCTTCATTTTTGTGGTGTCGATTTTGCCAGCCAGCGATGTCAAAGTCAACGCCCCCGCTTCAATCAATGTGTCACCACCCAATTTTATTTCGACGAGTCCGTAATTTCCATTCTTCAAATGAATGACAGCATCGCACTCCAGACCGTTTTTGTCACGGAAATGATAAACGGTACCGCCAAGAGCATCTGCAAACACGCGCAAATCGCGCACACACAATGTTTCAAACAACAATCCGAATGTGTTTAAATCCTCAATCAAATCTTTCGGCCCAATGCCCAATGCGGCAGCAGCTATCGAAGAGTCAACAAAATATCTTGTATCAGATGTCCGTATCGCTGTTTTGCTTCTCAAATTTGGATTCCACGCAGGCATATCCTCTATGACAAAAATCTTGCGGAGAGCCAACAGATACGACTCAACAGTGACGTCGCTCACCGAATCCGATTCGTTGACAGCGATATCCTTACGTATAGTCGGAACACTTGCCTGTGCGCCTTGATGGCGCGCGTACGAACGAAGCAACCTCTTTGCAAGATCTGAATCTCTGTTTACATTGTCAACACGAGAAATGTCAGAACGCGTCACCGACCCAAGATATTCCTCGACCTGAAGCAACGCCGCTTTTTCTGTTTGCTTTGACACAGCCCTCGGCCAACCGCCGCGACACACTGCAAATGCAAGTTGCGACAATGACAATGTGCTTGTAGCGCCAATGCTTTCTGGCGACTCAAACAGTTCAGAAAGACTTACGCCGCCATTGGATTCTCCAGACTCCCAAAGACTCATCGGACGCATTTTAACCCAGCCAAAACGGCCGGTCCCTGTGTGCTCTATCTGCCCATTGTTTATCACTGGAACAGCTGAACCGGTAAGGATAAACTGACCATCGCCATCTCTGTGGTCAACAGTGAAACGAATGGCATCCCAAAACTGCGGAGCCGTCTGCCACTCATCAATAAGTCGAGGCACAGCACCGTCAAGCAAAGTATTGATATCGGTTTCAACCATTTGCATATACTGCATCCGCCTCATCGGATCGTTCATATAAAGCACGCTCTTGGCTTGCTGCTCGGCAGTCGTGGTCTTACCACACGCTTTTGGACCCTCCACCAAAACAGCCCCAATTGCCTCCAACTTCTCTCGCAATATTCCGTCTGCTATCCGCGGCTTATATTCGCTCATTTTTGTTCGTATTTTTGTTTATGCAAAGATATTTTTTAATTTCCACATAAACAAATATTTACGAATCTTATTTGGCGATTTGGCCATTTTTTATTTGGCGATTTGGCCATTTTTTGCTTGGCGATTTGGCCATTTTTTGCTTGGCGATTTGGCCATTTTATTTTGACAGCGTGAGGCGCACTTTGTCGGGGGTCACGACAAGGCGGGCATTGGCGCCTTCGATGATTGGAAGGTTGTAGTCGACATGCCCCACCGGGAAGTTGTAAGCCACCGGGAAATCGTAGTCGGCAACCATCCGCTGCACCATATCGTACATATTGTCGAAGCGTGCCGTTAAGACGCAGATGGTAGAGCATGCGCTCTATGCTGTAGATAGCCTCGTCGATGTCCTCAATGAAGAGGATGTGGTCCTTGCGGAGCAAGTTGAACGGTGTGGACAGCAGTCCGCTCAGCACGGCGATATTGCCTCCGTAAATTCTGCCTTCAGCCTCGCCAAGACGGTTGTGAGGGTCGGCCGCCACTTCATAGTCGGGCATGGTGCCGGTAAGGATGTCGCGGAGCGCGCGGCTGCATTCATCGTCGGGACGTTCGGTCAGATGCTTGCACATCAGCGAGTGTATGCTTGCCACGCCATCGCGGGCCAACGCTGCATGGAAGGCCGAGATGTCGCTGAATCCCATCACCCATTTAGGGTCGCGGCTCCACAATCCCGGCTCGAAATGCTCGAGCAGATGCACCACTCCGTATCCGCCACGGCTGCACATTATGGCACGCACCGACGGGTCGGCGAGCGCCTGACGGATGTCGGCTATACGCTCTTCCGCCGTTCCGCTGTACGAACCGTTCACGCCTTTGCAGTGCCGACTCACCACGGGGCGGAATCCCCAACTCTCGATTGTCCGGCATGCGCTGTCGACCAGCTCCGGTTTGATTGCACTTGCCGGCGAGAGAATCGCCACGGCATCGCCTTGTCTTAATGGCTTTGGATATATCATATTGTCTTAATTTACTTGTACTTTAATACCTTTCTGACGGAACACTTCTGCGATGCGTTCCAACTCGTCGCGCTCCACTTTCTGCAGGCGCTGCTCCGGTGTGGGGCGATCAAGCGAGTAGAGCATCACCTCTGCCGGCTCAATCTCAAGATAAGCCTTCAGCAACGCCTGAATCTCGGCGTCGGTGGTGTTGTCGATGCGCACGCCGTCGTGCTCGCCACGCACCATCATAGTCTGGACGATGCACTGATGGCGGAATTTTTTTAGATGTCCAACTACGTGCTCCACCGTAAACTCCTTGTTTGCCGGACGGTCGATAAGGCGCATCGTGGCGTCAACCGCCGAGTCAAGTTTCAGAATGTTGTTGTCCACCTTCAGAAGCGCCTCGGCAACAGCCGGACGGTCAATCATCGTGGAATTTGACAAAACGCTGATTTTCACCGAAGGGTAATACTTGTTGCGCAATGCTATCACATCGTCGACCACACCTCCGAAGTCAGGATGCAACGTTGGTTCGCCGTTGCCTGAGAAAGTGATTACGTCAAGACGGTCGCCGGCGGCATGCATCGCCTTCAGTTTGTCTTCCAGAGCCGCGCGCACCTCCTCGCGGGTGCTTATACCAGCCTTTCCCGCGCCCTGGGCATTGTAGCCAGCCTCGCAGTACAGGCAGTCAAACGAGCAGATTTTACCATCGTTGGGCATCAGGTTAACGCCGAGCGACGTGCCGAGCCTGCGGCTGTGGATTGGTCCGAAAATCGTGTCGTGAAACAGTATTGTCACCATATTTCTATTCCTTTCTCAATAATTCGTTGAACAAATCTATATACTTACGCGCCACTGCGCCGTATGAAAACCGCGCCGCCACGCTGTCGTGGAGAGCCTTGCGGTCGACACTCTGCGACACCGCCCACAAGATGCCCTCGGCAAGGCTGTCGGCGTCGGGATAGGCGGCGAGCCATCCGTCGCGCCGATGCGTGATTATGTCCGACTGGCCTCCGTGGTCAAACGCCACGGCAAGGCATCCGGCAGCCTGTCCCTCGGCAAGCGTCATGCCAAACGTCTCGAAATGTGACGACGACACAACCACATCGCCTGCCGCCATCAGGTCTGCCACCTTTTCAGGAGCCACCGCGCCAACCCACCGGTAAGGCAGTCGTATCTGTCCGAGCAGCGACTCGTCGCGGATAGAGCCGAAAAGCTGCAGCTCGATGTTGCAGTCGGGATGACTGTCGGCTATGACGTTTGCCGCCTCGATGAGCAGTCCGAACCCTTTCACGGGGTCGTCAAGTCGCGCCGCGCCCATCGTCACCACCTTCTTGTCCTTGTTTCCTGTACGCTGCCAACTGTAGCTGTCGACCGCCATCGCATTGTGGATCACCGACACCGCCCTGCCCTCAAGCAGCGCGCTGCGGCGGCAACAGTCGGCAAGCCATCCGCTGACAGCCACAAAATGGATGTCGGCATTGTCGTATATGCGTTTTTTCCGCTTCCACACACGGTGCGACAGGTCGTTGCCATAAGGGAAACGCATAAACCTGCAATGTCCGCACTCGCGCTCATAGCCGTCGCAACCATAGGCATGGTGGCAGATTCCCGTCATGCACCACATATCGTGCAGCGTCCACACCAACCGCTTTCCCATTGCGGCAAGTCGCCCAACGTCGGTGAGCGACAGCATCCCCTGGTTTATCCAATTGAGACACACCACATCGGCTGAACGCAGCCACGGATGCGACAGCACATCGGCACCATAGCGCGCCGTCGACACCTTAAACAGGTCGCGGCGGTTCAAGCCGTTTGCGGCGAAGATGCCTATGCGCTCGCGCAGGAAAGCCCAACGGCGCTGCTCCGCTGTTCCTGCCACATCGACAAGCGGGTCGGCAGTAGAACGGTCGACAACAAGCATACTGGCATCAACACCCTCCCCGACAAGGGCATGCAGAAGCCTCCAGCTGGCAATAGCCGCACCGCCATGGGCATCGGCAGTGTTGAGAATCACCACTTTCATTTGCGTCCCCTCCGCAGCATCGCACCGATGTTGAGATGCTCTTTTTTAACAATCATCATGGCAAACACACAAAGCATTGCGGTGTTGACCACAAGTTGCAGCATCGTGTTGCCAACTTTCAGATATTCAACCACAAAATAAAGCACCGCAGCCACGGCTACGTATGAGAGAATCGACTTCAAATCGTAGTCGATAGGATTTTTCTTCTGTCCTACAATATAAGACATCACCATAGCCACGCCATAGCCGGCCACGCCAGCCCAGGCACATGCCATATATCCGAACTTGGGCACAAGCAGCACATTCATGGCAATCAGCACGGCGCATCCCACAAAAGAGAACAACGCGCCCCAAAGCGTCTTGTCGATGAGCTTGTACCAGAACGACAAGTTGAAATAAATGCCCATCAGAATTTCCGCCGCCATCACAATCGGCACCACACGCAATCCAGCCCAATATTCCGGATTCGGGGCAATGACGTGTTTGAGCACATCGATGTAGAACACCACGCAAAGGAATGCCAGCAGCGTGAAGATCACAAAATATTTCATCGCCTTGGCGTAAAACTCCTTGCTGTCCTTGTCGCGGCTCTTGCTGAACACAATCGGCTCGTAGGCATAGCGGAAAGCCTGTGTCAGCAAAGCCATAATCATGGCAATCTTGCTCGCCGCGCCGTAGATGCCGAGCTGCATCTTTGCATCGCTGCCAACATAGACATGGCTGAATATAATCTTGTCAGCCACCTGATTAAGGATTCCAGCGATACCAAGAATCAGTATCGGATAAGAATAGTTGAGCATACGCTTCGCCAACTGCCAGTCGAAACCGCCGCCAAGCTTTATGAGCGGCAGCATCAGCAGCATTATCGTGCCGGTGCAGACAAGGTTGAACAGGAAGGCATAAGCCACATCGCAGCCTCCGAGAAACACGTAGTAGACAATGTTTAACGCTATGTTGAGCACAATGAAGAGCAGCTTCAACGCCACGAAGTGAAACGGGCGCTTGCGGTAGCGCAGATAAGCGAACGGGATGCATTGGAAAGCGTCCATCGCCACAACACCCATCATCATACCTATATACGAAGGATGGTCGACATAGCCCATGGCACCAGCAATCTGCGGCAGAAACGCCAGTCCGAGCGCCACAAACAGCAGCGACGTGGACCCCACCATAATCAGCGTGGTTGAATAGACCCTGCGCGGATTCTCATCCGCCTTGTTCACATAGCGGAAAAATGTGGTTTCCATTCCATAGGTGAGAATCACCATCAGCAACGCCACCCACGCATACACTTCGGTGACAACGCCATAGCCACCCGAACGTGCCGACATCGCCGTGACGTAGATAGGCACAAGAAGATAGTTTAGAAATCGCCCTACGATAGAACTGACACCATAGATGGCAGTGTCTTTTACCAATGATTTTAATCCAGCCATTATTCTCTGTTTTTTATCATTATTATGGTTGCAAAGGTATACATTATTGCGAGCATAGACAACAAAAGCGTCCAAAGTCGACCAGCTAAAAACATCGGCGGCGAGACCCGCAATATGGAGCATCCGCCGCCGATTGTTTCTTTCGCAACCACCTATAGCGCCGCCGCTACCTTTCCTACCCTCGCCAGTTTCGCCATAAACGTTTTGTCTGTTTTAGCAGTCTGCAGATTATACCGCAATTGTATTTGCAACAACGGTTCCGCATTGACCCCGAGCGCCGCCTCAAACAGCAACGCTGTTTTCTCCGACAACGGTCTATGCCCATTCAAGATTTCGTTTAATGCCGAATAAGCAATACCCATCTTCTCTGCCAACTTTCGTTGTGACAGTCCTCGATATTCAATCTCATCTTTCAAAATTGCGCCTGGATGAGTAGGATATGCCGGCGTCATACTGTTTGCCGTCATATTTTCTTTCCAAAAGCACGACGACGCTTGTGCTGGCGCGTCTCGAAATATTGCCACTGCGACTGCACCTTCGTGTTCAGCTCCAACTCCGGATTGCTCTCGGCATACTTGAACCCATATTTTTGGAAATACGGAATCAAGTCGGTGAACAGCAATGCGTTTACGCCCTTGCTCTGATATTCCGGCTTGATAGCCACAAGCAGAAGGTCGACCGTGTCGGTCACGTTGAAATACATGGCGCGCATCAGATGCCACCATCCGAACGGCAACATTCGTCCATGCGACTTCTGCAGCGCCCGCGACAACGACGGCAAAGCCACGCCCACACCGATAACCTCGTTGTTGGAGTCTTTTATCACACAGAGCAGGTCGAGGCGCAACAGGCGCAGATAAATCTTCACATAATAGTCAATCTGACGGTCGGTCAGTTTGGTAAACTCAAACAGCTCGGCATAAGCCTCGTTGATAAGGTCGAAGAACGGACGTCCCACCTCGCGGACAACCTTCTTGCGGTTGGTGTATTTCTCCACGTGCAGCCCATATTTCTTCTTCACTATCTCGGCGATGCGCTGATGCTTCTCAGGGATAGCGTCGGGCACGGTCATCTGAAATTCCACCCAGTCGGCGCGTTTTTCAAATCCCATGCGCTCCATGTGCTTGGGATAGTATGGGTAGTTGTAGATAGTGGCCATCGTCGACAATTCATTGAAGCCCTCGATAAGCATTCCCTCATAGTCCATATCGGAAAATCCGAGCGGACCGACAATCGTTTCCATTCCGCGCTCCTTGCCCCATGCTATGGCAGCGTTGAAAAGCGCGTCGCACACTTCCTCATCATCGATAAACTCCACAAATCCGAAACGCATCTCCTTCTTGCCTCGCTGCTCGTTTGAGAGGCGATGGATGATTGCAGCGATGCGTCCCACAGGCTTGCCGTCGCGGAAAGCCATAAAATACTCGGCATCACACAACTCAAACGCAGGGTTCACGTCGGGCGACAGCGTGTTGACATCGTCCATGCGCAACGGCGGCACAAAGCAGTCGTTGCCTTTATACATATCCGTGCCAAACTGCACAAACTTTTTCAGTGACTTCTTATCCTTCGGTATAACTCTGATTTCTACAGACATATCTTTGTTCTATTTTTTCATTATATCTTCCCATTCGTCCGCGCCTGTCGTGTCAAGACCGTCGCGCGTAAGCCCGTGGCGCAGCATTCCCTCAACAAACCGAGCCACCAGACGCGCATCGCATTCCAGACGATGTGCGGCGTCGGGCGTCCCGTCTGACTCACGCGTCAGCACACCGCTTTTGGTGAACAGCGACACATTGTGCCGGCTGTCGGAAAAAAGGAAATTGTTGCAATAAAATTTTATATGCTCGTTGTAGCAGGCGCGGGCATCTGCCTTTCCGAATATTTTCATCATATCGCTCTCGCGGGCGATGACCACATCGGCGACCTCAAGATTTTCAACGATAGCCGGCATCACACGCGTTATGCGGCTGCACAGCTCAGGCTTGAAACCCGGCAGATAGACGATTATCGCCTTGCGGTCCTGAGCATACGCCAACAATTCAGAGAGCGGCTGGCGCACGCTTTCCTCCACAGAGAAAAACGATCCGAACACCACGATGTCGTTCTCCTCGATTTTCGGCCACAACACGTCAAACCTCGAGTCGGGGTATTTCACATACTCCGAGAAACGCTCGTTGCCCACCTTGTCGCGGAAAATCAGCGACACCTGCGACTGCCCTTCCGTAAACCGGTCGACCGACTTCACGCCCACACCGTTTTTCTTCAGCGTGTCAACAATCATGTCGCCCACGCCGTCGGTGGCACATTCACTTACGAATTCCACTTTCACGCCGTCGTGGCTCAATGCCATTGCCATGTTTGCAATGCGTCCGCCAACAAACGAACACACCTGCCTCCCCTCCTCATGCAGGATGTCGAGGCAAGCCTGTCCCACTGCAATAACCTTGCTCACCGTTGTTCCTCCTTTTCCTCACCACGGCTCTTCTTGCCGAGATACCCACCATGATGGCGCAGCGCATACTGCTCCTTTGTGAATCCCGTGGTGCGCATCGTTCCCACAACGAGCACGTCGCCAATGACAGTCATCAGCGTTGTCGACGTGGTAGGAGTCAGCCCGAGCGGACAAACCTCCGGAGCGTTGCCCGTCCAAAGACACACATCCGCCGACTGAGCCAGTTCACTGTCGGCATTTCCCGTAATCACGATAATCTGCAGCTGCGGATTCAACCGCTTTGCAAGCGTCACCAGCTCCACAATCTCGCGCGTCTTACCCGAATTCGAGAGCAGCAGCATGATGTCGTTCTCCTGCATCACGCCCAAGTCGCCATGCTGCGCCTCGCTCGGGTGCAGGAACACGGCAGGGATTCCCGTCGACGCAAAAGTCGTTGCAATGTTCATGGCAATCTGTCCAGCCTTGCCCATGCCCGATGTTATAAGTTTTCCGTGGCGGTTCCACACCTGCTCCACAATCATTCCTACAGCACGCTCATATCCGTCGGTCACCGGGATTTCCGCCACCGCACGGCTTTCGTGAGCGAGGATGTCGCGCATACACTGTTTGATGTCTGTCATATCTGTTGTCAGTCTTTTGATTCAATCAAGTTGCGTCCTTCATACTCGCAGATGGCTTTCACCCACGCAGCCGGAAGGCATTTCGATTCCTGCGTATCCACGTCGAACGCCACCATCACCGTCGCGCATTCGCTCTTCACCTCCTTCGTGACAGTGTTTACGATGCGCTGGTGCACTTTGAAACTCTTCTCGCGGATCGACTCCACACGGGTCACGACCGACACCGGCTCGCCGAATCGCATCGGGGCGTAGAAGTTGCAGTTCACGTTGGCAATCACCACGTCGGGCCGCGTCCAGTTCATCTGACCTTTGCGGATGGTGGTGAAATAAGCCGATTTACCGAGGTCGTAATAGGTGAAAAACACAGAGTTGTTGACGTGTCCGAGCACATCGATGTCGTTAAAACGCATCTGCACCGGGATAGAGTGCCTGAACGCCGGCTTTGACTCTATCTTTTCAAGATTTTTCTCTTCCATTTCTTTCCTCCTTTTTTGCTGCCGGGCAAGCCCGACATCAATATGCAAAATTACTCAGATTTCCTCAATATTCAAAGCGTAGCTTTTATAATGTCATTATTCAATGACATTAAACAAACTTTTTTCGTTCTATATTTGCAGAAATTTATGTTTTTTGTGTAAGTTTGCAAAAAACGTCTCGCAATGGATTTCAACAAGACAATCAACCGCTGGCACACCGGCTGCGTAAAATACGACGGTCTGCAGCAAAACTACGGTCGAAGCGACCTTTTGCCGCTTTGGGTGGCTGATATGGATTTCGAGGTGTGTCCCGCCATCACAGACGCTCTGCGCCACAGGCTGGAGCACCAAGTGTTCGGCTATTCGATAGCACCCGACAGTTATTGGCAGTCGATACAGGACTGGCTGCTCAACCGCCATGGATTCAGCGTGGAGCGCGACGAGCTGACATTCATCCCCGGCATTGTCCGCGGACTTGCGATGGCACTTCAGGTGTTTACCGACAAGGGCGACAAGGTGCTGATACAACAGCCCGTCTACCATCCGTTCCGCATCATCATCGAGGGCAACTGCCGCAAGGTGGTCAGAAATCCGCTGCGCTTCTGCGACGACGGACACGTAGAGATGGACTTCGAGCTGCTCGAGCGCCAGTTTGCCGAGGAGCGTCCGCGCATGATGATTCTCTGCAATCCGCACAACCCCGGCGGATTTGTATGGAGCCGCGAGGAGCTGGCACGTCTTGCCGACCTCTGCACCGAATACGGCGTGCTGGTGGCGAGCGACGAAATCCACGGCGACCTTGAGCTGTTTGGCAACCGCTACACCCCGTTTGCCTCCGTTTCCGACGCAGCGGCGCAATGCAGCGTCACGTTTGGCGCGCCGTCGAAGACATTCAACATCGCCGGCATCGTAAGTTCGTGGTGTGTGGTGAAAAATCCGGCACTCCGCCGCAAGTTCTTCACCTGGCTGACAGTCAATGAATACAACGTGCCCACATTCGTGCAGACCGTAGCCACCGAAGCCGCCTACACCAAAGCGGCGGGATGGCTTGACGAGGCGCTGCGCTACATCGAGGACAACATCCGCTACACGGAGCAATTTCTGGCGGAGCGGATACCGCAAATCCGCGCCATGCGCCCGCAGGCGTCGTTCCTCGTATGGCTCGACTGCTCGGCATTGGGACTGAAGGGCAAGGACTTGGTCGACCTTTTTGTCGACAAGGCGCACCTGGCCCTCAACGACGGCGAGATGTTTGGCACCGGAGGCGAATGCCACATGCGGCTCAACGTGGGCTGCTGCCGCACAACGCTTGAAAAGGCGCTCCGCCAACTGGAGGGCGCCGTCAATAAAAACTTAAAAAAAGGATGAAATATAACGACGAAGAAGACAAATGTTATGGCATCGCCGGAATGGCGATAGGTATTTCAATCTGGAACGGAGAGGACCTGCTCTACCAAATCGACATTGACGACGATGAGCACGGCTACATCTCGTTTACGCCCGACTATTATTTCTCAGGCAATCCCGCGGTGTCGCCCGTGGAGTCGTGGCACGCCACGCTCAAGCACTACCAGATGACCGCTCATCGCCAACTTGTTCTGCCGCAATCTGCCGGCAGGCAAGCCGACGCAATACGCCGACGCCAAGAAAGCGATTTTCAGCACCGTAGCAGATGAGGGCAAACGCACCTGCCAATTGGATGACGATGAGATAAGAAGCATGTTTCAGGAAACGTTCAACTATCTGGAGCAGGTGTTCCGCAACCCATCGGTGCGCAAAATAGCACACGAGTTTGCACAACATCTGAAAGACAGCCGACGGCTGTCGCACTATGAGGTGAAACAACTCCTCGGCATGATAAGCGAAGACTAAGATTCGGAACAAAAAAACAACGACTAAGATTGTGAAAATAAGGAATTTACTTCTAACCGCCACAGCCGTGACAACAGCTGCGGTGGCGATGATGTCGGGCGGCAGCGCCGACGATGTGATGACACGCAGCGCCGACGGCACCTACGTGGTCAACACCACCACACTTGCGCCCACCGTCAAAGGCTATGCCGGCGCCACGCCTCTGAAAATCCACATCAAGAACGACCGCATTGTGAAAATCGAGGCACTTCCCAACCGCGAGTCGCACAACCTGTTTCTGCGCGCCGAGAAAGGGCTGTTCGGCAAATGGACAGGCAAGCATGTCGGCGAGGCATCGAAACAGAAAGTAGACGCCGTCAGCGGCGCCACCTACTCGAGCAACGCCATAAAAGAAAACGTGAAACGCGGTCTTTCCTACTACCGCAAGCACAAGAAATAACCGAAAATCACACCTTTTTTTGCAGAACAAGCGGTTTATGCGTAACTTTGCAAACTGCAACCCTTTATAAGGTGTGCTTACAACGTTTGATAATAACAAATTGAAAGATATATGAACGTATTGGAGTTAAGCGAACAAGAGATTGTGAGACGCAACAGTCTCGCCGAACTCAGAAAGATGGGAATAGAGCCTTATCCCGCTGAGGAATATGTAGTTACAGGACACACAAAAGAGATTAAGGAAAACTTCAAAGACGACGCCGAGCCACGCGAAGTGAGAATCGCCGGCCGCATCATGAGCCGCCGCATCATGGGCAAAGCCTCGTTTATGGAACTGCAGGACTCCGAAGGCCGCATTCAGGTTTACATCAGCCGCGACGACCTTTGTCCGGGAGAAGACAAGGACACCTACAACATTTTCTTCAAGAAACTGCTCGACATCGGCGACATTGTCGGCATCGAGGGATTTGTGTTCCGCACACAGATGGGCGAAATCACCGTTCACGCCAAGAACATCAAGATGCTCAGCAAGTCGCTGCGCCCACTTCCAATCGTCAAGATGAAAGACGGCAAGGCATACGACGCCTTCGAAGATCCGGAGCTCCGCTACCGCCAGCGCTATGTTGACCTCATTGTCAACGACGGCGTCAAGGACATTTTCCTTCAGCGCGCCACCGTGCTCCGCACCCTTCGCAGCGTGCTCGACGAGGCAGGCTACACCGAGGTTGAGACCCCGACCCTTCAGAGCATCGCCGGCGGAGCAAGCGCCCGTCCGTTCATCACCCATTTCAACGCACTCGACGTTGACATGTACATGCGCATCGCAACCGAGCTCTATCTGAAACGCCTCATCGTCGGCGGTTTCGAGGGCGTTTATGAAATCGGCAAGAACTTCCGCAACGAGGGAATGGACCGCAACCACAACCCGGAGTTCACCTGCATGGAGCTTTACGTTCAGTATAAAGACTACAACTGGATGATGGCATTCACAGAGAAGTTGCTCGAAACAATCTGTATCGCTGTCAACGGCAAGCCAGAGCGTGAGATTGATGGTAACATCATCAGCTTCAAGGCTCCATATCGCCGTCTGCCTATCCTCGACGCAATCAAGGAGAAGACAGGCTTCGACTGCAACGGCAAGACAGAGGAAGAAATCCGCGCATTCTGCAAGGAGAAGGGCATGGATGTAGATGAGACCATGGGTAAGGGCAAGTTGATCGACGAACTCTTCGGTGAGTTCTGCGAGGGTACTTTCCTCCAGCCAACCTTCATCACCGACTATCCAGTCGAGATGTCGCCGCTTACAAAGATGCACCGTTCAAAGCCGGGACTCACAGAGCGTTTCGAGCTTATGGTCAACGGCAAGGAGCTTGCCAATGCCTACTCAGAGCTTAACGACCCAATTGATCAGGAAGAACGCTTCGTAGAGCAGATGCGTCTTGCCGACAAGGGCGACGACGAGGCGATGATTATCGACAAGGACTTCCTCCGTGCCCTCCAGTACGGTATGCCTCCGACAAGCGGCATCGGCATCGGCATCGACCGTCTTGTGATGCTCATGACCGGACAGACCACAATCCAGGAAGTGCTGTTCTTCCCGCAGATGCGTCCGGAGAAAGTTGTGAAACGCGACCAGGAAGACGCCTACACCACCCTCGGCATCCCAGCAGAATGGGTAGCACCGCTGCAGAAGGCAGGCTATCTCACCGTTGACAGCCTCGACGGCGCCAATCCAGGCAAAGTGCATCAGGAAATTTGCGGACTCAACAAGAAATTCAAACTCGGCCTCACCAATCCGTCGGTCGACAACGTCGCCGCTTGGATTGACGCCGTGAAGAAATAAACAATCCATAATGGCTTTTCCAGGAAAGATTGCAGTGATGGGCGGCGGCAGCTGGGCCACCGCCCTCGCCAAACTTCTGTTGCAGAACTGCGACAGCATATATTGGTATATGCGCCGCGACGACCGCATAGCCGACTTCAAGCGCACGGGGCACAACCCCGTCTATCTGTCAGACATCGTGTTTGACACCGCGCGCATCAACTTTTCATCGGACATCAACGAGGTGTGCGGCAAAGCCGACACCTTGCTGCTCGCCGTACCGTCGCCTTACCTCAAGGACCACTTGAAGAAAGTAACCGCCGATCTTTCTGACAAATATATGGTAAGCGCCATCAAAGGCATCGTGCCCGAGGACAACACCATCGTCACGACCTATATGTCCGACCATTTCGGCATCAAGCCAGAGCGTCAGATAGTGATAGGCGGACCATGCCACGCAGAAGAAGTGGCTCTCGGCCGCCGCTCCTACCTCACCGTTGGCAGCCTCGACCCGTCGCTTGCCGCCGCATTCGCCCCATGCCTTCAAGGTCCGGCGTTGCGCACCATCGTGTCGGGCGACGTCTCCGGCATTGAATACGGCGCCGTGCTTAAAAACGTTTACGGCATCTGCGGAGGCATAGTCTACGGCTTGAAAAACGGCGACAACTTCCTCGCCATGATCACAAGCAATGCCATCCGCGAGATGGAACGCTTCCTCGCCGCCACCAGCCCCGGCGAGCGCAACATCTGCGACTCCGTGTATCTTGGCGACCTTCTCGTCACGGCATACTCCAAATTCTCCCGCAACCACAATTTCGGCGCCTACATAGGCCGCGGCTATTCTGTCAAAGCGGCGATGATGGAGATGGAAATGGTTGCAGAAGGATACTACGGCACAAAGTGCATCTATGAAATAAACAAACGCTACGGCATCGACATGCCGATTCTCAACTGTGTCTACAGCATACTCTATGAGAAAGTGCCGGCACAGAAAGCCATCGACCGCCTCGCGTTTGAATTGAGATAACGACAACCAATCTATGATTAATAATAACGCTGATTATGAAGAATTTAGAACTAAACATCAAGCATGTGGCAGAATTTGTCACCAAATCGCAGATTGACGCTTTCGACAGCGCAGCTGCCAACGGACTTGAACAACTCGAAAAAGGCACAGGTGCCGGCAACGATTTCCTCGGATGGATGCATCTCCCCAGTGCAACACCGGAATCGCTTGTAGCCGACATCGAAAAGACAGCCGCCACCCTCCGCAACGACTGCGAATATGTAGTGGCAATCGGCATCGGCGGCAGCTATCTTGGCGCCAAAGCCGTTATTGAAGCCCTCAGCGACTCGTTTGCCGCCTACAAACCGGCAAGCGGCGCACGCGTGATTTTCGCCGGACAGAACATCGGCGAGGACTACACCCACGAGCTCATAAGCCTCTTGAAAGGCAAGAAGTTCGGCATCATCGTAATTTCCAAATCAGGCACAACGACAGAGCCGGCAATCGCATTCCGCATCCTCAAGGAAATGCTTGAGGCACAGGAAGGCAAGGAGTTTGCCTCGAAACACATCGTTGCAGTCACCGACGCCAAGCGCGGCGCGCTCCGCTCGCTCGCCACAGAGGAAGGCTACGCAACCTACGTAATTGAGGACAACGTCGGCGGACGCTTCTCCGTTCTCACACCGGTAGGCCTTCTGCCTATCGCCGTTGCAGGCTTCGACATCCGCGCCCTTCTCGACGGAGCAAAGGCAATGGAGGCAGCCACCGCGGCAGCCGACGACAGCAACCCCGCCTACCTCTACGCCAAGACCCGCAACGCACTCTATGCCGAAGGCAAGAAGACGGAGATTCTGGTGAACTACAATCCAAAACTCCACTACCTCGGCGAATGGTGGAAACAGCTTTACGGCGAGAGCGAAGGCAAGGAGCACAAAGGCATCTTCCCAGCCGCAGTCGACAACTCCACCGACCTTCACTCAATGGGTCAGTGGATTCAGGAAGGCGAACGCACCATCTTCGAGACCGTAATCTCCGTAGCCGAGCAACAGCACGAAATGGTGATTCCGAGCGACGCCGCCAACCTTGACGGACTCAACTACATCGCCGGCAAGCGCATCGACGAAGTGAACAAGATGGCAGAACTCGGCACCGTAATCGCCCACGTAGACGGCGGAGTGCCCAACATCCACATCACCCTCGGCTCGCTCACAGAGCGCTGCCTCGGCGAAATCATCTATTTCTTCGAGAAAGCGTGCGGCATCAGCGGCTACATCCTCGGCGTGAACCCATTCAACCAGCCGGGAGTAGAGGCCTACAAGAAGAATATGTTCGCACTGCTCAACAAGCCAGGCTACGAGGCAGAGAGCAAAGCTATCCAGGCGAAACTGAAATAACACGCAAACACCATAAGCAAAAGAGACCGTCACTTGGAATAAGTGGCGGTTTTTTTGTCTAAAGTTTTGCGAAATCAAGTATATTTTGTTTCTTTGTTGTTGCATCTCAGATGCGCCGAAAAAAGAGTATTAACTACAATTCCTACCGCTATGAACGCTTTCGTAGAGAAATGCAACAAGATTTTCGGAGAAACCACTCTCCACTATCATAAATTCGACAACATCGACGCAGTGCCGGAAAACCCATACGAGGCAGGCACCATCGACGATGTGCTGTTCAGAAAGAACTGGATCGACGCCGTGCAGTGGCACATGGAGGACATTATCCGCGACCCAGCTATCGACCCCGTCGAGGCACTCGCGCTGAAACGCCGCATCGACAAGTCGAACCAGGACCGCACCGACCTTGTGGAGGACATCGACACCTATTTCCGCGACCTTTACAGCAACGTCAAGCCGCTTGACGGCGCCAC
>OMNP01000373.1_pt1 | contig 17836 bp, 10 predicted proteins | sample 1673811 | NCBI WGS metagenome assembly OMNP01 (sample SAMEA103958127, study PRJEB25191) | human gut metagenome | biome: human-associated habitat [ENVO:00009003]; feature: intestine environment [ENVO:2100002]; material: feces | place: Germany | collected 2013/2015
CTGTGCCACAGCTTTCTGAGCTTCATTTCGTCCGATAGCAGCTTTCTTTCCGGCTTCTGCCTGTTTGATTTCCATGTCGGAGTTCAATTCGGCAATGCGGCTTTCCTTCTCGGTATTGGCCTGTTCAATTTTGATATTCTTTTCGGCTTCCGCCTTTGCCACCTGTGATTCTTTTTCAGCATTGGCAATGGCTACCTGAGAGATACGGTCTTTATCAGCATTGGCAACCGATATTTCCTGCCTTGGAAAGGTACATTCGGCGGAAAACATGCGCGAATTGACGGGAAAACTGCGTGAATGCAGGAATTTTCAGCAGGAAAAGGGCAGGGAAACGTCCAATTAATCCATTGAATGGCGGTGGCGAACAGCGCTTGCCAATGGTATACTGAAACCAGAAGGGCGATTTCTATGGAAAAAAAGCCCGCGGAAGCTATCAGCAAGGAGGAAGAAGCATGAAGCGAATCGCACGATGGAGCACCATTTTCCTGCTCTTATGCAGCATCATTTGGGCGGGTACAGCATCGGCGGCCATGATTGTGGAAAACAACATGAGTGCGCTGAACACACTGAACACCATCAACAAGAACCAGACACCACAGGGCAAGGACTCGGCGCTGGAGCGGCTGGCGAAAGAAATCGGCGCTGGCATATGGGACAATACGGACTGGAATGACCCGGCGTTTCAGGAGAACATCAAGCAGTTTGGCATCACCGTGTTGAATAAGGACACGCAGCCGCCGGAAGCCTTCATCGGCGACGCGATTTTTGACCATCTGGGCGACACGGAGTTCAATGCGCCGGAAATGAACGGCAATCTGCTGGTTCTCGGCGGGCTGAACGCCAATCTGCCGTCCGGCAAAATCGGCCGCCTGTATGTGCTGTCGGACGAGGACGTGCGGCTGAACATCGGCGCGGCGGCAGATGTTCAGGAGCTGATTCTGGGCGCATCGGGGAATGTGTCGCTGAACGGCGAGGGCAATGTCCGCTCCACCATCGTGGTGGACAAGCCGATGAATCTCGATATCGGGATTGCGACGAACCTCGTGAACTTGACGGATGACCCGCTGCCGACGGGCGATATTGTGCTGAATCCGGGCAAGAACGCGCTTGTGCCGGGGCAGCAGCTGCATATGGGCAGCGAGCTGAAGGTGGAGAAGAAAATCAGCCTGACCGTGCGCTTCCGCCTTGTTGACCAGAGCGCCAAGGACATGCAGCTGGAAACGGCGGATTGGGACGGCGCGCTGCTGACCGAAACGACGGTGCAGTACACGGGCGACAGCTGCCCGATGGGCGCGGTCAACATGATGGACAGCATCGAGGCGGCGTTTGCGGAGAAGTATCCGGATTTGCAGGAGCAGTATGTGCTGCTGCCGGAAATGCGCAGCGCAGACCCGTGGAGCAAGGTCTACCGCCTGAATGGCGGCGAATCCTGCTTTGCCGTGGCGGAAAATTATGTCTATCTTTCCCGCGAGGGCGATGTTGTGTTCCCGCTGACGGATGACAGCACGCTGGTAGCGGAATTCCCGGTGTACGTCTACCGCTATGGCGAGCAGGACGGGCGCATCACCTACCGCGTTCGCATCAGCGGCGCGCGCCCGGATTACTTCACGCCGAGCCTGACCCTGCGCAGCGGCGCCGTGGCGAGCTTCACCTTCGATAAGGAGCGCGGCGAGTGGGTGACGCAGTTCAAGCGCAGCGACTTCGGCGCGGACGAGCGTGCCCTCATTCACCTGACGGGACTGCGCGGCGAGAAGACGGACGCATTCCTGCCCGTAACGGGGCGCGAAGAAAAGCGCATCGTTACGCTGACGTGGACGGCGGACACGCAGCGCGTGACCATCGACGCGCAGAACGTCCTCTGGGGCAGCGACATGCCGGCGGAGGGCAACGACCTGCTGTGCCGCGCGGGTGAGCAGGTGACGGTGCAAATCGCGCCCGCAGCGGGCTATCGCGGCATCCACGTTTTCCTGAGCGACCCGGCTGTTTCCCTGAGTATCAGCGAGGGGAACGACGCGGTTTCCTTCCTCATGCCCTACGCGCCGCTGACCTTGACGCTGACGGCGGACAAGCTTTATACCGTCACGATGGACACGGCAGGCGGCGATCCGATCCGCCCCATCCAGTACACGGTGGAATCGGAAGCGTTCCAGCTGCCGACCCCGGTTCGCACGGGCTACATCTTCCTCGGCTGGACGGGTGAGGGCATCACCGAACCGCAGAAAACCATTGAAATCCCGCAGGGAAGCACGGGCGACCGCACTTACACCGCGAACTGGCAGGTGATTGAATACACCATCATTACGCTGCTGGAAGGGGGCAATGCGGGCACGTCGCAAGTGTATTTCTACACGGTGGAGCAAACCGTAACGCTGCCGACCCCGACCCGCACGGGCTACACGTTCCTTGGCTGGACAGGCGAGGGCATCACGACGCCGCAGCCGAACGTGACCATCCCGAAGGGTTCGACGGGCGACAAGAGGTATATCGAGAACTGGGAACTGACAGAATACAACATCACCATGGATTTGAACGGCGGCAGCGGCGAAACAACTCTGCTTTACACCGTGATAGATGATGAGTTTGCCCTGCCAACCCCGACCCGCAACGGCTACGAGTTTGTCGGCTGGACGGGCGAGGGCATCACGACGCCGCAGACAAGCGTCAAAATTCCGAAGGGCTCGACGGGGAACAAGGCGTATACTGCAAACTGGCAGGTGATTGAATACACCATCACACTGGACACGAACGGCGGCCCAGTCGTGTCTCCGATAAAATACACCGTGGAGGATCTCTTCACCCTGCCTTACATTCTCCGTCCGGGCTACGAATTTGCCGGCTGGACCCTCGATGGCAGCGGTATGCTCCCTTTCACGCCGCTCATTATTTATCCTGGCACAACCGGCGACCTCCATTACAAGGCGGAGTGGCGTTTGGCGGAGTACACCATCACCATGGATTTGGACGGCGGCAGCGGTCAAGAAAAGGTGGTTTACACCATAACGGATGAGGATTTCGAGCTGCCAACCCCGACCCGCAACGGCTACGAGTTTGTCGGCTGGACGGGCGAGCGCATCACGACGCCGCAGACAAGCGTCAAAATTCCGAAGGGTTCGACGGGAAACAAGGCGTATACCGCAAACTGGAAGGTGATCAGATACACCATCACACTGGTCACGAACGGCGGCCCAGTCATAGCTTCGATACCCTACACCGTGGAGGATTCCGTCACCCTGCCCATCCCTCCCGAGCGTCCGGGCTACGAATTTGCCGGCTGGGTCCTCGATGGCAGCGGTCAGTTCCCTTCAACGCCGATGATTATCCCCGCAGGCTCAACCGGCGACCGCCTTTACAAGGCGGAGTGGCGTGTGGCGACGTACACCATTACCTACGTGAGCCACGGCAAAGCATATAATTGGGTTCAATACACCATCAACAACCAAGTTTATTTCGGGACACCGGAAGAAGACCCGTCCTACTACCTCCCGGGCTATACCTTTGTAGGTTGGAAAATCGACGGCGTAGAAGGAACGCCGCGCTCCTACATGCTGCCCAAGGGCTCGTATGGCAATCGAACGGCGACCATGCTTTGGGAGCCAATTCCGTAAGCGTAAACAAGGAGAACAAGGAGGGGCTGCGCATTGGACTACCTCAGCGTAAAGGAAATAGCGGAGCTGTGGGGCGTTTCCATCCGCATGGTGAATTACTACCTGAATACCGGGCGGATTCAGGGGGCAATCCGGAAATCGGGCGGGTGGCTGATTCCGGCGAATACGCCGCATCCGGCGGATTTGCGCAAGAGCGGGCAGCGCGGGCAGGAAAAAATCCCCCCGCGGATGGCAAAGTGCTATATGCCGCTGATTTCCCGCCCGTGCGACAACGGCTTCCAAAATCTCCTGCTGACCATGAACGACGAGGAGGAACGCGACATCGCCCGCGCCCTGCACCACTATTTCCGCGATGAGCACGAGGAAGCCCGCGAAATCAGCGAGAAATACCTGACGAGCAAGTGCCCCGAAATCCGCCTGTCCGCGCTGATTACCAACACGATGGCGATGCTGCAGACGGGGGACGCCGCCAAGTGCCGCCGGAATCTCGAAATGATTCAGCGGGACGGGCAGCGCGCAAACGACGATTCGTGGCGGCTGTACAGCAGCATTACCGACGCGCTCATCAGCGTGTTCTTCCACTCCGAGAAGCTCGACTTGACCCCTATCCGCCCCGCTATCGGTATTCTTCCGCCCGGAATGCAGTATTTCGCCATGTACGCCATCGCCCACGCGCTCTACATCCGGCGCGAATACGAACACGCGATGGGCATTGCCGAATCCGCCCTGCTGATGGCGGGCACGCGCTACCCCATTGACAGCATCTACCTCAACATCGTCCTGTGCATGATTTGCATGAGCCTGAAGCAGGATGAACGCGCGGAGCAGAAGTTCGATGCCGCGTGGAGCATCGCCAGCCGCGAGGGGTACATCCACCCGTTTGTGGAGCATCACGGCATTTTGCAGGGGCAGGTGGAGCGCGCGCTGCGCAAGCAGGAGCCGGAAACGTACAACAAGATTGTGCAGTCGGTCTACCGCTTCAGCCGCGGGTGGATGAAAATTCACAACCCCGTGTCGACGCTGCAGGTGACCGACGCGCTCACACCCTACGAGTTTTCGATTGCCATGCTTGCCGCGAAGGGACGCAGCAACAAGGAAATCGCCGCGCTGATGGGCGTTTCCGTCAACACGGTGAAGTCGTACATGGAGAGCATCTTTGAGAAGCTGCAAATCTCCAGCCGGAATGAAATCGACGCGTATGTGAATCGGTAATATCAACAAAAGCACGCACTCCGAATGTGGAATGCGTGTTTTTGTATTCGGATTTTTCATTGCAGAAAAAATATGTGAAAATTGAGGAAAATGCTTGACAAATAGAAAAAAACAGATATGATACACACAAGGAGGTTGAGAAACATGGATTTTGCGTATTTTCTGATTGCTTTGGTTGCAATTGCAATCAACGTTGCATTTGCAATGTATGCGGGCGGCATTGCTGAGCAGAAAGGGTACAAAAAAGAGAACTGGATTGCCGTGTGCATTATCTTTGGCATCTTCGGCTACATCCTCATTGCTGTTTTGCCTGATTTGGAACTGCGTGCAACATTGGAAAATATAGAGAAAAAGCTTGCAAAAGATAAAAACGACAACTATCCGCCGCGCAGCAGCAGTAGCAGTAGCAATAGCAATAGCAGTAGCAATAGCAGTAGCAATAGAAATAGCAATAGCAGTAACAGTAACTGCACAATCAAATCGCTTTCGGAAATGACGCCGTTAGCAGACTACTGGACATGCAAGTATTGCGGCTTAGACAACCCGAAGGAAGCGCGCTACTGCCAGCACTGCGGTGGATACAGGTGAATAAAAATCAGCCGCGACGAGCGTATTCACTCGTCGCGGCTGTGTTTATCTATGCGCTTCCTTATTCTGATACATCCGCGCATCTGCCCGCGCCAAGGAATCCGCCAAATCATCCGTCGACGGATTAAAATGCGAACAGCCCACCGATACCATCGGCAGAACCGGATTCTCCGCCCGCGCCGCATCCATCAGGTGCTGGAAAATCTCCGTCATGGTGTTGTATTGCGCGTTCCGCCGCGTCAGTATCACGCAGAACTCGTCGCCGCCGATGCGGAAGCACGTCCCGTAATTCCCATACGCGCGGCGGATGCAGCCGGCAATCGTCCGCAGGCAGGCGTCGCCCATCAAGTGCCCATGGCAGTCGTTGACGTCCTTGAAGCGGTCAACGTCGAACATCAGGATGGTAGCAGGCACGCGCAGGCGCGCCAGATAATGCTCGTAGCCCAAGCGGTTGACAAGCTGCGTCAGCCCGTCGGTTTGCAGTACCATGTCGCTGGAGAATTTCGACATCATCAGCGCGCCGCAGCTGATGGTAATCCAGTCGATTTTGACCATCGGCAGTAACAGCTGCACCATCAGCCCTAACAGCACGAACAGCGTCGCGAGCAGCAGCTGTGTGCCGCCGGTGTACTGGTAGGCGCGGCAGGCGAACCAAATCTGCACGAGGAAGAACACCGTGCTGCCCCCGTAGGCGAGCATGTAGAGTGCGTAGAGCGCCCCGTGGTGATAGAAATTCTGCGCATCGACATAGAACATCAGCCCCGTGAACGCCGAGAGCAGCACCAGCAGCGCGTGGAAGCACGCAAGGTACAGCAAGCCCGTGCACCACTTTCCGCGGGCAGGGATGGATAACGCAGCCCGCGAACAGACCGATTAGCGGCGCAAGCGAAAGTTCGATGGTCTTGACGGCGATATGCAGCGGAATCAGCGCGGGCGGCGTGCCATCCATCTGCACGCCCGACCACTCACACAGCGCGCAAATGGCGATGGTGGCGTACAGGCCGCCGCAGAGCAGGTTTCGGATCTTGGATTGGCTGATGTCGCCGCGCAGGGAGAAGAGCATAATCGCCATGGCGAAGACGCTGAGAGCAATATTTGCCGTGTATAATTCATTCATGCTGATTGTGGAGGCGGTTGACAAGCAATCGCGGCAGATAAGTTTGAAAAGGGCAAATTCCCCCTTCTTATAATAATGATACCACGAAAAAAAGAGGATGAAAAGTTGGTTACATAGGAAAAATTGCAAATGTGGCAGATTTCAACAAATGCGGGGAAATGGTTACATGGCGCGTCTCCCATCCCCACGAAAAAAGGGACTGACCGAAGCCAGTCCCTTTGATGATTATTCGTATTCGCAAACGCTTGCCCAGCGGATGAGCAGGTCGCGCTCTTCGGGCTTGCCCTTGAGGGACTGGCTCGCGGCGACGATCGGAATCCACTGCTGGACGTACTGCTTGGCGGTGTCGCTCTTCTTGCAGAAGAGGGAGAGGTACTTTTCCGCCAGCGCTTCCTTGCCTTCGAGGACGAAGAGCAGGTAGGTGCGGGCAACATCAGCGGACGCGTTGCCCTGCGTGGCGTGCGACCAGTCGAGGATGTACCACTGTCCGTCGGGGGCGATGATGATGTTGGACGGGTTGAAGTCGCCGTGGCAGACCTTCTTGTGGACGTGCATACTCGCCAAGCGGGTGTGCAGCTCGTAGCGGGTGGTCGCGTCGAGGTCGGTGGCGGAAATCTTGCGCTGCATCTTCTCGGTCAGGCTGTTGAGCATCGGGCAGGTGCAGGCGTGAACCTTCATCTGAATGTCCACAAACAGGTTCAGGTACTCGTCTTCCTTTTCCGGATGCGCCGCCATCAGCGCAGCCAGCGTGTCGCCTTCAACGAACTCCGTCGTAATCGCCCACTGACCGTTCACCGTGTCAACAGCAAGGAGCTTCGGAATCGGCAGGCCCGTCTCTTCCACGCGCGCCGTGTTCAGCGCTTCGTTCAGAATGTCCGCCTTGCTGTACCCTTCGGCAAACACCTTGATGGCCTTGGCGCCGTCGCGGTAAATCTTCTTATTCTCCCGCTCGGCAATCACATGCGTCAAATCCATAGGGAAACCTCCTTCTATATGGTTCATGTTTATTGGGGGGAGAGGCGCAAGGGCGCTGCCCTTGACCTGCCAAAGGGTCTGTGACCCTCTGGACTCCCTTTTCGCGATTGAGTTGGTGACGCTATCACACAACGTCCGCGTGTTTATGCGAGGATTCGCGTCTGCGGACGCGACCAGAGGGCAATGGAAACAGACGAAGTCTGCGGTCGCCCTCTGGACTGCTTCGTCCCCTCCTGCGCTTGTTGGTTGGTAAAGCGGCAGAGGAGAACGCAAAAGTCGATATTTGTCCTAAATATCTATTCGCCGCCCAAATGCGACATTCCTGCAAGCGGACAAAATTTTTTGTGCTCAAAAATGCCCGGCCCAGCAGAAGCATTCCTGCCAAGCCGGGGAGAATGGCGCATTACTCGCCGTAGTACGCCTTCAGATACATTTCCTTGATTTCGCTGATGAGCGGGTAGCGCGGGTTCGCGCCGGTGCACTGGTCGTCGAACGCCTGCTCGGACATTTCATCCAGCGTCGCGAGGAACTTCTCCTCGTCCACACCGTAGTCGCGGATCGTATTCTTGATGCCGACGCGCTCCTTCAGGGCATGGATGTTGCGAATCAGGTTCTCCACCGTCTCGTCGTCATTCGCACCCTTGAAGCCGAGGTACTCGCCGAATTCAGCGTAGCGGCGCTTCGTGTGCGGATAGGCGTACTGCGGGAAGGTGCCCATCTTCGTGGGAACTTCGGCGCTGTTGTAGCGGATGACCAGCTCAATCAGCAGCGCGTTGGCGATGCCGTGCGGCAGGTGATGGAACGCGCCCAGCTTGTGCGCCATGGAGTGGCAGACGCCGAGGAACGCGTTCGCGAACGCCATGCCAGCCATCGTGGCGGCGTTGCCCATCTTTTCGCGGGCAACCGGTTCGTTCTGACCGTTGTCGTAGCACGCGGGCAGATACTCGAAAATCAGCTGAGCCGCCTGCTTCGCCAGACCGTCGGTGAAGTCCGTCGCCATCATGGAGGCGTAGGCTTCCAGCGCGTGGGTCAGCGCGTCGATACCGGAGGCGGAGGTCAAGCCCTTCGGCGCGGACATCATCATGTCAGCGTCCACAATCGCCATCTTCGGCAGCAGCTCGTAGTCCGCCAGCGGGTACTTCACGCCGGTGTCCTGATCGGTAATGACGGCAAACGGGGTGACTTCGGAGCCCGTGCCAGCAGAGGTCGGGATGGCGATGAAGTACGCCTTTTCACCCATCTTCGGGAAGGTGTACACGCGCTTGCGGATATCCATGAAGCGCATTGCCATGTCGAGGAAGTCCACTTCCGGATGCTCGTACATGACCCACATAATCTTGCCGGCGTCCATCGCGGAACCGCCGCCGATGGCGATAATGCAGTCCGGCTGGAAGGAGGTCATGGCCTTTGCGCCTTCCTTCGCGCAGGCGAGGGACGGGTCGGGCGCAACATCGTAGAACGTGGTGTGGACGATGCCCAGCTCATCCAGCTTGTCGGTAATCGCCTTGGTGAAGCCGGATTTGAACAGGAACGCGTCGGTGACGATGAAGCAGCGCTTCTTGCCCATAACTGCCTTGAGTTCATTCAGGGCGACAGGCAGGCAGCCCTTCTTGAGGTAGACCTTTTCAGGCGCACGGAACCACAGCATATTCTCCCTCCGGATGGCAACAGTCTTGACATTCAGCAGGTGCTTGACGCCGACGTTCTCAGAGACGGAGTTGCCGCCCCACGAGCCGCAGCCCAGCGTCAGCGACGGACGCAGCATGAAGTTGTACAGGTCGCCGATGCCGCCCTGAGAGGAAGGCGTGTTGACGAGAATACGGCAGGTCTTCATGCGCGCAGCGAAGCGGTCAATCAAATCCTTGCGGGTGACGGCGTTCAGGTAGATAGAAGAGGTGTGGCCGTAGCCACCGTCAGCAATCAGGTGTTCCGCCTTGTCGAACGCATCGTCGATGTCCTTGGCGCGGTACATCGCCAGCACGGGAGAGAGCTTCTCATGCGCGAACTCTTCGGAAATATCCACGGATTCGACTTCACCAATCAGCACCTTGGCGGTTTCCGGCACGTCCACGCCCGCGAGCTTGGCGATGGTGTGCGCCTTCTGACCGACGATCTTGGCATTCAGCGCGCCGTTGATGATGATGGTCTTGCGCACCTTGTCCAGCTCTTCGCCTTCGAGGAAGTACGCGCCGCGCTTGGCGAACTCCGCCTTCACCGCGTCGTAGATGCTGTCCAGTACGATGGTGGACTGCTCGGACGCGCAGATCATGCCGTTGTCGAACGTCTTGGAGTGCAGGATGGAGTTGACGGCCACCTTCACGTCAGCGGATTCGTCGATAATCGCGGGCGTGTTGCCAGCGCCGACGCCCAGCGCAGGCTTGCCGGAGGAGTATGCCGCCTTGACCATGCCGGGGCCGCCGGTGGCAAGGATGATGTCGGCTTCCTTCATCGCCATGTTGGTCAGCTCCAGCGAGGGAACATCGACCCACGAGATGATGTCTTCGGGCGCGCCGGCTGCCACAGCGGCTTCCAGCACAACCTTCGCGGCGGCGATGGTGGACTTCTTCGCGCGCGGATGGGGAGAGATGATGATGCCGTTGCGGGTCTTGAGGCAAATCAGCGTCTTGAAAATGGCGGTAGATGTGGGGTTAGTGGTCGGGATGACCGCCGCGACAACGCCGATAGGTTCTGCAACCTTCATCATGCCGAATGCTTCGTCGCGCTCCAGCACGCCGACGGTCTGCGTGTCCTTGTAGGCGTTGTAGATGTATTCAGCGGCGTAGTGGTTCTTGATGACCTTATCTTCCACCACGCCCATGCCGGTTTCTTCCACCGCCATCTTCGCCAGCGGGATGCGCATGTTGTTCGCGGCGAGGGCAGCTGCCTTGAAAATCTTGTCCACCTGCTCCTGCGTGTAGGTCGCATAGACCTTTTGTGCCGCGCGGACGCGGGCGAGGGCCGCCTCGAAGCTCTCCACGTTATCGACGATCGGATACTCTTTCGCCATGATACTCTCTCCTTATGCTTCATCCGTCCTGCGGGGATGCGCCCGCGAACGGGGAATGTCGGTGTTTGTCGGGGTGACGAGAACAGTGTAGCAGATTGTTAAGCCTTTGTCAAGTAGCTGACACGATTTTAACGATATTTTTTTCACAATTTAATACGTTTTCGGAACGGGATGAATGGAATGGCGGATAGATGGGCGAAGGGGACAAATGCAAAAAGCGCTGTACAGTAAAAAAACAGCGGATGAATGTCGAATTTGCTGTTCTTGCTTGAAAATGTGCGGAAGATGCGGTATAATGGGGTGGAAAAGCAAAGGAAGGGGAGGGAAGCGCGTGAAAAGGAGTAGCACAGATACTTGTTGCCTCACGTTGCCGCTTAAATTGGAAAAGTGGCAGTCCGACCGCCTTGAAAAACGCTTTGAAATTGGTAGACAAATCTATAATACGATAGTTCATGCGGAGTTGAAGAAACTGCGCAAACTCGAAAGAACGCAGCAATATCAAGAAATTGAACAGAAGCTGGAAAACGCGAAGCAAGAAGAAACAAAAGAACTTTGGAAAAAGAAACGACAATTGCTGGATCAAAATGGACTTAGCGAAAACCACTTTAAGGCGGATATGAAATATTATTATCCGCATTTCAAGGATAACATTGCTTCAAGTGTGGCAGTTCATGGAATTGCGTCACAAGCTTGGACGGCGTTTGAAAAAGTGCTGCTTTCAAAAGATGGAAAGATGGTGCATTTTAAGAAAAAGGGAGAATTATCCTCGCTGAGAGGTTATTCACAGGCGGGAAAGAGTGGTGGCATCGAAATAATTTTTCGCGGTAGTTACGTCGAATGGAAAGGGCTGAAACTTCCGCTGCAACTGTCACCCAACAACGAGTATGAAACAGAAATGCTCAGCAAGCGCGTGAAATATGTCCGTATTCTACGCAAAGACGGCAAAACGAAGACGCATTGGTACGCACAGCTTGCTTTGGAAGGAAAACCGGCGGTGAAGCGTGATTCGATAAGCGGTGCACCGAAGCATCCCGTTGGGCATGGTGTCGTCGGCATCGACATTGGCACGCGAACGCTGGCGTATTCGGCAGATAGCAAAGTAGATTTGATAGAATTGGCTGACCGTGTTCAGAATATTGAGCAGGAAAAAATGCTGCTTCAAAGGAAACTGGACAGAAGCCGACGGGCGACGAATCCGGAAAACTATAAGCCGGATGGTAGCATTAAGCAAGGGGTGAAACTGACGTGGAACAATTCCAAGCGATATAAGCGGATTCAGCACCAGTATGCTATGATTCAGCATCATCAGGCGGATATCCGAAAACAGCAGCATAACGAATTGGCGAATTACCTGCTGACGCTGGGAGATTGCTTCTTTGTGGAAGATATGGACTACCGTGCATTAACCCGTAAAGCGAAGAAAACAGAAATTTCCGAAAAGACGGGGCGCTATAAACGCAAAAAGCGCTTCGGGAAGTCCATTGCGAATAAAGCACCGTCGATGCTGATTGCCCTGCTGGATCAGAAATGTAAATCACTGAATCTGGAAGGAGTCAAAAAGGTAGATACGGCGGTAAAAGCAAGCCAGTATAATCATCAGACAGACGAATGCAAGGCAAAGGAGTTGAAAGAACGCTGGAACATTATGCCGGACGGCGAACGCATACAGCGCGATTTGTACTCGGCGTTCCTGCTCCAGCATTGCAGAAGAGATTTGCCGGAATATAATAGGAAGAAATTGCAGGAAGCATTCGGAAACGAGCTTTATCGGGTCTTTGATCGCGAAGCACTCCAACGGGACTATCCGAAATTTGTGGAATACCATCGGAAGACGATTCAACGCCTTTCCGCGCTGCCCAAAACGATTGCCAGCATGGGCATCAGGCGAATCATCAGCTAACATGAAAATCCGGTGCGGTTCGCACCAACAAAACCGGTCGATTGTCCGTCCGGGGCTGTCGCTAATGGCGGCAAAGGTCGCCTTGACAGCAGAAGAGTTTCGGGAAAATAGTCAGCGCAGCATTGATTTGTTCAATACTGAAAAGCTATCTACCGACTCAACACGCGTTCTGAAAAGTGTATATTGCAATTCTGTGCATTTCTGCCGTTGCAATCTGCACGGAGCGTGTGGAGGCAAAGCGTTATGCTTCTTTCAGTTCTTCCAGCGCCCGCCGGTTGCAATCTGCACGGAGCGTGTGGAGGCAAAGGTGGATGCCCGCACGCTTGCCAGCAACAGAAAGGTCTTGTTGCAATCTGCACGGAGCGTGTGGAGGCAAAGAGGGGTGATGGACGCTTCAATCGCGCCCGCCACCGTTGCAATCTGCACGGAGCGTATGGAGGCAAAGCATTTTGGTGTTGGCTGTCTGTCTTTGTCGATTTGTTGCAATCTGCACGGGATGTGTGGAAGGTATTGCAGTATCCCTCTACGAAAAATCCGAGAAAATTTATGCAGACCTATTGCATTTTTATTCATTTTGGTGTATAATCCATCTTGTCCGGCAGACGGACACAAAAATGATGAAAATCAGGATGAAGATAAAGGAGTCGATTGTTATGGCGAAGATGCGCGTATTGCTGGCTTATTCCGGTGGTCTGGATACCTCGATTATTGTGCCGTGGCTGAAGGAAAATTATGACTGCGATGTGGTCTGCGTTGCGGGCGACGTCGGGCAGGGCGAAGAACTGGAGCCCCTCCACGAGAAGGCGAAGAAGTGCGGCGCGGAAAAGCTGTACATCGAAGACCTGCGCAAGGAGTTCGTCGAGGACTTCATTTGGCCGACGCTCAAGGCGGGCGCGGTCTACGAGGGCAAGTACCTGCTGGGCACGTCCTTCGCACGGCCGCTGATTGCCAAGCGCCTCGTCGAAATCGCTCACAAGGAGAACTGCACTGCCATCTGCCACGGCTGCACCGGCAAGGGCAACGACCAAGTCCGCTTCGAGCTGACCATCAAGGCGTTTGACCCGAACATGCAGATTATCGCACCGTGGCGCATCTGGGACATCAAGACCCGCGAGGAGGAAATTGACTACGCCGAAAAGCGCGGCATCCCCGTCCCGGTCAAGAAGGATCGCCCGTATTCGATGGACCGCAACATCTGGCACATCAGCCACGAGGGCGCGGATTTGGAAGATCCGTGGAACGAGCCGCCGGAAGACCTGCTGCTGACGATGGTCACGCCCGAAAAGGCGCCTGATCAGCCCAAATACGTCACGGTGGACTTCGAGAAGGGCGTGCCGGTCGCCATCAACGGCGAAAAGCTGGACGCGGTGGATTTGCTGACGAAGGCGAACGAAATCGCGGGTCGCAACGGTGTCGGCTGCGCGGATTTGGTGGAGAACCGTCTGGTGGGCATGAAGTCCCGCGGCGTGTACGAAACTCCCGGCGGAACGATGCTCTACGCCGCGCACGGCATCCTCGAATCCATCACGCTTGACCGCGCCACCAGCCACTACAAGGAGCTGGTCGCGAGCAAGTTCGCGGAGCTGGTGTACGACGGCATGTGGTATACGCCCCTGCGCGAGGCGCTCTCCGCGTTTGTGGACAGCACGCAGCAGGCGGTCAACGGCACGGTGAAGCTGAAGCTGTACAAGGGCAACTGCATCAATGCGGGTGTGAAGTCGCCGAACAGCCTGTACATGGAGGAAATCGCTACATTCGGCGACAGCCACGACCTGTACAGCCACAAGGATTCTGCGGGCTTCATCAACCTGCTCGGTCTGCCGCTGAAGGTCAAGGCGATGGTGGAGCAGAAGAATAAGAAGTAATTCAAAGCAACACCGCACAACTCGGCGGCTGACCGCCTCATTTGTGTAAATGTGATAACTGTGGTGTCCAGCAAGTCCTGCACTGAATTCGGGAGTAGAGCCCCAAATAGTATAAACGCGCTCGTCGGAAGGTCGGCGGGCGCGTTTTCTGTGCGAATTTGAAATTTGGAGGGGGTTGAGGCAGCTGATTTCAGAAAAAAACGATTTTCTGAAATGTGGTTACACGCCGACACGAAAGTCGTTGTGAAGATACACAACAATTTGCCATGCTTTTGTCAGAAATGTCAGAAATATATAATTCTTCAAGAAAACACTTGACTTTTTTCGAGGGAAGGGTAAAATAGAAGAAAGAAATCGCGAGGGAAAGGAGGAACGGACAGTGATTTGCTATCAACAATCGCATGGCTGGGCAAATTGCTGGATAGCCGTAGAGAAAAGAAAAGAGCACAGCCGAAGCGATAAAATGGACAAACTGGAAAAGGAGAGAATACGATGAGCGTCATTAGTTTTTTGCTGCTGGTTGTTAGTTTGGCGGCCAATTGGAGAGTTTATCAGAAGATGGGCAGACAAGGCTGGGAAGGAATTATTCCGTTCTATAATATCTACGTTCAGTTTGAAGTGCTGTATGGTCAGGGGGCGAAAATGTTCCTGCTGCTGATTCCGTTTTATGGCATCTACATTGCTATCAAAGCAGCCATCGATCTTGCGCACGCATTCAACCAAAGCACGGGTTTCGGTTGGGGATTGGTGCTGCTGAACACCGTATTTGTCTGCATTCTTGGCTTTGGCAAGGCGGAATACATGGATGGCTCGCATGCTGTCACAAGTGACGATGCGATTAGCAGAACACTTGACAGTATTGCGAATGAGAAGAAATAATAACGCGGAAGGCATGCAATGTCCGATGATACATATCCTTTGGACTGGTAACTAAAACACTGTCCGCCTCCCATTCACGGAGGCGGATTTTTCATATCCATGCACATAAAAACGAGCCACCTTCTCACGAAACTGGCTCATCACTGTGAAATGACTCAAAAACTAATACAATTCCCGGCTATCGTTTTGCAATAACCCTTTCGTTTTACATTGGGTGCATTTGGGTGCAAACTGAGGCGCGGTGGGTGCAGCACCGGACTGTCGTTTGATCTTTAATTGTCAAGTCAAGTGCAACAGGTGGTTGAAGAAAACTTCAAAGGGAAATCTCCAGCCGAGGTATTTACGGGGACGAAGATTGATCTTGCTGGTATGCTGCCTTTATACAGACTCAATATGTCAGCGATGCCCTTGGGATACAGGTCAAGTACATTACAGACATAGAGAAGATCCGGGCCTGCGTCGTGATATCCATGCCGGTCATCTCGATCAACGAGCAGGTGGCGGATTTGGGCGGGGTCCTAAAGCCTGCCAGGGTGGAAAAGCTGCTGTGCAAATCAGAGCATGACATTTGCAGCGGATAGCGTTCATCTACGTCCATAACGCCTGCCGCAGCCAGATGGCGGAAGACCTGAAGCGGCACCCGGCGTTGGACGTGTTCGAGAGCTGCTCCGCATGGACGGAACGGAGGATCGCATCAACTTGGACACCGTTCGGCTGATGAAGGCACTGTACGGCTTTCAGGAAAAAGAAACTGCGCATACCGGGTTCGGTACGCGCAGGCCTGATCGTTACATTTTGTTGACGCCGCCCTCGGTCACGCCGTTTTCGTTATAGGCGTCAATGGCATAATAGTAGGTTTCCCCAGCATTCAGCGTCGTGATGAAGGCTTCTTCGCTGCCATACACCTGGTAGCTGGCATAAAGTTTGTCGGGCGCAATGCCGAAACGCACGTTGTAGCCCGTGGCGCCCTCCGCCTTGTCCCAGGTCAGGCGGCAGGTCATGGGATCCTCCATAACGGCATAGCCGCCTGCGACCCGCTGAGGTTTTTCGCCATTGCCGATGCCAAATACGCGCAGACCGGAAATGCTCACGAGGCTGTTGTAGGGCGTCTCCTCACAGGTGATGCGCACAAATCGCAGCTGCGTGTCCTGAGCCAGCACATGGTAGGGATGGCTGCGGTCGTCCTCCGTCGTCCGGGCATCCACCAGCGTTGTCCAGTTCTCGCCATCGAGGCTGCCTTCCAGCAGGTAGCGGGTGCGCAGCTGCTTGCCAGAGTCCACATAGCGCCCGCCCACTGCGCCGGGCAGACCGCACGCCTCAGGCGGCATCTGCATGACTGGGATGCCCTCTTCCGCAAAGTTGATCTGAATCCCATGCACGCTGCACGGTTTGCCCAGATCCAGCTTCAGCCATTCGCCTTTGCTTCCCCTGGCTGTCCACCAGGTCTTGATGCTTTCATCCACAGACAGCTGGGCAGGATGCCCCTCCGCAAAGGATGACGCTTCCACCGGCTTGCGGTAGGAAAGCAGCATGTGGCGGGGCTTGATCGACCAGGGATCAAATTTGCCTTGGGGGATTTCCAACGGATAATCGGCGAAATTCTGATTGCAGAACAGCAGACCATCCTGATCCACGCCTGCGGGAAACAGGCCGACGCGGCGTTCAAAATCAGCGTTGACGCTGATGCCCATGCTGGCCACATGCCACAAATTCCCGTAACGATCCTCCATGGTGCTGCCATGGCCTGCGGCAGTGATGAATCCGCTCAGACGGGAGCTGAAGGGGGAATTCACGCCGAAGGTGAAGGGACCCAGCGGCGCATCACCCACCACATAGCCGTTACTGTAAATGGACTCTTCCGTGGCTGGCGCGCTATACTGCAGGTAATACCGACCGTTCAGCTTGCTCATGTAGGGGCCTTCCATGAACGGGTCGCCGCTGCCAAAAAAGATGTCGTACAGCGTCTGCTCAAGCTCAGGACGATCCTTTTTCTTTTTGCCCGGAAAGTTGAAACGCTCAAAGCCATGTCTTTTCTTGTCCCCATAGATGAGGGATTTGCGTTCGCCGATGGGCGTCATGGTGGCGGGATCCAGCTCGGTGCCATAGATGGGACGGTCGTTGGCACTGCCCCAGTACAGGTACACCCGGCCGTCATCATCCGAGAAAATCGCCGGATCCCAGAAATCAAAGGGTGCGCTGACCTTCTCAAACTGGTCGGACAGAGGATCCTTCGTCCGCCAGATGGTGCTGGATTCACCCTTGCTGGACGCGCAGAAATACAGATAGTCGCCGATCTGCCTTGCGTCCGGAGCATACAGGTACATATCCAGATTGCGGTTCTCATGCCACTGCCAGCTGGCAAGATCGTTGGAATAGTAGAAGCCTGCGCTCATGCTGGCGAACAGGTAATAGGTGCCCTTGAAGAGGACCAGCGTAGGATCGGCAGCTTCCCGGTGGGCGGCTTTGCCGTAGTGCTGGAATTTGTATGCCAAATCAAGCGGATTGCAGTATTCCATAAGCAAGTTCCTTTCTGAAAAACCAGGCTACACGCAGCTTGAATCCGCGTGTAGCCTGCTGGGTGATGTGCTGTATTTTACCGAATCACATCCGCAAAATGCACGTTGTTGCTTTAAGGTAACACCGCACAAATGAGGTGGTCGGCTGACGAATGGATTTTTCGTCAGATGC
>OMNP01000379.1_pt1 | contig 17750 bp, 18 predicted proteins | sample 1673811 | NCBI WGS metagenome assembly OMNP01 (sample SAMEA103958127, study PRJEB25191) | human gut metagenome | biome: human-associated habitat [ENVO:00009003]; feature: intestine environment [ENVO:2100002]; material: feces | place: Germany | collected 2013/2015
GTTCGTCTGGGCATAAGCATATACGCGCACAAACGCGGCACTCCCGGCCCGGGAGTGCCGCGTTTGACTGTCAAGCCCCTGCTGCCGCATGATTTGTGCATAGTAAAATGAAAAACGGCAGAGGGTGATATTCCCTCTGCCTTCTGTGTACAACTCTGAAATTGTATTTTATTCCTGATCCCAGTTGTGCCAGACGTTCTGGACATCGTCGTCCTCTTCGAACAGGTCGAGCATTTTTTCCATGTTGTCGCGGTCTTCCTGCTTGTCGAGCTTCTGGTAGGACTGCGGGACCATCTCGATCTGGGCGGAGTCGAACTTGTAGCCCTTGTCTTCGAGCGCCTTGGCGACGGTGTTGATGTCGTCGGGGTCAGTGTAGACGGTGAAGCAGCCTTCCTCGGGCTGGAAATCGGCCGCGCCTGCGTCGAGCGCGTCCATCATGACGGTGTCCTCGTCCAGCTCCTCGTCCTCGTTGTCGATGACGATAACGCCCTTGCGGTCGAACGACCAGCTGACGCAGCCGGTGGTGCCGAGACTGCCGCCGTATTTGTCAAAATGGTGGCGGACACTGCCTGCGGTGCGGTTGCGGTTGTCGGTCATCGTCTCGACGATGACAGCAACGCCGCAGGGGCCGTGGCCCTCGTAGGTGATGGTTTCGTAGTTGTCGCCGCTGCCGGATGCCGCTGCTTTTTCCAGCACGCGCTTGATGTTGTCGTTCGGCATATTGGCGGCCTTGGCCTTGGTGATGACGGTCGCGAGGCGGGAGTTATACGCGGGGTCGGCGATGCCGCCGCCCTCCTTGACGGCTACGATCATTTCCTTGGAGATCTTCGTAAAGGCAGCCGCGCGCTTTGCGTCCTGCGCGCCCTTGGTTTTCTGAATGTTATGCCACTTGGAATGTCCGGACATGAGGTGTTCTTCCCTTCGTTACAATATCTCTTGTCATTTTATCACAGAGAACGGGCAGAGGTCAACTGTTTCATAGAAATTGCGTCTCATCTTTATGCGCCTTCGCCCGCAGAACGGTCAGCTCCGGCAGCGCCTCGCGCACAACGCGCTCCAGAACGGCGCAGACGGGGTTCTCCGTCTCAAAATGGCCCGCGTCGATGAGATTGAGGCCGCGATATTTTGCCTCTTCAAAGTGGTTGTATTTGAGATCTGCCGTCACGAGCGTATCGCAGCCTGCGGCCAGCACGTCGTCGATCGCGCCGCCGCAGCTCCCGCCGCCGACAGCCACGCGCCGCACGGGCTTTCCCGCGTCCGCGAACCGGAGTCCAGGGCAGGAGAGTGCCGACTTTGCAAACGCGGCAAATTCTGCAAGACGCTGCTCCCGTACCGTGCCGGTGCGGATGAGGCCGTAAGGCCGGCCCCGTGCATCTGTTCCGGTTGGGTTCAGAACCGACACCTCCGTCAGCCCCAGTGTTTCTGCCAGTACGTCGTTGACCCCGCCGGGGCAGACGTCGAGATTCGTGTGCAGATTGATCGCGGCGATCTTCGCTTCGGCCAGTTCCAGAATGCACCGCCCCTCGTAGCTTGCATCGTTGACGGCTCTGGGCGCGTCAAAAAACAGCGGGTGGTGCGTCACGATGCACTGCGCGCCGGTTTTCTTCGCCTCGTCGATCACATCCGGCATCGGGTCGAGCGCAACAAGGACGGTATCGACCGGCGCGTCGAACCGCCCGCAGAGCAGACCGACGTTGTCCCAGTCCATTTTCATGGACGCGGGCGCAAAGGCAAACAGGGCGTTATAAATGTCACGAACAGTCGTCATGCTGCTTCCTCATTTCTCTGATTTCCGCAAGCGCGGTTTCGTAATAGCGGAGCTTTTCCGGCTCGTCGGCTCTTTGCAGGCCCAGGACTGTGCCCGCGAGGGCTGTTTCGATCCGGGCCAGATACGGCCCCAGAAGCGGCCCGTCCTCCCGCAGCAGCTGCGGCGAGGCGTATTGCTGCCCCGGCGAAAGCGGGGGCATATGTCCCTTTTTTGCGCGCAGGACGGTATAGAAGAAGTGGCCGTCCCTTGCAAGCGCTTCGCGCTCGATCGCAAAGCTGTGCTCCGCCAGATACTGCCGCAGCGCCTGCCCGGCGCTCTGCGGCTGCAAAATGAGCGTATAGCGGTCATCGCAGACCCATGGCGCGGCCTCTAAAATGCGCACCATCAGATCGCCGCCCATTCCGGCCATAATGATCGTATCCGCCGCATCGGGCGGGATGCCCTGCAGGCCGTCCGACAGGAAAAACCGCATTTTTTCGGACACGCCGAAGCGCGCGGCGTTTTCGCGGGCCTTCTGCAGCGGCTGCTCGCGCAGGTCTGCCGCCGTGACGAACGGGCAGATGCCCTCGCGCAGCAGGTATATGGAAAGATACCCGTGATCCGTGCCGATATCGGCGGCGCGGGAACCGCACGGGACAAATTCGGCGCACAGCAGCAGCCGGTTGGAGATCGGAACCTTCATCGCTTCACGCAAAAGGGCGGCCATCAGGCCGCCCTTTCCTTTCGGTTTGTTACTTGGCCTTCTCGGCTTCCTCGGAAGCCTCGATAAAGCGGTTGACCTGCGCCAGGAACGCGTCGGCGTCAACGCCGTGCACCATGCAGGCCTCCTCGACCGTCTCGCCGCGCGAGGACGGGCAGCCCAGGCAGTGCATACCGATGGCCATGAACAGCGGAGCAGTCTCGGGCGCGATATCCAGAACATCGCCGATAATGGTGGTCTTTTCGATCTTTGCAGCCATAAAAATGACCTCCTGTGTATATTTTATAGTCGTATTATACCCAACTGTCCTACAGTTTGCAACAGAAATTATCTACAGCGATACGGCCAGCTGCGCGGCCTCCTGCATGGCGCGGCAAAGCGAAGCCTCTGCGTCAAAGCCCGCGACGTTCATGCCGTCAGCGGCGATGCAGGCGTATTCGCCGATGCCGAAGAACGTGTGAAGCGCCTCCAGATACCGGCTGCCCATCTCCATGGCGTCTCCGGTATAGAAGCCGCCGCGCGTGGTGAGGAAGACCAGATGAGAGGCCCGGCAGAGGCCCTTCAGACCATCCTCCGTTGAGCCGAACGTGATCCCGTCGACGGACACCTGCTCGATATAGACCTTCAAAAGCGCCGGGAAGGACAGATCCCAGAACGGCGCGGCGATCACGATCAGATCGGCCTGCGCAAACTGGTGCGCGTAGCGGAAGCGCGGATGGTCGCGCCGGTTTTCCGCCAGCAGCGCCTCGCGCTGGTCAAAATAGCTGTCCTTGAAATAAGAAAGATTCTCCGCCATCAGATCCAGCCGCGTCACAGCGCAGTCGGACGGCAGCGCGGACAAAAACGCCTCGGCCAGCTTTTTCGTGTTCGACGCTTCGCGCCGGATGCAGCAGTCGACAAACAGAACGTTTTTCATCGCGACCGCTCCTGTTCCAGCCGGTAAAAGGCTTCGAGCGCGGTCAGAATTTCATTGCGCTCGCCGATGGCGGTCAGGCTTTCGCCGTTTACATAGCCGCCGATGGCGTTCGCGGTATCCTCGCCATATACGACGACGTTATTGAGAATGGAAGCTGTCTTCATCCCGCGCAGACGGCCGATGGTAAACAGCGCTGCGGATTCCATATCCGCGCCCAGCGCGCCCTTGCGCGACCAGTAGGCGCTTTCCGCGTCGTTTTCCTCGTGATAAAAGCTCTCGTGGCTGTGGATGATGCCGACATGATACGGGCAGCCGAGCGCCTTCGCGGCCTCCACGCACAGTCCCAGCAGCTGATAGTCGGCGACCGCCGGATATTCCGGATGGACATAGGCCTTTGAAGCCCCATCGTCGCGGATCGCACCGCAGCCGAGGATCAGATCGCCCAGCGCAATGCCTTTTTGCAAGGCTCCGCAGGAGCCGATGCGGATGGCGGCCTCCACGCCGATGTTGTGCAGCTCCTCCACGCAGATCCCGGCGGACGAGCCGCCGATGCCCGTGGAGACGGCCAGAACGGGCACGCCCTTATAGGTGCCGGTCAGACTGCGGAACTCGCGGTTGTACGCAAGCTCCCGCACGGATTCCAGCTGTGCGGCCACGCGGTCAAGCCGGGCCGGGTCGCCGGGCAGGATCGCATAACGCACGCCAAGCGTTTCGTCCAGACAAATATGCGCCTGTTTCATCTGCATATGCTCCTTTTATAGTTATATCGTCTGAATTTCAATATGGTAACGGTTCCGGCTGCAAAGCGCGTGCTCGACCTCCACGCGGTAGTCCAGATCGAGAACGCCCCCGTGTTCGTTGAGCAGAACGGTCATGTCTTCTGTTACGACGCTGATCATCATCGCGCCGAAGCCGACGTCGTACAGCGATTCATGCGCCTGCCTGCGGTCGAAGACCATCTCGGCGTTGACCTTTCCGCTGCGCCGCAGCGTGACGGTCTTCCCGTCTTCGATCTGAAAGGAGGTCACAACGCCCTCAAGCCCGGTCATTTCCGACTCGACATAGGACAAAAGCGCGAAGCCCGGCTCATAGCAGTACGAGCCGTCTGTCACCAGCTCGAGCGTCTGCGGCCCGCCGTCCTCCATGGTCTGCGTGCCGGTGATGGAGATTCTTGCGGCCTGTACCATCACGCCTCCAGCGCAAGCGCGATCAGATCGTCCAAGAGCTCACCGTAGGGGATGCCGCTGGCCTCGAAGAGCTTGGGGTACATGGAAATGGACGTGAAGCCCGGAATGGTGTTGATCTCGTTGAAGACGACCTCGCCGTCTGCCTTTACAAAGAAGTCGACACGGGACAGGCCGCGGCAGCCCATGGCCCTGTAGACGCGGACGGCAAGCTCGCGCACCTGCTCGGCGGTCTGCTCGGAAATGCGGGCCGGGATGTACAGGTGTGCGCAGTCGGAGATATATTTTGCGTCGTAGTCATAGAATTCCGCGCCGGAGTCGATCTCGCCGCAGACGGAGGCAAACGGATTGTCGTTGCCGAGCACGGCGACCTCGACCTCCTGCCCGCGGATGAATTCCTCGACCAGAACCTTGCGGTCGTATTTCAGCGCCGCCTCAATTGCCGTTTCCAGCGCGGCGCGGTCCTTCGCCTTTGCAACGCCGACGGACGAGCCGGTTCCAGCGGGCTTGACGAAGACGGGATAGGCGAAGCGCGCCTCAACGGCGCTCAGCGCCGCTTCCCGGCTGCGGGCAAAGCTCTCGCGCGTGACGAGCTGCCACGCTGCCTGCCGGACGCCTGCGGCGTCGGCGATCAGCTTTGTGATGGTCTTATCCATACAGGCGGCGGAGGCCGCGACGTGCGGACCGACATAGGGAATGCCTGCGATCTGGAGTAAACCCTGGATCGCGCCGTCCTCGCAGTTTTCACCGTGCATCACGGGGAAGACCACGTCGATGCGCTCGCGCACGACGCAGTCGTTTTCAAAGCTCAAAAGTCCCTGTCCGCGCACGGGGGAAAGCGCTGCGCGGCGGTTATCCTCGCAGTTCTGCCACGTTCCGGCGGGAAGCATCCCGTAATCCTTGCCGCCGAACAGGATCCAGTCGCCATCCTTCGTGATGCCGACCGGGAAAATATGATATTTATCTTTGTCCAGGCGGTTCAGCACAGATTCTGCCGACCGCAGCGAGACTTCATGCTCCGACGAAACGCCGCCGAAGAGCACACAAACGCTCAGTTTTTTCAAAACAGGCTCCTCTTTTCCGCCGCCGCAGATCAAAAAAGCGGGCGGCATACATATCATATGCGAAACCGCCGCAGAACACAAGTATCTTTTTCCGAAATCCGGCGTTTTTGCCGTCTGCGCCTTTGACTTCTCTACGCAGGGCGGATAAAATAGGGGCAGAAACGGGGGCAGAGCCTATGCAGGAGCGTGTACGCATCTGTGATATCGCGGAGGAGCTGGGCCTGAGCACGGCGACCGTTTCCAACGTGATCCACGGGAAGACGAACAAGGTCTCAGACGAGACGGTGCAGCGCGTGACGGCGCTGCTCGAAAAGCGGCAGTATATTCCCAGCATGGCGGGCATCCTGCTGGCCCGCAACAGCTCCGGGATCATCGGCGTGTTCGTCAACGACCATCCGAAGTACGAGGGGCACACGCTGCGCGACGGCTTTCTCGCGTCCGCGCTGGATGCGCTGTTCGTCTGTGAGGCGAGCTGGAGTCTGGGCGAGAACGTCTACGCGGCCATCTATGGCCGCATAGGCACGGAGCAAAGCGCCGCCATGACGCTGACCGCGCCCATACAGGGACTGGCGATCGGCGCGCTGTGCGGCCTGTCGCAGGCTGCGGGCGTGATCGTCGGAAAGCGTCTTGGCGGCGAGGATTACGATGGGGCTTACCGGGCGGCGAAGCGGCTGATGGTCTATGGCGCGGTCGGAGCCTCCGTGCTCTGCGCCGCGAGGTGCCGCGCGACATAGACGCCGCTGGCGGAGGCGTGGGACAGGGAATGCGTGATGCCGCTGCCGTCGCCGATGATGAACAGGCCCTTGTGCGCCGTCTCCAGATTCTCGTCGACGGAGACCTCCATGTTGTAGAATTTGACCTCAACGCCGTAAAGCAGCGTATCGTCGTTCGCCGTACCGGGGGCGATCTTGTCAAGCGCGTAGATCATCTCGATGATGCCGTCGAGAATGCGCTTCGGGATGACCAGCGACAGATCGCCCGGCGTAGCCGTCAGCGTGGGGGAGACGAAGGATTTGTCGATGCGCTTCTGCGTCGAGCGCTGGCCGCGGATGAGATCGCCGAAGCGCTGGACCATGACGCCGCCGCCCAGCATATTGCTCAGGCGGGCAATGGATTCGCCGTAGCCGTTGGAGTCCTTGAAGGGCTCGGAGAAGTGCTTGGCAACCAGCAGGGCAAAATTGGTGTTCTCCGTCTGCTTGGCGGGGTCTTCGTAGCTGTGGCCGTTGACGGTGATAATGCCGTTGGTGTTCTCGTTAACCACGGCCCCCTTGGGGTTCATGCAGAAGGTGCGGACCTTGTCTTCGTACTTCTGGGTCCGGTAGACGATCTTGCTCTCATACAGCTCGTCGGTCAGGTGCTTGAAGATCTCGGCGGGCAGCTCGACGCGCACGCCGATGTCGACGCGGTTGGACTTCGTCTCAATGTTCAGCTCGCGGCACACGCTTTCCATCCATTTGCTCCCGCTGCGGCCGACGGAGACGATGCACTGCTTGCAGGAGAAGCTTCCGTTATCGGTCACGATCTCATATCCGCCGTCCGCTGCCAGCACCTGCCGCACGGGCGTGCGGAAGTAAAAGTCGACCTTCGGCGCCAGCTCGGCAAAGAGATTTTTCAGCACGACAAAATTGATATCCGTCCCGAGGTGCCGGACGGACGCGTCGAGCAGGTGCAGATTGCACTGCAGACAGCGGGTCTTGAACGCGCTGTTGGCCGTGGAATACAGCTTTGTGTTCTCGCCGCCGTGGCTGACGTTGATCTCGTCGACGTAGTGCATCAGCTCCATGGCCTGCTTCTTGCCGATATATTCATAGAGCGTGCCGCCGAAGTCATTCGTCAGGTTATATTTTCCGTCGGAAAACGCGCCCGCGCCGCCGAAGCCGTTCATGATCGCGCACGTCGGACAGCCGACGCAGTGCTTGACAGTCTTCCCGTCAATGGGACATCTGCGCTTTTCGAGCGGCTGGCCCTCTTCAAATACGGCGATCCTCTTCTCCGGACAGAGCTTCGACAGCTCATACGCCGAGAAAATTCCGCCGGGGCCTGCGCCGATGATAATGACATCATACTGCATGAAAAATCATCCTTTCTGTAGGGGATATCCTGAATCCGCTTATCCGCATTCCAAAACACGCACGATCCCGGCAGGCAGCTGTAAATCTGCGCAGTATTTCTGTAGGGGCCGACGACTCTGTCGGCCCTTAAAATGTTGCGAATTTATCGGAGATTTCCGAGAAACCACCGCATTCTGCGGGCGGACAGAGTCGTCCGCCCCTGCGGGTCGCCTGCCGGTGCATTATATCATACCGCCGTCCGCATCTGCAAGCGAAACGGCCATAGAAAGCGCGAATGGCCGTTATAAGCGCATAAAAGATCCGCACCCGGTCAGGTGCGGATCTCTGGTTGACAGATGGAGCTTAGCCCTGAGCCTTCATGCGGGCGAAGCAATCGCTGCAGTAAACCGGGCGATCGGACTTCGGCTCGAACGGGACGCGTGCCTCGCCGCCGCAGGCAGCGCAGGTAGCGGTGTAGTACTCTCTGGGGCCGCGGGTTGCGTTCTTGCGGGCATCACGGCAGGCCTTGCAGCGCTGCGGCTCATTCTGGAAGCCACGCTCTGCGTAGAATTCCTGCTCACCGGCGGTGAAAACGAACTCCTTGCCACACTCTTTGCAGACCAACGTCTTGTCTTCGAACATTTTTGTTACCTCTCTTTTGCGATAAAAAATGGATTTGCCCTGCAATTGCGGCTTGCGCTCGTATGCGATCGGGCTGTATATGCGATCAGGCCGTGCCTGATTTCGCCGGGAAAAGCGCCAGTCAATCTTGCCAGGGTCCATACACGAAGAGAGGGTGCAACGGAGTGATGAAAGATCTGCGTGGCTCTGGTTGGAAATTTTTATTACCCAACACTAGCGATTATATGCGATATTTTTCCGGTTGTCAATAGTAAATAAAACTTATTTTATTTCTCTGATGATTTTTGTAGATTTTCGACGTGCTGCACAAGCGCCTGCGTGACCGCCTGCGCCTGCTGCTCTGTCCCGGCCTCGACCATCACGCGGATGAGCGGCTCCGTGCCGGACGGGCGGATAAGCACGCGGCCGTTTTCCCCAAGTTCAGCCTCTGCCTTTTGGATCGCTTCGCGAAGGGAATCCGACTGCATGATGGCCGTCTTCTGCTCGTTGGAGGTCACGCGGACATTTTGCAGCAGCTGCGGGTACTGCCGCACGGAGGCGGACAGTTCGCTGGCCTTTTTGCCGCTGTGGGAAAGGATATCGAGGAATTGCAGCGCGGCCAGCTGGCCATCGCCGGTTGGCATGTAGTCCAGGAAGATGATATGGCCCGACTGCTCGCCGCCGAGGCGCATCCCCTCCTTCTGCATGAGCTCCAATACGTTCCGGTCGCCGACCGACGCGCACAAAAGCCGCAGGCCGTGCTCTGCGCAGTATTTGTGCAGGCCGATGTTCGACATGACCGTCGCGACGAAGCCGCCGCCGTGCAGGCGGCCCTTTTTCTCCATCTCTGCGGCGCAGATGGCCATCATCTTGTCGCCGTCAATGACGCAGCCCTGCTCGTCGACGGTCAGGCAGCGGTCGGCGTCGCCGTCGAACGCGATGCCGAGGTCATAGCCGCCGGCTTTGACCGCGTCACAAAGCGCTTCCAGATGTGTTGAGCCGCAGCCGCTATTGATGTTGACGCCGTTCGGCTTGTCGTTCAGATACTCCGCTTCCAGCGGGAAGCGGCCGAATAAGTACCGTGCCGTGGTCGAAGCTGCGCCGTTGGCGCAGTCGATGAGCACGCGCAGCGGCTCAAGCCCATCGACGGTCGAGGCCAGATGGTCGAGATAATATTCCGCCGCAAAGCTGCCGGACATGACCTGCCCGATCTCCCCGTGCGTTTTGACGGGCAGCTCCCCGTCCTGCAAAATCAGCTCCTCGATGCGCGCTTCGAGCGCGTCGTTCAGCTTGAAGCCCTCTGACGAGAACATTTTGATGCCGTTGTGCTCATACGGGTTGTGCGAGGCGGAAATGACGACGCCTGCGTCCGCGTGCAGATAGATTGTCAGATATGCGACGGCAGGTGTCGGAACAACGCCGAGCAAAATCGCGTTGCAGCCGCAGGCCGTCAGACCCGCGACGAGCGCGCCCTCCAGCATATCCGAGGAAATGCGCGTGTCCTTGCCGATGACGACGGTCGGCTTCGTGCCGGGATCGTCGCACAGCGAGATCGCCGCCGCCTGTCCCACGCGGTAGGCAAGCTTCGCGTCCAGCGTTTCATTGGCAACGCCCCGGATGCCGTCAGTTCCAAATAATTTACCCATATGATATATCGCTCCTCAAAAACTCAGAATGAAAGCTGCGTCCCGGCAGGCTGCACGGGAGACGGCAGATGCAGGTGCTCATAGGCCAGCTGCGTGACGCAGCGGCCGCGCGGCGTGCGTGTCAAAAAACCGATTTGCAGCAGATACGGCTCGTAAACGTCTTCCAGCGTGACGGCCTCCTCGCCGATGGTCGCGGCCAATGTCTCAAGGCCCACAGGGCCGCCGCCGTAGTTTTTCACAATGGCGGTGAGCATGCGGCGGTCGATGGCGTCAAGGCCCAGACGGTCGACCTCGAGCTTGCCGAGCGCGTGATCGGCAGCCTCGGAGGTGATCACGCCGTCGTGGCAGACCTGCGCGAAATCGCGCACGCGGCGCAGCAGGCGGTTCGCGATACGCGGCGTCCCGCGCGAACGGGACGCGATCTCCCGCGCGCCGGAGGGCTCGATCTCAATGCCCAGCAGCGCGGCCGAACGCATGACAATGCGCTGCAATTCTTCTGTGGTGTACAGCTCCAGACGCAGCTGCACGCCGAAACGGTCGCGCAGAGGGCTGGAAAGCTGCCCGGCTCTGGTCGTTGCGCCGATGAGGGTAAAGCGCGGCAGATCGAGCCGGATGGAGTTGGCCGACGGGCCCTTGCCGACGATGATATCGATAGCAAAATCCTCCATAGCCGGATACAGAATTTCCTCGACCGCCCGGTTGAGGCGGTGAATTTCGTCAATGAACAGAATATCGCCCGGCGCGAGATTCGTCAGCAGCGCAGCCAGATCCCCGGCCTTTTCGATTGCCGGGCCGGAGGTCACACGGATGCCCGCGCCCATTTCGTTGGCGATGACGCCTGCGAGCGTCGTCTTGCCGAGACCCGGCGGGCCGTAGAGCAGGACATGGTCAAGCGGCTCATTGCGCCGCCTGGCAGCCTCAATATAAATGGCAAGGTTGCCCTTGGCCTTTTCCTGTCCGGTATAGTCGGCCAGCAGCTTCGGGCGCAGGCTGACCTCGCCGTCGTCCTGCGGGGTCAGGCTTGTGGTGACGATGGGCGCATCGTATTTCTGCGAAAAATCCAGGCTCATGCCGGGCCCTCCTTACTGCTGCGCCGCAGCGCGCAGCGCCCGGCGGATCACGTCTTCGATGGAAAGATTCTCAAGATCAATGCCCTTGAGCGCCGCTGCGGCCTCCGTCTGCGAATAGCCGAGGCCGACGAGCGCGGCGGTCGCCTCCGCGGCCTTGCTGCCGCGCACCGGCGCGCCGGAGCCGGAGAATTCCGCCGTGTTCAGCTCCAGCTGGCTTGCACCGAGCTTGTCCTTGAGTTCCAGAATGATGCGCTGCGCGAGCTTTTTGCCCACGCCCTGCGCCATGGTGATGGTTTTGTCGTCCTGCGTCATGACGGCCAGCGTCAGCTGCTCCGGCGAGACGACGGACAAGATCGCCAGCGCCGCCTTCGGGCCGACGCCCGTGACACCCAGAAGCCGCTCGAAGCAGTTCAGTTCCTCGCGCGTGGAAAAGCCGAAGATATCAAAGGCGTCTTCCTTGATGTTGCAGTATGTAAAAAGCTTCGCGGACTTTCCGAGCTGCAGCCGGGCAAGCGTATAATTTGTCGTATGGCACGCGTAGCCCACGCCGCCGCAGTCCACGACTGCGAGATTGGCGTCGAGCAGCGTAATTGTCCCGTTCAGATAATAAAACATTACCGGTATCCTTTCTGCGCCAGAAGCGAGGTGGAGCTTCGCGCATGGCAGAGTGCGATGGCGATGGCGTCCGCCGCGTCGTCCGGCCGCGCGACCTTTTCCATCTTCAAAATGCGGCGCGTCATTTCCATGACCTGATGCTTGTCCGCGCCGCCATAGCCGACGACGGCCTGCTTGACCTGATTGGGGGTATACTCAAAAAGCGGCGCGCCTGATTTGCAGATCGCAAGCAAAATGACACCGCGGCCGTGGCTCACGCCGATGCCGGTCGTGACGTTATGGCCCCAGAACAGCTCCTCGACCGCCACGGCGTCCGGCTTGACCGTCTCGATGAGCTGCACCATATCGTCATAGAGCACCACAAGCCGTTCCGGGAATGTAAGCGTTGTGGGGGTCGTGATGGTGCCGTAGTTGAGCAGCTGGACGCTGCCGCGTCCGGCCTCCAAAATGCCAAACCCGGTCGTGGCGTAGCCGGGGTCGATGCCAAGAATGCGCATATCAGAACTTCCCGAAGATTTCCCAGTAGCACATGCCGAGGACGCCGAGCACCACAATGGCGATCAGCACCCACGCCAGCACGATCTGGTGCTTCGGCCGGGGCGTATACTCCCCCCGCTGCTCTTTTTCGTTCCGCTGTCCGCTCTGGTAGTCCAGCCGCTCGGTGCTGTGGTCGTTGTTCATGGGAGTTCTCCTGTCTGGTTTGGTACTTTTGTGGGAATATGATACTGCGGGATGTCTCCGACGGCCCTATCTTTTCCGTCTTGCCGGAAAAGATAGGGGAGAAAAGGGGCGCTTGGGGACGCGGGGTGCATCCTGCGGTGCGATTCAGGCAGGAATCTGATTTACAGATATTACGAACACACGTACTCACCCTACGGGCGATTTGGTACGCGCCGCCTGTTATGGTGCACCAAATTTGTGAATAGCTGCGATTCAATATCTGCTGTAAAAACGCCTTTCGTTCAAAACTTGCAAGGAAGTACGGATTCGCCGGAGTTCTGTAGGGGCCGGCGACACTGCCGGCCCGTTGGGAAGCCGCGGATTTGCTGAAGCGTTCTGTAAAACCGGTGCGATTTGCCGGGCGGGGTCAGAACAGCGTCAGCTGGCTGGTGAGGGGGAGGTCGCCGAAGGCGCCGGCGGATTGGAGCTGGTCGATGAGTGTCTTGGACACCTTCGGGCAGGCATCGGCGAATTCCTCGACGGACAAAAACTCCCGGCCCTCGCGGGCGTTCATAAGGTCCCAGGCCGCCGTCTCGCCAAGACCGGCCACAGCCACGAACGGCGGGCGCAGCTGCCCGGCCTCGATCTGGAACTTCGTCGCGTGGGAGTGGTAGATATCGATCGGCGCGAAGGTAAAGCCGCGCAGATAGAATTCATAGCAGACCTCAAGCGTGGTGAACAGATCGTCGTCCTTGGCGCTGGAATCCTCGTCCTCCTTGATCTCCTGCAGCTTTTTCTTGACAAGCTCGATGCCGTGGCACATCATGCCCTCGTCGAAGCCGCCCTTCTGGCTGCGGCGGTAAAAATAGGCCGCGTAGAACGCAAGCGGCTCGTGCACCTTGAACCACGCGATGCGGAAGGCCATCATGACATACGCCGTCGCGTGGGCCTTCGGGAAGAGATACTTGATCTTCTTGCAGGAGCCGATGTACCATTCCGGGACGCCTGCGGCCTTCATTTCCTCCTCCGCGCCGTCGGGCAGACCTCTGCCCTTTCGGACGGCCTCCATGATCTTGAACGAGCGCTTTTCCGGCATGCCGCACTTGATGAGATAGAGCATGATATCGTCGCGGCAGCCGATGGCGTCGTTGACGGAGGCGGTCTTGGACAGGATCAGATCGCGCGCGTTGCCCAGCCACACGTCCGTGCCGTGGGAGAAGCCGGACAGGCGGATGAGCGTGTCGAATTTTGTCGGCTGCGTCTCCTGCAGCATTCCGCGCGTGAAGCCCGTGCCGAATTCCGGGATGGCGACGGAGCCGACCGGCCCCAGAATGGGGTCGTTTTCATAGCCCAGCACCTTGCTGGACGTGAAAATGGACATGGTATCCTGATCGTCGAGCGGGATCTTCTGCGCGTCGACGCCGGTCATGTCCTCCAGCATACGGATCATGGTCGGGTCATCGTGGCCCAGCATATCGAGCTTCAGGAGGTTTTCCTCCATGGAGTGATATTCAAAATGCGTCGTGATCCATTCGGAGTCTTTGTCGTCCGCCGGGTGCTGCACGGGGCAGAAGTCCCAGATCTCGTTCTCCTGCGGAATGACGACGAGGCCGCCGGGGTGCTGGCCGGTCGTGCGCTTGACGTTGACGCAGCCGAGCGCCAGCCGGTTCTCCTCCGCCTTGGGGACGGTCTTATTGCGCTCCGACAGGTATTTTTTCGCGTAGCCGTAGGCCGTTTTTTCCGCGACGGTGCCGATGGTGCCCGCGCGGAAGACGTGCGTCTTGCCGAACATCTGCACACAGTAGGCGTGCGCCTTGGCCTGATATTCGCCGGAGAAGTTGAGGTCGATATCCGGGACCTTGTCGCCGCCGAAGCCGAGAAACGTCTCAAACGGGATATTGAACCCGTCCTTGTCGAGCTTCGCGCCGCACTTCGGGCACACCGCGTCCGGCAGATCCGCGCCGCAGGCGCAGTCGGCCGGAACCTCAAACGTCGTGAACTTGCACTGCGGACAGCGGTAGTGCGGTGGATAGGAATTGACCTCCGTAATGCCGGACATGAACGCCACAATGGACGAGCCGACCGAGCCTCGCGAGCCGACAAGATAGCCGTGCTCCAGCGAGTTCTGCACCAGCTTCTGTGCCGACATATAAATGACGTCGTAGTGGCAGGAAATAATGTCGTGCATTTCCGTGTCGACGCGCTTCTGCACAAGCTCCGGCGGGGTTTCGCCGTAGAGCCGGTGGAGCTTGCCGTAGACGAGGGCTTTCAGGTCCTCGACGGAATTTTCGATCTTCGGCGCGAACAGATTGTGCGGCACGGGCCGCAGCGTCTCGCACCAGTCAACGATGCGGTTCGGATTCTCGATGACGACCTCATGCGCCTTTTCAGGCCCAAGATAGGAAAATTCCTCCATCATCTCATCCGTCGTGCGCAGGTATAAAGGCAGCGGCCGGTCGGCGTCGGGCATCTGCTTGGTGGCAAGCAGGATGTGGCGGAAAATCTCATCCTCCGGGTCGAGAAAGTGCACGTCGCCGGTCGCGACGACGGGCTTTCCCAGCTCCTCGCCGAGCTTGACGATGGTGCGGTTGAAGCCGCGCAGCTCCTCCTCGTCCTCGGCAAGGCCCTTGTCGAGCATGAAGCGGTTGTTGCAGATGGGCTGGATCTCCAGGAAGTCATAGAAGCTAGCGATACGCTTGAGTTCTGCCCAGCTCTTGTGGTTCAGAATCGCCTGGAACAGCTCGCCCGCCTCGCAGGCCGAGCCGATGATAAGTCCCTCGCGCCATTGCAGCAGCTCGGACTTCGGCATGATGGGCACGCGCTTGAAATACTTGAGATTGCCGTAGGAGATCAGCCGGTACAGATTGCGCAGGCCGATGGAGTTTTTCGCAAAAACGATGATGTGCCGCGCACGGCGGTCAAGGATCTTGCTGCCGGAGCGCAGCTGCTCCATGCGCGGGTTGATCTTTTGCAGCGAGTCCAATCCCTGCTCCTGCATCATCTTGAAAAAGCGCATGAGCAGATACCCGCAGGTGATCGCGTCGTCGGAGGCGCGGTGATGGTTGAAATCCGGCAGACTCAGTGCATCGGCGACAATATTCAGCTTATACTTGCCGAGTTCCGGCATCAGGTTCTGCGCCAGAATGAGCGTGTCGACATACGTCGGGTGGAACGGCAGGCCGAGCTTTTCGCACGCCGCCGTCACGAAGCCGATGTCAAAATCCGCGTTGTGCGCGCACAGGGGGCGGCTGCCGACGTATTCCAGGAATTTCGGCATTGCCTCGGAAATATCCGGCTGCCCGGCAAGCATCTGGTCGTTGATGCCCGTCAGATCGACGATCTTCGGCTGCAAGGGCCGGTGCGGGTCGACGAAGGTCTGGAACGTGCTGAGAACTTCATTGCCCTTCATGATGGCCGCGCCGATCTCGATGATCGTATCGTGGAGCGAGGACAGACCGGTCGTTTCCAGATCGAACGCGACGTATTCCCCGTCAAAGGAGAAATCCTCCTCGCCGTGGACGGCGATGCGGTCGTCGACGTCGTTGACGTAGTAGCCCTCGCAGCCGTAGAGGATTTTGATGTTCTGGTCCGTCCCCGCGACCTTGGCCTTGGACGCGGCCTTCATCGCGTCCGGGAACGACTGCGCGCCGCCGTGGTCGGTGATGGCGATGGCGCGGTGGCCCCAGCTGGCTGCCCGCTTGACGGCAGCGCCGGTATCGGTCAGCGCGTCCATGGAGGACATGGTCGTATGCAGGTGCAGCTCGACGCGCTTTTCGGGATACGTATCGCGGCGCTTCGGGGCCTCGATCTTTTCCATGGCGTTCGGCTGAAGCACCATTTCGTTGTCATAGCGGTCAAAGCTCATCTTGCCCTGCACGCGCAGCCACATGCCGGCCTGCACGTTGTCGATGATGGGCTTGGCCTTGGCGGCCTCCATGAACTGGTTCACGCGGACGGAACTGGTATAGTCCGTCATATCGAAGCAGATGACCCACGCCCCGCGCTTTTTCAGTTCCCGGTGCTGCACGGCGAAGACCTTGCCCTCGACGATCACGCGGAACATATCGAGGTTCAGCTCCTCCATCCGCACGGGCCTGCCCGAAAACGGCCTGCCGTAGAACAGCGCGCCCGCCGGCTCTGCCGGTGTGGAGGCAGCTCCGCCGGAGGCTTTTGCGCCGCCCTGCGGCACGCTGGCCGTGATGGCAGGCGCGTTTTTAAGCGCCTCGGCGCGGATACGCGCCGTCTCTTCAAACAGCGCACGGCCCTCTAAATTGCTGTGCGCCTCGACCTCGATCTTTTTGGAAACGCCGAAGCGGTCGCGCAGGAACTGCTCGGCCTTTTTTGCGTTCTGCAAAATGCTGTCCTTGCCGTTGGCCTTGAGCCGGATGACGACGGCCTCGTCCGTGACCTCGTAGCCTGCTCCTGCCAGAATGGCGGCAGACGGCGAAAAGGCGCGGATAAACACCTGCGCCAGATCGCGGAAATCCATATTCGGAAGCTCCGAGGCGGGATAGCGCACCGAAAGCTTCAGTTCCCGCAGGCCATATTCCTTTTCAATGTCCCGGCAGAGCGCCTGCAGCTGCTTTTCTGCCAGATACTGCTCCGCCTGCGCGTCCAGACGGATGGTGCGCGTTTCCCGGTCAAGCTCCGCGTGGACGACGGCAAGGCGTCCGAGCGCCTCCACCAGATCCTCCGGCAGCGGGAAGCCCGGAAACAGCGCAGGGAAATAAACTTCATTCATATGTTCAAGCTTCCTGTCTGAAATTCACGTTATGTCTTTGTTCGCCTGCGCTTCGGCTGCGGCTTCTCTTCCCGCGTCAGATCTGCAAGCGTGTAGCTGCACAGATACGCGGCGATGACCTGATCAAGCCCCTGCCACAGCGGGAGCGTCCGGCAGTTGACCGCGTTTTCGCACTGCTGCCCGCGCTCCAGACACGTGACCGGGGCCAGCGTCCCCTCGGTCAGGGACAATACCTCAAACGCGGTATACTCCTTCGCCGGTTTGGACAGGCGGTAGCCGCCGCCCTTGCCGCGCACGGCGTCGAGCAGCTTCGCCTTGCTCAGCACGGCCAGAATGCTTTCCAGATACTTTTCGGAGATCCCCTGCCGCGCCGCGATGGTCTGCAGCGGGATATAGCCCTCCTCCGCATGCTCAGCCAGATCGATCATTACGCGCAGGGCGTAGCGGCCCTTGCTGGAAATCATCATCGTGCGGTCCCTCCTTTTCTGATAACCTACTATACTACAAGGTTAGAGGTTTATCAAGCCGAAACCTGCAATTTACAAGGATTTCTTTTTGTGCTATAGTATTAAGAGTATCATTTATCATTCCGGAGAAGAACGCATCATGACCAAGGACCTGACCCGGGGAACGCCCTGGAAGCTCATTGTGCAGTTTGCCCTGCCGATCATGGCGGGGAATCTGCTGCAGCAGCTGTATAACACCGCCGACACC
>OMNP01000390.1_pt1 | contig 17314 bp, 17 predicted proteins | sample 1673811 | NCBI WGS metagenome assembly OMNP01 (sample SAMEA103958127, study PRJEB25191) | human gut metagenome | biome: human-associated habitat [ENVO:00009003]; feature: intestine environment [ENVO:2100002]; material: feces | place: Germany | collected 2013/2015
GGCACCCCTAATTTTATGAGAAAAAATATTTTCAGAGATATTGTGCGCATAAGCAAAATAAATCGCTATTTTTGCATAATTGATTAATCGAATCAAACGAGTTGTTTCTTTCTTTATAAAACCATAAAAAGCGATGCATACACTTGAGGAATATATCAAAATGGCGGGAAATGCCGTCGACACTATAGCGTGCCCTGCAGGGAGAAATCCCGAAGGCTTGTACAAACCGATAGTCTACGGACTCGAGCAAGGCGGCAAACGCCTTCGCCCGGTAATATTGCTCGCCGCGTGCGACGCTGTAGGCGGTGACAGTGACAAGGCTCTGCCGCAAGCGGCAGCCATAGAGATGTATCATAACTTCACGTTGCTCCACGACGACGTTATGGACAAGGCAGACCTGCGCCGTGGAAAACCTACGGTTTGCAACAAATGGGACGACAATACTGCCATCCTGTCGGGCGACACCATGCTCACCCTCGCCACGCAGCTCGTGGTCGACGGTGTGGAGCCGCAAAAAGCGATGCGCCTGTTGAAGGAGTTCAACGAAACGGCAATCGGAGTCTACGAGGGACAGCAGTATGACATGGAGTTTGAGGCGCGCACCGATGTGACCATTGACGAGTATATGGAGATGATTCGCTTGAAGACGTCGGTGCTTCTTGCCGGAGCGGCACGCATAGGCGCAGTTATGGGTGACGCCGACGAGCGCAACGCCAATGCGCTGTATGATTTCGCAGTCAATCTCGGACTGGCGTTCCAACTGCAGGACGACTGGCTCGACGTGTATGGCGATCCCGATGTGTTTGGCAAGGCTATCGGTGGCGATATAATGAACAACAAAAAAACATATATGCTCATCAACGCAATGCAGAAAGCCGAAGGCGCCGACAAGGAGGAGCTTGAATTCTGGCTCGGCAACAAGTCGGCTTATCCAGGCGAGAAGATAGCCGGAGTGACCGGCATCTATGACCGTCTCGATATCGGTCAGATTTGCCTTGACGCTGTGGCTGAATATAGCCGCAAGGCTGTGGAGGCACTTCATTCTGCCGATCTTGCGCCGGAGGCAGTGGCATTTTTCGAGGCGTTCGACAAAATGGTGATGGGGAGGAAAAAATAAGATGATCGACACGCATTCTCACATATATCTTGAGGAGTTTGACAACGACCGTGAGGCGGTGGTGGAGCATGCCCGCAAGGCTGGACTCCGCCATCTGGTGCTTCCTAATGTGGATATGCACACATACGACGCCATGGTAGGCACTCATGAGGCATATCTCGGCTACACTTCTATGGCGATGGGGTTGCATCCGACATCGGTCGAGGCAGACTGGATTGAACAGCTGGATGCCACCGAGAGCCATTTCGACGACCACAAATTTGTGGCGGTAGGAGAGGTGGGCATCGACCTTTATTGGGACAGCACCTACCGCAAGGAGCAGATGAAGGCGTTTAGCGAACAACTGCGTTGGGCGGCGTCGCGCGACTTGCCCGTAATCATCCACTGTCGCGATGGACTTGATGAGATATGTGATGTGTTTGACGGTTTCGGACGCACGTTGCCCGAATGCGTGTTTCACAGTTTCGGAGGCTCTTTGTCCGACCTGCACCGCATACGCCGTTATGGCGATTTCTATTTCGGCATCAATGGAGTCGTTACGTTTAAAAACGCGCATGTCGACGACCTTCTCAAACCTATCGGATTGAACCGCATACTGCTTGAGACCGACTGCCCGTATCTGACGCCGGTGCCTTACCGCGGCAAGCGCAACGAGAGCGCATATATACCTCTGATTGCAGAGAAGATTGCCGACACGCTTGGCGTGAGCGTGGAAGAGGTGTCGGAGGTGACCGACCGCAATGCCGCTGACTTTTTCAAAACACAGTTTTGATCTCAGAAAACGCTCTTCCATATATGAAATCTTCTCTTTATGGAAAAAATGATGGAATAAAACTGTTTTTTAGACAAAAATTTTTGAAATCTCGATAATTAGTATTAATTTTGTTTAATAACGAACTAATTAAAACTAATTATTATGATTTTACGACAGACCTTGAAGCGTGGAAGCGCTGCGGTTGTCGCTTGTGTGGGACTGGCAGGCTTGATGATTTCATGCGACAGTGATTTTGACCTTTCAAATATCAACACCGACATCACTGTTGGTGGAAGCATCGCCGCACCCCATTGGCACTACCGACACATTGACTCTTTCGAGACTGATTGATCTTACAGACAATCTGAAAGTGGATGAGAATGGAGCGTATGCTCTGACATCCAACGGCTCAACCGTGCTTGACATTGACAGGATTGACCGTGTTCAGATAAAAGACTTGAGCACAACCCCTGAGTATTTCAACTTCTCTGTGCCGTCAATTCCGGGCACATTGCCTACTCTTGACTTGACCACGCCGATGAGCGTGACGATGACAATCAACGCCATTCAGAATATGCCGACCGAAGTGGAGCGTATCACGTCGCTCAGCGTCAGCCCGGTAGTCACTACCATGCATCTTAAACTGACGGCTCCAGGACTGAGCAAGATTACAGGCGCCGGAGTTAAGAATTTCGTGATGGATTTCCCCGACATGCTGCAGTTTGGCGCGGGAATCGAAGGAATGGATTACAACACCAACAAGTTGACGGTAAATAAGAAATTCGCCTCCGACGGAAGTCTTTCGGTGGCTCTGCCGATTGTCGGCATGCGTCAGCTTCCCGACATCAAAAACCATAAGATGACAGTCGATGAGCGTGTGGTTTGTAACGGTACATTTGAGGGCGTTGCGAATGGAGTCACTGCCGCCGACCTGGCGGGAATGCAGTTGACTTTTGTTTACGATGTGCCCGACTTCCAGATTGAGGATATCCACGGAACAGTTGATGCCGACGTGGTTATCAAACCGGAAACTGTGAATATGGGCGATTTGCCCGATCTCGTGACAGACGAGTCGACATCGTTGAATCTCAACACGATATGCCTTAAACTTGACGTGTCAAATCCTGTAGGAGTGCCGTTTGGCGCAGATTTGACCCTTCGTGCCCTTGACAAAAACGGCAGATACATAAATGAGACGGTGGCAGCGCACATTGACGTCAATGCCGGCACCACAGAGCCCGTCGTTACAAAATTACTGCTCACAAACTCGGATAAAATGACCGAGCCGGGCTATACGAAGGTTTTCGTTCCCAACCTCGCTAAATTGGTTAACAAGATTCCGTCGGAAGTGGAAATCAATGCCGACGTGAATGTTGACAAGACAAAAGAGCATCATATCATACTAGGCAAAACATATCACAGCAGTGTTGAATATGTTGCCTATATGCCGTTTGACTTCGGTGCCGGGTCGCACATTATGTACCGCGACGGGGTCGATGGCCTTGCCGACGACATCAAGGACTTCTCCGACAAGGTTAAAAACCTTGATCTGGAGATTGATGCCGACATTTACAGCACTGTGCCGTTTGATGTGGCAGTGTCGATAACACCGCGCGATGTTGAAGGCAACGACCTTTCAGATGTGATTGAATACACGAAGACCGTGAATGTGTCGCCGGGAGCAGAAGGACAGGCTGCCCAGAAACGCACCATCACGCTTAAAGAGAAAGAAGAAGGCGCTATCGGACGACTTGACAAAATTGACATTGATGTGGAGGGCAACACCAGCGACGCTGTGACCATTCTGAAACCTACGCAATATGTTCTTGTGGGACTCAAGGCGCGTCTGCCACAGGGTGTGACAATCAAAAACTAACCTAAAAAGCAACAAGATGAAAAAAATATATATGTTGGGGCTTGCGGCTTCGCTTTGCCTGCCATTGGCTGCGCAGACTCCCCGAAACGGATATTTCTCAGAGAATCTTCCAATGCGCCACAATCTGAACCCGGCGTTCGCTCCCGAATATGATTATGTGGCGATACCTGCCATTGGCGGCATATCGGCTGGTATGAACAGCAATGTGGGAGCTGACAACTTCCTGTTTAAGAAAAATGGCGAGGTGGTTACAGGCTTGCACAGCAGTGTGGGCAACGATGAGTTTCTGAGCGGCTTGAAGAGCCGGAACTATATGGAAGTGAACTCCGGCGTCAGTGTGGTGTCGTTAGGATTCAAGGCTCTTGGCGGTTTCAACACCATCGGCATCAACGTGAAGTCGGCTACGTCGGCAGCGTTGCCCTATGAATTGTTTGAGTTTGCCAAGATAGGTCAGGTAAACGGCGCTCCCACATTTTATAATATAAAGGATACGCGGGTGCAGTCGTCCAATTACCTTGAGCTCGCTTTCGGACATTCACGTAACCTTGGAGAAAAATTTAGAATTGGTGCAAAGGTGAAATACATCGCCGGTGTCGCTTATGCCGACGCGCGCATCGATGGCATCGACGTGGCTATGAGCGCCGACAAGTGGAGCGTGCGCGAGCAGGGAGAGATGTTTACCACCGACGCAATCGACATTCAGTATAAGCCCAACGGCGAGATTGACGACATCTCCACAGGTTCGTTTGGCGTGGCTGGCAATGGTTTGGGATTTGACTTCGGCGCTTCGTACAAGCTGCTCGACAACCTCGTGTTGTCGGCTTCGCTCACTGATGTGGGCTTCGTTGCATGGAAAGGCTCTAACGCGTCGGTAAATCCAGACGAGTTTGTGTATGACGGTTTCCATCACCTTGTGGCTGAAAAGGATCCCGATGGAAGTTCGGCTCTCAGCCGTGAGGGCGACCAGCTGGAGGAAGACCTGCGAAAATTGGTGCGGTTCCAGAATGAGACTGGAGCAAGCCGCACGCAGTCGTTGCAAACGATGCTCAACCTTGCCGGTGAATATTCAATCCTCAATGATAAAATCGGATTCGGATTTCTGTGGTCTACACGACTCGGAACTCCTCGCAAGTGGACAGAGGTGATGGCTTCTGCCAACTTCCGTCCGGTGCAGTGGTTCAATGCAACGGTCAACTTCTCAACGTCGAACCTCGGACATTCATTAGGAGCTTTAATCAACTTCTGTCCGAAGGGCTTCAACTTCTTCTTTGGCTCGGACTATATTCCGTTTAAGTATTCTAAAGAGGGTATACCTTTGAGCACGGCAAAATTCAATGTTGTGCTTGGTATGGCGATTACATTCAATCACGGCAAGTAATTGCTTGAAAATAAATAGTTTGGTCTGCGGAAATCGGTGTCGCCGATTTCCGCTTTTTTTGTTAGCGGAAAATTTTTTTTGAGGAAAATGCAAAAAAAGTGATGAAAAAATTTGTAGATACGAAAATTATGCGTACTTTTGTAATGATTTCAAATGTGATATGTAAACAACTATGATGACAGAAGCAATCGCGCACCTGACAGCGCACAACATCAAACCGTCGGCACAACGAATTGCTATTATGGAGTATCTCCTTAGCCACAGGACGCATCCCACGGTCGATATGATTTACAACGACCTCATAGGAAAAATGCCGACCTTGTCGCGCACCACAGTCTACAACACGCTGCGCTTGCTTGGCGAGAACGATGCGATTCTCGAACTGACAATCGACAAGCACATCGCGCACTATGACGGCGACACGTCGCCGCATTCTCACTTCCAGTGCAAACGTTGTGGCAGGATAATCGATATCCCGTTGCAAAAGGTTGATGTTGAACAAAATGGGCACGATTTTGTTATACAAGAAACGGAAGTTTACTATCGAGGCTATTGCCGCGAATGCATTGAAATCATGAAAGAAACAGAATTGAAACATTAATAAAATAAAACAAATTAAATCCTTACAACTATGGCAAAGAAATTTATATGCACAGTATGCGGTTACGTATACGAAGGTGAGACAGCTCCAGAAAAATGCCCACAGTGCGGTGTTCCAGCAAGCAAATTCAAAGAATTGAAAGAAGACGAAGGCTTGAATTTCGTTACAGAGCACGTGATTGGTGTGGCTAAAGGCTGCGACGAAGAGATGATCAAGGACCTCAACGCTCATTTCAACGGCGAATGCACAGAAGTGGGAATGTATCTCGCAATGTCGCGTCAGGCAGACCGCGAGGGATATCCTGAAGTTGCAGAAGCGTTCAAGCGTTATGCTTGGGAAGAGGCTGAGCACGCAGCGAAGTTTGCCGAACTGCTTGGTGACATGGTTTGGGACACAAAGACCAACCTTGAGAAACGAATGGCTGCAGAATCGGGCGCCAATGCCGACAAGATGCGCATTGCAAAGCGTGCGAAAGAGTTGAACCTCGATGCTATCCACGACACTGTTCATGAAATGGCAAAGGATGAGGCTCGTCATGGACAAGGCTTCGAGGGCTTGTACAAACGCTTCTTCAAGAAGTAAAAACCACAGACTGTATTTCTGACAATATGGTGTGCCGACCGACATCGGCACACTTTTTTTATGTCTGGGCATACGGTTTGTTGCGAGGACTTGGATGGTTAGTACATTTTTTTGTACTTTTGCACCAATTATCAAGATGTTTGGAACAATGAAACAACGCATATACAAATTATTGCTCATTTATGTGGTGCTTGTGGCAATCTTTGCCTTGCAGCATCCAGTGTTTATCGCTTGCTACCACTCTTTGTTTCGCGGAGTCGGACTTGGTGGCGTTTGCGCCGCCACTTGGCATGGCTTGCGTATGGACATGGCTATGGCAGGCTACCTTGCCATTGTGCCGGGACTGCTTGCTGCGGCGTCGGTGTGGACGGCAGGCAGGGCAATGCGATACGCCGCCTGCATTTATTCGGCGGTGGCAGCTGCAGTTGTGTCGCTGTCGTTTGTGGTCGACTTGTGTCTTTATGGCTATTGGGGCTTCCGTCTCGACTCCACGCCGGTGTTTTATTTCTTCACGTCGCCCGCCGATGCCGTGGCGAGTGTCAGCGGTTGGTTTGTGGTTATGGGATTGCTTGCCGCCGCGGCCTATGGCGCAGGGGTGTATTGGGTTTTACAGAAAATTTTGACGGCAGACGTTCCGCTTTTGCCCACATTGCGTTCCCGGATAGTTGCCACGGCGGTGGCTATAGTCCTCACAGGAGTGCTCTTCATCCCAATCCGGGGCGGTTTTACGACGTCGACAATGAACCTGTCGGCCGCATATTTCAGCCAGAACCAGCGACTGAACCACGCCGCGATAAATCCGTTGTTCAGTTTTATGCATTCAATGGCGCATCAAACCGACTTCGCGTCGCAATATCGTTTTATGGACAATGCCGAGGCGGAACGTCTGATGGAGGCTTTGCGCGACAAGCCTGTGACTGATGCCGACTCGGTGCCGCGGCTGTTTACCACGAACCGTCCCAATGTGATTTTCATAATCCTCGAAAGTTTCAGCAGCCACTTGCTGCCGTCGCTCGGCGGTGAGAATGTGGCACCCAATCTTGACGCCATGAGCAGGGAGGGCGTGACTTGTACTAATTTCTGGGGCAACAGTTTCCGCACCGACCGCGGTCTGGTGTCGATAATCAGCGGCTATCCCGCACAGCCGAGCACGAGCATTATGAAATTTGCCGAGAAGGTGGAGCATCTGCCGTCGATACCGAAGGCAATGAAGCGAGAGGGCTACGACTTGAAATATTATTATGGGGGTGATGCCAATTTCACCAATATGCTGGCATATCTGGTGTCGGCAGGATTCGACAAGGTGGTATCGGACAAGGATTTCCCGCTGAAAGACCGTACAGGCAAGTGGGGAGCTCCCGACCATCTGGTGTTTGAACGGATGCTCGCCGACCTTAAAACCGAGCCGAATCCGCGGAGGCCGATATTCAGAATCTTGCAGACGTCGAGCAGCCATGAGCCGTTTGAAGTGCCGTTTCATAAGTTTGACGACAAGGTGAAGAATGCATTCGCCTACACCGACGACTGTCTGGGCAAGTTTGTGGATGAATTGCGGAAATTGCCGATGTGGAAAAACACGGTTGTGCTGCTTGTCCCCGACCATCAGGGAGCCTATCCGCATCATCTTGACGACCCGTTGGCGCGCCACCGCATACCGCTCGTGTTGGTTGGCGGTGCTGTCGCGGCTCCGATGAAAATCGATGTCCCAGCGTCGCAAATCGACATAGCGGCCACGTTGCTTTACCAGCTTGGCATTGACCACAGTGAATTTATATTCAGCAAGAATATGCTTAATCCGGCGTCGCCGCATTTCGGATATTTCACCGAGCCGTCGTTTTTCGGAATGGTGACCGACACCAACCAATTGGTCTATAACCTTGACGGAGAAAAGGTGATGCTTGACGAGGGCTCTGAAAAAGGACGCAATCTGCTGCCTGGAAAGGCATTCCTGCAGAAACTGTATGATGATCTTGACAAACGATAATCCATTATGATAGACTGGCTGAATACGATAGACACACAAGTGTTTCTGGCACTCAACGGCTTGCATGCGCCATATTTTGATGTCTTCATGAAACTGTTTACAGGCAAATGGATATGGGTGCCAATGTATGCAGCGGTGCTGTTTGCCGTGGTGCGCAATTACCGGTGGCGGCAGACGCTTGCAGTGCTGGTGTGCGTTGCGTTGGCGATTACGATAGCCGACCAAGTGTGTGCCACGCTGATACGTCCGGAAGTGTGCCGGCTGCGCCCCTCCAATCCAGCGAATCCATTGTCGGAGATGGTGCATATTGTCGGGGGCTATCGAGGCGGTTCCTACGGCTTCCCGTCGTGTCACGCAGCCAATTCGTTCGCTCTTGCCTCATTTTTGATATTGCTGTTTGCCAACCGCAAACTCAGTCTTTTCATTTTTGCGTGGGCGGTGCTTAATTCCTATTCGCGCGTCTATCTTGGAGTGCATTATCCAGGCGATTTGCTTGTCGGAGCAATTATCGGCACTGCGGCGGGTCTGGCTATGGCTTTTGCCGCCGGCTATGTGGCAGACCGAGTGGACAGACCGCATCTGAAGCCGAGTGTCAACACCGGTGTGGTCACATCGGTCGGGGCGTTTACGGTGGCTGTGATTGCCGTGGTTTCATGTTTCGTGAGAATGTAACAGAATTGTTGCCGGAATGACATAAAAATGAAATGCTACAAGTGCTATCTTTGCACTGTAGCATTTACAAAAGCATTTTTCCATTAATAGAGATAGAGAGGCACCGCCTGGATAGGTAGTGCTTCCCGTTATTTTAATCCGTGCGAGCGGATATATTCATTGACGGCATCAACGAGATTGCCGCTGAAATCCGATCGGCTGCCGCAGTCGGTGATGGCCGAAAGCGGATAGCGGTCGATGATGCTGTCGAGCAGCTGCTGCATTGTCGGAGCCGATTTGAGAGCGGCATATTCATCGTAGGTGTACGACAGGAATGCCACATTCTCACCGATGCCGCGGTTGTCGAGCAAAAAGCCGTTGTCAAGCGCTTGCGGACGGCAGTTGCCGCGCAGGTCGGCGGGGTCGGGGTATGACACGATGCGTTGGCGCGACGCGTCCATTATCACCGGCACGTTTTGGGAATAGTCGCGTGTGGTTTTATAGATAATCACATGAGGCATGGCGCTTGCAGGTTGCAGAGCGACAACGGGACGCTCCTCGTTTACGAGCGGAAGCGTTACGGGCTTGTTGGCGCAGCAAGTCACGGTCGCCGCCAATGCCGTTCCAACCAATACGGAGGCACAGGATTTTATCTTTGTCATATTACATTTGGAATGTTTTGAAATCGCCGTCAAACGGCTTTTCTGAAATCAGGGGCTCGAGCGACGGCATGATGCCGGGGGCAGCCACCACGACCGACACGTTGCGGTCTGTGCGGAAAAACTTATGGACGGCGCCAGCCTCTTCCGCAATGAGCAGTGCAGCGCACACGTCCCATTCGTGCAGGTTCATCTCCCAATAGCCGTCGAGCAGTCCGGCGGCGACATAGCAGATGTCGATTGCAGCGGCGCCAAGACGGCGCATGCCTCTGACGTAGGGCAGCACACGCACCAAGTTGTCGACATTGCAGTCGGTTGTGCGGTCCTTGTCGACAGGAAATCCGGTCGACACCACCGCTTTGTGAATGTCGGTCTTCGTGCTGCAACGGATTGGGCGGTTGTTGAGGAAAGCCCCTTTTCCGCGCACGGCGGTGAAAATTTCGCCAAGATATGGCGCATATACAACACCGACAACGGTCTGTCCTTTATGCTGCACGCCAATCGACACGCAGAAATTAGGCAGACCGCTGCTGTAGTTTGTAGTGCCGTCAAGAGGGTCAATCACCCATAGCCAATCGTTCATGCGCTTGTCGCATCCAGCCTCTTCCGAAAGCACGGAGTGTTCGGGATAGGCGCGGCGTATTTCCGAAATGATGGCTTTTTCCGATGCTTTGTCGGCATTTGTCACCACGTCGCTGTCGTTGAATTTAGCCTCGATGTCGAGGCGGTCGCTTCTGAACAATTCCAATTGAATCCTGCCGGCTTCTTTCGCCCAGCGGATACAGTCGGCAAGCAGTTGCTCGTATGTGGTCATAGCAATGAGTGAATGAAATCGATATTAATCGTTGTCTTCCTCGATGATAGGAATCTGGCGTTTGAACACCTCCTTGAACGAGATGATTGACTCGGTGCGCGCCAATCCGAGGTTCTGCAACTTGTCGTGGATGATTTCGAGCAGATGGTGGTTGTTCTTGGCATACAACTTTATGAACATGTCGTATTGACCTGTTGTGAAGTGGCATTCCACGACTTCTGGAATCTCTTTCAATCGAGCTGCGACCTGGTCGAAATGCGAAGGGTCCTTAAGGAAAAATCCCACATACGCGCAGGTTTCATAACCGACCGCAGAAGGGTTGACCAACGACTCCGAGCCAATAAGCACGCCCGTGTTGATAAGTTTCTGTATGCGTTGGTGGATGGCCGCGCCCGACACGTTGCATTCGCGTGCAATCTCGAGATAAGGTTTGCGCGCGTTGACCGAAAGCATTTGAAGGATTTTATAATCCAAAGAATCTAATTGTGAATTAGCCATATGTGTATGATTTTTATTTTCGTTTTTTTATCAGCTGCAATGCATTATCTTTGCATTTGACAAATAAAAGTGCATTGTTGTGCATTTGTTAGCAAATATACTTCAAAAAAATGAAATTCTATGAAAATTTTGAAGATTTCTTCAGAAAATAAATATTTCGAAGATGTCGTTGGCCTTTATGAGGCGGCATTTCCTGCAGATGAAAGACGGGAAGTGGCAGAATTTTCCCGGCTTGCCGACACGGAAAAGAAGTTCCACATCAATGTGTTTGTCGGAGACAATGACGAATTTATTGGTTTTCTGACAAGTTGGGAGTGGGATGATTTCCGCTATGGTGAGCATTTTGCCATCAGTCCGGAAATGCGTTGCGGCGGAATCGGCGGAAACGCATTGCGCTGGTTTCTTGCGTCCGACAGCCGTCCGCTGGTGATTGAGGTGGAGCCGCCGACGGATGAGATGGCATGCCGCCGCATAGGGTTTTATGAGCGCAATGGGCTTCGCTTGTGGAACGACGTTGAGTATGTGCAGCCGCCCTACAGCCCTGACCGCCATGCGATAGAGCTGAAGCTGATGACTTATGGCGGGATTTCGCTTTCTGCCGGCGACAAATATGTGAAGCGTATACATCGCGATGTCTATGGAGTGAAGTAGAATATGAAACTTATACGAATGATGCTTATATGCTTCGCTGCCGTCATGATGGCGGCATGCGGAGGCAAGGTTGGAGGCAAGCCGACGCTGATGGTCAGCATTCCGCCGCAAAAATATGTGCTTGAACGTATAGCCGGCGACAAGTGGACTGTGGGCAGTATGATTGAGAAAGCGACCTCGGCGGAGAGTTACGATCCCGACATGTCGCAGATGATGGATTTGGAAAACTGCCGGGCATATTTTGTCATAGGAAATTTGGGCTTCGAGCGGTTGGTTGCCGGCAAAGCAAAAACCGTTGTCGACTCGTCGAAGGGCATTTCTGTGATTGACGGACACAGCCATCACGGCGAGATGGAGGCCGACCCCCATGTGTGGATGTCGGTGGAGAATATGCGCATCGTGGCAAAAAATATGACCGACGCTCTTGTGAAAATAGACAGCAACGGAAAGGATTATTATCAGGCGAACTACAGAAAACTTGATGCCGAGCTGGCTGTGTTTGCCGACTCGTTGCGGCAAGTGCTGGCTCCGGTGCGCGGGCAGGCATTTGTGGTGTGGCATCCGGCGTTGTCGTATTTTGCACGCGACTATGGTCTGGAGCAAATCGGCATTGAATATGAGGGCAAGGAAGCTCCTGCGGGATTTGTGGCAGAAAAAATGAAAGAGGCACGGAAAAAGAATGCCCGTGTGTTTTTTATGCAGACGGGAGCCGGCAGCCGGCAGGCGGAGACTGTGTGTGCCGGCATCGGACTGCGCCGCGTGGAGATAAATCCGCTGAGTTACGATTGGAAAAAGGAGATGAGGAGGATTGCAGATGGAATCACATCAGAATAAGATAATTTCGGTAGAAAACATTACGGTGGATTTCGGTAATTTCCGCGCTCTTGACAATGTGAACGCAGAAATCAATGCCGGCGATTTTGTGGCGATAACAGGTCCGAACGGTGGCGGGAAAAGCACGTTGCTGAAAACGATGCTCCATTTGCTGACGCCCACGAAAGGACGTGTGCGCTATTTCAACGGCGATGAGGAAGTTGACGGCCTGCGTTTCGGATACCTGCCGCAGAAAAGCAACATCGACAACCGCTTTCCGATAACGGTGGAGGAGGTTGTGGCTTCGGGGCTGCTCGGAGAACGCCGGAACTGGCGCGGAAAATTTTCCGACGCCGCCAGTGAAAAGATTGAGGCGACAATGAAGATGATGGGTGTCGACGGATTCCGCCGTCAGGTGATAGGCACGTTGTCGGGCGGTCAGTTGCAGCGCACGTTGCTCGGAAGGGCAGTCATCTCCAATCCCGACATAGTGGTGCTCGATGAGCCACTGTCGTATGTTGACCACGCATTTGTGGAGCAGATTTATGGTATTGTCGCCGATTTGGCGAAGCGTAGCACGGTGATGCTTGTGTCGCATGAGATGACCGTAATCTCAGAAATGGCAAACCGTCACTGGATTGTCGACCACGCACTCCATCAATGTCACGCCGCCCATCACTACCTGAAAACCGAATGCGACAGATAGTGGCATTTGCTTATTTCAAAATAAATTATTAATATTGCAATAGAAAGGGATCGCAAACCTTTGTGATGCTTGTATACAAACATTGAAAAACGATATCTTATGAAGAAAGTAATGCTGGTTTTTGGCACACGTCCAGAAGCTATCAAGATGTGTCCGCTGGTGAAGGAATTCCAGAAGGACGCTGAAAATTTCAAGACAATTGTCTGTGTGACTGGTCAGCACAGGGAAATGCTCGACCAAGTGCTTACTATTTTTGACGTAAAGCCTGACTATGACCTCAATATAATGAAGCAGGGACAGGATTTATATGATGTCACTGCCCGGGTGATTCTGGGTATGCGCGACGTGCTGAAGGAAGCGCAGCCAGATGTGGTGCTTGTGCATGGCGACACAACAACGTCGACTGCGGCTGCTCTCGCTGCGTTTTATCAACAGATTCCTGTCGGGCACGTGGAAGCGGGATTGCGCACCCACAACATCTATTCGCCGTGGCCTGAAGAGATGAACCGTCAGCTGACGGGCCGCATCTCGTCGTTCAACTTCGCTCCGACACCTCTTTCGGAAAGCAACCTCAAGGAGGAAAAAGTGCAAGGAGAGATTGTCGTTACGGGCAACACCGTTATCGACGCGCTCCACATGGTTGTTGACAAACTGACGCACGACGAGGTTCTTGCCGCAGAGCAGAAAGAAGTGCTCGCAAAGGCAGGCTACGACATAAGCCGTCTTGACAACGGCAGAAAATTGGTGCTTATCACAGGCCACCGCCGTGAGAATTTCGGCGATGGATTCATCAATATGTGTACGGCCATCCGCGACCTCAAGGACAAGTATGCCGACGTTGACTTCGTTTATCCGATGCACTTGAATCCGAATGTGCGCAAGCCAATTCATGAAGTTTTCGGCGAAGATTTGAAAGGTTTGGGCAATATGTTCTTCATCGAGCCGCTTCAGTATCTTGAGTTCGTGTATCTGATGAGCAAATCAACGATTGTGCTCACCGACTCGGGCGGCATCCAGGAAGAAGCTCCCGGTCTGGGCAAGCCTGTGCTCGTGATGCGCGACACGACAGAACGTCCGGAGGCGCTGGCTTCGGGAACAGTGCATCTTGTGGGCACCGACTATCACAAGATTATGGACGAGGTGAGCAAGCTGCTTGACGACAAGGTTGCTTATGATAAGATGTCGAAGGCTGTCAACCCTTACGGCGACGGCAAGGCATGCCGCAGAATTGTAGACTTTTTCAAAAACAAGTAAGCAGACTTGAATATAGCATCAGCCGCCCTGCAATCGATTGCAGGGCGGCTGGATTTTGTATGTGGCAGGGTTTCTACAGGATGCCCTGTGCCATCATTGCCCGCGCCACTTTCATGAAGCCAGCCACATTGGCTCCCTTCACATAGTTTGTGTAGCCGTCGGCTTCCTTGCCGTATTTCTGGCATTGGGTGTGGATTTCAGCCATGATGCCGCGCAGCTTGGCATCGACTTCCTCTGCGGTCCACGTCAGTTTCTGTGAGTTTTGTGCCATCTCAAGTCCGCTGACCGACACGCCACCGGCATTTGCCGCCTTTCCTGGCGCATAGAGGATTTTTGCGTTGACAAACTCATGCACAGCCTCCGGCGTGGAAGGCATGTTGGCACCCTCCGACACAGCGAAGCATCCGTTGGCAAGCAACGTGCGCGCGTCGTCGCCGTCAAGCTCGTTCTGTGTGGCAGACGGCATTGCGATGTCGCACTTCACGCCCCATGGGCGTCCGCCCTCAAAATATTCGCAGCCGTATTTCTCAGCAAACTCGCGTATGCGTCCGCGGTAGATGTTTTTAAGTTCGAAGATAAAGTCGAGCTGTTCCTGACTCAATCCTTCAGGCACGTAGATTGTGCCGTCGGAGTCGCTCATCGTTACAACTTTGGCGCCGAGTTCAAGCAGCTTCTTTGCCGTGTAGGTAGCCACGTTGCCGGAGCCGGAGATGGCAACCTTTTTGCCCTTGATGTCGATGCCGCGAGTGGCGAGCATATTGAGAAGAAAGTATACATTGCCGTAGCCGGTGGCTTCAGGGCGTATCAGCGAGCCTCCGAATTCAAGGCCTTTGCCGGTAAACGTGCCGGTGTTCTCGCGCGCCATCTTCTTGTACATGCCATACATGTAACCCACTTCGCGTCCGCCAACGCCGATGTCGCCGGCAGGCACGTCGCGGTCGGGGCCAAGGTTGCGCCACAGTTCAGCCACAAATGCCTGACAGAAGCGCATCACCTCCATATCTGACTTACCTTTTGGGCTGAAGTCCGATCCGCCCTTGCCTCCGCCCATAGGCAGCGTGGTGAGTGAATTCTTGAATGTCTGCTCGAAAGCAAGAAATTTCAGAATCGACTGGTTTACCGATGCGTGGAATCGGATTCCACCTTTATACGGCCCTATGGCATTGTTGTGCTGGATGCGGTAGCCCATATTGTTGTGCACCTGTCCTTTGTCGTCTACCCACGACACGCGGAACGAGATGATGCGGTCGGGCAGACAAAGCCGCTCAATCAGATTGTAGCGTTCAAATTCGGGATGCTCGTTGTAGACATCCTCGATTGATGTAACCACTTCTTCAACCGCCTGCAAGTATTCCGGTTCGTTTGGAAAACGACGACGCAAATCGTCGATTACTTCTGTTGCTTTCATATACTGTTGTTTTTGTAGATTCTCAAATTGCTACAAAAATACAAACTTTTTCCATACGATTGCTATTATAAATGGGAAAATGTAATCAAAAATGTTGTTTTTATGACATTTTTTAAATTGGGAATAAATTTTCAGCAAAGAAAAAACCGGGATAATTCCCGGTTTTCTCACACAAATCTTATTCAAAAATCATTAAGTTGGACTATGAGAATCCTATATTTTTTCAAGTGCCTGGGCAAGGTCGTCGATAATGTCGTCGATATGCTCGACGCCTATTGACAGGCGCACGGTCGACGGCGTTATGTGCTGTTGCGCAAGCTCTTCTGGCGTCATCTGCGAGTGGGTGGTAGTGTAGGGGTGGATTACGAGGCTTTTCACGTCGGCTACGTTTGCGAGCAGCGAGAAAATCTCGAGAGAGTCGATAAATTTCCATGCCTCCTTCTCTCCGCCTTTTATCTCGATGGTGAAAATGCTTCCGCCGCCGTTGGGGAAATATTTCTGGTAGAGGGCATGGTCGGGATGGTCGGGCAGCGACGGATGATTGACCTTGGCCACCTTAGGATGCTTGCTCAGATAGTCGACAACCTTGAGGGCGTTTTCTACGTGACGTTCTACGCGCAGCGACAGCGTTTCCAATCCTTGCAGCAGGATGAAGGCGTTGAACGGGGAGATTGCGGCACCGGTGTCGCGCAGGATGACGGCGCGGATGCGTGTCACGAAAGCAGCCTTGCCCGCTACGTCGGCGAAGATTGCGCCGTGGTAACTTGGGTCGGGCTTGGCGAGTGTTGGGAACTTGTCGGCATTGGCTTTCCAGTCGAAAGTGCCGCCGTCTACGATCACACCTCCGAGACTCGTGCCGTGGCCTCCGATAAACTTAGTGGCGGAATGCACCACAATGTCGGCACCGTGTTCGATTGGGCGGATGAGATATGGGGTGCCGAATGTGTTGTCGACAATTAGCGGAATGTTGTGGCGGTGTGCCACTTCCGCGATGGCTTCGATATCGGTGACGTCGGAGTTGGGATTGCCGAATGTCTCCGCATAGACAACCTTGGTGTTGGGCTGGATGGCGGCCTCCACCTGTGCAAGGTCGTGGGCATCCACGAAGGTGGTGTTGACGCCGAACTGGGTCAGAGTGTGAGCCAGCAGATTGTAGCTGCCGCCGTAGATGGTCTTTTGTGCCACGATGTGGTCACCGGCCTGTGCCAGTGCCTCGATGGTGTAGGTGATGGCAGCTGCACCGGAAGCAGTAGCCAGAGCAGCCACGCCGCCTTCCAGAGCGGCAATGCGCTTCTCGAACACATCCTGGGTGGAGTTGGTCAGACGGCCGTAGATGTTGCCGGCGTCGGCCAGACCGAAGCGGTCGGCGGCGTGCTGGCTATTGCGGAACACATAAGATGTGGTCTGGTAGATGGGCACCGCACGGGCATCGGTGGCGGGGTCGGCCTGCTCCTGACCGACATGAAGCTGCAGGGTCTCAAATTTATATTCAGACATTGTTATTTTCCTCTATTAATATACTAAAAGTATTATTATTGTGTACAAAAAATCCCGATGCGTTTTCAAAG
>OMNP01000429.1_pt1 | contig 16518 bp, 14 predicted proteins | sample 1673811 | NCBI WGS metagenome assembly OMNP01 (sample SAMEA103958127, study PRJEB25191) | human gut metagenome | biome: human-associated habitat [ENVO:00009003]; feature: intestine environment [ENVO:2100002]; material: feces | place: Germany | collected 2013/2015
CCCATCCTGGATTGTCTTCGGTTAAATCGGGGTACGTGTGCTCGAGTGTTTCATAACAAAGATCGTCCCATTCTATGCCGAGTGACTCCTCAAGAGAACTCCATCGACGATCGCCCTCCTCCATAGAGCTGGATTTGCAGCAAAGATTGCTATCGAGGTCGAGGCATTCTGGTGCGTAGTCAAATGATTCGAAGTCGGCAACCACTCGCTCATCATGGCCTAGCAGCCAGTCACGATAATCCGAATATCTGGTTGCTAGGCCATGATGAAGATCAAATCCGTTTCCTATAATAATTAGGCAATCATCAGCGTCATAGTCTGCGCCGATACAACGTTCTTGCTCGAATTTGCTCATTAGTCCGGATGCCTCCCAGTTCAGACAGTTGTTTTATAGATTCTAAACTCAGGGCATATTTAACCAAGCATCTCCCCTCCCCAACTTTGTCCAAAAAGTTCGCTGTTGTTGACTGGTGTTACCGTAAAATTAACCCACTTACATATACACGGAGTGTTGGCCTGGCGCCGCCTCCGGGCCTTGGCGCCCACCTTATCGAGAGGCACCGATATGAAACGAGTCTTTTACCGCTCGCTCTGCGCGTTTCTTTGCGTATCTATGCTTAGCGCAGCAATACCTGCAAGGGTTATAGCGGAAGAAGAACGGCGGCAAGAAAACACCCTAGAGCAGGTTGATACTGGTGCAGCGGACAATTCGGGCGGCAGCGTAACAAGCGACATCGATACAAGCGAGATCGGCAATGAGTCCATCAAAAATGATTCCTATCTTGCGAATCAAATTTCACATCAGGCGGAACCTCAGGTTTCCCTAGCTTCCGATATGTCTCCTGATTCGGAACAAGCCATAAAGGCCGCAGTAAGTGGATATCAGCACAGCGATAGCGACACCAGCGGCAGTGTCACCCTCACCGTCGAATGGAACGAGCCAGTACTTGGACAGCCAACGACCTTCCATGTAAGCGCAACAGGTGGCAGTGGCAGCTATCTATTCCGCATGGATGCGCCCTCTTACTCCAACCCCAACGAGTACGCCTATGAGTCGGTCGCCGATCCAAGTCGCGGAGAGTAGATTAAGTACACCGACGCGTGCGTTAGCCACGACTTTACGTTCACAACGACGGCTACCGGATCATATAACTTCCGCTTTTACCTCATAGACAAGGCGTCGGGCGTTTACTACTTGCGCACCAACACGTATATCCAGGTTGCAGATGATGGGCATCCCAGCGTTGCGAGCATTGTTAATAAAGCAGTGTCCCATGCCAAGCAAAACACAAATGGCTCTGAATACGAAATGGCCCTATATCTTAATGACTGGCTTCTCGATCGGCTTGAGTACGACAACTCGCTCAAGTGGTCATCTGCCGAGAGTGCCCTCACGCGCGGACTGGGCACCTGTCAGGCGTATGAAAGCGCCTATTCCAAGCTGCTCACCGCTGCCGGCATCACTAATTCGGAGACCCGCGATATCTATGACGGCCACACCTGGATGCCGTCAAGCTCGACGGAAAATGGTACCAGGTCGACTGCACCTGGGACGACACATCCGGCAACTTCTATTGCGACCTTGACCAGCGCCACCTGTACTTCTGTATCACCGATGATCTCATGGCAATAGCGCACAAAGGACACGCCAAAATCTACACCGCCGACGGGTACGCCACTCGCTCGACGAGCCTTAAAGACAACTACTTCGTTCACAACGGCAAGGCCGACGAATGGGCCGCCAAGTACGCCGATCGCATCCAGCAGCACCGTGACGCAAAGGAGAACAAGTTCTCTATCGACGCCGACAACCAGTCCTTCCCGCCCAGCATCAGTGGCATCCAGAACGGTATCATGGCCTTTGCGATGAACCTGCGCGAGTGGAAGACGACCGACGCCAAGGCCGATCTTGCTGCCAATTCCATCGTTGCCATGCAATCCGGTTACAAGTGGATATCAAGGTTCGACTTCTACGCCACCTGGAAGGAGCCCGCATCCTACACGATCCGCTATCACGGGTCGGACGCGGCGCCCGCCGACGTCGTCGGCGCTTGGCTTCTCCGGCGGGCCGATGGAGTTCGCGGGCTGGAAGGCCCACCGCGACTGCGACGACGCGTGGTTCGTCATCGACGCCGCGGGCAACGGCAGGTGGGCGAAGCTGGACGGCGGGGCGCTGCCGGAGGGGTGGAGCTTCTACCGCTAAGTCAACGGGGGAAAGGTGTCGGACACGGCCCCCTCGGGCAACGTGGACTTCTACGCCACCTGGATAGAAAACAAGGAATACGCCTAGACCATTCCGGTGCCATTTGTTTTTTCGGCCATGTCGTTGATAAAACAGTAAGCAAATAGCTGGTCTTAAGTCATTTGCTTCAGGTTCTAGCATTTTATCTAAACTCGGTAGTAAATAAATAATTAAGCAAGATCCTCTTCTAAGAACCTGGTCGTAATTGTAGGGCTTACGGTAAACCATGCGATATCTGCCGCTTTTTTGCAGCGGGGCTATACGCCAGGCATAAGAAAAGCCGCCGTTAACAAGCGGCGGCTTTTACTCTCGAAAAGTTAATAGCGGCTAGAGCGTCTTGATGTACTCCCCCAGCTCTTCCTCCCAGTCGGGCATGTGGAAGCCGGCAGCCTCGAGCCTGGACAGGTCGAGCGCGGAGTGGACCGGGCGCGGGGCGACGGGGCCCTCGGCGCTCGCGTAGTAGTCGGCGGTCGATACCGGCACGACCCTGTCCCCGTTGCCGTTGGCGGCCTCGAAGACGGCGCGGGCGATGTCGGCCCAGGACTTCACGGCGCCGGAGCCGGTGCAGTCGTAGGTGCCGTAGGGGGCGTGCGTCCCCAGCACATGGAAGATGGCCCGCGCCATGTCGCGCGTGAAGGTCAGGCGGCCCAGCTGGTCGTCCACGACGGTGACCTGCTCCAACTTGTCCTCCGGGTCGGCGACGCGGTCGGACAGGCCCTTCATGGTCTTGACGAAGTTGTGCCCCTCGCCGATGACCCAGCTGGAGCGCATGATGTAGTGGCGCGGGCACCCGGCCACGGCGATGTCGCCGGCGGCCTTGGTCTGGCCGTAGACGGACAGCGGGCTGAGGGGCTCGTCCTCGTCATGCACCTCGGCGGTGCCGTCGAAGACGTAGTCGGAGGACACGTGGACGAGCGTGATCCCGTGCCCGGCGCAGGTGCGCGCGAGCAGGGCCGGGCCGGTGGCGTTGGCCTTCCAGGCGGCCGCGCGGCCCTCGGGGGTCTCGGCCCTATCCACGGCGGTGTAGGCGCCGCAGTTGATCACGGTGCCGTAGAGCGACCAGTCGTACTTGGAGTAGGCCGCCGGGTCGGACATGTCGAAGGTGTCGATGTCGCAGAAGTCGAAGTCCTTGGCGACGCCGCGCTCCTCGGCGAGCGCGCGCACCGCATGGCCCAGCTGGCCGTTGCAGCCGGTGACGAGGGTGCGCTTCGGCGCCATGGGGACGACGTCCCTCAGCATCGGGTGGTTGAGGTCCGCCTCGGAGACGGTGGCCTGGTCGAGCGGGATCGGCCACTCGATGGCGAGCTCGGGGTCGGCGAGGTTCACGAAGGTGTAGGTCCTCTTCAGCTCCAGCGACCAGTGGGCGTCCACCAGGTAGGTGTAGGCGGTGCCGTCCTCCAGCGCCTGGAAGGAGTTGCCCACGCCGCGCGGGACGTAGATGGCCCTGCTCGGGTCCAGGGTGCAGGTGAACACCTTGCCGAATGTCTCGCTGCCCTCGCGCAGGTCCACCCAGGCGCCGAAGACGCTGCCGCGCGCCACGGAGATGAACTTGTCCCAGGGCTCGGCGTGGATGCCGCGGGTGACGCCGCGGCTGTCGTTGTAGGAGATGTTGTTCTGGACGACCCTGAGGTCCGGGATGCCCAGGGCGGTCATCTTGGCGCGCTGCCAGTTCTCCTTGAACCAGCCGCGCGAGTCGCCGTGGACGGCGAGGTCGACGACCTTGAGGCCCTCGATGCCGGTCTCGGCGACGGAGAGGTCCTTCTCGAATGCGATGTCTGCCATGTCTCTCTCCCCTCCTACTGGCCCTGTGCGCGGTAACGGGCCTCGGTGGCCTCCTTGGCCGGGCGCCACCAGGACTCGTTGGCCACGTACCAGTCGATGGTGGCCTTCAGGCCCTCGGCGAAGTCGGTGTGGGCCGGCCTCCAGCCCAGCTCGCGCTGGAGCTTGGTCGAGTCGATGGCGTAGCGGCGGTCGTGGCCGGGGCGGTCGGCGACCCAGTCGAAGTCCTCGGGGTCGCGGCCCATCGCCTCGAGGATCATGCGCAGGACGGTGATGTTGTTCTTCTCGCCGTCGGCGCCGATGAGGTAGGTCTCCCCCGTGCGGCCCTTGGTGAGGATGTCCCAGACGGCCGAGGAGTGGTCCTCGGTGTGGATCCAGTCGCGGACGTTCTCGCCGCGGCCGTAGAGCTTGGGGCGGACGCCGTCGATGATGTTCGTGATCTGGCGCGGGATGAACTTCTCCACGTGCTGGTAGGGGCCGTAGTTGTTGGAGCAGTTGGAGATCGTGGTGCGCAGGCCGTAGGTGCGGGTCCAGGCGCGCACGAGCATGTCGGAGCTGGCCTTGGTGCTCGAGTACGGCGAGGACGGGTGATAGGGCGTCTCCTCGGTGAACTTGGCCGGGTCGTCGAGCGCCAGGTCGCCGTAGACCTCGTCGGTGGAGACGTGGTGGTAGCGGACGCCGTACTTGCGGACGGCCTCCAGCAGGCGGAAGGTGCCCTCGACGTTGGTGCGCAGGAAGGGCTCCGGGTCGGCGATGGAGTTGTCGTTGTGGCTCTCGGCGGCGTAGTGGACGATCGCGTCGTGGCCGGGGACCAATTCATCGAGCAGCCCAGCGTCGCAGATGTCGCCGACGACGAGCTCCACGCGGTCCGTCGGCAGCCCCGCGATGTTCTCGGGGTTGCCGGCGTAGGTCAGCTTGTCCAGGACGGTGACGTGCACCCCGGGGTGGTTGTTGACCACGTAGTGCACGAAGTTGCTGCCGATGAAGCCGCAGCCGCCCGTGACGATGATGTTCTTAGGTTCAAAAATCTCAGACATGAAAATCCAATCTGAAGCATGTACAGCTTCTTTAGTATGCCGCAGGAAGTGATGCCGCGACACTATTCAACAAAACTATCGGACATTTCGGCACGCGATAAGAGCCATAACCTTCGCAGAATTACTTCCCCTACAAAACGCCTCCGGAATGCAGTCTTTGTCGTACCGGAAGACCGAATTCCCAGTTTTATCGCGTAAGTACTTATAGAAGAAGTCCTCCCAGCTTTTAAACTTCTCACTGTCTGCAAACGCTTCCGGCTCTTGCAGAACTGCTTTGGCATCTAGCCCTGAAATTACGCCGGAGCTCAGCAGAAGCCATTCGAACGACTCGGGAAGACAAACCGTAACAGTATCGCGGTGAATGTCTTGCAGCTTAAGGACGCGGTCCGCATAGCACCCAAATGCCGCCCCGTCCGCGACAACAAACACGCGATCGTCGAGATGCTGATCCAACCAGCCCAAAATCGCGCTGTTCGTCATGGCCGAAGTACAGGTAAGCTCACTGTCAGCAAAATGCCGTTTAAAGAACTGGAAACCAGACTTACTGTCCTCGCATAGAAGGATAGAAAAGTCCTGTTTTGGCGCCGACCGGGAAATAGCATAACGATGATTCCCGCGATCTTGATAAACAGGGGCGAAAGAATGGTATTTTCCGCTCGTCTTAATCTTGTAAATCTCATCCACGCTATACGGAAGATTGGGGAAATCAGCCCTTGAGATCAGCACGAAATAATTCGAGGAATACAGCACATGATGGGCAAACTCATCAGAATGGATCTCTTTTAAGCCCTCATCGACAAATACAATCGAGTCATGAACGGACGAAAGCTGGTTTCGCCAATCATAATCGGTCAGGGCGACACAGGGACAATCGCATTGCAAGGAAACGCCCGACTGCTCGCCCGTTCGCATGTAGTCTGCGACCATGTCAAACAGCGTCGTCTTACCCGTGCCGCTATCGCCACGCACAATAGTGATGTTCCGCTTGATGGTAAATGTGTACTTGGTTCCCCTACGGCGGGAAATCTTAACAAGATGCGAACCGTTCATAAGCAGCACCTACAGATACGGAATCGACTCGTGAATCAATTCGGCCATGTTATGAACGATTCGGCCGCTGTTCACGACTTTGATTTTAAAATCCTCGCGGCCAAAGTCCATCACATGATAGAGATTCACAACGAGCTTGCGGTCTTTCGCCATGTCGAGAATCCACTTGGCACAGTTGTCACCACAGGTAGAAGCGTTAAAAATATGCTTACGATCAAATCTCATAAGCAGCAGCGTTTTCACGCCACCAGAAAGCTGGAGTGGGGAGATGGATCCAAGCACAGGGCTTTCGATGACGTTTTCGGAGACAACAACCGATCGATCGACATCTTTAATTATCGAGACTGCATAGGGATCCGTAATCCAAGTAGACCGGTAAGAGTTTTTGAAATATGTCGCTGTGTTGTAAATCGCTTCTGGCATATCGCCAAAGTAGACGCTTAACACATCCACTCCCAATCATATTATCTTTATGGTCAACGTAATCATAACGAAAAGGGCCACCAGATAAACGGTGACCCCTAAAAGAAAACAAGCTGGCGCTAGTACTCGCGCGGGCTGTTGACGATCTCGCCGGCGGCGACCTTCTTCAGGTGCTGCCCGTAGACCGACTTGCCGTAGGCCTTCGCGGCCTCCTCGAGCTCGGCGGTCGTGATCCAGCCGTTCTCCCAGGCGATCTCCTCGGGCACAGACACGGGCAGGTCCTGGGAGTGCTCCACGGCGCGGACGAACTCCGCCGCCTCGTGCAGGCTCTCCATGGTGCCGGTGTCCAGCCACGCGTAGCCGCGGCCGAGGGTGACGACGGACAGCGTCCCCTCCTCCAGGTACATCTGATTGAGCGTGGTGATCTCCAGCTCGCCGCGCGCGGAGGGCTCCACCCTATGCGCCTTGGCGGCCACGTCGCCCGGGTAGAAGTACAGGCCGGTGACGGCGTAGGAGCTCTTGGGGCGCTCGGGCTTCTCCTCGATGGAGACGGCCCTCCCCTCGCGGTCGAACTCCACGACGCCGAAGCGCTCGGGGTCGTCCACGTGGTAGCCGAAGACCGTGGCGCGGCCCGACTCGGCGTTCTGGACGGCGCGCGTCAGGTGGCGCGACAGGCCGTTGCCGTAGAAGATGTTGTCGCCGAGCACCAGGGCGCACGGCTCGCCGGCGATGAACTCCTCGCCGATGGTGAAGGCCTGCGCCAGGCCGTCCGGCGAGGGCTGCTCGGCGTAGGAGAGGTTCACGCCGTAGCGCGAGCCGTCCCCGAGCAGGCGCTCGAAGTTGGGCAGGTCCGTCGGCGTGGAGATGACCAGGATGTCCCGGATGCCCGCCAGCATGAGGGTGGACAGCGGGTAGTAGATCATGGGCTTGTCGTAGACCGGCAGCAGCTGCTTGGAGGTCACGAGCGTGAGCGGGTACAGGCGCGTGCCGGACCCGCCTGCGAGGATGATGCCTTTCATAACATAACTCCTTAAAAATAAAGCAGCCAGACATTGCATGCTTGCAGCAACGTTAACTTAAAGGTCTACGTTGCCGCAAGTATGCATCCATCACATTAAAACTATAGTATCAGTCATATAGGCGAACGACTCTATCCGTCAGTTTTGACCAGTCCCTCTCCTCCGCAGTCTTCAATCCCCCGTCATACAGCGTCTTACGAAGACCGTGATCATTAACGATGCGATTAATGCAGCTCACCGCAGCATCAATATCTCCCCGGTCATAAAGCAAGCAATTCAATCCGTCGCGAAGGAACTCTGCATTACCTCCATTGGGAACAGCAACAACAAAGCCGCCGGTCGCCATCATCTCCAGCGGGGGATATGAAAAACTTTCGAGAATGCTTGTCTTCAATAAAATATGACACTGGTTATAGATGTCTGATATTTGATCATGCGGTACTCTACCGAGGAAATTATCAATACGGTACCAAGGCTTCTTTTTACCAGTGTAGTTCATGTACCAAATCTCATATCTTTCAGAGTCAAGCCTTTCCACTACCCTGAAAGCTTCATCAACATTTTTATAATCAGAACCGCAATCCCCCTCAATTAGAATCCTAATTTTGGGCAAAGAAAAATCGCGCACAGAATGAGGGAACGCAGCAAGGTCAAGTCCGTTTGGCACAGACTTACAATCCTGACCGAACCTGTCCTGAAGCCATTCCTCACACCAAGGCGAAATTGTCAAATAGTCAATATCATTATTCAAATACGTGGCATTTGCTTGAAGGCGCAGTCTATCTCCTGGAAGATAAAAATCGGTCTCCAGATTCTGGACCAAGTACTTTTTCTTACCAATACGTGGATAGCGCCTAACAAAATCAAGAGTGTCCCAAAGGGTTGCAACTGCGGTATCAATTGCACCCGACAAAGGACATTTATCGAGCTTACCGCTAGGAACGACACGATTAAGAACAGGAATACGATGTCCGAAAACTTCAAGCCACTTTGTTGAATCATCAGTATTAAGCAACAATACATCAACGCCAGCGTCTTGAAGAATGCACAGATGCTTAAGGGCGACTAAGACACCACCGCTAGTATTCACGCTCGGCATGACCATTGCGAGATTGGGAGATTGTTCTTTTACAATAATATCTCGGATTGCTTTAGCAGCCGAAACAGTAGTGCAGTGCTCATGGCAGTATAAATATGCAGATTCGCCGACGCTCTTCCTAAGATCAGAATCTAATATCAGACGATTGAGGGCAGCACACCAGTCCTCAACACAATCGCAGAGAAATCCAGTAACGCCATCCTGAATCATCTTCTTAAAGGCGCCAACATTGCTAGCAACCGTAGGAACCTTAACAAGCGATGATTCAATCCATTTATTCTCGGATTTAGCTCGATTGAATAGAGTATTCTCCAAAGGAGCGATATTGATATCACAGGAAGCTATATAATTTGGAAGCCGACGCCAATCGCAAAATGGGAACGTGACAATACGTTCAGAAAATGGCATCAAGTCATCAGGAACATCGAGTTCCCCGCCCACCATCAGGGTGACGTTGTGATGAGTCTCCATTACCTTAGATAATGCTGGGAGCACTGAATTGAAATCTGCATTATGGGTAATGCTTCCGCTAAAATAGCCGATTCTGATTTCCTGAGTTTTCTGTTTTTCATCCCTTCGCTCAACCGCTCGCTTATAGGGAACCCTATCCTCGGGCAAGACGCTTGAGCTTTGCAAGCTGGGGAGTACATCTCGACGATAGATAGCAATATTCGAATAATCAATCATCGATTCAGATGCTACATTTCTATTTATATAGACCCTGGGAACATATTTTTTTAGTTCTTCCGCCATACCCTCAGTAGTAGTGATAGCGCAATCGCAAAGCTTCAGTGTTTCACCCATTCGCCTGACTCCATCGTCATAGCAAGACTTATCATGAGCAGTCATTGCATTAACGAACGGAATAGAATCGGTATAAGCAGTGTCGATAACCAAATCATCAATGTCATAAATAACACGCTTATTGAGTTTTTTTGCCTGCCTAATTAAAGATTCAACTTCATCACTTAGGGGACAACGGAAAATAATAAAAGTACGCGCATGCCTAAGAATATCCTTTTCCATCTCCCAGGCATTAACCTTTTGGACCGTTAAGCCGGCAGCCTCAAGTTCCTCAATCTGATGATCGACACGGTACCTAATAGGATGCGGAACGGAATAATCACATCCATTAATAAAAATAACATCAAAAAAAGAATTGTCTTGGCGAGAGCCAAAATCAAATCGAGGCCTATGCATTGAGAGTACATGGGAGACCTTCTTGGGGACGTTATAAAAGCCCTCTTCTTTAACGGTGTAACCAATGCCCTCAAGAAGGTTCAACATGAAACACTAACTCCTAAAACGCAGAAAGAATTGAAATAAAGTCAACAAATAGAATAGTACTCATTATCAATGAAGAACCAAGCAAGACATGTCCTTCAGAACTTGATTTTATCGGTCGCAAGATATTCAACAGAACCGGAAGGACCAGTGGGAATAAATATCGTCCTTGGACCCCCATGATAATATCTTCACGCTTATCAACAGTAAGAGTCCAGTTCCTCATCGTCATAACAATCAGGAAGAAATTGACGAATACAACAGCAATCATTACAAAGCGATCCGTACTGCAGAATAATTTTTTATTATTCTCATCGTTATAAAACAGAACAACGGACTGAAGAATGATGTAAAGCCAAAAACAAAATGGCCAAACATTAATCGAAAGAGCGCCAAGATTGTAACCTGCATAGGATTGAAACCAGAATGGCCCCATCTCCCAAATAGACTTAATAAAGACCTTTGCGCAATGCAGCGGCGCTCGCATCAAATCAAAAGAATCTGGCATGAAACTACCATGATAAAGAGACACGAACGCACAGCTCGCAACAAAAGCTATCGCAAAGAAGGAAAAGATGAACTTTATATAGCTGTCTGTTCCTTTAAGTTTTTTCCAGTGAATAAGATTCAAGAGTACCAACGGGAAAAACATTATCTTTGAAAGAAGCAGTAAAACGGATAGCAGTATTAACGCCAGCAGAGATCGATATGAGTACAACGAGTCCGCATAAATCTTAACAACTACAGCAACGTACAAAATGGCAACAATGTTTGCGACAGAATCAGCCGAAACAGACGCTTCCTGCTGCAATAAAATGGGATTTAGTAAAAAAATCAAAACAGCATTTTTACCAACTGGCATCAGTTTGATTATCCAATAAGCCGCGAAGCAATATATTAATCCAGCGCACACGCGCGAAACTGAAAGGGCCACAAAGGCATTGAAACCCGTTTGCTGCGCAAATCCTAGAATTACTCCCGGAATTAAATAAAGATGAGGGTAATAGCTCCCCAAATACGTATGGCACACAAAGACGCTAGACCAATCGGTAGGCTGAGTCATTGCATTAAAATAATCTGCGTACGATGAAGGAAACTGACCCAATTGGAAGCAAGAGACAACATCAAAGCCATTGCCGTTACGAGACAATAAGGCGGCCGCCTGCCAAATATGAGAAGCCTCGTCTGGAACATTAGCGGGCAGCATGAAAAGGCCAAAAGCAGTTACAGCGGGCACACCAATCACCACAAAGCAAATTGCGGGATTGTGCTGCTCTTTAATTAATAATAGGACACCAACGAACAAGCAGGCGATTAAGGGCAGAGCCGAGAGCCATAGCCCAGGCAATCCGATAGCGCTGGCTTTAAAGGCGCAATAGTAGAAAAATCCCAAGCAAAGAGAGAGTGCAGCTATAAGTGGATAAACGATAAACGTCAGAGCTTTTCGATAACTATCAGATAGTTTCAGATGACCAGTAAAGGTATCTAGATTCATAACTCTACAACTCCGTCTCGATAAATGTTCAACTTACGCCGGCATTGTTGCAGCGTCATAAAGAATTGCTTCTCATGCTAAGCGAATACAGGCTACAGACTATTGGAGCAAACCACTTGGGCCAGAATTTTTGAAGCATAGTTTCATCCTCCGACCTCCTTGTATCATCTTTAATCAACGCCGTGGTCTCAGAGCCTTCATGAATTCGATGAAACATTAAAACCTCGGGAGAATAAACGAAAGATCCGTCGATTTTCGAGAATCTTTCCCATGCCTCCCAGTCCAAGTCACATTTCATGTCTGTCATAAATAACGGTGTCTGTAAGATGCTTAGATTAAATGTCACAGAAGGACAGCAGATGGCGGAACCGAACCTCAGGATATCCCTTTTATCCTTAACCGATGAAAGAGCGCCGTGGCGAGCAAACTTACGAAGTAAAATTCTCTTAATTTTCAGAATAAGGAGGTTTTCTTCATATACGCCATTTCTTATCTCACCATAATTAGAAAAGAAGATTAAAGGTCGATCCGCTTCTTTCATAGCCCGCAGCATAGTTTCCGTATAACTAGAGCTATAGATATCATCCTGATGAGCTATAGTCACAAGCTTTGTATTTGAATTCGCAATAGCACAATTCCAGTCATGAGATATGCTAGGCGACCCCTCGTTAACAATTACCGGAATCGAATAATTAGACGCTATACGATCAATATAGGAATTAGGAGTTGACGTCGATATAAGGATATTACTTCGGGTGCTTTGGTTCACTAAAGAATCTAAACAGTCAGACAAGTACGGAGACTCGCCGTATGCGCACAATACAAATGTATGATCTTTTGCCAAGCACATGGCATTACTCCCTATTTTTTGATTCAAGCTCTTTTTCAAGCAATGCAATTCGTTGAGTTAAGTTAGCAATTGCAGAAGATTGTTTACTTGACAGACATGCCATAGAAAGAACAATGCATATCAAAAATAAAAACCCTAAGACAAAAACAAAATTGGCTGGAGTCTGAAAACCAAATAAACTTGAAATGAAGTAAAGAGGTTGCGGAAAGAGGCCGCATACCAACAAAACCAATGCAAGAACAATCCAAAGAAGTGAATACTTGAGCTGAAGGCTATCCTTTAATACAAGACGCAGCACAAAACAAAGCAAAACTAAACAAGCAGTAATGACACCAAACTGTAAGGAAATATGCATAACAACCCGTCCTAATTCGAGAATGAAGAGATGATAATCGCCAAAGTAACCTTTATCATGTAATAAATGCTACTAAAACCAGAAATTGACGACTTTCCCCCCTGTCGTTCTTTCATTACGACAGGCACTTCTGTAACGCGAAGGCCCTTAACCATAGCCGCAACAGCAGAATCCGGCTCCGGATAGTCTACGGGATATTTTTTACAGAACAGATCTATGGCCTTAGATCCACATGCGCGAAAACCAGAAGTGGGGTCGCTAACACGAACGTGAGTTGTAAGATGAATTACCGCAGAGAGCCATCTAATTCCAAGACGCCTCAAGAAGGTTGACTTGAAGCCTTCAGATTCCTCAAGAAATCGCGATCCGATAACTAAATCAGACCCATTATTTATTTCATCAAGCAAGCGCGATATGTAATGGGCGTCATGCTGCCCATCACCATCAACTTGGATGTCTACATCATAGCCAAAGCGTTTGGCATATTTGTGTCCGGCTTGAACCGCGCCTCCAATGCCAAGATTCTGCGGTAAATCCAGGACATTAACCCCCGCATCGCGACAAACACGCAAAGTGTCATCAGTGGAGCCATCGTTAATAACTACATAATCGTATCCAGCTTCCTCCACAGAAGAAACCGTATCTAAAATGTTCGCCTCTTCATTAAAAGCTGGGATGATAACCAGCGCTCTTAATTCATGCATCATCTGAATCCTCAGTACAGAATATCAATCAAACAGCCCAAGTCGAACTGAAAAACCCTATCGAAACAAGGAGAGCGAATTTACAGTTCGGATGTGACAGATTGCTTCGCCTTCCGATTTAATAGGTTAATTATACAAAGGAAGGAAAATAATAATCCAAAACCGTATGCCACCAAGATAATGATATTGATGACATTTGCATCAGAAGCAAATACCGGATTCACAAAACAATAACGAGAAAGAAACACGGCCAACGCTAACGAAGCGGCACCAGAAATCGTGCCAATAATCGGTTTCCCAAATGCAATAAAGACATCAATAGTGAAAAAGTTCAAACCAGTGAATGCGGTAGCAACGAGTGCCAACGGAAGATAATCTGAGTGAAGGCCAACTTCTTTGCCATAAATAGCAGTAAGCACAGGTTCGCCTATGAAAGCACTAGCCATGGCACACATCGCCGTCAAAACGAATACGGAAACGAGCATCTTAATAAATACTAAGCGTAATCGGTGAGTTTCGTTTTCTCGCCACATTGCCGAAATAGGTCCAAGCAGGGGGGCATATAGATAAGATACGAGAGCCTGAATTACGGCAGTCGGAGTGGCAACGGCGGCATAAAAACCCAACGCCTCATTTCCATAGGAAAGGCCATAGAACTGTCTTGTTACGCTAACAACAGCCGTGCACGCAAGAGATGCAACAAAACCGGGAAAGCAGATACGCGACAATTTGATAAGGGAAGTAAAATCAAAATCAGGTATAACGGCACAAAACCGTTTTGTCATTCTAAAATCATATGTAAGCACAACAGCTATGGTAACAAAAGCCATTGAAGCAACGGCTATTACCAAGTTATCAAATAGCAACAAGCACAACGAAAAGGAGACTAGAACTCCTACGCCACGAACTATTTGAGAGATAGCCGCAATGTCCAATCTGTTGTTTACCTGATCCACACCGTGAAGAACATCGACAAATGAATCACCAGCTTTAAATAGGCAATAAACAGCAACAACTGCCCAATCGTTGAATGCAACAGAGACTAAACAATAGAAGAAGCAAATTACACAGGCAAGTATTGTTGCAACGATTCTATGAGCGATAAAATTCCCAGTCGTAAAATCAGAATAGCTCTCAGAAACCTGAACGGGGCGCGCTCTAAGCAAAACAATGGTCGCAAAAATATTACCAACAGACATAGCCACAGCAAGGCTACCAGACATGCTAATGTCGGAACCAAGTGTCACCACAAGAACAGTAATCAGCCAGTTGCAAATCAAATACGCCATCGAGCCGACGCTGTTCCAAACAAGACTCTGCTCAACAGAGAGTTCTTTCGTTTTTCTATTAGACACAATCACTCCAGCAGTGGATCATCAGGCCTTGTTGAATAAAAACAAAACGCGAAGAAGTAAATCAGAAATCAAAGTAGGTCGCAGACGCTTTGGGAAAAATACTTTCCTAAGTCTTGAAATAATCCCATCATCATTGGTGAAAATATCAAGCTCATGTTTCTGCTCAAAACTAAGCTCATCATAAAACACCGCAGAAAAATGGCTTAACTTTTTACTCTCATCTTTCGATCTATCACCAAATAGCTCGTCCTTAAAATAGGTCTTTAAAAGATCAAAATAACGATTATCTCCAGACGTGACCGCAGAGGAATGACGAACATGTGAAGCCGTACAGACGGAATCAAACAATACCTTTCCAAATGCCGAAGCACACCGAATCAGCCAGCGATCATGCATTTCATTCCCTGGATCTACCTCAAGAATAAAGGCCCTGCAGGCAAGGCGATTAAATACTATCGTGAAGCCTAGTCCGGGAGTATAAAACAAGGTGTTATGAAAAGAGAGGTACTTGTCCTGCGGAGCCGACTCGCGTATCGTCTCGCCATCTTCGTTTACATATGAAAAGGAAGAAAAGTAGACAGTCGGCACCTTGTCTCCACTATTTTCAATTGCCCTGACTGCCCGTTCAATTTTATCGGTCTTCCAAATATCATCCTGATCGGCAAATGCATAGTAGTCATATTCGGGAACCCGTTTGATAATTTCATAAAAACTATTTGGGCACCCAAGATTACCGATTGAATCTTGAATTAAATGAATGCTGGAGTTTGACCGACAGTACCATTGTGCAATTTCAACAGTTTCATCCGTTGAACCATCATCACGAATATAGACGGAGCAATTAGGCCAAGTTTGCTCCAAGATACTATCAAGCTGTTTGGCCAAATACTTTCCGCCGTTATATGTGGGTAAAACAATGCAAACAGACTTGTCTTTGATTTTATCCATAATCCTATTTATTTCTTTGCGAGGCACGATATTTAAGAAATGCGGGAATCAACCCGCTGATCACTTTATAACGAAGCTGAGGAAAAGGCCTGGTTAGGAAATTAAAAGTCCGCCAAGCAAGAAAATAAGCGCCCCAACCATCTTCATCTTTCGCGTCCTTCCAGAACGTTTCTGATAAATAAAAGTGATACTCATTATTGAAGCGATGAGTATTCCCCCGCCGCCATGGCCTCTCTTCGCCGAGATAATGGACAACGATGGGCTTCGATCTTGCGGTATTAAAACTGTTTTCATCCGAAAAGCCCGGCATTAACGAGTTTAAGAATATAAACGGATAGTAGTCAAAGATATTGGAATAATTGAACGCAGGGGATAAACTGCAAATCTTATCTTTAAGTACTGCATTTAGAGCATCTTGATCATTCGCAAACAAGCGTCCTGAGCGGCGCTCGCAATAATCCAATAATTGATCTTCGCAACAAGTTGATCTCCATTGCTTTAAATCAACGAGCAACACGCCAGCATTGTGGTACAGACAGCCATTTAAGTCTAAATCATTAAGTCGAGATGGGCCGACCGTTGGCTCGGGAACCATTCCAACCACGCAACCCTTAAGATCTTGATTCCAAAGAAGAGCAATATCCCCAAGAACAATCGTATCGCCATCGAGGTAAATAACTCTTTCGATCTCATTAGGTAGAAAATGTGCCATCAAAAGCCTAGCAAGAACTATTTCATTCCATCCCGATGTATCAAAATCAAACCCGAGAGCATCTTTGAAGTTCGAAATATCATAAAATACAAGATTTTGGTTGTATTCGGTCACCATCTCCTGGAGCAAACGCTGGTTATCCTCTGTAATGCCATTAGAGAAGACA
>OMNP01000433.1_pt1 | contig 16388 bp, 10 predicted proteins | sample 1673811 | NCBI WGS metagenome assembly OMNP01 (sample SAMEA103958127, study PRJEB25191) | human gut metagenome | biome: human-associated habitat [ENVO:00009003]; feature: intestine environment [ENVO:2100002]; material: feces | place: Germany | collected 2013/2015
TAAATCAGATTACCCAATATCTGCAGGACAGTATTCCGGGACTGATTACATTTGGACTGGAAGTGCTGGCGGCACTGGTTGCTTTCTTTATCGGAAGACTGGTGATAAAGTGGATCAGGAAGATTGTGAGGCGTTCATTTGAACGTTCGGAAGCAGATAAAGGAGTTGAACAGTTTGTAGACTCACTTTTGAAATATGGATTGTACGGGATTCTGATCTTTTGCCTGATCTCCAGTCTTGGATTTGATACTACATCGGTGGCGGCGTTACTGGCATCCAGTGGTGTGGCTATCGGTCTTGCGTTACAGGGAAGTCTTTCCAATTTTGCGGGAGGCGTGCTGATTCTTCTGTTAAAGCCATTTGTGGTAGGGGATTATATTATTGAAGATACGAATGGAAAAGAAGGAACAGTAAAAGAAATTCAGATCTTTTATACAAAATTAAGTACGATTGACAATAAGACCATCGTAATCCCGAATGGAATGCTGACGAATAACAGTATCACCAATGCAACGGCAAAAGACGAAAGACAACTGGATCTGCGGGTAGGCATTTCTTATAATGCCGATATCAAAAAGGCAAAATCAATGATCGAAAAGCTATTGTCGGAAGATGCAAGTATTCTAAAAGAAGAACAGATGAATGTCTTTGTAAATGATCTTGCAGACAGTGCAGTCGTGCTCGGTATCCGTGCCTGGGTGAAGAACGAAGAGTACTGGGCGACCAGATGGAGACTGCTGGAAGAAATTAAAGTGGAACTGGATGAGAATGGAATTGAGATTCCATATCCACAAGTGACGGTGCACATGAAAGAGGATTAATAGCTGGATGAAAATATGTAAGGCCAGGCAGATCTGCCGTGACGTGCATGGAAGAGAGAATCCTAAGCGGTCGTGGCAGAATTTCTGGTTTGCATATGAGAATCTGTTAAAATCTTTTTCGGAAAAGAACGTATAATAATTAAAAAAGTACTTGCAAATATGTGAAAATACGGTATAATTATATTCGTGCCTGTTATAAGAGCATGCTGGAATAGCTCAGTTGGTAGAGCGACGGTCTCCAAAACCGTAGGCCGAGGGTTCGAAGCCTTCTTCCCCTGCCAAAAGCGTTGATTTTCAATGGTTTTTCACCTGAGGAGATCAACGCTTTTTCTTTATTTGTCCTAGTTTTTAGGAGATTAAGCCTTGTAGGGGCTACGGTTTGCAAATATTCTGATTTGGAGGTTGCCCTATGCGAGTCAAAACAAAAGTTATTGGAGAAACAACTCTTGAGGAGTACATGAATGATTTTATCCGCTTCAAAATGGCGAATAAAGCAGCAGAACGCACGATTTCTGATTATAAAGAGACATTTAATCGGTTTTTAGCGTCAAGTCACAATTCTATTAAATGTGAAGTTTTAATGGAAGATGTTCTCGATTTTCTTTCTAAAATCCCTGATACAAGTGCTACGGTCTACAATAAACCGTACTCAAATTTGAATGCTTTTTTTTAATTGGTGCGTGCGGATGGATTACTTACCTTCTAACCCCCTAAAAAAGCAAGGATTGACCAAGAGAAAAGACGATAGTATTATTCATTCAGAAAATATTGATGATGTGAAATTGCTTTTAGAAGCCTGTGACCGTTCTACATTTACTGGTTTTCGTGATTACGTCATGATTCTTGTTATGCTTGATACAGGTATTAGAACGTGTGAATTATGTCGCTTGACTAATAGTGACTATGATACCAACAGCCGCACACTTTTAATTAGAAAACAAAACTCAAAGACACGACAAGAAGGAATTTGCTATCTATCCGATAATGTGGCGTTAACACTCAATCGTTTTCTCAAAACTAAACCAAAAGAAATTGAATGGCTGTTCCCTAGCAGAGACGGCAATCAGTTTTCTGCTAATTACATGGCTTGACTCTATTGGATTTGACAAAAGACACTGTAACTGCTGATAAGATGCTATGGGGATGTACTGCCCATAATAGCGCTGGTGAAATAGTTACAGGTAATATGACTGTTTAGGTGTTTAGGGTGGGTTCTGATTTGCCCTCTGACGCTATTGGAAACGATGGCGATATTTATTTTTGGATAGGGTGATTATAAATGGCAACTCTTGTTACTAAGCAATTATATATAAACGAAGATAACGTAAAGAGTTATTTCTCAACAGACGGCGGCCATTTAAACGGTGCGGCTATTGGTGGTAAATGCTTAACGCACAAATGGCCGAATACAAATACTTTGTTTATAAAGAAAATGAGTATGGCGAATAGATTATAGATACTTCATCTTCTGGAACTATTCTAATGGCTATTAATTTAGTTAACAAAGAAGTTGATGACAATATCTTATATACAAATGCTAATTATATTGGATTAACTTTAGATAATTCAATTACTGATAAAATCATAATCGAATACGGTAAGGAAAAGCTAAAAGTTCTATATGTAAATCCACAAGGCAGATATAAACAGGTCTTTATGGCGAAGGTGTCGTAATGGCAGTGGAAATTAAAGATTATAACGAACTATTAGCAAAATTCAATAAGTTAGCAGAACTAAAAGGCGTTGAGAGTGGTATGCAAAAATCTTGTGCGTTAGTTGAAAGGGCGGCAAAACAAAAAGCACCAAAAGATACTGGCGAACTTAAGCGGAGTATAAGTAGCAGAGTAATAAACGAAGGTCAAGCTATTATAGGTGAAATTTTTACGCCGCTAGAATATGCCCCCTATATTGAATATGGAACTGGCTTGTTCGCAGAATCGGGCGGCCGCACAAATGTTCCTTGGAATTATAAAGATGATAAAGGCGAGTGGCATACTACAAGCTGCCAAAAGCCTCAACCTTATATGCGGCCTGCCCTAATCGAAAACAAAGACAAAATAACAAAAAATAACGAAATTGTCTTAACCGCGGATAATAGCGGCGTTGACGCAAAGAATTTACACGCTACAACTTATCTTATTATCGGCAGGTTATGCCGATAAGCCTACACAGACCTATCTTTACTTGACAGGGCGGAGCGATATCAATGGCATCCAAACAGAGCATAGCACCCCTGACGCCGGAGGAAAGAGCGGAGTCGCTGGCGATGTAGCGCAGGATATACGAGTACGACGCGGAGATGACCAGTCAGGCCGCGAAAGAAGCAGCGGACTGGTATCAGGAGAAACTTCGCAAGGAGCAGCAGTCCAGCTAAGCAGCTACGACTGGTATAACAACGACGTAGACTTCGGGCAGCCACCGGTACTGGTGGAGAGCTCGGAGCAGGGTATAACCAAGGGAGGAGCAGAAAATGCAGGAACTCAATCAGGTGTTTCGCCCGAAGCGCGACTCTCAGTCGGAGACGCAGCAGCCCGAAAGGGAGCTGACGGCAACGGAGATACTGGAGCGCGACTGGATGGGCTGTCCGGGCGACATAGGGATGGTGGAGTCGTACCGACAGGACGGCTGGACGGACGAGGAAATTCTTCCGTTCCTGAGATCGTTCGCCTAAGCGAAACAGACAAAAAGTTAATATCCGACAGCGGTGCAACTGCGGTGGAGCTTGACGACTACACCGAGCAGCCCGCTGTTTTTTCGTCCGCGCTTGAGACCGCACGCGAGACCGATACGATTAACGGCTGGGCTGTATCACCGCAAAAGGCGCTCGACGGTGAGCATACCGAATACTCGCAGGACTACCTTGACTCGTTGCCTGAAAGCATGATGAGCACTCATTCACAGATAGCGTAAAAAAGCAGCTGCTTGAGCGGCTGCAGAAAGATACCTTTATATGGCGTAATCCCCCCTCCGAACAAGCCGAAGAGGGGATTGATAGTTTAAAACATGTATTGAGAATTAACTCATCAGAACGAATTTCTCATAATAGAGATTAATGATCTTTGAAAGCTCTGCTCGGTTAGTCATGCCGTGAGGCCTTACGCTTCCGTCAAGGTAACCGGAAATGATTCCGTTTTCAACAGCCCATTCCATTGCATCGACAGCGTAACTTCCGATAGCGGAGTAGTCTGTGAACTTGTTCGCTTCAGTACCGGAGACTTTTGGGGAGCCTTCATGTCTGTAGAGCAAAGCTACGAGTTCTTGGCGGGTAATGTTGTTATTTGGCCTAAAGGTGCCGTCGGCATAACCGAGGATAACTTTATTATCAGCGCCCCATGTGATCGGAGTTGCATACCAGTCGTTTTGGGCAACATCGGAGAATGTCTTCGTGAATGGCCAGGTGTTGTTTCCGGACATGCTGAATATGACCTTTGCAACTTGTGCTCGAGTAGTAAGTTCACCCGGCTTGAACAGTCCCATACCGGTGCCCTGCATAAGGCCGTACTTAGTGACATCCTGTACATACTCGTAGTACCAGGCGCTGTCCGGAACGTCGAGATAGAGACTTACAGGCACATAGCTGTCGGCATTCCAAGTGGAAATTTCATTGTTAAGCCATTTGCTACGGGCAGTAATATAGTTTGTGAGATAGGTCATCTGCGCGCTCCAATCACCGGCAGGATTTGAAGAGCTGCGCCACATCGTGAAGTCGCTGCAAGCTGTCTTGAGAAGCTCGTTGCGGTACCATGCAAGAGAGTGAAGCTTTCCTTCAGCACCGACAGAATTGATGTCTCCGAGAAGAACGTTGTTAATTATAGGCATGACGGAATTCTGATACTCATTCTTAACTGCAACGCGGAAGTCAGACATAGTATAGAGCCTTCCGGCGAACAAGCTGCGAACGGTATACAGCCCATCGGTTTTCACTTGCTCGTTTGCGTTTGCAGCCACTCCGGCTCCGACACCAAACGAAAGGTCATAATCCCACAGCGGCCCCATTTTAAGCTGATCGACACCGGACTCTTTATACAGGTATGCCGAAGTGCGGAAACCGTCAAGGTTTTTTGCAAGCTCGTTCATGATATAGCACTTAGCCGTGCTCTCAACATCAACATAGTCGGAATAGCTTTTGCCGGTGTTGGGGTTGATCCCATTTTCACTGTACAGAGCATCTTCATAGTCCTGATAAATCGTGGCTATGTAGTCCATCTCTTCTTTGCTTGCAAATTCGGGGCTTTTGACAACAACGTAGTTGAAACGAGAGGTTCGGAAATAGCACACCTCGGCGGCTGTGCGGGACGGAATCTCCATTTCCAGAAGATAACCGCCGGAGTAATCTGCCGGGGACTTCATGCCTTCACAGTAAGTGTAGGTTGCACCGTTGGCGGTGGTTGCGGTCGCGACAGGCAGAGATTCGATGTCTGTTCCCTTGTTTGCGGCGGTATTCAGCTCTTCAAGATCGGTTATATCCACGCGCCCCTTGTTGATCTGAACCTTTTCGGTCAGCAGATAGCTTCCGCGATATTCACCGTCATAGTACAGATCGACTGCGCGGTTTTCCATCGAATGTTCCATGCCCATTTCATATCCGAGGTCGAGCGCTATGGTGTTGCGGATCAAAGACTGATCGTTGTAGTTGGCCAAAAGCACCCAAGTTTTTGCTTTGTTGCTTTTGTCGCCGGTTTGAAGAAGATCAGTTTTGTTGTCAAGTTTTATCTGATATGGCTTCTTAACACATAGCCAGGTGGAGTTGCCTCGTCCTTTTATCTGACTGAGTGCGCCGTCGTACACAAGAGTACCGTCGGCCGACTGCATGACCATAGAACCTTTGGCTTTGTTGGATTTGTCTGCGCTTGAATCTACCCATTCGCGGCCTTTGTTAACTGCATCTTCGCTCACAAGATACATTGCGGCGACGTTTGCCGAGCAGACAACGGTAACTTCGCGCGTTTCTGCAGCACCGGCCGAAGCTGAGGTCTTAAACGTCAGCTTATAATTGTCGCTGCCGCTGCAAAGCGACGTAAGGTCAACGGTGCCTTTACCTCTGATTGTGACGGTGCTGTTTTGGTCACCGGTAACGGTGAAGGCTGCCGAAGAGCTTCCAATCCCAAACGTCACCGCATTCGGTGAAACATTCGACGGGAGGAAAAGATATGTTTTCCCATTGATGATTTGTGTTCCTATTTTTGTGTTTTCGTTTGCTGCATCGCCATATGCGCACAGGCTGCTTAAAGCCGAATTGCTTGCAAATGCCGTCATGCCGCAGACAGAAAAAAGCATGGCAAGCATGCATATTATCGCTACCAGTCTTTTTCTCATATTGTTCCTCCTTAAGAACGGCTTGAGTTTGCTTCCGAGCAAGCTAAATTGCACTATATTTGCTCTTTAGTCAGTTTTAAACTCAGCGTTTGACTGCAATTATATCAAAAAACACCATATTTCGCAACTGTTTTACAATATAATTGTATATAATTTATACAATCATAATAAAAACGGCTTGTCTTGACAAATTTAGCGCAATAATCACATATTGCTTGACTTTTCCGCCAGTAGATGTAATAATAACAACATATTACAGCATAGATTCTGCACTTGTATCTATGCTTTTTTTTGAGAAAAAATTATACAGGAGGAAATGATTGATGAGAAAGACGGGACGCAGAGTGATTAGCCTGCTGCTTACTGTCATCATGCTGATATCGCTTTTGCCGGCAGTATATGCCGAGCCAGCGGTTCAGTCTGGCGCGAATGAGACGGTCGGCGCCCCGGAGGGGAAGTTTGTTGTCTCACATACGAATTATACCATCTCAAACGGTATAACCGAAACTCATGTTATTTACAACACGCAGGACGGCAATGACCAGGTCAAAGGCTATTTGACCACGGTTTCGCCTGAGGCAAAGGCAGAGTTTAAGGTTTCCTATTCGAATTACTATTCGAAAAACAGCACGACCGAATCCCGCGCCGAAGCGGCAAAGAACCTCAAATGGGATATGATAAGCGTAACAAAGCAGGCTGCAAACTATGAGACGGCTACCGGACGCAATGTTCTTTTTGCAACCAACGGTGACTATTACAATATGCAGACCGGTCAGCCGCTTGGTTATGTAATAATGGAAGGAAACATAGTTCAGACAAGCAATGGAGCGGCACAGGAGCCGTATTTTGCGGTCTTGAAGGACGGTTCTTATGCCATCCGTGAGGCCGGAGTCGATTGCTCGGACGTTAAGGAGGCCGTATCCGGGCCGTTCCTTATTATCAAAAACGGTGAAATTACTATCGGAACCGAAGACACCAGCAGAGCACCCAGAAACTCCATTGGCTTGAAGGAAGACGGTACGGTGGTTATGTTCCTTGCCGACGGACGTCAGGGTGTGTCAAACGGTATGTCAATAAGACAAGTTGCCGAAGTCCTGAAGGCAGAGGGCTGCGTATCGGCTATATATCTTGATGGCGGCGGTTCGGCGACCGTAGCTTCCAAGCACGAGGGCAGCTCGACTTTGGAGATTCAGAACACTCCGTCCGACGGTATCGAGCGTGTTGTTGCGTCCTCGCTGCTGCTCGTCTCCACCGAAACTGGCTCTGGCAAGTTCGATCACGCATCTCTCAGCCCTAACAACGAAGTTTACATTGCAAACGGCAGTGTTGAATTCACCGCTGTCGGAGTTGATACCGCTGGCTTCCCGGTTGATATTCCGAACGGTGCCAAGTGGGCACTTGAGGACACGTCCTACGGCACAATTGATGCTGCCACAGGCGTATTCAAATCCAATGGCAAGTGCGGCAAAGTCACCGCAAAGCTCATGCTCAACGGAAAGAGCGTCGGCACTACGAGTGTTGAGATTCAGGAGCCGGACGAGCTTTACTTCACATCTAAATCTCTTAACCTGAGATTCAACTCAACTTCCGATCTCGGCCTTACAGTCAGATATAAACAACGTGACGTAAAACTCTTGGGCCTTGATCTTAACTGGACTATAACGCCTGAAGATGGACTTAAGCCGAGTGATATCGGAACTATAAAAGATAATAAGCTTAGCACTATTAAGGCAAAGGATCCGCGAAAAGCAACAATAACCGTTTCCTATGAAAAAAGTGATAAAACCGTACTTTCCGACATAATTGCAGTTGAAATCGGAAAGATGCCTCAGGTCATCTGGGACTTTGAACCGGATGGAAACGGCAATGTCGGACGCGGCGTAGCACAGTATGACTGGGGCAATGCGGCTGCAAATCCGGAAGGCTATATGCCGCAAACCAATCCGCTGACTTACTTCGCGTGGAATGACGAAGCAGATGCTCCCGGAATGATAACCAGATCAGGCCCCATGTTCTTTGACGGAAAATACATTGAGCCGGATCCTGCTGAGAGAGATATATGCTACTACCCGGCTGCAAGCGTGCTGGCGGCAGACGGATACGATTTCTTTACACATCATACCAGCGTTATGCAGAACTTCTCTGCCGGCGGTGCAATAGTTAATGCCGAAAATGGGCAGGTTCGTTTCGGCGATAACGCTCTGCGCTGGGACTATAATTATGAGAACCTCAAGGACGGATATAGAAACGTCAACATGTGGCTCTACACAACCAAAGATGTTGCCCTCGAGGGAACGCCTACCGGCTTCGGATGCTGGGTGTATGCCCCAGAGGGAACACCTAACTACTGGCTATGGCTCACGATAGCTTATTATGACGAGACCGGAACGGTTCAGCGCGAATGGATTCACTTCAAGACGCAGGAAGGCAGAAGCATTCAGTACAACGGTATCTACTGGGACGGCTGGATGTATGTTGAGGCAGATCTTTCGCATCTGGCTAAGTATGTAACTCCTGAGCATCCTTTGTTCTTCCCACAGGGACAGTATTTTCTTAATCTCACATTTATTCCCGGCGGCTCTGCAAACGAAAACGGCGATAAGATCCCCATGGGCGACTTTGCTAAGGGCAGCCTGTATTTCGATAACTTCCGCGTTGTTTACGGCGATACGATAGATGATATGGAATCGCCTGTATTCAGCGGCGTAAAGGCAAACGGAACTGAACTGGCAGAAGACGGAAGCACAGTCCTCACCTCAAGCACCATCACGCTCAATGCCGCTTTCAGCGATCCCGAGAGCGACAATGCAAGTGGGATAGAAACGGCAAAAACCGCACTTTATGTTGACGGAATAAAGCAGACTCTCAGCACATCGACAGCAACTTCGGCCGAGTGCAAGTTGATGCTTGCAAACGGTACGCATTCCGTTAAGTTTGTCGTCAGCGACGGCTTCGGCAATGTTACCAATCTCACTCGCTATTTCACCGTCAATGATAAGAACAGCCCCTACAGTTCCGTTAAGCTCAGCGGAGAAAACACGGCCGTCATCGGCAAGGACTACAGCCTTACTCTGACTGCCGATAAGTTCGATAAGCTTGGCAAAATCGACGTAAATGTTGCAATTAACGATCTGTTCGGCGAGCCGACCGTTACCTTCTGCGACGGATACACCGGAAATAGCACATACAGCAACGGCGCTGTCACCATTAATGCTGCCGCAAATTCACCCAAGAGCGGTGATATTGCAAAGATCACCTTCAAAGTTCCCGCATCGCTCTCTAAGGGCAGCCAGCTCAACTACGAAGTAACAAGTGCAACCTACACAAACGGCGATACTACGTTGAGCTTTGCCCAGGCAAGATCGGCTGTCGGCGTGGAGGCAATGTATGATCTCACTGCAAGTGTTATGACTGCCGGCGGCAAGGGCACGATAACCGTAACCAAGGCCGATGGCGGCAGCGCCGCAAAGCGCGTTGAGGTATACCTTGTAAAAGAAGACGGCGAGGACGAGCTTGTCGGTAAGACAAACAGCACCGGTGAGCTTATCACAAACCGCTTCTGCCGCACAGCAGGAGAGAAGTTTACCATCTATGCAAAGGATGCAGACGGTAACCTTTCCTTCTACTATTCGGGAGTAACTTACGGCCGCGGCAGCGACGAAGTAACGCCCTCAAATATCCGCCTTAACGCGGTTTCCGATCCTACAAGAACCCAGAGCATGAGCTGGTTCAGCTCACCTGAATACACCAAATCGAAGGCTGTTGTTCAGTATATCGACAAGGTGTCCTATGACAGCGGCAACCGCAAGTTCTCTACCGCTTCCGGCGAATGCAAAACTTACTCTTTCGCAAGCGATAACAGTTCTTCGCAGATCAACAGCGTCACCGTGACCGGACTTAATCCGGGAACGACATACTACTATCGCGTCGGTGACGGAGTTAACGGACACTGGTCCGAGCTTTCTCAGTTCACGACAACTGTTGCAAAGGAAAACACCAAGTTCTTTGTCCTTGGCGATACGCAGCTTTCGGGCAATGCCGAAGCCGATGCAGCCGACATTGAGACCATGAATAAGGTTGCCGATAAGATTCAGGCGACAGGCGTAAAATTCGGCGTACAGACAGGCGACTTCGTTGACAGCGCAAGCAACCTTACGGCATGGAATGAAATCCTCGATGTGTTTGGTGATAATTATGGCAACCTGCCCATCGTTCAGGTCATGGGCAACCATGAATACTACGGCGGAAGCAACGCAGGAGCTACCTCTGAAGCTATATTTGATGTTCCGGACAAGAATTACTATTCTGTTGAGTACGGCAATGTCTATATGGCGGTCATAAACTGCAATGCAAACCTCGAAGCAGCAGCAAAGTGGCTGGCCTCCGATGCAGCCGCGTCTAACTGTGAGTGGAAGGTGCTGACCGTTCACCAGCCGCCCTATTACACAAATCCCAAGGGTTCGAGCGCGGCATATAACCAGTATCTGCCTTCGGCTGTCGATGCAGCAGGAATAGACTTCGTGTTCTCCGGTCATGACCACTCCTACGCAAGAACCGAGCCGCTCACCGGCGGTAAGGTCGATAAAGAAAACGGTGCAGTTTACTTCATAACCGGTGACCTTGGTGAGAAATCGCGCAGCACCGAGTACGAGGCAAACAACAACCCCGATTTCCATTTTGCAAAGATCGATCAGGACTATGACGCAATTTACTTCATAGCCGAGACCGTGGAAAACACCATGACCGTCAATGTTTACAATGTCGACGGTACGGTTGTCGACAAGTATGTCATGCATCATGCTGATACCTGTGATCGCAACGGTCATAAGTTCGTCTACTCGAACGGCGTTCTGACCTGCTCAGTGTGCGGCGACAAGGCTGAGGCGGCTTACAGTGGACTTGCTACCGACGCAAAGACCGGCAAAACGATGTATTTCATCGGAGGCAAATTCCAGACCGGTTGGTCGGTTCTCGACACTGACATATATCATTTTGATAAGAATGGTCTGGCTCACAAGGTAACAGTTCAGGAAGACATTAAGACCGACTGCACAAAGCAGGGTCACAAGACTGTTGTCTGCGAATGCGGCGAGACATATACGCTGACCTACGGCAGACTCCTTGGCCACGACTATGTCGAAATGACAAGAGAAGACGGCAGCATATTCTATCGCTGCTCGCGTTGCGGCAATGTTTCCGAAGTCGGTTTGCCGTTCTTGGATGTGAGCGAAAACTCTTGGTATGCAAAGGAACTGTCTTACTGCTACCATAACGGGTATATAAACGGCACTACAAGAATTTCTTTCTCACCGAATGACAATATCACTCGTGAGCAGCTTGCCGCGATGATATGGCGAATTGAAGGTGAGCCAGCACCTGATTCATCCGCATATCCTTTCAAAGATAAGTCTTCGGATTATTCGAAGCGAGCAATTTGCTGGGCAACCGAAAATAATATCATCAAAGGCTATACCGACGGAACGTTCCATCCTAAAGACGTATGTAGCAGACAGGATATGGTCACTATATTCTACCGCTACGCAAACTTCAAGAAGGCAGATACGAGTGCAAGCGTTGACCTGACCAAAATGTTTACCGACGCTTCCAGCATTGGTTCGCACGCAAAGGCCGCTGTTTCGTGGGCAACTGCCGAGAAGATTATAAACGGCTTTAATGCCGCTGACGGTATGCTGTACTTCAAGCCGGCCGGTACGGCAACACGTGCTCAAGTTGCGGTTGTAATCACCCGATTTATGACAGCACTCGGCAAGTAAAATATGCGATTGTAAAAAACAATTTATTAATGTAAAGCTATCCCCTATGCAGATAAACTCTGCATAGGGGATTTTGCTCCTATTTAAGCAATGACATGTGCTTTGAGAGCAAGAAACGCAGAAGCAATCAAGCTGTTCAATGAAACTGACAGTTTTGTTGAAAGTGTATAGCTGAACGTATTTTTAGAACAAAAAAACCTGAATTTTTCATGTAAATAGCAGCATATTCTCTTGCAAATCAGAGGCATTTGTGTTAAACTGTTATCAAAATGCGTAAGGTATGTCAAAGCGCAATTGAAGGGGGGACGTATTATTGGAAAATAAAGCAAAGATCATCGCGGTCGCCGGTAAAGGCGGTGTCGGCAAGACGTCGATTTCGGCGTCGATCGTAAGGCTTCTGGTGGAAAATTTCCCGGATAAGAAGATCCTCGCGATAGATGCAGACCCTGCTGTCGGCCTGTCGGTCGCTCTGGGCGTTGATGTCAAGCTCACGCTTGACGATATCCGCATGAGCATTGTTGACAGCGTCGAAAACGGCGAAACAAGAGAGGCGCTTGAGCTTTTGAGCGAAGCGAGATTCAAGATCTTTGACGCACTGGTCGAAATGCCCGGCTTTGCATTTCTCGGCATCGGCAGACCTGAAAGCTCCGGCTGCTACTGCAAGGTCAATTCCTACCTGAAGGAAGTCATCGGCATTTTGGCGAATAGCTTCGACTATGTCGTCATCGACGGAGAGGCCGGCATTGAGCAGATCCAGCGCCGCGTTATGGATAAGGTAACGCATCTGCTGCTTGTTACCGACCAGAGCAAGAAAGGCTGTCAGGTCGTATCGACGATCAAAAACGTTGCCGACGAGCTGATCGTTTACGATAAGATCGGCGCTATAGTAAACCGTATGACAAATCCCGAGCTCGCGGAGCTCATCACTGTGCCCGGTGTTGATATCGTGGCACGCATCCCTGCGGACAATGCTTTTGCCGCAAACGACATAAAGGGTCAGAGCGTGCTTAGCCTGCCCGAAGATTCTCTTATGCTCAACGGAGTAAAGGAAGCACTCCAAAAAATAGAAATTCTTTGAAGAAGAGGTGTAACATTTGAAAGATCTTAAGCATCTGATCTACTTCGAAAGTCTTCTTGAGAATGCCGACAACGAGCTGGTAAAGCAGGCTCAGGCTGAAGGCGACATCTGCCTTGGCTACACTTGCTACCACGTTCCCGAAGCACTTCTCAACATAGGCAACTGTTTCTCCGTGCGTCTGCGCGCACCGAAGACAGGTTCTATCGACATCGCAACCTACTACATGTCCAACTACACCTGCGAGTACGCACGCGCACTCGTAGAACGTGCTATCGAGGGCGGCTATCAGTTCCTCGACGCACTGATCGGTGTGGACGCCTGCTCCATGATGAACCGCGCGATGGAGCACTTCGAGGTCCTGAAGGTCAACGACAAGGAAAAGTTCTTTGTAACTCACATGGACATTCCTTTCAAGGTGACCGACTACACCCTCGCAGCGTATGAAACCCAGATGCAGATCCACGTTCTGGATAACCTGAAGGAGAAGTTCGGCATCGACACTTCCGATAAGGCTATCCGCAAGGCAGTCAAAGAGCACAATGAAGTATGCAAGATCCTCACCGAGATCGGCGATATGCGCAAGGCTGAAAACCCCGTCATCACCGGCTATGAGTATCATGTACTGAACCTCGTTTCTTTCACCTGCCCGAAGAGACTTATTCTCCCCTACCTGAAGGAGACCCTCAAAGAGCTCAAAACCCGTAAGCCCGATCCCAAGCCCTGGTTCCGCGCAAGAGTTGCAATCGTCGGAAGCGAAATCGACGATCCCAACCTCACCAAGCTTATCGAAGGCTGCGGCGCATTTGTATGCTCCGACCGTCACTGCTTCGGATCGACTCCGGGCCGCGAGGTCATCGAGCTCAACGATGAAGAGCCCGCCCTCAGACAGCTTTGCCGCCATGTAATGGAGCACTCCGAGTGCGCACGTTACATATCCGACGAAAAGGTCATGCAGCGCCGTCACACAGCAGACCGCCTCGCAAAGGAGTACAATGCGGAAGGCATCATCTACGAGCAGATGAAGTACTGTGACTACTGGGGCTTCGAGCGCGCACTCGTCAGCCATGTAATGGCTGAGGAATACGGCTGGCCCGTCCTGTCTATCGACAGACTGTACAACAACGGTAACTCCGGTCAGCTTCGTACCCGCTGCCAGGCCTTTGTTGAGTCTCTGGAAATCAAGCGTATTCATAAAGAGGAGGGCAATAAGTAATGGCTAAGACTCCTAAATATCCCAATCCTAAGTTTTTTAAGGCAAAAGATAACATCGACTGGAAGAAGCAGTGGGAAAACCTGAAGGTTTGCGGCGGCATTTTCTACGAGATGTTCAAAGAGACCGACTGGGAAGCTTTCAAAAACGGCTGGAAGAACACCCTGAAGAATGACGCAGCTCGCATCAAGGAAGAGTACAATGCATTCATGGCACTCGACCAGCAGGGTAAGCTCGACGCTATCCTTTACGGTGAAAAGAGACTTGGCAGACTGTATGCCAAGGGCGCAATGGCAACCGTCCGTCGTGAGTGGCGCGGCGTTAAGGACACTGCATACGACTTCTATGAGTGGGCTCGTATGTGGGGCATGCTCCTTATGACCTTCTCCAAGGACCTCATTCCCGCACTCAACAGTGCTCTGCACTACCGCTGGATGATCTCCTACTTCTGCTGCCACGGCTTTATGGATAAGAACATCATGGGTCTGCGCGGCCGCGCACTCCGCATGAGCCACCTGCTTATCTACGATATATTCCGCTACGTTGCAGAAAACCTCGTTCTTTTGTCCAAGGCTGACCGCAAGAACGGCAACAGCGAGGAGCTTAACAAGATGCTCATGACCTTTGACGAGATGACCATGGGTCAGATCATGGCAGGCTTCCCCGATTTGTGCGGTATTCCTCACCAGCTGCTGCCCGTCTTCCTCGTTTCTGAGATCGACCAGCTCACCTGCGTACCTTACATCGATGCAGTCGAGTCCTTCGGTCTGCCCTCCGATACCTGCCCGGTTCCGTCTTCCGAGTGCGGCGCTCTGGTAATTGATGCTCTGCCCGACATGGGCTGCGGCTTTATCTCCAGCTCCATGCCCTGCGACGGCTCCACCATGGCATCCTCTTACTTTGCACGCCGCTTCCCGAACACACCCGTATTCCATCTCTGCTTCCCCGTTCGTTACGAGGACGAGTCCGTCCTGCAGTCTGCCGCCGAGGATATCAAGGCCTGCATAAAGTTCATCGAAGATAAGACCGGTGCAAAGTGGAACTGGGACGCTTACTTCACCGCTATGAAGCGCTTCAATAAGGAGACTTCTTACGAGCTGGAGAAGTGGGAGATTAACAAGACCAAGTATCCGCAGCTGCTCGGACCTTGCTACGAGCTGTTCCGTAAGTGGAACTACGAGATGGACGGCGGTATTGATCCCCGTGTTATTAAGACCTGTGAGAAGGTCAGCAAGCTGATCCGCGAGGGCTATGAGAATCGCGACGAAGCATGGCCCGGCAAGATGAAGTACCGTGCAATCGTATGGTCTTGCCCGGCTCACTACTACGCAAACTTCTCCAACTGGGCTGCCAACTGCTGGGGCATCGACGTCCTGGTCGAGATGGAATCCCTCAACTTCACTAAGCCTCTCGAGACCGAGGACAAGGAAGAAGCACTCCGCGACCTCGCCCGCCTGTACGAGCGCATGGTTATGCGCCGTCACACCAACGGCGGTTACCACAACGTCGTAACCGAGCTGTGGCGTCAGTGCGAAGCATGGGATGCAAAGCTCATCCTCATGTATCAGAACGTTGCATGTAAGAACATGGCAACCGTTCAGGGCCTGCTCGATGATCAGGGCCGTGAGCGCGGCTACGATCTTATCTGGATCGAGCACGACCTTATGGACCCGCGCACCGTTTCTCGCCGCACCATGCGCGACAAGGTTAACGAGTTCATGCGCACCGTTAAGAACGCAGAGCCCATAGACCCGTCTCTCGTAGAGTTCGAGGACGAAGTCTGCATGTAATTGCTCTGCAGTTATCGCAGGAATTATGCGCCGAGGGCGGCAGAATAGATTAGCCGTCCCCGGACGGCGTTCAAAGCGCCGAGAATGATTAATTAATTGGAGGAAATTATAAAATGAAATATTTTGGCGGTTGTGACGTAGGCTCGACCTACACAAAGGCAGTTATTCTCGATGAGAACGGCAAGATGGTAGCAGATACCACAATAAAGAGCAAGATCAATTCCGAGGCATCCGCAGTAGCGGCAATGGCAGAGGTCTGCGAGAAGGCCGGCCTGAAGAGCTCTAAGGATCTTGAGTATCTTATCGGTACCGGCTACGGCCGCAACAAGGTTCCGTTCGCGGATGAGAACATCTCCGAGATAAGCTGCCACGCAATGGGCGTACACGTCACCGATCCTT
>OMNP01000435.1_pt1 | contig 16361 bp, 8 predicted proteins | sample 1673811 | NCBI WGS metagenome assembly OMNP01 (sample SAMEA103958127, study PRJEB25191) | human gut metagenome | biome: human-associated habitat [ENVO:00009003]; feature: intestine environment [ENVO:2100002]; material: feces | place: Germany | collected 2013/2015
AGAAAAAACGCTGAAGAAATATCCATATATAGCGGCAGAACGTGACGGCAAAATAATAGGTTACGCTTACGCGGGGGTCTTTAAGGATAGGGCGGCTTACGACCACTCGGTCGAAACATCGATATATGTTGCTTTGAACGAAAAGCGCCGCGGCACTGGTACGCTCCTTTATAATGATCTTGAAAAAAGGCTTGCGGCTATCGGTATCAAGAATGTATATGCTTGTATAGCGTGTCCCGAAAATGATGATGAATATCTAAACCGCGACAGCATAATGTTCCACGAAAAGCTCGGATATGAACTTGTGGGAACATTCCACAAATGCGCAAAGAAATTCGGACGGTATTATAATATGGTGTGGATGGAAAAGATGATAGGCAAGCACGATTGAGATTACTGACTGTAAATTCATCACAGAGTTTTACGGAGGGAATATTGAAAGAGCCTTGCGGCACAAATGCCGCAAGGCTCTTTACTTATAAGGTTATATACCGCAACAGCTGTCGCAGTGGTCATCCTTGATCTCACCCACAAAAGGTGTGGGGTCGATGCCCTGCCTTGTGTAGTAGTCCGCAATAGCGGCCTTGATCGCCTGTTCTGCAAGAACAGAGCAGTGGAGCTTTGCCGGCGGCAGACCGTCAAGCGCTTCAACAACCGCCTTGTTTGTAAGCTTAAGCGCTTCCGATAAGGGCTTGCCCTTTATCATTTCCGTAGCTATCGAGCTTGTTGCAATAGCCGCACCGCAACCGAACGTCTTGAACTTTACATCTTTTATTGTGTTGTCCTCAATTTTAAGGTACATCTTCATTATATCGCCGCACTTAGCGTTACCTACTTCGCCTACACCGTTTGCGTCCTCTATCTCGCCGACGTTTCTGGGGTTAGCGTAGTGATCCATTACCTTTTCTGAATAAATCATCAGTAATACTTCCTTTCAAATCTTTCAAATATAGTGTATACTTACTTTATCTTGAATGTTTCACCCTTGATTATGTGATCCCACAGGGGTGACATACTTCTGAGCTTGTTTACTATAACAGGGAGAACCTCGATCAGCTTGTCTATCTCTTCCTCAGTCGTGTACTCTGACATTGAGATACGCAGTGAGCCGTGAGCCACCTCGTGTGGAAGTCCTATGCTCAACAGAACGTGTGAGGGGTCGAGTGAACCCGATGTGCAGGCTGAACCGCTTGAAGCGGCAATACCCTGAAGATCGAGCTGGAGCAGTAAGCTTTCGCCCTCAACGCCCTCAAATGAGAAGTTGAGGTTACTCGGCATACGCTTTTCTCTGTCGCCGTTCAGGTGAACACGGTCGATCTTCATTATCTCGTTGTAGATCTTGTCGCTGAACTTCTTGAGCTTCTCGTTCTTTGCGTCAACGCCGTTTACAGCGTCTGTTATAGCAACACCAAGACCTACTATCGCGGGAACGTTTTCTGTACCTGCACGTCTGCCTCTTTCCTGAGCGCCGCCGTCAATGAACGGGGGAAGGCGGTATTTCTTGTTTACATAAAGAACGCCGCAGCCTTTCTGGGCGTGTATTTTATGACCGCTGAGGGAAAGCATATCTATGTTCTGCTCTTTTACGTTGATGTGGACGTTACCGATAGCCTGAACTGCGTCTGTATGGAAGATCACGCCTTTCTCCTTGCAAAGTGCACCGATCTCGGGAATAGGCTGGATCGTACCGATCTCGTTATTGGCGTACATTATCGTAACAAGGGCTGTATCGGGGCGGATAGCATTTGCTACGTCCTCGACTTTAACTATACCGTTTGAGTAAACAGGGAGGTATGTTACCTCAAAGCCCTCTTTCTTGAGCGCGTCCAGTGTGTGCAGAACTGCGTGATGCTCAAATACAGAAGTGATTATGTGCTTCTTGCCTTTCTGAGCCATCATCTTTGCTGTGCTCTTTATAGCCCAGTTGTCGCTTTCACTGCCGCAGCTTGTGAAATAAACCTCGCTGTCTTCACAGCCGAGCGCCTGCGCGACCTGATGTCTTGCCTTGTTCACAGCTATTGCGGAATTTCTTCCAAGTGTGTAGATCGAGGAGGGGTTGCCGTATTCCTCTTTAAGATAGGGCAGCATAGCGTTAAGGACGTTATCGCTTACCTTAGTGGTAGCCGCATTGTCAAGGTATATCGTTGTTTTCAGCATTTATACTACCGATCCTTTCTTTTATTCTTTATGCTAAATGCCGCATTCCGCACTGTTAAGCAGTACGATAAACACGACCGATTTAGTCCGATTTATATTATACACCCTATTGTCTACAAAATCAATAGGTTTTATAAAAAATTTTCCGAAAAATATCGGCAGTGGGAAAACTCCCACTGCCGACAATTCGGTTATTCACATTCTTCTGCAATAAACCGTAAGGTTTATTCGATAGCAATTACGTTATCCGTTTCGACCTGCGGAGCGGCTTTCGGAACAGATACCTTTAAAATACCGTCCTCAAACTTTGCGCCAACGTCCTTAGCCTGTACGCCCTCGCCTACATAGAAGCTCCTGCTACACTGACCCTCATAACGCTCACGTCTGATATACTTACCGTCCTTCTTCTCCTTTTCGTCCTTTTCAAGACCTTTGGAAGCAGTGATCGTAAGGTAGCCGCTGTCAAGCTTCAGCGATACATCTTCTTTCTTGAAGCCCGGCAGATCGATATCAAGCTCGTAGCTGTTGTCGGTTTCGCGGACATCTGTCTTCATAACGTTCTTTGCGTGTTTGCCGTAAAGCGGATCATTCTTGCCGAATACCGACGGCATATAAAAGTCATCATCGAAGAAATTGTCAAATAAGTTTTCATTGAAAATTGCGGGTAACATAAGTCATTCCTCCATTCATTCCAAAGCGGTCTGTGCTTTAAACGCAGTGCCGAACATTTGTTGCCCTTGTACCTTCCGGAGACCATCTCTCTTTCTTTGTACAACTACATTATAGCACACTTTTTAGCACTGTCAATAGGAGAGTGCTAATTTTCACAAAATCTTCTTAAAAGTGTGACAAATTTGACATTTAGAAACTAAAACACGAAATGTAATTGCGCATTATCGGCGCTTTTGCGTGCGAAAATAACGTCCCGCTGTAAGAAAATATTCCTACAGCGGGACGCTTAAATGTCAATATTATTGTATCATGCGTACAGGCTCATGATAGTCGGGGTCGTTTATCATAGCTGAATTTATCGTTGTGTTATTAAGAGCAGTCTTGCCGTTTGTAAAGCCTACATCTACCGAATAAGTGCCTGAGATAGAAGTGATCTGTATATCACTTCCTGCGGCGCACAGAGCTCCTTTTCCCTCAGAGCTGCCTATACCGGCAACCTGTTCGCCTTCGATATGAATTTTAAAGTCGGAGCTATTTATATTTATGTTGCATTCGGTCTTGCGACAGCCGACAGCCGCACCGCGCATTGCCTTCATAAGAAGATCGAATGAAGCATTACGGATATCTATACTTGATGGATTATCACCGTCAAGCGCAGAGAGCGCGCCCACGCAACCCGCACGTATGCCGAGCGCTCTCAGTATGAGCTTTGTGCCGTTTATTCTTATATCCACATATCCGCACAGTGAGCCGAGAGCTACCGCGTTGTCGCCGGAACAGTTTATATCTATAATGGCGTTGCCTGTTTCGATGCCGCAGCTTCCGTCATATGAGCCCACGCCTATGCAGTCTTTTCCGGTCGATGACATATTTATGCTACCGCCCAGCAGTTTTATCGGCATTTTGCTTGATGACACACCTCCGCCGATACAGATACCGTGATCTCCGTTTGCCTGCATCTCAATACTGCCGGTCATATCTATCGTTATTTCTCCGAAAGTATCGTTATAACTGCTTCCTATACAACAGCCGTCATTTCTGTATGAGTCAATATAAAGACTTCCGTCACCGGTTATTGTAAGCTTTGCTGTGTCGGGTACAAGTATACCGTCGTAGTTAAGTGTGTTCTGACCTTTGATCTCTATTGTAGCATCGGAATTTTCGCCTATCTGTATGCACTGACGCATACCGCTCTTGATATTCACATTATCAAGTATGATCCTGCATTTTGAACCGTTTTCGGTCTTTATCACAAATGTGGCATTATCACAGCCGTTAGCCGTAAGATGAACCGAAGCGCTTTCGACTATAACTCCTGTGTAACGCTCGGAAAGCATTTTTTCAATATCTAATTTTTCGTTACGGCCGTCCTTTACGGTATAATATCGAGCTACCTTTATATTGGGACGGTGCATATTGAGCATTCTCATCTGCTCGGCAATAGTATCCGATATATCGGGGACGATTTCTTTCTGCGGTCTTGCCGTGTAGAAGCCCTGTATATAGTCTGCACCTCTGCGTATAGTAACGCTCATCTCGTCATATGTTTCAACGCCCTCGGCAAGGACCTTAATGTTATTCAGCCTTGCAAAATCGATAATTCCTGTCAGGAAGTGCTGTTTTTTGACGTTTGTATTGATATCTGTAATAAGCGAGCGGTCGATCTTCAATACATCGGGCTGCAGACTGAGAACCGCCGCAGTGTTTGAATAACCGCTTCCGTAATCATCGATCGCGATCATACAGCCGTGTGATTTGAACAGCTGCCGCAGTTTTGCTATCTTTTCATCTGTAAGATCCGCCTGCTCTGTAAATTCAATTACCAGCTGAGGCATTATATCGCCGTACTTTTCGCACAGTCTGTTAAAATCATACTCTGTTATCATATGGTCCGGCACAGAATTTATGAATATCTTTTTTTCTCCGAAACGCGAACGGTTCTTGCTGACTATATCAAGGACATTCTCAAAAGTAAGCCGCTCTATGTCATACAGCTTTCCGTGCTCGCGTGCAATGCGGAGTATATCGAGCGGCGACGAACCCTTAGGACGCATAAGCGCCTCATAGGCATAAACAGAACCGTCAACGGTCGATACTATCGGCTGGAAGCAGTAACTGAAATTGTTGTCGTCAATAAGGCTCGTCAGAAGCTTTGAGTCGGAATAGCTGTTGCACTCCGTAACATATTCTTCTGCCGAAAACTCCCTGTTTATGCTTCCGAGCGCTTTGGCTCTGAAAAGTGCAAAGTCGGCATAGTTTATCATCATATCGATAGTAGCCGCCTGCGTAGGATACCAGCAGTAGCCTACAGTTATAGTTAATTTCTTTTTTTGCCATCTGGCGGAAGAAAACTAAAAAGTCTTTGTAGCTTTTCACACCTATGATGACATTTTCGGAATTAAAACGTTTAAGTGCGTTTGCCGCCGTGGCAATGCAAAGTGATGTCTTATCATAATTAAGCTCGCTGTCTACACGTTCTATACCGTTGATATGTACAGCCGCCATACAGCATTGAGCGGTGCCGCTTATCTGACTTATCATACTGCGTACACGGCGTATGAAGTAGTCGCGTGTGTACATACCCGTAAGCGCGTCATACTCTTTGATATCGTCCTTCGGGTTGCGCGCCTGCATTATTTGCGTTACGTCCTGTATAAAGCCGAGCAGATAGTCTGTATCATATACTATCTTTATCTTTATGTAGCTTGTTTCTCCGCCGGCAGTATACATATATATATTCTTGTGACCCTCTACCTGATTTTCGTTCAGACTGTCAAGCAGAGCGTAAAACTTTTCTTTATTCATATTGTCGCCGCTGATATGAAGAATTGCGGCAACGTTTTTGTCATAGTATGCTTCGTTCAGGTCGTGCGGAAGTTTAAATACACCTATAGTGGGGAAGTTATCCAGAAATATATTCCAATCATGGCGGCTGTTGCCGTCTTTATCAAAAAAGCTCATATGATATCCTCCCAAACTGTAATGCTAACGCTATTATACAATTTTTTACTGTAAAAGTCAATGCTGTTTTAACAATATGCACAAAATAGACAAAATTATAAAACTGTTTTGTATGATTTTAACAGTTGCGAAACGATTTAAAAAGAGTGCTGATGCAACGTGTATTTTTTCTTACAATTCTGCAAGATTTGGAAAAGCCGCCTTTTTTTATTATAAAATAGAATAAGAAAACTATACTTCAGCAGACTGTCGAAAACCTCTTGTAAATATTAAAATGGGGTGTCTAGTGTTGCTTGGATCGGGAGCGGTATCTCTGCGGTCTGCCTTGTGGCTATCTCTCATACACCGCTTTTGTGAAAATTATACAGTTCAGCGACAGACTGTTATACTTTTCGATACTTCAAACACTCAGAGAAAGGACGGTAGTTTATATGGTATCTATGAAAAAGCACCGATATAAAACCATATTGTCGGTATTTTTTGCGTTGCTGCTGATATTGTCAACAGTTTCGTTGGCGGTTTACGCCGCAGAAGCTTCGGCACTTTCGGCAGAGCTTATCACCGACAAGGAGGAGTATGCGGAAAGCGAAGATATTTCCGTAACGCTCAGAATAAAAAACACAGGGGAAAACAAGCTGAGTGATATAGCTTACAGCCTGACGGCTCCCGATGGCTACCGGCTTAAAAGCGGAAGCCTTAAAGGCACTGAAGACGAACTCAGAGCAGGCGGTACATTAAGCTATGACAATGTGTTTTCGGCTGTCGTTGCCGTTCCCGAAGAGCCGGGAAATTCGGATAAGCCGGCAAGCCCCGACACAGGCGTGACCGTAAATCCCGTGATACCGCTTATAACTGCGGTCGTATGTGCGGTAGCGCTTCTTATTCTGAATAAGAAGAAGGCTAAAAATCTTATGGCGCTTGTGCTTTGCGCATCGCTACTTTCGTCGGCTTTGCCGCTTGACGTTGCCGCAGATGAGATAAAAGCGGATATTTCGCGCAGTGCGGATATAACGGTAACAAAGGACGTTACCGCAGGCGGAGTGAAAAAGACGTTCACGGCGAGAGTGACCGCAGGCGAGTATGGCGGAAACGTAACCGTTACATATGACGCACAGGGCGGCAAGGAGATCGACAGTCTTACACTGCCTGTCGGTGAAACTGTCGGCAGACTGCCCGATACAGTAAAAGAAGGCGCTGTACATAACGGCTGGTATCTTGACAAGGAGTGCACCGAGCAGTTCTACGAAGACGAGCCTGTTATGCAGGATATGACGCTTTATGCGGGATATGACGAGGACGGTATAAAGCCGGAAACACCTGATTATAACGAGATAACGATCTCTGACGCTCCCGAGGACTTTTCGTTCTCACTGATCTCACAGTCGGGTATAACAAGCGAAAACCTACAGGATATAATCAGTATAGAATGCGAATACGGCGATATGCCGCAGTTTGACGTTGAAAACACCGCAAGCGGCACATATACTGTAAAGCCGTCGGAAGGCTGGACAGCGGGCGGTGCATATGTATTGAACCTTATAGATAACAATGTACGTTTCAGCGGTATAAATTCGGATATACTGCCTGATGAACAGATAAAGACAATAACGCTGTTTATCTACAGAGAAGAAACAAACAATGTAAAGCTCAAGGACGGTATAATCACAATTCCGTCAGGTCGTATCACGGAAGATGAAGACAGCGAATATATCCGTATATCCAAAGACGAGTTTGAAACGCTCGGAATTGAAAACGGCACTGTAATATTCTCAGACAATGCGCAGGACAGTGAAAAGTCGCGCTATATGAACGTTATATCATATGAGCTTGTCGGAGATGAGTACAAGATACTCGTTGAAAGCAGTGACGTTGACGATATATACGATGAGCTTGACATTTATTTCAGCGAGAAGTACGTTGACAACGAGGTACTTGCAGAGTCGGTCGATACCGAGGAGCTTGTTGCAAAGCTGTATGACGGCGAGGGTACACAGCAGCTTACATATATGCTTGCCGCAGCCCTTTACGACAGCAAGACGGTAAGAGAACTCGGCGACGGCAATGCACCGTTTGAGCTGATGTCAAACACCTATATGGACGGTGTTGACTGGAACGACAAGCAGATAAAGCTGAATATCAAGGAGCTGCTGGAGGGACTTACCATCAGCGCTAAGGTCGGTACGGCAAAGAACAGTAATTTCAGTTTTATCAACGGCTTCCCTAACGAACAGGACTGGACGGCGCTGAATATCACGTTCAGCTATGAGGTGACGCTCAAAAATAAGGTCAAGCTCGATGCAGAGGTTGCGATCAGCGAGTATTTCATTATCGGAGTAGGCGGCTCGGTAAACTCTAAGCGCGATTTCAACGCAAAGTTCCTGCCGCTGTCACAGACAGACGTATCCTTCAAGATACTTGTAAGCTCAGCCGATGAAGAAGAGGACGGCAATGGCAACAATAATAACAGTGAAGAAAACAAGAGGGACGTTTCTGTTGAGATAGAAGCGATCTTAAACGGCGAGGATAAAGACAGCAGTAATATCATAAAGGACGTACAGGAGATGCTTGACAGCAAGGGCGGAGCGATCAGACTGTGCGAGGTAAATCTGTTCAGCGCAACGTTTATGCCGATATTCCCACTGTCAGTAAAGATGGAGCTGAACTTTGTCGTAAATGTGTCGTTTGCGGCAGGTATAAGTATGGAAGCGTCCGTACTTCAGGCAAAGGGCATAGGAATACGCGGTAATATCAAAAATCCGTCATCTATAAATGTCTACAGATTTATAATGGCGGGTGACGACCGTTACATATTTGATATGTATGCCTACGGTTATCTCGGAGTAGAAGCGGGAATAGAGGGTAAGGTATCTGTTTCACTCCTGGGACTGAATGACCTCGGCAGTGTAGGCGCGGCTCTCGAAATAGGCGCTTATGCGGATCTTTACGGATATCTGCATTACCATTCGCAGGATATGCGTATGAATAAATATTACGCTTCTCCAAAGGAGAATTACTCCGACCTGCAAGGCGGAATTTACTTTGAGATGGGTATATATATAAAGATATCCGTATTCGCCGAAAGCAAGCTGTTTAACAAAAAGGCAGAGCTTGCAAAGCAGTTCAAATTCCCGTTGTTCGGTGTCGGCGACAAATATATCTATGCGGATAAGCCGACGCTTGACGGCAACACGGATATAATACTGCGTGAAACGGATACAAACGTATACGAGATAGACGGACTTATCCCCGCGCAGGGAACATATCTTGATATAACCACAGGCGATGTCGTTACACGGCAGATGAACAGCAATGAGTTCAAGGCGGCTTGCTACAGTAAGTATTTCAAGGTAACTAAGAACGACAGCGGCAGGATAACTCTTACCGTATCTCCCGATGCCCCAAGCAAATACACAAGCGGTCTTCTCAGCTGTATATTGCGCGTATACTATACGGGCGGTCAGAATTTATTGTTCACGTCAGACACAGAAAAGCTGTACTATGATGCGGATAAGGGTACTTATGTAAGCAGAAAGTACATCGGTGACGTAAATGTATACTATTATCGCAATGGCGTAGACTTCCCGCTTGAGGATAAGGACAAGACAGCAACACTCAAGTTTGCGGTATCGGCTGACGGCAAGACGGAAACAGTCGACACTGTGACAGTACAGAAGGGCGGATATGTAAGCGGCTTCTCGCTTGCAGTTGCAAACTACTGTAATTCAAACGGCTATATCTATGACACGTCGCTGTTTGACACCGAGATAAAGCCTTATTACTGGCTTAGCGAGGATACGGTCATAACGCTTAATACCCACACCGCGCAGAAGCTGTACTCGGTGGAATACTTTGACTCAGGAATTGACAAATGGGTAAGCGAGCTGTGGGCAACAGACTATCTCGATGACATAAAGATGTTTGACAGATATAAAGCGCCTGTGAACAGTATCACCCACTTTGCAAACTTCGGTATCGACAGAGCAGACGGTATGAGATATCAGATGTATATGAAGGATTCTCTGACCTACCGTTACTATGACAGCAGTTATTCCGGCAGCGTGTACGGGCTGGATACTACAAAACCGCTTGCCGTAAATTACGGCAGCGAAGAAGAGCTGCTCTCTTTCAGAGCGGAATACGAAAAGCAGTATCCGACTGCCTACAGCATTATGCTGAAAGCTAACTATCTGTCGAGAAAATGCATAATCGATATTTACAATGAAAGCGGCTATGCAGGTGCAAGATATGTTGCTTACGGCGATGAGTTCACTGTACCGGATACATTCATCGACGACCTGAACAGCAGTAAGGATAAAGAGCTTGTCGGCTGGGATATTGACGGTGACGGCAATGCTGATATCGCCCCTGACGAAAAAATAACCGTAAAGGGTGATATGAGGCTGAAGCCTGTGATGAAGCGAAAGCTGTACACGGTAACGGTAAGACTTGCGGATTATACCGAAAGAAAGTTTGACGTTATTTACGGCAAGCCTTTACCGCAGGAGCTTGACCGGCTTATAAACAGCATCCCCGAAAATCCGAAGCCGGACAGCGAGGATTCGTTCTACGAGCCGTCATATCTGCTTATAAAGAGCGATGTTGCGGTAGGCGGTTATACGGCAGGCGAAACTGTAAGGTACAACGGCGATATAAGCATTATGCCCGAGGGCAATATGTACTTCGAGATAGTTCCTGCGAAGCTGTATCACTATATAACGCTTATCGCAAACGAGGGCGGCGGCTTCAGCTATACGGATGAAAACGGCGCTGAAATAGAATCAGACAGGATAAGGACTGTTGTACAGGACGGTTACCGTTTCGCAACGGCATTTTACGGATATTCCGCATTCGCACCTGAGGACACATACACTACCGAATATCTGCTGTCGTATTTTGTGGACGCAGACGGAAACAGGATCGGTACTAACGATATTGTGAAGCACCCCGGCACTTATTATATGAAGTGGAACACCAACGACAGACGCTGTTATATAAACTATGACGTTTATATTTACAACGAGCACGGAGCGGAGGTTTCACATGAGATAAAGGCTGAGTTTGAGGGCTACAGACCCGAATATGACGAGCTTTGTAAAAAGTATGATGCCGAAGTTGCGGCGCTTGCACAGTATGATGACGAGTATTACACATATACTCTTAAGGAAGAGCCGATAAACGAAGAAAACACAACGATTGATGGCAAGACCTACAAGACTATAATTGTAAGGTGGAACAGAACGCCGAAGGAGTTCGATGTAACGTTTGATTATGACAACGGTACAGAAAATGAAACGGTAAAGGTAAAGTACGGCTATCTGTATCGTGCAACGGCAGGTGCTTTAAAGGATGATAAGTTCAACGATTATGAGCTTGTCGGATTTGACCTTGACGGTAACGGCACAGCGGACGTGATGCCGGGTGAATCGTTCAGAGTAACGGGCGATATGACGCTGAAGGCAGTATGGAAAGCTACCGACAAAATCTACAGCATAGTGTTCTATGCTATGAGCGGTGAGTTCGATGACGGTACGGTACGCTATGAAATAAAGGGCAAATACGGCGATACTGTTTCGCAGTCCGACATTCCCGTACCGACAGCTCCTGAGGGCTATGAGTTTGCTGACTGGGATAAAGCTGTACCGACAACGTTCGGTAATGACGACGGTATTATAAAGACCGAGATCAAAGCAACATACAAGCTGAAAAAGATGACGATAACCTACCGTCTTGTAAATCTTGATACCAACAAGGTTTACGAAAGCTATAAAACAGCCGAATTTGACTACGGAACGGTGTTCACGGCTGATATGCTTGAGGTATCTCCTGATACAGACGGCTGTCTGTTCGGCGGATGGCTTGGCGAAAACGGATATTCAGTCATCGGAAAAGAAATCAAGTCCGATATGACGCTGACGGGTACTATCACTCCCGTTTATGTAATCTACTCGCTTGACGGTGTTGAAAGCTCAAGAGAAAAGGCAAAGATCGGTTCAGAGGTCACCGTAAAGGAAAAATCAGACGGCTATCTTGATTGGACAACAGAAGATGTCACAGTTGCAAGCGGCAAATTCACAATGCCGTCAAAGAATGTAGCATTCACAGCCGAAAAGGATCTCAGCGGATATCTGACCGTTTCTGACGGCAGTGCAAGCTCCGTTATAGATACAGAAAGCAAGACGTTCATCAGCAACAAGGCAAGCGGCTTTGAGTACGATACCGCTACAGGCATACTGACAGTGACCGGAAACGGTCTTAAGCTGTCGGGTGTCGGAAAGAATATAATGCTGTATATTAAGCAAAGCGTTTCGGATATTACGTTTGAAAATCTTACGCTTACGGCAGGAGATATGAACGGCGCAAAGCCCGACGATTTTGGCAACAGCGGAAGTATAGGTGACGAACAGGGTTCAGCTGACACATATTTGATGTTTGTCAGCTCGAACAGCCTTAAGGTGAATGTAAACGGAAATGTTACGCTTTCGAAACGTAACACGGCAACTACTGCCAACTTGTTAGCAATATATCAGTCACACCTCGACTACACCGATGCAACACCGATGAGCATGGAATTTGTCGGCGGCGACAGCTCGAATTTCACAGTAACCGGAAACACCTACGCTATACAGAGTGTAAGCAGTGTTAAGTTCAGCAATATGACATTTACTGCGGCAGCCGAATATTACGGCGTACACGCTGAAACGATCCGCTTTGACAGATGCAGTATAATAACAACAGGTCTTGCGGGAACGAACATAGAATCTTCAACCGGCATATACAGCAATGACCTTTCGATTGTTGACTGCAGTTTAGACATAAGAACCGGAATATTCGGTGAAACGATTGATATTTCGGGTGCTACAGACGGAAAAGTTACCGCCGGATATGGTGGGGCAGTTATGGTAAAGTGCAAGACAAAGGGTTGGTCGGAAACGGCAAGCGGACTGCTGACGGTGGCACTTGACAAGGGACACTCCGTACTGTTTACGGTATCGGCAGGAAATTCGGCAATTCAGGCGTTTGACTTTGACGGCGGTGAAAACAAGGTAGTTTCCTATCCGCAAACTACGAAGCCTGATAAGGAATTTGAGCTGACAAAGGATTTCTACTGGCTTCTCAAAGAGAAAAACGGTTCGGCGCTGATAAATGAGATAACATTCTCAGGCAAATAACAAGTACCCCCGACAGGCTAACCTGTCGGGGGTATTTTGCACATAAAATAACATCTGCGGCTTATCCGATGCCGCAGATGTGTTTTTGTTATCATATTATCATTCAACCAGCTCAGGGTCAAATGTTTCGTTCCACGGAAGCCCCCACTTATTGAGTGCGTCCATAAACGGATCGGGATCAAATTCCTCAATGTTGTAAACGCCGGGTTTCTTCCACTTGCCTGTCATTACCATCATTGCACCTATCATAGCAGGAACGCCGGTCGTGTAGCTGATTGCCTGCGAGCCGACCTCCTTGTAGCATTCCTGATGGTCACAGCAGTTGTAAACCTTGTAGTGTACTTCCTTGCCGTCCTTCTTGCCTATGCAGATACAGCCGATATTTGTCTTTCCGACTGTTCTGGGGCCGAGCGATGCGGGGTCGGGTAAAACTGCCTTAAGAAACTGGAGCGGTACTATCTCTCTGCCCTCGTACATAATGGGCTTGATAGATGTCATACCGACATCTTCGAGGCACTTCAGATGTGTGAGGTAGCTCTGACCGAACGTCATAAAGAAACGGATACGCTTGATACCCTTGATGTTGAGCGCAAGTGATTCAAGCTCCTCGTGGTGCAGAAGGTACATATCCTTCTTGCCGACCTGCTCAAAGTTGTACTCTCTCTTTATCTCCATAGGTTCGGTTTCTACCCACTTGCCGTCCTCAATATAACTGCCCTTTGCAGATACCTCACGGATATTTATCTCGGGGTTGAAGTTAGTAGCGAACGGATAACCGTGATCGCCGCCGTTGCAGTCGAGGATATCAATGTAGTTTATCTCATCGAAGTAATGCTTCTGTGCATAGGCGCAGAACACACCCGTTACACCGGGGTCAAATCCGCTTCCGAGAAGCGCTGTGATGCCCGCCTTTTCAAACTTTTCCCTATATGCCCACTGATACTTGTATTCAAACTTGGCTGTATCGGGGTGCTCGTAGTTTGCCGTATCGACATAGTCTGTCTTTGTTTCAAGACAAGCGTCCATTATTGTAAGATCCTGATAAGGAAGCGCAACATTTATTACAATATCGGGCTTTTCCTTGTTTATAAGTGCGACAAGTTCGGGAACATTGTCTGCGTCAACCTGTGCAGTTGTTACCTTTGTCTTTGTTCCCTTTTCCTCGACCTGCTTTTTCAGCGCGTCGCACTTTGACTTTGTACGGCTCGCAATGCAGATCTCGGTAAATACATCGCTGTTCTGACAGCACTTATGAACTACTACTCCGGCAACGCCGCCGGCTCCTATTATCAATGCTTTTCCCATTTTTCTTTCCTTTCCGCTCTGCCTGAGGGCAGACGTCACATAGTGGTTACAAATAGATTATACACTATCGTGTGTAAAAAAACAAGCAAATATTTATATACTGCATACAAGCACACCGTAATCAAACGGTGAAAGCTTGATCGTCTTTTCATCGCTCTCATGAGGCTTTCGCAGGAAACGAGGATCAGTGTATTCGTCCTTCATATAGTCGTCAAGGTTGAACGTTCTGGGATATTTCGACTTATTTAAGAATATAACGGCGGCTTCACGGTTGAGCTTGTCAATTCTTGCAAATACGCACTCCTCAGGCGTACAGACGAGAAACTTCATTTCGCCCTGTGCAAATGCCTTGCTTGACTTTCTTATCTGCGCGAGCTGCTTTGTGAAATCTATCATATCCAGATTTTCTTTGCCCCACGGATAACAGCGTCTGTTGAACGGGTCCTTATATCCCTCAAGACCGGCTTCATCGCCGTAATAGATACACGGTACGCCCGGCAGGAAGAATTGCAGTACCATAGCGCACTTAAGAAGTGACAGACCGTATACATACTGCTCCGGAGAAAGATAGCGCTCAGCCTGCCATTCTCTGTCGTGCCAGCCTACATCCTCGCCTGCAAGTCTTGTCAGTATACGCTCGGTGTCGTGGGTCGACAGGAAGTTCATCAGCATATCGGCACTGGGCTTAGGGTAATGCTCAAGTATAGTCATTATGCCGTCCTCAAAGCCCTTTGAGTCACCATACTTGCAATAGTTTATAATAACCTCTTTGAAAGGATAGTTCATAACGCTGTCAAGCTGACCGCCGATAAGATAACGTCTGCGGACACCGTAGCTCTCCTTGTTTGAAGCGTCTTCCCACACCTCGCCGTAGATGACCTTATCATTGCCCTTGGCTTTGACTGCTTTATTGAGATTGTCTAAGAACTCATCGGGGAGCTCATCGGCAACATCAAGTCGCCAACCCCTTGCGCCTTTGTCTATCCAGCGTTGTAATATGCCGTTTTCACCGCAGATATATGCGGTGTAGTCAGGGTTGTTCTCGTTTACGTTAGGCAGAGTAGTGATGCCCCACCATGATTCGTACTCAATGGGATAGCGCGAGAAGCAGTACCAGTTTCTGTAGCGACTGTCGGGATTTTTATATGCACCCTCATGCTCGCCGTACCTGCCGAACTTGTTGAAATAGATACTGTCTGCACCTGTATGCGAGAATACACCGTCAAGGATAATATCAATGCCGTATGTTTTTGCTTCCTTGCAAAGGTGCTCAAAGTCCTCATCGCTGCCGAGCATCGGATCGATGTGCTCATAGCAGGCGGTCGAGTAGCGGTGATTTTCGTGCGACTCAAAGATCGGATTTAAATATAAGCAGGTAACACCTAAGCTTTTGAGATAGGGGAGTTTGCTTTCGATACCCTTAAGGTCGCCTGCAAAGTAGTCGTTGTTGCGGATAATGCCTTTGTCGTCCGGGCGGAAGAAAGGCGTATCCTCCCAGTTCTCGTGGATTATTCTGTCAGTCGGAACATTTTCGTGTTTTTCACCGCTGCGGCAAAATCTGTCGGGGAATATCTGATACATTATCCCGCCTTTTATCCAGTCGGGAGCCGCCATATCCTTGTCAAAAACAGTAAGCTGGAACAGCTCGCCGTTGTCCAGAACGCCAAGCCTTGCTCCGCTGCGCTTTACATATCTTCTGTTGCCGTCGATCATCAATGAGAAGTAGTAGTGATGCAGACCGATATGCAGAGGGTTGAAGTTGCAGGTAAATACGTTGACATCGGTGGTGCTGTCTGTTATCTCAAGCGGTAGAAAGCGTTCTTTTTCGCCGGGACGAAACATTACCAGGGTAGGGTCGGTAACATGCCATTCCTTCGGGAAACGCAGGGAAAAAGTGCTGGGCTGATACTGTCTTATCGCTCCGAACGGGCTTTTATAGTTCGGGTCAAAGCAGTCAAATATAGGAGTATCCATTAAATACATTCCTTTCGGATTAAAATCGTGTGGGTCGGGATCGGGTTATATATACCCGAAAAAGTCCGTTGCTCACAACGGACTTTCAGACTGTCGAAAAACCTCTATCGTTGTTAAAATTGG
>OMNP01000441.1_pt1 | contig 16276 bp, 18 predicted proteins | sample 1673811 | NCBI WGS metagenome assembly OMNP01 (sample SAMEA103958127, study PRJEB25191) | human gut metagenome | biome: human-associated habitat [ENVO:00009003]; feature: intestine environment [ENVO:2100002]; material: feces | place: Germany | collected 2013/2015
AAAGCAGCGAAACTTTTTCGATTTTAGCCGAAATGTAACGAAATCCAATCGAGATGCACAATTTTGGTCTTCAAAAAGCAGGCAAGCTGCTGAAATCAATGCGTTATGGTCAAAACTTTTTCTTATTCACTTGATTTTTGGTGCAGAATGCGATATATTGAGGTTGCGAAAACGATTAAGGAACTCGCGAGAAACATCCCGCTACTCCTATCCTCGGAAGGAGGCTAAAAGATGCCGTCCCTGAAGGATCTGGCGAAAGAATGCGGCGTATCCGTCGCAACCGTCAGCAAGGCTTTAAACGACCAGCCGGATATCGCACCGGCCACGCGGGAGCGCATCCGTGCAGCGGCCCGCCGCATGGGGTACCTGCCCAACGCAGCGGCCCGGGCGCTGAAAACCAACCGCACTTACAATCTTGGCGTTCTGTTCGTAGATGAAAAACAGAGCGGCTTGACCCACGAGTACTTCTCCGCAGTGCTGGACAGCTTCAAGGTAGAAGCAGAAAAGCGCGGCTACGACATCACCTTTATCAATCGCAACGTCGGCGCGAAGGCGACGACTTACTTGCAGCACTGTCAGTACCGCGGGGTCGACGGCGTTGTCATTGCCAGCGTCGACTTTGACGATCCGCAGGTGCTCGAGCTGGTCAATTCCAAGCTGCCCGTCGTCACGATCGACCACGTATTCAACAACCGTGCCGCCGTCGTATCCGACAACGTGCGCGGCATGGAGGAGCTGGTCCGCTATGTCTATGCGAAGGGCCACCGCCGTATCGCGTTTATCCACGGTGAACGCACTACCGTCACGGAAAACCGCCTGACGGGATTCTATCGCGCCTGCGACGCGCTGGGACTGGAGATCCCGGAGGAGTACGTCCGCGAGGGCGTGTACCATGACCCCGACCGCTGCGCGGAGCTGACGCGTGAGCTGCTTCAGCTGCCGGAGCCGCCGACCTGCATCCTGATGCCGGACGACTTTTCCAGCATCGGCGGCGGCAACGCCATCCGCCGCATGGACCTTCGTTTTCCCGAAGACGTCAGCGCGGCGGGCTATGACGGCATCCAGCTTGCAAGCGTTACGAATCCGGCGATGACCACCTATCGTCAGGATACGGCCGCGCTTGGCAAGACCGCTGCCGCGAAGCTCATCGAACTCATCGAAAAGCCGCGTACCGCGCTGGTCGATCGGATCCTCATTCCGGGCAAGCTGGTAGAGGGAGGCTCTGTCCGTGCAATTTAAGTATGGTGCTTTCTGCCGTGAGGCAGTGCACATAGATCAAACTGTCAACTATTATTTTTTACAGGAGGAATTCAAATGAAAAAGTATCTTGCGCTGCTTCTTGCAGTTCTGATGCTCGCAGCTGTGTTTACAGGCTGCGCCAGCAAGGAAACGACGACCGACACGCCCGCCGCTTCCACGGATACGGCTGAGCCTGCCAAGACCGACGAAAACACCGCCGCCGAAGAGACACCCGCCGCGGAACCCGCTTCCGAGGAAGGCAAGGTCTTCAACATCTACGCCTGGAACGAAGAGTTCAAGGGCTTCTTTGAGAAGTACTACACCGTTCCCGAAGGCGTGACCGTCAACTGGATCATCACCCCGAGCGCCGACGGCGCCTATCAGGACAAGCTCGACGAGGCTCTTCTCAATCAGGAGAACGCTTCTGCCGACGACAAGGTCGACCTGTTCCTCGCTGAGGCCGACTACATCCAGAAGTATACCGAGTCTCCCGTCACGCAGGACGTCACCGCCCTCGGCGTGACCGATTTCTCCAGCACCTATGCATATACCGTGCAGGCTGCGTCTGATGCTTCCGGCGTCGTTAAGGGCGTATCCTTCCAGTGCTGCCCGGCGGCTCTGATTTACCGCCGCTCCATCGCCAAGGACGTTCTGGGCACCGACGATCCCGCCGAGGTCCAGGAGCTGCTGAACAGCTGGGACAAGTTCAATGCTGTCGCGGCTGATGCCAAGGCCAAGGGCTATCTGATGACCGCTTCCGAGGCTGCTACCTACCGTGTCTTCTCCAACAATGTTTCCGAGCCGTGGGTCGACGCGAACAACAACCTCCAGATCGACCCGGCCATCCAGACCTGGATGCAGCAGGCCAAGGACTTCTCCGACAACGGCTACACGCAGGACTGCGATATCTGGTCCGATGAGTGCACCGCGCAGATGTTCGGCGAAGGCAAGGCCATGTGCTACTTCGGGCCGGCCTGGTACTTCAACTTCTCCATGGGCAACGCACAGGACGCAGACAAGGGCTGCTTCGGCGACTGGGCGATCTGCGAAGGCCCGCAGGCACACTTCTGGGGCGGCACGTGGCTGCTGGCTCCTGCCGGTACGGATAACCCCACCATGGTTGCCGATATCATGAACACCTTCATCAACAATGAAGAGGTCTGCACGAATCTGGTCAAGAACGAGGCGCAGTTCTCCAATAACCAGAAGGTCAACGAGACTGTCGCGCAGGACCCGGCCTACGGCAGCGAGTTCCTCGGCGGCCAGAACGACATCGCGCTGTTCTGCGACCTTGCCAAGAATATCAAGTTCGAAAACCACACCATCTATGACCAGCTGCTCAACGAGGGCCTGCAGGCCAACTGGAGAGAGTACTGCAAGGGCACCGTCACCGAGGACGAGGCCATGAGCAACTTCTATAAGTACATCAACGAAAAGTATCCGACCATCGTCACTCCGTAAACCATACAGCTTCCCGGGGCAGGGCAAATGCCCTGTCCCGGCGCCGATTTCAGGCGCGTTTCCGAACCGGTCGTTTCGATCCAGTCGATTCGCCCCGCTGGGAACTACGTCTGAGAATAAGAGGAGGAGATCTGATGCAGACGACAAAAGCACCCAAATTGAAAACCAAACGATCCAAAATCAGCTATGCAAAGTGGGGCTATATTTTTATCGCGCCGTTCTTTCTGGCCTATGCGCTGTTTCACTTTGCGCCGCAGCTGCTGACGATCTACAACAGCTTTTTTGAAAACTACCGGGAGGGTCTGACGCAGGTCGGGCCGAATTTCGTCGGCCTGAAGAACTACATCACGCTCTTTACGCCCGATAAAAACGGCACGATCGATATCCTGAAATATGCCGGAAATACGATCGTGCTCTGGGTCTGCGGCGCGATCCCGCAGGTCGTGATCTCGCTGATGCTCGCGTGCTTCTTTACGAGCTACCGCCTGAAGATCAAGGGCCAGCAGTTCTTTAAGACCGTCATTTATATGCCGAACCTCATCATGGCATCGGCGTTCGCGATGCTGTTTTATATGCTGTTCTCCAACGTCGGGCCGATCAACCAGATCCTGACGCAGCTCGGCTGGATCGACGCGCCGATCGACTTTTTCAACATCCGCTTTACCGTGCGCGGGCTCATCTGCCTGATGAACTTCCTCATGTGGTTCGGCAACACGACAATTTTGCTCATGGCAGGCATCATGGGCATTGACCAGAGCCTGTTTGAGGCGGCAAATATTGACGGCGCGAGCTCTTTGCAGGTCTTTTTCAAGGTGACGCTGCCGCTCCTGATGCCGATTTTAGTCTACACGGTCATCACCGCGCTCATTGGCGGTCTTCAGATGTTCGATGTGCCGCAGGTGCTGACCAATGGGCTTGGCACACCGAACCGCACCTCGACAACGCTCGTCATGTACCTCAACAATTACCTCAAGACAAGCAAGAACTACGGCATGTCTGGCGCGATTTCCGTCGTGATCTTTATCATCACGGGCCTTCTGAGCCTTGTGGTGTTCAAATCGCTGACGAAGCAGGAAGAAAACTGAGGAGGCGCACGCAATGAAAAAGAATTCCACGGACAGCCGCAAAGCCCACGCCATGCTGACCGTCAGCCGCGTGCTGGTCTATGCGCTGCTGATCTTTCTTTCGATTTTGTGCCTGTTCTCATTTTATATGCTGATCGTCAACGCCTCGCGTACCAACGCAGACCTTCAGGGCGGCTTCAAGGCACTGCCACAGGGGCATTTCCTGGAGAATCTCAAAAACGCGTGGAACGACAGCTCGATCAACATCCCACGCGGAATGCTCAACAGCTTTATCATCGCAGCCGCGACGGCCATCCTGTCCACCTATTTTTCCGCGCTGACCGCCTACGGCCTGCACGCCTACAATTTTAAGCTCAAGCGCCTCGCATTCCTGTTCATCATGGCCGTCATGGTCATTCCCAAGCAGGTCTCCGCCGCGGGCTTTGTCCAGCTGTGCTACAAGCTGAAGCTGACGAACAGCTATCTGCCGCTGATCCTCCCCGGCATCGCGGCGCCGGTCGTGTTCTTCTACATGATCCAGTACATGAAGAGCATCCTGCCCATGGAGATCGTGGAGGCTGCGCGTGTCGACGGTTCGGGCGAGTTCTTCACCTTCAACCGAATCGTGCTGCCCATGCTGAAGCCTGCCATCTCCGTGCAGCTGATCTTCACGTTCGTCGAGTCCTGGAACAACTACTTCCTGCCCGCTCTGCTGCTCGATAAAGCGGAAATGAAAACCGTCCCCATCATGATCGCGCAGCTGCGCGCGGCGGACTACTCGAAGTTTGACCTCGGCAAGGTGTATATGTTCATCCTCCTTGCCATCCTGCCGGTGCTGCTCGTGTACATCTTCCTCTCGCGCTATATCGTCAAAGGCGTCACCGCCGGCTCCGTCAAAGGATAAAAAACGCATACGGAAAACATTCCTTGATATAAACACTTCGCCGCCTATCGGAACACTTCCGATAGGCGGCAATATGAATATTCTGTTTTTTGCATAGGCCGGAAAAGCGCAGAATCTGCGCCGCTGTAAGCAAAGATTACCACGCCGTCGAACCCGTGTCGGCGGCTTGTGCGGCTTTTGAGGTACAGTCGAGCGCGTACCCGCTAAGCACCAGAAAACCGGACGTTGCGCCGACGTGCGGCACAAAATTCGACCGAAGCCCAGCGTAGCGGACTGGACGAGATCTGCCGCTTGCGGCGGGGCGAGGGATATGGAGCTTGCATCGACGAAGCGGCGATATCACGGATGCCTGCGTTCGGGAGCTGCGCGGCTTCGGTGTTGACACCTCCCGCATCGTCACCGGAGACGGCCGCTTTGGCGTCTACTATGTCGAAGGCGGCGCAAACCAGCTTCCCAGCCGCGTGATCTATGACCGCGCATGGTCGGCCATCGCCATGGCGAAGCCCGGCGATATCGACTGGGATAAAGCCTTCGAGGGCGTGGAGTGGTTTCACATCACGGGTATTACGCCTGCAATCTCCGAATCCGCGATGGCGCTGTCGCTGGAGTCTGTACAGGAAGCCAAAAAGCGCGGCATTACCGTTTCCTGCGACCTGAACTATCGCAAGAACCTGTGGAAATATGCCCGCATAAGAACAACCACCGGCGAAGCCGGTGGCTGTTGTGTTTTTACTATTCTTTCAATCAGGCGTTTTCTGCCTTTGCCTCGCAGTACAGGCAGCGGTATGTGCGTGTCGCCGGGTCGGTCAGCGTGAATACCTGCGGAAGCTCCTGTTCCACGGAGGTTATGCAGCGCGGGTTTTTGCAGTGGATGACATTTTTGATCCGCGTCGGGAGCTTGAGCTGGCGCTTTTCCACCTGCTTGCCGTCCTTGATGAAGTTCACCGTAATGCCCGGGTCAACATAGCCGATCACGTCCCAGTCCAGATCCAGAATGCGGTCAATTTTGATGATGTCCTTGCGGCCAAGCTTATTGCTGACAACATTTTTGAGCAGCGCCACCGAGCAATCGAGCTTGTCAAGATCCAGTACCTTATATAAATACATGGCCTTACCGGCAGTAATGTGGTCAATAACAATGCCATTGGAAATTGCATCAATAATCATCTTTCAGAACCTCCCTTATTCGATACCAAGCATCTTCATAATCAGAGCCATGCGGATATACCGGCCGTTGCGAACCTGCTTGAAATAGCAGGCTCTCGGGTCGTCGTCGACCGCGACGGAAATCTCATTGACACGGGGCAGCGGGTGCAAGATGCACAGATCCTGCTTCGCGTTTTTGAGCTTTTCCGGCGTCAGGATATAGCTGTCTTTCAGACGCAGATAGTCTTCCTCGTTGAAGAAGCGCTCGCGCTGCACGCGGGTCATGTAGAGAATGTCGAGCTCCGGCATCACGGATTCCAGATCGGTCGTCTGCTCATAGGGAATGCTGTTCTTCTTGATGACCTCGTTTTTCACATAGCTCGGCAGCTTCAGCTCCTCCGGCGAGACAAGCACAAACTTGATGCCGGTGTAGCGGCTGAGCGCGCTGATGAGCGAATGGACCGTGCGTCCAAACTTGAGGTCTCCGCAGAAGCCGACCGTCAGATCGTTGAAGCGGCCCTTTTCGCGGTTGATTGTCAGAAGGTCTGTGAGCGTCTGGGTCGGATGGTTGTGTCCGCCGTCGCCTGCGTTGATGACCGGAACCTCCGAGCGCATCGAAGCGACAAGCGGCGCGCCCTCCTTCGGGTGGCGCATGGCAATGATGTCTGCGTAGCAGCTGACCGTGCGCACCGTATCCGCTACGCTCTCGCCCTTTGCTGCGGAAGAGCTGTTAGCGGACGAGAAGCCGAGTGTCTTACCGCCCAGGCTCAGCATGGCCGATTCAAAGCTCAGTCTTGTACGGGTTGAGGGCTCAAAGAAGAGCGTGGCCAGAATTTTACCGTCGCACTTGTGGGCATATGCCTCGGGGTTTGCGATGATATCCTTGGCCTTTTCGACCAGCTCGTCGATTTCCTGCGTGCTCAGCTGCAAAATGTCAATCAGATGGTTCATATCAGTTGTTACCTCCAATCCATGATTCGTCTGCGGGGTTGTTCCGGAACTGAATCAGCCGGACAACGTCTTCTTGCTTGATATAGTTCTGCTCCGCTGCAACAGCAGCGATCACATCAAAATTTGTCAGGCTCACGTTCTTCACGTTTGCCGCGGCCAGCCGCTCGAGACCCTTTTTCATGCCGTAGGTGAAGATGCTCACCACACCGAGCACCTCCGCGCCTGCCGCGCGCAGAACCTTCACCACGTCCAGAACGCTTCCGCCGGTGGAAATGAGGTCCTCCACCACTACGACCTTCTGACCCTTTTCAAGTCTTCCTTCGATCTGGTTCTGCCGGCCATGGTCCTTGCTCGAGCCGCGGACATAGCCCATTGGAAGCTTCATCATGTGTCCGACAATGGCCGCGTGCGCGATACCTGCCGTGCTCGTGCCCATAAGCACCTCCGCCTGCGGATATTCGCGCTCAATGGTCTGCATGATCGCCGTCTCCACCTCCGTGCGCACATCGGGTGCAGTGAGAATCAGGCGATTGTCGCAGTAGACCGGGCTCTTGATGCCGCTGGCCCAGGTAAACGGCTCGTCCGGCCGGAAAAATACGGCGCGGATGGAAAGTAAATCCTCTGCTATTTTGCGTTCTGTTGCGTTCATGCGCTTGTCCCCCTGTTGTTCTGATAACATGATCTTCGTAAATTCCTCCGGTGTCTGGCAGATCAGATCTGCGCCTGCCTGCGCAAGCTCTTCCCGGCTTCCGTAGCCGTACAAAATTCCGGCTGTCCGGATGCCTGCCAGCTTGCCGCCAATGATATCGTGCTTGCGGTCGCCCACAATCATCGCCTGCGTAAGGTCGGTGCAGCCTGCTTTTTGCAGCGCCGCGCGGATTACATTCACCTTTTTTCCTGCTTGCGTATTATCGCCCGGCGCGCCGCAGATCGCTTCAAAATACGGCGCCAGGCCGAAATGCCCCAGCACCTGCACGGCCATGCTCTCGAGCTTCGAGGTTGCCACAAACAGCCGAAAGCCGTTTTTTTGCAGCGTGTCCAGCATCTCGCGCACACCCGGGTACGGCTCGTTCTCTAACCATCCGACGTCATGGTAGTACACGCGGAACTGGTCAATCGCGCCCGGGATATCCTCTTTCGGCATAAACTGACCGAACGTCTCGTCAAGCGGCGGCCCGACAAAAAAGTCAAGCTCCTGCCAGTCTCTCTCCACCCCATACGCGCGCAACGCAAACTGCGAGGCCTTCATAATGCCGGGACCGGAATCGGTCAGCGTGCCGTCCAGATCGAATAAAATGATACGCTCCTGCATCGCTTACCCCACGAACTCTTCTGCGCACCGCAGATACGCCGCAACCGGGTCGGCCGCCTGGGTAATGGGACGGCCAACTACAATGTAGTCAGAGCCAATCTCCCGTGCGCGTGCCGGAGTTGTGATGCGCACCTGGTCGTCTGCCTTGCTGTCTGCAAAGCGGATGCCGGGTGTGACCGTGGCAAAGTGTTTGCCGCAGGCCTCATGAATCTTGCCTGCCTCCAGCGGCGAACAGACCACGCCGTCAAGTCCCGCCAGCTCCGCGTTTTTCGCGTAGTCGATGACGACCTCGGAAAGCTCCTTGTGAATTTCAATCTCCTCTTCCATGCTCTGCTGGCTTGTCGAGGTCAGCTGCGTAACGGCAATAAGAAGCGGTCTCGTTCCGTCTGCGCGGGTAAGACCCTCCAGAGCGGCTGTCATCATCGCGCGCGTGCCTGCCGCATGCAGGTTCACCATATCCACATCAAGCGCCGAGAGCACCGCCATCGCCTTTTTGACCGTGTTCGGAATGTCGTGGAGCTTGAGGTCCAGGAAGATTTTGTGACCCCTTGCCTTGATTTCGCGGACGATGGACGGACCCTCGGCATAGAACAGCTCCATGCCGATCTTCACAAACGGCTTGCGGTCTGTGAACTGATCGAGAAAGGCCAGCGTCTTTTCGCGGCTGTCAAAATCCAGAGCGATGATTACGTCTTTACCCATGGTGTGCACCTCCTATGATATCTTTCAGATTCTGTATGTTGTAGTTCTGCATTGCCTGCGGAAGATCCCGGACAATATCGCGGCAGGCATAGGGATTCACCAAGTTTGCCGCGCCGACCTCCACCGCCGTTGCTCCGGCCAGCATCAGCTCCAGCACATCTTCCGCGCGCGTCACGCCGCCCATGCCGATGATCGGAATTCTGACCGCCTCATAGACCTGCCAGACCATCCGCACGGCAAGCGGAAAAATTGCTGGACCGGACATGCCGCCCGTTTTGTTTGCCAGCAGCGGCCGCTTCGCGCGCAGGTCGATGCGCATGCCAAGCACCGTGTTGATTAAGCTCACCGCATCCGCGCCCGCATCTTCGCACGCCCTGGCGATATCCGCAATGCTTGTGACATTCGGAGAAAGCTTCACAATAACGGGCTTTTTGACCGCAGCCTTTACTGCCCTTGTGACGCTTGCAGCAGCTTTCGGATCCGTTCCGAAGGCGAGGCCGCCGCCGTGGACGTTCGGGCAGGAAATATTCACTTCCAGCCAGCCGACCTGCTCGCATGCGTCAAGCTTCCGGCAGACCTCAACGTACTCTTCGATCGAAAACCCGCTCACATTCGCCATGACCGGCTTGTGAAAAACCTGCTTGAGCCGCGGAAGCTCTTCTGCTATCACCGCGTCCACGCCCGGGTTTTGCAGGCCCACGGCGTTGAGCATACCGCCGGGCGCCTCTGCAATGCGCGGCTGCGCGTTTCCAAGGCGCTGCTCGCGAGTTGTTCCTTTAAAGGAAAAGGTTCCAAGGCAATCGATATCGTAGAGCTCTGCAAACGTGTACCCGTAGCCAAAGGTTCCGCTGGCCGGAATGACGGGGTTGTCGAGCTCAATGCCGCAGAGTGAAACTGCTGCCCTCACCATATCAGTTCCTCCTTTCGGAATACGGGTCCTTCCTTGCAGACCCGTTTCGGCCCATGTGCTGTCTCAATGGTGCAACCCATGCACGCGCCAAAGCCGCAGCCCATCCGCGCTTCCAGGCTCAAAAAACCCGGCTTTTTCGTCCTGGCGCACAGCGCGCGCAGCATCGGCATCGGCCCGCAGGCACAGAATGTGTCAAACGCTTCCGGCAGCGCATCTGTTACAAAGCCTTTGCTACCCACGCTTCCATCGGCGGTTGCAAGAATCGTCTCAATTCCAAGCGCTTCAAATTCTTCTTTGTAGAAAATCTCGCTCGCCGTATTAAATCCAAGAATTGCAGCCGGTGTTTTCCCAGCCGCAAGGAGTCTCTTTGCAAGGCTATACATCGGCGGCACGCCGATGCCCCCGCCGATCACAAGCGTCTTTTCTCCGCACGCCGTCACGTCAAATCCATTTCCAAGGCCGCACAGCGCATCAATCGTCTGACCAGGCTTCATTTCGGCCAGCGCCCTTGTGCCATCTCCGACCGCGCGGTATAAAATTGTGACGCTTCCGTCCTCCCAGTCGCAGACGGAAAGCGGCCGTCTGAGGAAAAAGCCCGGAATACTGAGCTCCAGGAACTGTCCCGGCGCGCTGATGGCCGAGGCGTCCCCTGCCAAATGCAGCCGGTACACATTCGGCGCAAGCCGCGCGTTTTCTGTCAGTGTAAAGCGTACTTCGTTCAAAGCGTTTCCTCCTTCCAGACGATCTTTCCATCAATCATTGTCATCTTGCATACGCCGGTGAGCGTGACGCCTGCAAACGGCGTTGCCCGACCCATCGACAAAAACTGTTCCGGCTCTACTACATAGCTCTCGCTCAGGTTGAAGACTGTCAGATCTGCCGGCTGCCCGATGGCAAGCTCCGTGCCGCAGCCAAAGCGGCGCATCGGCGCGTCGTGCATCAGATCCATAAGCTTTCCGAGCGGCAGAACGCCGGGCTTCACTAAGCTTGTGTAGCAGGCGGCAAAGGAGGTTTCCAGACCCACAACGCCCATCGCGCTTTTTTCCAGTCCGCGGGCTTTTTCTTCCCGGCTGTGTGGCGCGTGATCGGTCACAATCATGTCAATCGTTCCATCCAGAAGTCCCTCGATCAGCGCGTCGCGGTCTTCCCTGCTTCTGAGCGGCGGATTCATCTTGAACCGTCCGTCCTCCTGCAAATCATCCTCCGTAAAGGTCAGATAATGCGGTCCTGTCTCGCATGTTACATTTACGCCGCGCCGTTTTGCCTCCCGGATGATCGAAACACTTTCCTTCGTGGAGACGTGACACACATGATATGCACAGCCTGTCTCCTCTGCCAGGCGCACATCGCGCGCAATCTGGCCCCACTCGCTCTCGGAGCAAATGCCCCGGTGGCTGTGGGTCTTTGCATATGCGCCGTCGTGGATATAGCCGCCGCGAAGCAGGCTATTGTCCTCGCAGTGCGCGGCCAGAATTTTCCCAAGCCTTCTGCACTGCTCCATCGCCTCGCGCATCAGGCTCTCCGACTGTACGCCCTTTCCGTCGTCGGAAAATGCAATTACCTCCGGGGCCATCGCGTCCAGATCCGCCAGCTGCTCGCCCTTTTGCCCGACGGAAATTGCGCCGTAGGGGTGCACATGCACGCAGGCGCTTTCCCGGATACGGCGCAGCTCCTCTTCCAGTGACGCCTTGCAGTCCGGCACCGGGTTCAGGTTCGGCATCGCCGCCACGTGGGCAAAGCCGCCGTGCGCCGCTGCGAGTGTTCCGGTGCGGACCGTCTCCTTATAAGAAAATCCCGGCTCACGAAGATGGACATGCACATCAACGAAACCGGGAAAAATAACTGCGTTATGAACTTCAACACAAACAGTATCCGTAGGGCAGGAAACACGATCTCCGATAGAAACAATTCTGCCGTCTGAAACAAGAATATCTGCCAGACGGAGCGAGCCGTCTTTCCATACCTGGGCATGCTTGAAACAGATCCGCATAACTGACCTCCTGTGTTGTGGCGCTCGGTGCATTATAAAAGATCGCGCGGCGATTGTCAAGTTTTTTTTCGCTTTTCCGGCAGAATTCCGCAAAAGCCCTCTCAGCTGTTCTATATTGTTCCAAATTCACCATTCTAAAGCCCCCGCGCCGCTCGCCTGGGGCGCAGCAAAGCCGGTGCGCAAGCCTGTTCCTTAACGCACAGGCGTACGCACCGGCAGTCGCTTATTCTTATTTAAAGAGCGGCAGTACAGACTCTACCGCCACGCCGAGATACTGGCTGATGGTATCAACGACCAGCCAATGATCTTCTTGCTGCTCCATGCCAGAAACGGCAATGGCACCAATGAAGCCGCGGCCTTTGAGGTTAATCGGGAAGCAGCCGCCTACACCTGCGAACTTTGCAGGTTCCAGACCGGAATCGGCAAACGTATCGCCGCTGGCTGCCATCTCCAGGCCGACCAGATACGAACTCTGCCGGAACATGTTGGCTGTGCGGATCTTTCTGCCAAGTCAGCTGAGGTTGATGGGGCGGATCGACTGCATCGCGTAATAGAACAGCTGCTCGTCGCCAAGGGAGATCGAATCGACCACGTCATGGTCGAGCTTTTCCACGCCCTGCTTGATTTTCGTGCCGATCTGGTATGCATCCTCATTCATGAACTTCTCGAAGACCAGCGCCTGCTCCTGCGCGTGGATAACTTTCATCAGCTTTTTTCCGAGTGTCCAATTTGCACTTGCAATTCGCATAAACTGCTTAATTAAGGAATAGTATAATACTGATATTCAATTAAAAACTTTCATTCATGGAATTGAAGTTTTTAATATGAAGATCACTATGAGATGGGAGCGGTTACGCCAAAGGCGGAACCTTTCTGATGAAAGAATTTAATCAGAAAATAGTATAAAACGCCAGTCCTCCTGTTTTGAGAACTACAAGAAAGCCTCCGTTTTTGGTATAATAGAAGAAACGGAGGTGTTCTGTATGGAAGAATGGAGAAGAGACGGACGGAAAGAAGTTGTAATGGTAGACCTGGAGGCTCTGGTGCCGAAAGAGCATCTGCTGCGGAAGATAGAAAAGGTCATGGATTATGAGTGGCTGTATCTATATATGCTTCAGAGCTGATGCTTTGGTATTGGAATGGTTTTTACTGTATTTGGTATTTCTGAATGCTGCATTGGACTGAATATGCAGGATAAACTTGGGGCTTGTCAAATCCGCAGCTGCCTCTGATAGTCCGCCAGTTCCATCTCACCGTTCTCTGCCTTCTGCCGCAGTTCTACAGCATACCGCGACCACTGCTCAAACTGAGCGGTGGTCATTTTCTTTTTCAGGTAGCGGGCATAGTGCGTTTTGTATGCGCGATTGTACGCGAGCCAGATAGGATCATTTTTGCATTTATCGTCATACCGTTTGCGGGAACCGACATCGCGGCAGGTTTTGCTGGGCTCGTTTTTCAGCGGGCGATTGCAATAGCTGGAATACTTTCCGGCGGTGAGTAAAAACCACCGGTGGCAGTTCTCACATTTCCGGGGCAGATAATTTTGATTTAAACCACGGAAGAAATCCGTATAGAGAAATGCGCCGAGACTGTCAAAGAAAGCTGTTTCGCAGAGCCGCTCAACGCCGTCTTTCCAGCGGATAATCTCGTAACGCATTTGCGCTGCACCTGCAGTCTGCAAACGCGCACTGCGATTGCCGCTGCTGCGCAGATACTGCATCAGGCAGGATGCGATTTCAGCTTCACTCAAAAACCGACGCTTCGCGTGCAGATAATCCTCCAAAAGCTCTGCATAAGTAGTCTGCACGCGCAGTACGTCCTGAACGAATGTGATATAGCTGTCAAACAGCGTGGCTGTTGCATGGTTGCAGTCGCGAAGAACCAGTAAAATTTCTGCCTCGTCAGACGCGGCGAGTTCCGGTTCTGGGAAAAAGTGCTGATGATAGAATGTGGCATGTCCGTCCTCATCTGTCACGGAAAACCCAACCTCACCTGCATAATCGCTGCTGTAGTAATCCACGTCCGGCTCCAGCCCAATATTGCTGTCCCAAAGTGAAAACCGATTCAGACAATCCATGAGCTGCGGCGCATCAAAGCTATGGTCATCCCGATACAGCGGAATCCGTTTCGCAAGCCGCCCAATTTTGAAAAGCAGGTTCTGTGCCTGCTGCACATAACGGTCATAGTTCTCGTTGAACTCGATATCCAGCTCCTCTGGAAGCTGAATTTTCTGACGCAGGAATTTCAGCTCTTCTAAAATCGCACGAAGATCTCCTGTGCGTAGATTCAGACAGGCGGTCAAGATCTCGTTGGTCTGGAAATAGTGTTTGCCGGTCAAAACCTCTGTGCCGTAAAAACACACGCTGCAAGCGAACATAAATGATCAAAACCTTTCGGAAATCGAAGTTGCAAATCGCAAAATAGAGAATATCAATATTTTTATAACACATCTATTTACAAAATGCAAGCGGGTCTGCTAAAGTTCAAAATAGAGGATAGAAAAACGATGAAGCGACATCGAATACGAAAGGAAGAAATACAGATGAAAGAATCAAACTACAAGAGCTACGACGAACTACCGCTGTTCCTGAACGCAGCGACCGTGGCAAAGGTGCTGGGCATCGCGCCGTCCAGCAGCTACGAGCTGATGCACGAAAAGGATTTCCCTGCGCTGCGGATCGGGAATCGGATCGTCGTTCCGAAAGAAGCGTTCATCCGCTGGGTAGAGCAGCACACGGGAGGGGCAGAGTGAAGCGCAGTCTCTGGCCGACACGCGATTCGGTCAAGGACTACTTCCCGCTGCCGAAAGAAATTTTCTCGCTGGGTCTGAGCGCGGCAGAGATCGCAATCTACGCCTACCTTCTGTTCTGCGAAGATCGGCAGACTTTCCAATGCTGGCCGAGTTACCGGAAAATCGGTGAAGCGGTTGGGTTGAGTCCGAACACGATTTGCAAACACATCCGGTCGCTCGAAGAACGCGGTCTGCTCGTCACAGAACCGACGATGGTTACGACGAAGGATGGCTGCAAACGCAATGGCAACCTGCTGTTCACAATCCGACCGATTCAAGCGGCGCTTCAGCAGGACTATGACCGGCAGATGCAGAAGCTTACCGAGGACGCAGCAAGGAGGAAATATGCTGATTTTATTGAGAACACAGGTTGAACGCACAGACAAAACGCCAGTCACAGCCCGTCGCGCCCGTGTCGGCGGTTTGTGCCGCTTTCGCCGCCCAGCCGAGCGCGTACCCACCAGAGGACTCAAAACCAGACGTTGCGCCGACGTGCGGGAGCGGTGCAGGAACGGCAAGAGCAGAAAAAGGATGCCTGCGAGCGGATTTCGGCAGAGGGAGAAGCCGCAAGCGGCGAAGCAGGAGAAAGGCCTGACGCTTTTCTGCGTCCGGCCGTCCACTTCTGCCCGCAGTGCGGGCAGTTTCGGGGGATGAAAATGGCGCTTTTCTGCGGCTGTCAAAAATGGAATGGCGCTGTTATTTCCTAAAATCCGCAAAAAGCCAGTAAAATCAAGGACAATTTTGACGCTATTACGATTTCGGGAGGTTTTGAACATGAAAACAGAAGAACGAAGCCGCCACACAGTCTGGATGGAAGATACAGTTTGGCAGCGGGTGCAGGAACACTACAAAAGCGACGGATGCAGCACACAGAACGAGTTTATTGCAAAGGCAATTCTGTTCTACTGCGGCTATTTACAGAGCGAGTACGCTGGAGACTTTCTGCCGAAGATCCTTGGTGAAACGCTCGAAGCCATTCTCAGTATGTTCGGAGATCGAATCGGCAAACTGCTTCTGAAGCAGGCTGTTGAGCAAAACATCTGCAATCATATTCTCGCATCAGACACAGATATTGATGCGGCAACATACCAGAAAATGCGCGGCATGAGCTATCAGGAGGTGCTGCGGACAAACGGTCAGATCTCGTTCCCGGAGGTTCTGCGCCAGCAGAAAAGGCTCTGAGCATACAGAGAAAAGCAGCTTGCAAGCCCGAAAACTTGCAAGCTGCCTTCTAAAAAATCCACGCTTTACTGCACGCGATACCCAGCCAGAATTAGGTCGACGATCACCTGCCAGAAGTCGTGTTCTTCTGCGCTGTAATATCGACTGTTTGGAATCTCATGAAAGGACACAATGTGGTTTCCTTCATCCAGCCATGCTTCAAAGAATATTCGCTCAGTTGGATTCATTTTCAGCAGCAATTTCAGCAATCACAATTGGTTTTGAAATATCGATGACAACGCTGTCCGGCAGGTCACTTTGGGCGGCCAGTTCCCCGATGTTATCCGGAATATCCCCACCTTCGTGCGTGATGATTTCCGCGTTATTCCCAACGACGGCATACCGAACGTTCCCGACCCAAACAAAACGGATGGGATTTTCAGGTGATGATAGGCCGTGTAAGTGCTGGAACTTCTCCACATTAGGCGAAAACTGATGACGTGTTTCACCATCCAATTCAATTATATCCAAGGTTCTCCAGAACTCGCCGTTATGCAGAACAGGGAAAATGTAAGCGTCAGTTGGTTTACCATTAGAATCTAGAGGATGTGTATGATACGGTGTTCCAAGCGCGTACTCTCCCGC
>OMNP01000450.1_pt1 | contig 16149 bp, 19 predicted proteins | sample 1673811 | NCBI WGS metagenome assembly OMNP01 (sample SAMEA103958127, study PRJEB25191) | human gut metagenome | biome: human-associated habitat [ENVO:00009003]; feature: intestine environment [ENVO:2100002]; material: feces | place: Germany | collected 2013/2015
CTTTCCTGATTCATTCTCGCCATATATCACATTTAAACCCGGTGCGAATGTAAACTCCCGATTATGAAATTGTCCAAAATTTCTGATTCTGATCTTTTTTATCTGCATATCATTCTCTCTTATCTGCTATCTGTCAAGTTTTGCTGACAAAAGGGCTTCCACGCCAATCTCAAGTGCTTTTTTATAAACCTCTGATTCTCCCTGACTCTGCATTGCCGCAATGAATCTCCCCAACAGCATACCTTCATGTTCTTTCCGAAGGCTTTCATAGTTATAATCTGCCCTTAAATTGTCCACAACCTCTACCACAGCTTCCTGATTGCGTATCCAGTCCAAATCGATTTCCACTTCTGCCTGTATGCTGCCCTCCAGATATATTTTGTATATCTCATAGGGTTTCCGGTTCGCCAGCAGATTCCGTATGACAGTCTGTACCGCCAGATTGGTCATATGCGGTGCGACCTGTATGATTTCATGGATATATCGACAGCGACGGATAGGGCAAAATTGAACCTGTGAAAATGCCTTGGATACCTCTCCAATCCAAAAGCCATGCTCTCCGGTATCGTTACAGTCAATAGGCTCTAAAGCTCCTGCCATAACCACTCGTGCCTCCCTCATACCTGCCCGTTCCTCCGGGAGCTTTGGCTGCACATAAAGTCCCTCTAAAATTCCACCCTTGTGAATATGACCGCAAGCCACATAGTCGAATCCGTTTTCCTCTATTTGCTCCGGAGAAAACGGAAGGTGTCTGCTGTCTCCTCCATGTGCCAATAGGATATTGATATGATTCGGATTCTCGGGAACCACTTCATGATAAACTCCGAAAGGCTCCTCTCTGTGCCAATAGCTTTTGCCGTAAACACTGGTATTTAAATCCTTAAAGTAAACATGTTCTATCTCATTGCCTTTCAAGAAAGCAACATTGGGCGAAAAGGAAAAACTCCGGTAATTGGAACCGGTGGACATGAAATCGTGGTTTCCGGCAATCATTACAATCCGTATTTCCGGTACCTGCCGAAAAATATAATCCAGTTCCTTTAATTCCCTTACCAACGGCTGTCTGTGGAACAAATCTCCTGCAATCAGCACCATATCTACCTTTGCCTGTTTAGCAACGGCAAAGACTTCGGTAAAGCTGGCCCATAATTCTCTTTTCCTTCGCTCACTCCACGGTTTCCCCTCATCCGGGACAGCACCCAGATGCACATCCGCCATATGTATGAATCTCATATACTACTCCTCTATTTTTTAGAAAGGGCGAGTGTTTGCACACTCGCTCTATATACCTGTTAAATCTTTAATTACTTCTCCTGCGAGAATAAGTCCCACCACCGAAGGTACAAAAGCAACACTTCCCGGAAGGACCCGTTTGTTCCCGTCCGAAAGCTGTTCCTTCGGCGAAATCGGCTCTTCCTTGGAGTACACCACCTTCAGATGCTCCACGCCTCTTTTTCTCAATTCTCTTCGCATGACCTTTGCCAATGGACAAACGGAAGTTTTACTGATATCCGCCACCTCGAACCGGGTAGGGTCCAGCTTGTTTCCGGCACCCATGGAAGAGATAATGGGAACTCCTGCTTCTTTTGCCCGCATCACCAGCTCCAGCTTTGCAGTTACCGTATCCACCGCATCCACAATATAATCATATTCCTCAAACCGGAACTGTTCTGCGGTATCCGGCAGATAAAAGCACTCATGGGCGTACACCTTACATTCCGGGTTAATATCCAAAATCCGGTCTTTCATTACCTTCACCTTGGATTGACCGATGGTACTGTGGGTGGCTATCAGCTGACGGTTGAGATTTGTCACACTTACCGTATCCTTATCCACAATATCTATGCTTCCGATACCGCTTCTGACCAATGCCTCTGCCACATAACCACCGACGCCTCCTACGCCAAATACGGCTACCCGTTTTTCCTGAAGTTTTTCTACTGCTTCCTGTCCCAGCAGTAAACCTGTACGCTCAAATTGCTCTTTCATCCGTTCCTCATTCTGTTTTACTGTTCCATCTGCTTGCCTAAAAATCCGGCTGCCACAGAAACCAACTGACTTTCCGTATCTCCCATTTTACTCTTTTCTTCTTTATTATACAAGATAACGGAGCCAATTGCATCTCCTTCACTGATAATCGTGCTAATCGCCTCGGAGACAAACTCTCCTTTATCATCTAAGGTGATTTTTACAAAGTCATTGCTGTCATTGGCTGCCAACAGACTTTTCCTTCCCTCTATCAGGGCTTCCAGTCCCGGAGTGATGGGTTTCTCATAAAATTCCTTTTTTCCTGCACCGCTGGCGGCAATCACATGATCTCTGTCAGTAATACACACCAGACAACCGGTTGCCTGTGACAGACTGTCTGCGTACTGTTCCGCAAACTGCCCTAATTCTCCGATAGGAGAATATTTCTTGAGAATAATCTCTCCTTCTCTGTCGGTAAATATCTCTAAAGGGTCACCCTCTCGAATTCTAAGTGTCCTGCGAATCTCTTTTGGAATGACTACTCTTCCCAAATCATCGATTCTTCTGACTATTCCTGTTGCTCTCATCTCCTCATGTTTCCTCCATTTCCAACTATATTCTGAGGTATCTCATGTTTCTTTTTTCTTACTCTGATTGGTTGTGGAGTTATTATGTGGAAAAAAAGTAATAATATGCAGGAATCTCTATTCTTTGTTTATCTCCCCTGAATCCTTTTTATTTTACAATTTTTTTATATCTTCCCAGCTTTTCATTCATAGAAAATACAGTATCTAATGCCCGGTTGGTAACAGTTCTGTTATCCTTCATGGTGGTATTCAGATTATCCAACAATTCTGAGATATTGATACGGTGCATAGGCACTGAAATAGCCGCCCCATTTATCGGTGCTTGGTTCCGAGTCTACAATATCACCCTCTAAAAAATGCTGTAACGTTACTAAGGTTTCTTGATATTCTTTTGACTCATATCCATCAACGGTAATCTTCTCATGCATATCTCCGTCAATGCTGGCTACCGCCATCTTTGCAATTCCCAGAGTTTCTGTTTTTTCTTGTGTGTATAATCCCCCTCCATAAAAATAGAGTCCGTTATTTCTTTACGACATCCTGCCATTCCTTTTCCTTAAAGCCTACGAATACTTTATCTTCCGTTACCAATATTGGTCTTTTTACCAGCATTCCGTCTGTTGCAAGCAGCTCCAACTTCTCTTCGTCACTCATGCTTGACAGTTTATCCTTTAACTGCATTTCCCGGTACAACATTCCGCTGGTATTAAAAAATCTTTTTAACTCTAATCCACTTTTTTTATGCCACGCTTCTAATTCCTCTTTCGATGGGCGGTTTTCTTTGATATTCCGTAATTCATAAGAAATCTCATTTTCCTTCAGCCAGTTCTCTGCTTTCTTGCAAGTACTACACTTTGGATAACATACGAACAAATTCATAGCTGTCACTCCTTTTTCTTTTCATTTTACCATTTATCCCCTTTAAAAGCTACGTTTTTTGCCTTTCTTGACTTTTCTTTTGAAAGTTCTATAATAGTTCATTATGGAAACGAACAATACTTATTTAGGAACAGAACCGGTTGGGTCTCTTTTACGGAAGCTTGCTATTCCTTCCGTTACCGCCCAACTCATCAATATGCTATATAATATCGTAGACCGTATTTACATCGGACACATGCCTGAAAGTGGTGCCATGGCATTGACCGGTGTAGGAGTCTGTATGCCTATTATCATGATTGTCACGGCTTTCGCCTCGGTTTCAAGCACCGGAGGTGCTCCCCGCTCTTCGATTTTTATGGGGAAACAGGACTATGAAAAAGCGGAAAAAACTTTGGGAAATTGCTTTTTTATGCAAATTTTTATCTCTGTGATTTTAACCGCCGTTCTCCTTCTTTGGAGCCGGGATTTTCTTTTAGCTTTCGGTGCCAGCAAACGTACCATTCCTTATGCTACGGATTATATGAATATTTATGCTCTTGGTACCGTTTTTGTACAACTCACCTTGGGCATGAATGCTTTTATTTCCGCACAGGGATTTGCAAAAACCAGTATGCTCTCCGTTATTATCGGAGCTGTCTGCAATATCACGTTAGACCCGATTTTTATCTTCGGCTTTCATATGGGTGTACAGGGAGCCGCTCTCGCAACTATAATTTCTCAGGCAATTTCCGCTGTATGGGTTCTTTCTTTCCTCTGCGGAAAAAAGACGATTCTTCGGTTAGAACTTTCCCATATCCGCTTTTGTCCTGAAACCGCCCTGCCTTGCATCGCTCTGGGTGCTTCCACTTTTGTTATGCAGTCCAGTGAGAGTATTATCTCTATCTGTTTTAACTCTTCCCTGCTGAAATACGGCGGTGATGTGGCGGTAGGTGCCATGACGATTCTTACCAGTGTCATGCAATTTGCCATGCTGCCCCTTCAGGGACTGGGACAGGGTGCACAGCCGATTATCAGTTACAACTATGGTGCTAAAAATCCTTCCCGTGTAAAACAGGCATTTTTCCTTTTGCTAAAATGCAGCTGTCTTTATGCCGCTGTTTTCTGGGTATTTGTTCTGGCAGCACCTTCTGTTTTTGCCCAAATGTTTACTACGGATACTGCATTAATCTCTTTTACTGTGGATGCCATCCGTATTTACTTTGCCGTCACGGCTCTTTTCGGAATTCAGGTTGCCTGTCAGATGACTTTTATTGCCATCAACAACGCAAAGTCTTCCATCATTGTAGCGGTGGTGCGGAAATTTGTACTTTTGATTCCTTTGATTTATGTGATGCCTCATCTTTTTACCGCCGATAAATGCCGTGCTGTCTATATGGCGGAGCCGGTGGCAGATGTGATTGCCGTAACCTTTACGTCCATTCTTTTCTTTCATCAGTTCCGAAAGGAATTAATATCTCTGAAAACCTCTTGATTTGACATATTTCTCTGGCAATGATAGTATGATTAAAATATTATTTTAGGAGGATTTTGTTATGATTCAAGAACGCAACATTGCTGTATGCATTATTTTATCCCTTGTGACCTGTGGCATTTACGGTCTATATGTGTGTCTAGCAAATGACATCAATACCGCTTCCGGCTCACAGGACACTTCCGGTGGAATGGTGTTGCTATTAACCTTAGTTACTTGTGGTATTTACGGTCTGTACTGGGCTTACAAATGTGGAGAGAAAATAGACCTTATGAATGAGAAGCGTGGTATTCCGTCTTCCAACGGTGGTATTCTCTATCTGCTTTTGTATTTTTTTGGCGGTATTATTGCCTATGCTTTGATTCAAAATGAACTGAACAAATTTGTACGGGAAGCATAATATGAAAAAACGTACCCAACGTGTATTAATAATTTGTTTCTTTTTAGGAGCAAGTGGAATTTTATATGCTACGTGGTGTCAGGGAACTGGTCTTGCGGTTCCCTGTCTTTTTCATGTCATTACAAAATTCTACTGTCCGGGTTGCGGGATTACCCGTTGCATTCTTCATCTTCTACATTTTGAATGGAAAGAGGCTTTCTTCTGCAACATGGCATTTATTATACTTCTCCCATTTTTTGTGTATTTTCTTTTTTACCACATCTATTCCTATATCCGTTACGGTTCTGTAAAGTACACAAAAAGACTGAACATACTCATTTATGTCTGCCTGATTTTTTTTCTCCTGTTTGGTATTTTACGGAATCTTCCGCCGTTCTATTTATTACGTCCCATGGGATGATTGCAGATTCAAATATTTTCGTATCTTATATGCCAGCCACAGATTAAAGCACTGGTTCTGGTCATTAAAGTCTGCGTTTAAGATTTCCTGTATTCTCGTAATCCGATACTTCATGGTATTTCTGTGGATTCCCCGCGTATCCGATGCCAATCCGATATTACATCCACAATCCAGATAGACTCCTAATGTATCCAGAAAATCCGAATCTTGTTCTTTATCATAGTCCAGCAAATCTCCTAAAATACTTCGGTAGATGTCTACCACTTCTTCGCTGTCGTTATATTCATAAAAAAGGCGGTAAATCCCGATATCCTCATAGATACGAATTTCATTTCTTTTCCGGCATTTATGTATCATGGAAAGTGCCTGCTTTGCCTGTTCCATGCTCTGTGCCATTCCCTCCACATCTTTGAATAAGGCTCCCACACCAACGCTTAAGCTCAATCCGTATTTTATGGTGTGCCAGTCCCTCTTTACCGCATCCATATAGGTTTCTACTTCTTTTTTAAGATTCTCATTTCCCCTCCATGGAAGGAAAAAAATAAGTTTTCCATTGTTATCCGTCCACAGAACATCTTCATCATTTAATTTATAAAAGACCTGACAAAATACCAGCATTAATTTGTCTATTACAATGTTCTGTGTATGGAATTTATTATCATCCTCTTCTAAAATAGTTCATAATACATATTTAAAATTTCTTCTTCGGTAGCAACCCTCGGATTAATCTTATTACTATTATTTACAAAGGCGTCATGTTCCAACTTCGGCAACAGCTCTTTTTCTGCTCCCACCTCCGATAGTTTTTTCGGCAGTCCGGTGCTGTCATAAATTCGATTGATGGCTTCGATACAGGCATCTCCGATTTTCGGTGAACGCTACCACTGTGATACGGAATACGCCACCTTGGGAACTGCCATCACAGCATTGCTTTCCTTGATTATCATACCCCTTTATTCCGGTATCCTGTTCTAGTTACTTTTTGCCGCAAAATAGGCATCGATTCCATCGGCAATTCCTGCCGCTAGCTTCTGCTGATATGCCTCAGATGCCATATTGCAGTCCTCAGTGGGATTGGTCATGTATCCCATCTCTACGATGGTTACCGGCACTGCTGCCCAATTCACACCGCTCATGGTATCCGTCTCCCAGACATATTCTCTTCTGGCTCCCGTTGCCTGTACCAAACCGTCCAGCACCGCCACCGACAATGCCTTGCTGTCTTCATAACAGCCTGCATTATAAGGATTGGATGAGGTCTGACAGATAGTCATGGCACCGTTGACACTGCTGTCTGTGGAACCGTTGGCGTGGATTCTCACAAAGGCATCTGCCCCGGCATTATTGGCAATCTCTGCCCGTTCCGCATTGGAAATATTCACATCATTGCTCTCCCGGGTCATTATCACTTCGTAGCCCCGGTTTTGCAGCTCATCCCGTAATTTTAAGGAAACCTGTAATGTCAATTCATATTCCGCCAAACCAGAGGCAACCCCAGAGGTTCCCCCTGCCACCTTGGCTTTGGTCTGGCTGGCTCCCGGTCCGATAGGCTCCTGAGCACTGTTTCCCCTGCTCTGATGTCCCGGATCTATCACCACCAGATATTTTTCCTGTACCACTTCCTGCGGTACTTCTTGGGGTTCCTCCTGTGGCTCCTGTTGAGGTTCCTCCTGCTTCACTTCTTCCTGTTTCTCTTCTTTTACGTTTTTCTCAGAGGATTCCTTTTCCTGCTTCGTGTCCTGTTTTCCGCAACCTGTGCAGATTAATAGCAGACACAGTAACAAGCATCCCAGAATCCCTTTCTTTTTCTTAAAGAATGTCAATATGCTCACCTGCCAAAGCCTTCTTCATACTTCGCACGGCACAGAATTTTCCACACATGGAACAAGTGTCGTCGTGCTCCGGCTTTCTGTCCTCTCTGATTTTTTTTGCTGTCTCCGGGTCCATGGCACATGCCCACTGTTCCTCCCAATCCAGCTTTCTTCTGGCGTCTGCCATACGGTCATCTATCTCTCTGGCTCCCCGCACACCCTTTGCAATATCTGCTGCGTGTGCCGCAATGCGGGATGCAATGATTCCCTGTTTTACATCCTCCACATTCGGCAATGCCAAATGTTCTGCCGGTGTCACATAACACAGGAAGGATGCTCCCGAAGCCGCCGCAATGGCTCCGCCGATGGCTCCCGTGATATGGTCATAACCCGGTGCAATGTCGGTTACCAGAGGTCCCAGTACATAGAACGGTGCTCCCATGCAGATGGTATTCTGTATCTTCATATTTGCCTGAATCTGATCCATCGGCATATGGCCCGGTCCCTCTACCATAACCTGTACGTCTTTTTCCCATGCACGTTTTGTCAGTTCACCCAGACGCACCAGTTCTTCTATCTGGCACACATCGGAGGCATCTGCAAGACACCCCGGTCTGCAGGCATCTCCCAGAGAAATGGTTACATCATACTCCCGACAAATATCCAGAATCTCATCATAATATTCATAAAACGGATTTTCCTCTCCGGTCATGCACATCCATGCAAATACCAACGAACCGCCTCTGGATACGATATTCATTTTCCGTTTGTGGTTTTTAATCTGGTCGATGGTCTTTCTGGTAATTCCGCAATGCAGTGTCACGAAATCCACTCCATCCTCTGCATGAAGGCGAACTACATCAATGAAATCTTTTGCTGTCAACGTGTCCAAATCTCTCTGATAATGAATCACGGAATCATATACCGGAACGGTTCCAATCATTGCCGGACATTCGGATGTCAACTTTCTGCGGAAAGGAATGGTATCCCCATGGGAGGATAAATCCATAATGGCGTGAGCTCCTAACTTCACCGCCTCCATAACCTTTTCCATTTCTACATTGTAATCCTTACAATCTCTGGAAACTCCCAGATTTGCATTGATTTTGGTGGAAAGCATAGAACCGATTCCCTCCGGCTCAATACACTTGTGGTTTTTGTTTGCACAGATAACCACCTTTCCGTCTGCCACCAACGGTAAGAGTTCTTCTGTGGTCATGCGTTCTTTTCTCGCCACAATTTCCAACTCTTTTGTTACAATTCCTTTTCTTGCCGCTTCCATCTGTGTTGCATATTCTCTGCTCATGTTCTCTTTCCTTTCTCTTTCCACATATGATTTAATGGTCCGTTTCCTTTTCCCAAGTCCAGACCGTCCCTTAATGCTCCATTCATATATTCCTTCGCCTGCCGGATACTTTCTTCCAGCGTCAGCCCTTTGGCTAATCCTGCGGTAATCGCCGAGCTGAAGGTACATCCTGTTCCATGATTGTTGGGATTTTCAATCCGCTCCCCCGGAAACCATAGGATTCTTCCTCTGTCATAAAGACAATCGTCTGCACTGCCCAAGGCGTGTCCTCCTTTTATGACTACTCCGCAGCCATAGGTCTCTCCTATCTGCCTTGCCGCAGCCTCTACCTCTTCCTTTGATTGGATGCTCTCCCCGTTCAAAAGTTCTGCCTCCGGTATGTTGGGAGTTAGTACCCTTGCCAACGGAAATACCTGCTTCTGCAAAGCCTCTTTTGCGTCCTCCCGTAACAGGCTCCGACCACTGGTGGATACCATGACAGGGTCCACAACAATCTGCCGGATATCATACTTTTTCAACAAAACTGCCGTTTCTTCCACGATTTCCTTTGTATACAGCATACCGATTTTTACTGCGGCCGGTAGTATATCCTTTAAGACACTTTCCAACTGCCTGCGAAAAAATTCCGGTGGAACTTCCAAAACATCCTGTACTCCGCAGGTATTCTGTGCCGTCAACGCTGTAATTACGCTCATGGCATATACGCCATTGGCCTCCAATGTCTTGATATCTGCCTGAACGCCGGCTCCTCCGGAGCTGTCGCTGCCTGCGATTGTCAATGCTGTTTTCTTCATATTCCCACCATCTTGGCCATTCTTTTTTTCAATTCTGCCGCTGCCTTCTGCACATCTTTGGGAGCAAAGATGGCACTGACTGCTGCCACCCCGCAGATTCCGCTGCCTGCCAGCTCTTCTACATTTTCTGCGGATACTCCTCCGATGGCAACCACCGGAATTTTTACCGCACGGCAGATATCCTGCAAGGTCTGATAGTCAATTTTTTTTGCATCCTCCTTGGTGGAGGTTCCAAAAATAGCTCCCACGCCCAGATAATCGGCTCCTGCCTGTTCCGCTTTTAATGCCTGTTCTACGGTTCTTGCCGATACTCCCAGTATTTTATCCGGTCCTATCAGCTCCCGTGCCATTCGGGCGTCCATATCCTGCTGTCCCACATGGACACCGTCAGCATCCGACGCCAGCATAAGCTCCACATCATCATTTAAAATTAGCGGTACCTGATAGCTTTCACAGATTTTTTTTACTCTCTTTGCCTCTTCTAAAAGCTCCTCTTTGTCCAGATGTTTTTCCCGAAGCTGCAAGCAGGTAACGCCGCCCTGCAAGGCTGCTTCTATCTGGGATTCCAGACTTCTTCCTGTCAGACAGGCACGTTCCGTCACCCCATAGAGCAATAGCTGCTCTTTTGTAATATTCATGGTCTCTCCTTCTTTCTGCTTGAATAGGGAATTTTCTATTAAATTAAAAAAGCTGTACAAATACCAATCAGGTATCTGTACAGCTTATTTCTTCGCTTTCTCTCCCTACGTTGGCATTATCCAAATCAGGTTCATGGGTCAAAGCAATCCAGCTTAATCTCAGCCTGCTTAAGCAAGCACCCCAGCCTATTTATTTAATACCATTCTAAAGGAGAAACCTTTAAAAATCAACCCCTATTAATCTTCAAACGGAATAACTGCTCCGTCGTAGTTGTCGTTGATATATTTTTTAATCTCGTCTGATTTTAATACTTTTACTAATGCCTTAATGCCTTCGTTGTCCTCATTGCCTTCTTTTACTGCAATTACATTCACATAGGTCTGTGCTGCCTCAGAATCGTTCTTCTCATAAGCAACAGCATCCTTTGCTACGGAATAACCTGCCTCTAAAGCATAGTTACCGTTTAATACTACAAAGGCAACCTCTTCTGTTACACGGGAAACCTGTGCTGCCTCCAGCTCACGGATTTCCACACCCTTAGGATTGTCTACGATGTCGTTCACGGTTGCTTCCAGACCAACGCCGTCCTTTAAGGTAATTACGCCATTATCCTGTAATAAAAGCAATGCTCTTGCTTCGTTTGTGGTATCGTTTGGAACTGCGATAACATTACCTTTTTCCAAATCATCTAAGCTGCTCTTAGTTCCCGGATAAATTCCGAATGGCTCGTAGTGGATACCGCCGGCATTTACCAGATGTGTTTTCTGCTCCTCATTAAACTCCTCTAAATAAGGAATGTGCTGGAAGTAGTTTGCGTCAAATTCTCCACTTTCTACTACTAAGTTCGGCTGTACATAGTCATTAAATACCGTTACCTCTAAATCCCATCCTTCTTTTTCCAAAAGTGGTTTTGCCTGCTCCAAAATCTCAGCATGCGGAGTCTCGGATGCCGCCACCTTAATGGTTCCCTTGCTGTCCGTATCCTCTGCTTTTTTCTCATCGGAACTTCCGCAGCCTGTAAATAATCCCACTGCTAAAATTCCCACTGCTGCCAATGATAAAAGTTTCTTTTTCATATCCTTTTTCCTCACTTTCTCTTTCTATTTATTTCTCCTGTCTAACCGCTTAGACAACATCATACCAAGTGCCTGAAGCACCTGAACAATCAATACCAGAATGATAATCGTAACAATCATGATATCCGACTCATATCTGTAATATCCATAACGAATGGCGATGTCTCCCAGACCTCCGCCTCCTACAACACCTGCCATGGCAGAGTAACCAAGAATGGTTCCCAATGCAATGGTCGTTCCCACGATTAACGAGGTTCTGGCTTCTACCAGAAGCACCTTGAAAATAATGGTCCATGGTCCTGCTCCCATGCTTCTTGCTGCCTCAATGACTCCTGCATCCACCTCTTTTAATGAGGATTCCACCATTCGGGCAATGAACGGTGCCGCTGCAATGACCAAAGGTACAATGGTGGCACTGGAGCCGTAGCTCTTTCCTACCAATGCACGGGTCAACGGAATGACCAGAATCAAAAGAATCAAAAACGGAATACTTCTTATGATATTGGAAATGATATCCAGTATCCGATAGACCACACGGTTGGGACAAATTCCCTCTTTGTCGGTAACCGCTAATGTAATTCCCAGAGGCAATCCCAACAGATATCCAAGTGCTGTGGATGCCAATGTCATATAAATTGTCTCCCAGAAGCCCTGCTGGAGCATACTAATTACTTCCGCTGAAAACATCTTCATCCACCTCCTCTACGCTCAAACGACGTTCTTTCAGATATTGTATCATCTTCTCTGCGGTTTCCCGCTCCTCCGGAAGCTGAAGAATCATTTCTCCCGCCGCCGTACCGTTCAAATCTCTGGTATTCGCATAGAGAATATTTACCGGTGTCTTAAATTGCAGGGTCATATTTCCAATCACCGGTTCGTAGGACGAGTTCTCTTTGAATACAATTCGGATGCAATGCTTTCCATGCATCTGTTCCATGGTATTTCCGTTTCCAAGTATCAAACGTTTTGCCTGTGCAGATTTCGGTGCCGCAAAGATGGTTTCCACATTTCCGGTTTCCACCAGATGTCCCTCATCTAAAATTGCCACCTTATCACAGATTTCCTGTACCACACTCATTTCATGGGTTACCACCACAATGGTAATTCCCAAATCTCTGTTAATCTGCTTTAACAGCTCTAATACTGCCTTTGTGGTCTGTGGGTCCAAAGCACTGGTTGCCTCATCACAGAGCAGGATTTTCGGATTGTTGGCAATGGCTCTGGCAATTGCCACTCTCTGCTTCTGTCCACCGGATAGCTGGGATGGATATGCCTTTTCCTTGTCACTTAAACCTACAATTTTCAAAAGCTCTCTGGCTCTCTCCTTGGCCTCTTTATCCTTGACTCCCGCAATCTTCAAGGAAAAACATACGTTGTCCAATACGTTCTTCTGCATCAGCAGATTAAAATGCTGAAAAATCATTCCGATGTCCTTACGGATTTCCCTCAGCTCTTTTTCAGAACACTCCGCCAGATTCACACCGTCAATTAAGACTTCTCCGCCGGTAGGACGCTCCAGATAGTTTACAGAACGGATAAAGGTACTTTTTCCCGCTCCCGACATTCCGATGATTCCGAAAATGTCTCCCTTTTCGATATGTAGGCTGACTCCGTCCAGACCCTGAACGTTTCCCGCCTTGGTTTGAAACTCTTTGCTTACATTGCGAAATTGTATCAAAGCTTCATCTCTCCTTCGTTATGAATTTTATTATAGCTTCTTTTTTTCAAAAGTGATAATACATAAAAAAAACAACTCGTTATAGTTTAACCCTATAACGAGTCCTGTGTCAACTATAAGACTTTTTCTCTATATTTTTCCAATTCTTCCAAGTACATCCTTCCCAAAGGACTTAAAGGAACGCCCTTTCGTGAGATATATCCTATCATCATCTCCTCCTCTGAGTCAAGAGGTATAGCACAATAATCTCCCCCGTTCAGTTCCTCACAAATAATACCGGAACAGAGGGTATATGCATTCAATCCCACCATCAGGTTTAACAGCGTTGCCCGGTCATTGGCTTTGATGATTCTCTTGTAATCGTAGGTACTCAATACCTCCTCTGCAAAATAAAAGGCATTGTTGCTTCCCTGTTCAAAGGAAAGACAAGGATACTCCTCCAAATCCTCCATGGTAATCAATTTCTTGGATGCCAGCGGATTTCCCTTCCACAGATAGACATAGGTCTTACAGGAAAATAACTCTGTAAATTCCAAATCGTTCTCCCGAAAGATTTTTTGTAGCATCTGGCTGTTAAAATCGTTCAGATAAAGAATCCCTATTTCACTCTGAAAGGTTTTTACATCCTGTATCACATCATAGGTTTTGGTCTCATGTACCGCACACTCATACTCATCCATGCCGATTTTTTTAACCAGTTCCACAAAGGCTTTTACTGCAAAGGTATAGTGCTGGGTGGAAACACTGAATTTCTTTTTAATTTCTTTTTTATCCACATAGCGGTCTTCTATCAAACGATACTGTTCTACCACCTGTCTGGCATATCCGATAAATTCCAGACCATCCGGGGTCGGCACCACTCCCCGGTTGTTGCGGATAAACAGCTCCGTTCCTATCTCCTCCTCCAAATCATGGATGGAGCTGGAAAGACTGGGCTGGGAAATAAACAGCTTTTTTGCCGCTTCATTCATGGATTTGCTGTCTGCGATTGTGATTGCATATTTCAACTGTTGTAAAGTCATCTTTCTTACCTCTTATATGTATTTTTGAAAAAATTCTGTGACACCGCCACCAATGGCAATTTCATCCCGGGCATCCTGACTCAAATCATAATAGGGAATTCCGGTTTCCAACTCTTTGGACAATCCATCCAGAGGAAATCCCGGCTGGTATTTTTCGTGAAGCTCTGTTCCCAGCAGGAATGTCTTTCCCCAAAGACTTTCTCCCTGGCACTGATAGATATGTGTATCATCCAAGTAAAAGCAAATGGCATTTTCATATCTTGCCCTTTGCTCTCCATATCGCTGTATCAGCCGCCGGTAATAGGCAATCATTTCTTCATCGGTATATTCCCTGCCTGAAATCCTTCTGGTATGCATTCCCGGCTGTAGCTCCTGTGGAAAATTCTCTCCCACAAAACGAAGAGATGTATCGCAGGAAAATACCGGGATTCCAAATGCCTCATAATATGCCTTTGCTTTAATTTGAGCATTTTCCAACAAAGTACTTCCGGTTTCTTCGATATCCGAGATTTTTTCCTCCATATCCTTCAAACCCACTATCTCAATCGGCAGAGTTGAAAGTTTCCGTCTCATCACTTTCAATTTCCCCATATTCCCGGTTCCATACAGAATCCTCATGGTCTTCTTTCTCCTCTTGTAAATATTCCTTCGGCAGATAGGTACGCAATATGATATCTAACTGCTTCGGTTCAATCGGCTTTCGGATATAATCATGAAATCCAAAGGATTTATAGTTGCTCTCAATATCCTCTCCAGTTAATGCAATCAGCTTTGCATCTCCCTGAATTTTTTCTTCCTTCAATGCCTTGATGGTATGTACTCCGTCCATATCCGGCATATGATAATCAATAAACACCAAATCATAGGTGTTTTCTCTCATTTTTTCCAGACATTCTCTGCCACTGGCTGCCAGCGTAATCTGAACCTGGCTCTGCTTTAACAGTGCCGCCGCAACTGCCAGATTTACCTCACTGTCATCCACCACTAAAACCTTTGCCTGAGGTGCCGTAATTCCTTTCATTCTCCGACTCTCTTTTTGTAGTGGTAATTCTTTCATCTCAAATTCACCCATAGGCGTATCATCCACAATTTCCTGTGGCAGATGCACGATAAAGATACTGCCCACTCCGTATTCACTTTCTAATTCCATACTTCCGTTCATTGCCTCCAACAATTCTTTGGTAATGGCAAGACCTAAACCGCTTCCTTCAATATAACGGTTCTTTTCCTGTTCAACTCTTTCAAAGGATTCAAAGAGGTTCACCTGACTTTCCTCCTTAATTCCCTGCCCGGTATCTATTACTTTAATAATAAGGTCAATTTTCGATTCATGTATTCTCTTATAAGCAAAAGAAATGGTAACCTTACCTCTCTGCGTATATTTAATAGCATTACTCATCAGATTCATAATAATCTGCTTGATACGGATTTCGTCTCCATAGAGAATCCTCGGAAATTCCGAGTCTGCCAGCACCTTAAATTCCAGCTTCTTTTTATCCGCCGAAACCTTTCCGATAGAATATATTTCCTGCAGCATGGAATACATCAGATATTTCGTAGGCACAATATCCATCTTACCGGATTCAATCTTGGAAAAGTCCAGAATATCATTGATAATATCCAGCAGATTGTGTCCTGCCCACTCAATCTGTTTTGCATAATTCTCAATCTCTTTTCCCGGATGCTCTCTGAGAATCATCTCGTTCATTCCGATAACCGCATTAATCGGTGTACGGATTTCATGGGACATATTGGTAAGGAAATTTGCTTTTGCCTGATTCGCCCGATCTGCTTCCAACCGTGCCTCATTCAGTTCCTCAATCAATGCTACATCGGGATTTTCCAAGGTAAAATACATAAAAACAATCGATAATGCTCCGCCGGAGCTTACCAACAAAACCGTAGGATGAAACCGCTGAATCAATCCCACCGTCAAAATCATTCCAAAATACATATAGGTGGACATTCTTTTCAGTACCGGAATATTCTTCTTATTTAAAATCACCAACAAAAAACAGAAAAAAATGGAATTAGCAGTGGATAACCATTCATGCGTTTGTCGTGAGAAACATTTGCAACTCATTGCATTCCGAACCTGAATATGTTATATTGAAAATA
>OMNP01000456.1_pt1 | contig 16036 bp, 14 predicted proteins | sample 1673811 | NCBI WGS metagenome assembly OMNP01 (sample SAMEA103958127, study PRJEB25191) | human gut metagenome | biome: human-associated habitat [ENVO:00009003]; feature: intestine environment [ENVO:2100002]; material: feces | place: Germany | collected 2013/2015
ACGAGATAAACGCTGAAGGCATCTAAGCGTGAAACTCCCCCTAAGATAAGATCTCTCATCCTTTATGGAGTAAGGCTCGTCGTAGACTATGACGTTGATAGGTCAGAGGTGGAAGCGCCGTAAGGTGTGTAGCTGACTGATACTAATAAGCCGAGGGCTTGACCTACAATTGGTAGTTAGCAGGCTCTGTAAAGTGCTTTCCGATTTGCAGAACTTCCATGGTGTTCGGTTTTCAGGGTGTAATCCATTATCCGCCTTTAGCTCAGTTGGTAGAGCAACTGACTCTTAATCAGTGGGTCCCGGGTTCGAGTCCCTGAAGGCGGACCATGTATATAAGCGGTTTCCGCTTTATATAGAGCATGCTGGCCCGTTGGTCAAGTGGTTAAGACAGAGGCCTCTCACGCCTTTAACATCGGTTCGAATCCGGTACGGGTCACCACCTTTTTTAAAAGCGCGGGCATGCTGGTAAGCTGTTATCGACCGAAAGGTCGTTAACATATATATAGTTGGTGCTGATTGGTGTGAGGGTCCACCTGTTCCCATACCGAACACAGAAGTTAAGCTCACATGCGCCGAAGATACTTGTCGGGTGACTGACCGGGAAAATAGGTAGTGCCAACATATATATTCCTCCTTAGCTCAGCCGGTAGAGCATCTGACTGTTAATCAGGGGGTCGTTGGTTCGAGTCCAACAGGGGGAGCCACTGATAGCCGTCACGAATGTGGCGGCTATCGTATTTTCAAAGATTATGGGCCTTTAGCTCAGTTGGTTAGAGCAGCCGGCTCATAACCGGTCGGTCCTGGGTTCGAGTCCCCGAAGGCCCACCATTTGAAATGAATATAGGGGTATAGCTCAATTGGTAGAGCGGCGGTCTCCAAAACCGTAGGCTCAGGGTTCAAGTCCTTGTGCCCCTGCCAGTAAATAGCCAGTAATTGTTCTGATTACTGGCTATTTTCTTTGCTTCTACACACTTTTCAACTGAAAAAGTTCGGAAAATGTAACGCCCAAAAAATTTCCCCCATTTTTCCCCCTTATCGGGAGCAGGTAACAGGTGGTTGATTATACTTCCAGATGGTTATAAAATGCTTGCATCCGCATGGCACTTTCCTGCCGCATTTTCTGCGTGACATGCCCGTAGACATCAAGTGTAAACTGTGCCGTAGCATGACCTAAATTAGCCTGCACTGTTTTAACGTCGTCGCCAGAGTACAATGAGGTTACTGCGAAGCTGTGACGCAGATCATGAAAGCGCACATCTGAGGGAATATTTGCTCTTTCAATCACTGCTTTAAAGTGTTTTACAACCGTTCGGCGAACAAGATTTTTACCAAGTGCATCCGTGAACGCAAGATTCCATTTGTTTTCCCAGGCTGCTCCGACAATTTGCTTGTTTGCATTTTGCTGTTGCTGCTCATCTTTTAGAGCTTCCATTACAACTGGGGCCGGGGATAGCACTCGACACTTTCCGCTCTTGGGCGTTTCCAGAAAGTAAACGCCGTCTTTGCATTGAAGCTGCTGCTTGATGGTGATCTGGCCGGTCTTGAAATTAACGTTGTCCCAGGATAGACCTAACAACTCACCTTGACGCATACCTGTGAACATCGCAACGATAAACAGGTTATCGTATGCATCCTTCTTCGCTTCCTTCAGCATTCGGGCGATTTCCTCTGGCTCCAAGGGCTTGATTTCCGGCCGAACGACTTTGGGGAGTTTGCAGCCGGCGGTTGGGTTCTTACTGATGTAACCATTTGAAATTGCCTGCTCTAAAGCGGCATGGAGGACGCCATGTATGTTCTTTACTGTTTTCGGCGCCAGCCCTGATTTTGTAAGGGAGTTATAAAAGAGCTGAATTGTATGTGTGTCCAGATCTTCCAGTTTTGCAGCGCCGAGACGCGGAATTAGGTGCTTCTTGATTTGCTTTGAGTAGTTGCTGACTGTGAGCGGCTTCCAGTCTGCAGTATATTCTGAGATCCAGGTATTCAGCCATTCACCAACTGTCAGTTTACAGGAGGGCAGGTAGGTGCCGGTATCGATCGACGTTGTGATCTCTTTTAATCTCTTAGCAACCTCGCGCTGTGTTTTTCCGCTGATACTTTTTTGAATCTGCTTGCCTGTGCCGAGATCAATCCCGACGGTATAACGTGCTTCGTAGTAGGTGTAGGCTTTTCCGTTTATGACTTTCTCCTTTTTTCGGATGGAGCCCATTCCAGCTACAGACTTTCTTCCAGATGCTTTGCTTTGCGACATAAATACGCTCCTTTCGATGCCGCATAGCAGGTACAAATCAATCATACCACGAATGAACCCAAATCACAAGATGATATGCTTCAGCCGTTGCGCAGATACTCGTTGAAAGCATCTAAAGGAATTTTATATGTGCGCCCAATTCGGATGCTTCTGATTTTCCCTGAACGCACTAGTTCATAGGCCGTGTTATGGCTGATGGAGAGCAATACCTGCAGGTCTTTTACATGTAGAATCTGAGGAAGCTGATCTTTTTTTAATTCTTCTTCGTTCATAAATACCTCGATTTTATTTGATGCAGCCTTTCTCGAAATAATGAGAAGGCTGTTTTTTGTTTTATAAGCCATCTGGCAGTCCGTTCCTACGCTCCGGTCAAGAGCGCGTATTGCAGTCGCTGCTGTGCAGCGTTGGACCGTGGGTACGCTCATATCATCGCATACTGTCCGCGGCTGCTGTATCTCCCTGCCAGATGGGTGTTCAGTTGTCAAGGTGCAATGCTTGAGAGTCTTTACACTTAAAAAATAGGGGCCGCTTCGACTTTTTCTGCACAGCTGAGGAAAAATATTTTATATGCTATGATTTGTGGCGGATCAAACACATATAGGAGGTACTTATCATGATCTACACAAAACAGGAAAAACAGAAACTGGAACAGGTGATCTCGGTATTTGCGGAACGGCTGAAGGAAAGCGACGCTTTTGACCTTGTCTGGTCGGACAAGGTAGGATACGTCCTGCTGGATATTTCGCCGGACTATAACTATGTGGATACCGCCCGGCGCATCGATACGGCAGCGGAACTGTGCAGACTCATGCTGGAGGATGTTGCGCTGGATGTGCTCCTGCTGACAGAAAACGAACATTCCATAGAAACAGCAGACCCGTTGGAGCGCGCTGAGATCGTGCGCCGTTGGCAGCCGTATTTTGAGCAGCTTCCGGAGTATGAATATCTCCGGGAAGAACTGACATCCGAGTGGCCGTAAGCTGCCCTTTCCTTGACAACCACAATATCTTGTGGTAAAGTTGCCTTGTAATTGAGATTTGTGCATACCGCTTGTGGCACGACAGCCGCAGCGTTCGGAGTATTCCGACTTGCACACGCATTGTCAGGCTTTTACGATTTCCGGTAGAATTACCATGTCCGCAGGACAGGTTTCTGCCGGATTTCTTTTTTGGGCGCAACGCCCACAGATTGCGGGAATGACCGCGACGCAGAAAAACTGCGCCGCCGGATGTTCCCGTTCTTTTTTTGCCCAAATGCCGAAAGGCTTTGAGGATATATTTTTACGAAAGGCGGTAACCAAATGAAAACAAGAAAGAAATGGCGGCCCGGAGGACGGCAGCGACAGTCTGCGGCGTATCATCGCAGAGCGGTTCACGAGCGGAAGCGTGTGGTACGGCTGCGGGTGTGGAAGAAGGGAGAAAAGAATGGTGTTGTGGCTGAAGTATGAGCCGCAGGAGTTGATAGATACAAGTAATCTGAGTAGCGAAGAATGGCTGTCCTATCGACGGCGGGGCATCGGCGGCAGCGACGCTGCGGCGATCCTCGGCATTTCGCCCTGGCGGACAGCACGGGATCTGTACTATGACAAGCTGAATGTTGTAAAGGCGGACATGGATGAAAACTGGGTCGCGCTGGAGATGGGACATCTGCTAGAGGATCTGGTTGCGCGGATTTTTGCGAAGAAAACCGGGCTGCATATCTTTCAGCGGAAGGTCATGTTCCAGCACCCGCTGTATCCGTGGATGCTGGCGGATCTGGACTACCTTGTGGAGCTTCCGGACGGCAGCAATGCCATTTTGGAGATCAAGACGACAAATTATAATGCCAGAGAAAACTGGTGGTACAACGGCGAGGAGATCGTTCCAGTGTATTACGAATCTCAGGGTCGGCATTATATGTCAGTCATGAATCTGGACAGAGTCTACTTCTGCTGCCTGTATGGAAACAATGAGGATGAGGTCATCATCCGGCATTTGGACCGGGACTATGCCTATGAGTCGGAGCTGATCGCGCTGGAGGATACGTTCTGGAATGACCATGTGCAGAAGCACCAGCCACCGGACTATACGGAAAGCGGCGACCTCATTTTGCAGAGTTTGCAGGGATGGAAAGGCATTGACCGAAAAGACTTGCCGCCGGCAGCGTTCGGCGCACCGCAGGTCACGCAGATCCACCAGTATTTGCAGCTTCAGGAGGAGAAAAACGCGCTTGCAAAACAGGTCACACAGCTGGATACGCAGATGCAGCAGCTCAAAGGCTTGCTTGTCAGCGAACTGGATGGTAAAGACTGCGCGACCTGCGCGGACGGTGAACAAAGCTACGTCATCTCCTACAACCCCATCCGCAGGCAGGGCATCTCCAAGGACAACCTGATCCGCTTGCGGGAGGTTTACCCGGAGATTTACGCACAGTTTGTGGAAACGTCGGAATCCAGACGGTTCAGCATCAAAATCGCGGCGCAGCCCGCCGCTTGAGTGAGGTGAAAAAACGAATGATTGCAGCCTATGATAAGCTCATCTACTTCAATGAAGCCAGCAAATACACCATTCTTCGGATGCGCACGGATGATCCGTCCGTACCGGAAGAAGCTCGTTCCCAATATACGTTCCGAGACCGGATGCTTCGGTTCACCGCTGTCGGCTATGGACTGCCGCAGACGGATTCCGTCAAACTGGAGATCGAGGGCGACTGGAAAGAGGGTAAGTACGGCCTGCAGCTCCATGTGGAGCACTGGCACGAGCTTGTGCCGCCGACAACGGAAGGACTTCTGAGCTATCTTTCGTCGGGCCTGCTCAAAGGTATCGGGGAAAGCACGGCCAGAAGCATTGTCCAGCGGTTTGGTACAGATACGCTCGATGTGCTGGAATACCATCCGGAGAAACTGTTGGAGATCCGCGGCATCACGGAGCAGAAGCTGGAGGAGATCAAGACGTGCTATGCAGAAAGCCGCGCGATGCGGGACATTATGGAACTGCTGACCCCGTTTCAGGTCACGCCCGTGACGGCGATGAAGATCTATCAGCACTTTGGGCTTGCCTGCACGGACATTCTGCGGAAAAGCCCGTTCCGGCTCTGTGAGATTTCAGGATTTGGATTCCGACGCGTCGATACGATCATCCGGAAGTCTGGCGGCGATCCGCACGACCCGGTTCGTATCCACGGCGCGATGATCTGCGCACTGGAAAACGCACGGCAGCATGGACATCTGTATCTGGAGGTCAATGCCTTGATCACAGAATCCCTGCAATTTCTAAATGAGCCGATCCCGCTGCCCCAGATGCAAGTCAGGCGCGCAGAGGTGGAGCAGAAATTGCAGCAGATGGCAGAAGATAACGAAATTGTTTCGGACGGCGGGCGACTATACCTTCCGCACATTTTCATGCAGGAGGTGGAGACCGCAGCAAAGGCGGCAGCCATGCTCATGGAGAGTACAGAAAAAATTGACGTGACGCTCCCGCTGGAACAGGTCAAGCAGAAGCTGGGTCTGCACTTGACAAAGCGGCAGAGCCGCGGCGTTGAGGTGGCGATGGAGCGAAACCTCTCTATCATCACCGGCGGCCCCGGCACCGGCAAGACGACAGTTCTGAAAGCTATCATCGAGGTCTACCGGATTTTGCACCCCAAAAACCGCATTGTTCTCGCTGCGCCGACCGGAAAAGCCAGCCGACGCATGGCACAGAGCACCGGGATGCTGGAGGCACTGACGCTGCACAGTCTGCTTGGCTTGCAGGGCGATTTTTGCAGCAAGGACAAGCAGGATAAGCCGCTGCAAGTTGATTTTCTGATCGTGGATGAGGCGTCCATGGTGGATATGTGGCTGGCGCATCAGCTGTTTACGCGCTTACAGAAGGACACGAAACTCCTGCTGTTGGGCGACGTCGATCAGTTGGAGAGCGTCGGCGCGGGCAATGTGTTCGCGGAGCTGATCGGAAGCGGCATCGTGCCGGTGACGGTTCTCGATGAGATCTTCCGTCAGTCCAAGGACAGCCTGATCGCCTACAACGCCAAATTCATCAACGAGGAAAACAGCAGCCTGTTCTATGGTCCGGATTTTCAGTTTGTCAAGGCAGAAAATCAGGAGGAAGCCGCAGCGCAGATCCAGACGCTCTATCTGCGGGAATTGCAGGATACGTCCATTGGACAGCTTCAGATTATCTCGCCCTACCGGACGGATGGAGAAGCGTCCTCCAACGGCCTGAATGCGCTGATCCGCGAGACGGTCAATCCGCATACGGAAAAGATTCCGGAGCTTATGTTCGGAGAGCGTATTTTCCGCCTGCATGACCGTGTGATGCAGACCAAGAATAATTACAATCTGGAAGGTTATGATTCCGCGTGTAAGCAGAAATTCAAGGGCGTGTTCAACGGCGACATCGGGAGCATTTGCAAGATCCTACCCGATAAGCTGTGCGTGGATTATGATGGGCGCATCGTGGAGTATTCCAAAAGCCAGCTCGGTGATCTGGAATCGGCATATGCCATTACGATCCACAAGTCGATGGGTTCGGAGTACGAAACGGTCATCATTCCCATTTTGATGGCACACCGCATTTTGCTGACGAAGAATCTGATCTATACTGCCGTGACACGCGCAAAAAAACGTGTCATTCTGGTTGGGCAGAAGCGCGCACTGTTTCTGGCGATCCACTCCGGCAGAAAGGTCAAACGGAACACCTGCCTTGCCGAACGGATCTTAAAGTACAATCAGGTATTCAGACAAAAGCCTCTGCCGCAGGGCGCGACAGAGCAGAAATTGAAAAAAGCCGGTTAAGTTGAGATGGATGTGCAGAATTTGCGCAGTCATCTCTTATTTTATTTATGGAAGGAGTTCTAAGAAATGAATGACAACAAATCCACTGTGATGAACAACGCCGCCGTGCAGCAGCTGCGCAAGGTGCCGGGCTTTGATCCGATGAAACTCCTGCGCAAAACGATCTCCGTCAAAACCGGGCATCCGGTCTGGAAGCTGGATCTCCGCTATAAGCGGCTCTGGTTCCGTCTGGCCTGCCCGAACGGAAGAATGCTCCTGAAGCCGCTGCGCATCAGCGACCAGCTGGCAATTATCGAAGCGCAGGTTTATTTCAGCAAGGACGATCCGGTTCCGGCCGCCAGCTTTACCTCGGAGCAGCGCAGGGAGAATGTCCCCGGCGGGGAATTTCTCCGCGCCGCACAGGAGGATGCGCTCAACATGGCACTGGAAAACGCCGGTTTCGGCATCCAGTTCTGCGACGTGAGCTGCGACTACGGCGGTGAGCTGTTTGGGTCGGAAGTGCCGATTCAGACGGAAGCCGCAGAAGCAGCTGCCGAGGAAATCGAAGTGCCCAGTACACCCATTGCGAAGGAAACTGCCGCAGAAACACCGCAGACGATGGATATGGATTCTGTGCCCGCTGAACAGCCTGTCATGGAAACAACGGCTCCTGTTATGGAAGAAACGCCTGACCTTCATGTCGTGCCGCCCCAGCAGGAAGAAGCTGCGGAAGAGCTTGCAGAACAGCCGCAGGCCGCGTCCTATACGGCAGATATGGATGTCAGTGAGATCACGCAGCGTATGACAGTGGACGAGGCAAAAGCCGTCGTGGTGCAGATCGGCACCTGCCGCGGCTGGACGCTCGAACAGGTCGCGCAGCGCCGCCCGGCGAGCCTGAAATGGTATCTCTATGGCTGCGATCAGGCGGACAATATTCTCAAGGCTGCGGCATCTGTTCTGCTGGACAATCTGCAGCAGAAAGCCGGATGAAGCGTCAAGTTTGGATGAAAGGGTGTGGCCGTTATCAAAGCCGGTTCTTCGCAGTTTCCGTTCCACATTACAGACATTGCTGCGCTGCTGCGGCTCAATATCCGCAGGCGCGGTCCGGACTTTCTGTATGTGGACTGCCCGCTTTGCGGCGATCATCGCGGCAAGCTCTATCTGAAAACGTCGCGGGATGTGTGGCGCTGTAATTATTGCCAGGAATCCGGCGGGATGCTGGCGCTCTATGCAAAGGTCTACGGTATCAGCAACGCAGATGCCTATCGGGAGATCTGCGAAGCGCTCCAGACCGGAGATTACGGGCCGGAATACCAGAGCTATCAGAACCGGCAGCCGCAGGAAATCACGCAGTCGGCCAGAGCATCCAGACAGGCGATCCATCAGACGCTTTCGATGCTGTTTTCCATGCTGTCGCTGACGCCGAAGCACCGTGCGCATCTGCGCGAGGTGCGCGGTCTGACAGACGACCAGATCGAACGGTTCGGCTTCAAAAGTACCCCGCCGCCTTATCTCTGCAAGAGTTTGACGGCGCGGCTTTTGAAGCAGGGGTGCACCCTGCAGGGCGTTCCCGGATTTTATCTGGCGGAGGACGGCAGATGGACGGTTCGCTTCGGAACGCGCACGGCCGGGATTTTGATCCCAGCCAGAAGCGCGGACGGACTGGTCTGCGGCGCGCAGATCCGGCTGGATATCCCCATCCGGGAGGAAAACGCGCCCGCCGACAAGGAGGGCACGAAGTACCTCTGGTTGTCGTCGAGCAGCAAACCGATGGGGACATCCTCGGAAAGCCCCATCCACTTTGTCGGCGATCCGTGTTCCAGAGTGGTCTATGTGACGGAAGGGTTACTCAAGGCTGACATCTGCCATGCGCTGATGCACCGCACTTTTGCAGCAACTGCCGGAGCAAACAACGTGTCCAAGCTGGACGAACTGTTTGCGTTCCTCAAAAAGAATGGCACAGAGGAGATCATCGAGGCGCAGGACATGGACAAGTATCGGAATGTTCACGTTGAGAAAGGTGCCTCCAAGATCTATCTGATGGCGCGGAAGCACGGGCTGCAATGCCGCCGGCTGACGTGGAATCCCAACTATAAGGGGTTAGATGACTGGCAGCTTGCGATCCGGAAGAACGCTGGGAAAGCACCGAAAGCAATGACGTTCCGGGATCGGTATCTGTATGGCGCGTGTGCGTTTTCCGAGATAGATGCCTGCGTGGAACAGTGGCACAAGACGCAGCCGGATGGTGTGCCCTTACAGGCATACCTTGGCTTGCTGGACGAAGAATATCACGCTTTCCTGCAGCCCGGCGGCAACGCACAACTGGCAGAACTTTTGAACGCACAGCGTAAGCAGCTCGGCTGCCGCATTTATCAGTTAGAATTTACGGACACGGAGAAAACGAAACCGTTCGCGTTCTCCGGGATCGACGCGCTCCACAAGGCAGGCTTTCAGCAGCCACCCGCGAGCGAATACCGGCTGGTGCGTGATGAAGCGATATTTTGCCCAAAAGATGAGCCGGACTTGGCTGTGCTGGAGCGTGTATTTGACCACTATAACGGCAAGCTGCCAACAGACTATTCGGGGCGCTGCGTTGCACCGTCCGATGTACTGGAGCTGTACGATGCGGAAAAGCGGCGGTATTACTATCGGGATATGAAGCAGTTCGTGCCGGTGGCGTTTTCTCCGCTGCTGGCGCGGCCAATACAAAAATGAAGGGAGACAGCATATGAGAAAAATTACGGTTCTGGATTTCGCAAATCAGATCGGCGTTCTCAGCGACGAGGTTCCCGTAGTCGTGAAGACGGACAGGAAGCTCATCGGCCGCTTCCGCTGCTTATATGAGATACCGGAAACGGCCATGCCGGGGGTTCTTGAAGCAAAAATCGACCATGTCATTCTGCGCTCCGACGAGATCACGATTCAGGTCAAGCCGAAAGCGGTCAGCACAAAAATATAGACAGGAGTGTGTGCTATGGCAAACTATTGCTGTACGATTCGGACAAATTACTTCCATGTAAAAAATGAGTTGGAATTTCGTTCGCTTATGGAGCAGGTGTATGGCTCTGAGGATACGATTGAAGTATGGGAAAAGCGCGATGACGGAGGCAGCACGATGTTCGGCTTTGGCTGCTATGGCGGCATTGCGGGAATACGGGATACGGATGAGGATGACGATTTAGAGGAAACCGCATTTGACAGATTCCTTGAAAAACTGCAGCAGTGTGTTGCAGAGGATGATGCCGTCATTATCTTGGAAGCAGGAAACGAAAAGATGCGTTACGTCGTTGGTACCGCGTTGATCCTTACCAACAAAGCATGTGAACACTTGGATATTGCGGAGCTTGCCGAAAAGCGGGCGGCGGAATTACTGACGATCCCGTCATGGAAAACCAAACTCATGTATTGAAGTATGCCGCAGAAAGAGAAAATTGCGATGGAAAACCTATGCGCATTTTGCCGCAGCCTTGGTGCGCACGTCCGCGAAGTACAGGACGGCGCCAGCTTTACGGCAATGCTCTGGGAGGATGAGGACAGCGTCAGTGAACGCGATGCCGCTGAGATCCAGAGGAAAATCAAACGAAAGACCGCAGAATATCCGGGATTCGTGTGCTACTGCTTCGACGCATTCAGCACGCTGATCTATCGGATATAACACATGGATGGGCGCAGCAAGATGCTGTGCCCATTTTCTATCAAGAAAGGAGCTTTATCATGGGCGTATTTTCAGAGCTTGATCTGGAAAACCAGCAGACAGAATTGGACGGACACGATTCCAAGGCGGCCGAAATGCAGACCTTGCAGGCAAAGCTGATCCAGCAGCACGAGCAGAAAAAAGCTGCCGCCGCTGCGGAAGCGCCGGGCAAAGAGCCTGCGGCAGAACCGGCTGCCAAAACGGAAGCAGAGCAGGAAGATCCTGCGGCAGCAGAAACAGAACGGCGCCGTCAGCACGAGGAAGCAGAAGCTAAACGGAAAGCGGAATGGGAGCGGCAGCAGGAGGAAAAACGTGCCGCAGAAACGGCAGCGATTGCAAAAATTGAGCAGATGAGCGAGACGGAGCTGATCAAAGCATCAATGGAACGCATGAAAAAGGAAACCGAGCGCCTGACGCGGCGGAATCTCAAGGAATGCGTTTCTGAGTATGTGCAGACGCTCTGCCTCAGCGATCCTGCGTTCGCGCGGATGGTCATGCACCCGCGCAAGAGCATGGCACATTGTCTGCAATTCATCAACCGGAAAGCGCGGGAATATCTGCTTGCGGAAATGAAGGATAACGGCATGGAGCCGCAGCCAAACGGCATTTACGGCGGCGATGTGCCGGAGGATACCTGTTATGACTGGGCAGAGGAATATTTCCGGGATGCAAACGCCGAAGAGGATGAGATCAAGGAGGAACCGTTTGTTCCAAAACCGTATCCGGGTGCGCCAGTCAAATCCAAGCGTCAGCCCAAAAAGGAGAAGACAAAAGCTGAGACAAAGACTGCAAAACCGGAGCAGGTCATTCAAATGCCGCAGCCGGAGAAATCGCCCGATGAAGAACAGTTTTCTATGTTTGATCTGATGGGAGGCATGGCCGGATGATCGCTTATAAAGGAATGTGCCCAGGTATGGTCTGCCTTGGCTATCAGCTAAAGATGGGCTTGAATGTAACGGAACAGGCAAATTGTCAGGCGAATGGGTTTCATTGCGCGGCAAACCCGATGGACTGCCTGCGCTATTATGGGGATTTTCAGAACTCGGAATACTATCTGGTTCGTCCGTGCGGCGATCTGGATGAGGATGCGGTAGATTCCAGAATCTCCTGCACGCAGCTCTGGGTGCTCCGAAAGCTGGAGCCGCAAGAATTTTTCCTGCACGCGCTTGCGTATATGGCAGACCATCCGCAGATGCCGGATGGCTGTGATGTCAAAAGAGAACGTGCGCAGGCATGGAATGGCTACGCCGTCGTGCGCGGCAAGCACCCGCGCGCAAAGGGCAAGCTCGGAGATATTCTGGCATTTGCCAGAGAAGCTGTGAACGGGCCGAAGATCGAACATCTTTCGCTGTGCGTGATCGACGGCAAGGAGCGTCTGCCGGATACCTGGTATGATGACAATTTTGAAGAATGTGAGGCGGTATAAACGAATGAAGCGAAAAGAATTAGAAAAATTGCCTGTTCTGCGGGCAACGACTGCGATGCTGAAGCAGGCGTAAAACGAACCGATGATAGAGAGCGGATATTTCCGAAAAGAACTGCGCTATGAACACGAGTACTACGCCAGATGCAAGCGGTTTGATCGGATTCTGAAGGTCGCAATCTATCTGACAAAAAATCTGGCTGCCGGCGGCAGAAAGCCAGTGTATGAGCTGTTTCTTGACTATAATGCGCAGGATTTCCTGACATACAGCTTTATGGAAAAGAAGTGGCGTACCGCGATGCTCCGCAATTTACCGCAGCAGGGATTTGGCATCTATGACGCGCAGATCTCATCCCGTGATTCTGCTGTGATCGGTCAATATCTGCATTCCAAATGGGAGGCGATCGGGTCGATCCGGGAGTTTCAGGAAGGGATTCGGGAAAAGCAGCTTCTGGCCCGGCACAAGAAAGAAACCGATCCGTGGGATGCAGCAATGGCGCTTGTGCCTCCGCTTCCAAAGGACTGGGACAGATGGGTCAGTAAGGTCGGCGTTGAGCAGAATTATATGTTCTATCAATACCGGCGCGGCGGTGCAAAAACTGGCTACTGCAGCTATTGTGACCGCGAAGTTCCGATTCGGAAGCCGAAGCACAATGCGGTTGCCAGATGCCCCAGATGCAGAAAATCGGTGCAGTTCAAATCCTTCGGCAAGATGGGCCGGCTGCGCACAGGGCGAAATATCCTGTATCTGATGCAGCCCTATCCCGGCGGCTTTGTGGTCAGAGAGTTCTGGGCGGAGCGTTCTTACAGTAAGGAAACATACCGAAATGTCAAGGTGTTTTACCACGAACTCCGCCGTGCGATCTTTGACGCGGACGCAAAACCGGTGCAGGCATTTTACTGGGGTGTTTATAAGCAGCGCGCATCGCGTTGGATCAAAGGCTGCAACTGCAGTGTGGGATACTATCGGGATGAAAGCGGACGCGTGTATGGGAAAACGATCCCGTACCTTGCCAAAACCTGCTTGCAGCGGACCGGTCTCCCGGAACTGATTCATGCAAACATGAAGACGGACCCGGAAAAATATCTTGTCGTACTGAAAAGAATGCCGAATTTAGAGCAGCTGACAAAAGCCGGTCTGTTCCGGCTTGCAGTGGAATGTACGCAGGATTATTACAAATTGAGTTCAATTTTTCAGACAACACCCGTGCAGAGAGGTCTTGCACCAAAACTCGGCCTGAACCGACTGGAACTTGCACGGCTGCGGAAGAATCAGGGCGGGCGTGCATTTCTGGAATGGCTGCAATTTGAAAAGCAGACAGGAAAGCCGATCTCAGATTTTGCGATCCAGTGGATGTGCAAAGAGCATATTGACCCGCAGCAGCTGCAATTCATTGCAGATCGGATGCGCTATGGGCAGATCCAGCATTACCTGAACAGGCAGATGCAGGAACTGAATTTGAGCAGCGAACGTGTCATTGAACTGTGGCGGGACTACCTTTCCATGGCGTTCCGCTTCGGTTATGACACAAACGACCCCATCGTGTATCGTGTACGCAAACTTCAGCAGCGGCATGACGAATTGGCCGCCCGCGGAGAGGAAATGCAGTTGACCCTTCGTGCCGGAGAACTCCTTCAGACATATCCGCATATAGAACAGAATTTGCAGGCGATCCGGGAAAAGTTCGCGTTTACAGGCAAACAGTTCCAGATTCAGGTTCCAGATAAGCTGGAAGATATTTTCATGGACAGCCGGAAGCTCTGCCACTGCATTGCCAACAGTGATGTCTACTGGGAGCGTATGGAGCGCAGGGAGAGTTATCTGCTGTTTCTGAGAAAGACAGCCGAACCGGACACCCCCTATTATACCGTAGAGGCAGAGCCAGGCGGCACGGTTCGGCAGGTCCGCACCCAGTATAATCGCCAGAATGACGATATTGGCGAGGTGCGCGCATTCCTGAAGATCTGGCAGAAGCAGCTTGCCAAGCGGCTGACGCAGAAAGATAAGCAGCTTGCGGCCGACAGCCACGAACTGCGCATCAAAGAACTGGTGCAGCTGCGGAATGATCAGGTCACGATTCACACGGGCGACCTTGCAGGTCGTCTGCTTGTGGATGTGCTGACAGAGGATCTGATGGAAGCGGCATAACAAAAACGGAGTGGGAGCGCAGCAGCGCTTCCACTCCCATAGAAAGGACTGAAAACATGGATCATATCACAGAAGCGTTTTACAACGTCATGTACCAATACAGGTTGGCCTTTACGCCGGACGGCGTGCAGGCAAACCTCGACCTGTGGCGGCAGCAGAAAACGCCACTTCTGGAGCTGCTGCGCCGTCACCCGAACTGGCGGGAGCAGGAGCTTGCGGTCGTGTTCGATCTATCCGAACAGCGACAGCTTGACCGGGCCTGCGTGGACGAAACAAAATTTGAAATGTTGACGCTCGCGGAGGAAGCAGGGCTGACCGGCGAACGGCTGGAAGAATTTCGGGATGCGCTCGACGCTGCGACGGCGGATTATGCGACCGTTCCGGATGAATCCCGGCTGCCGGTGATCCGGAACCGCGGACATATCAAGTGCGACGCTGGCATGAAGGCAAGCCGCATCATCAATCGGCTGTGCGCAAAATTCGGCATCGACCAATATGAAACAGAGCGGGAGCTTGGACACGGGGATACGCTCCATACCGCACGAGTCAAGCCCTACAACGCGGTTTTCGCGCGGCTGGCTGACGCGCTCAATCCGGTGCGGATTAGCAAGACCGGCGTTCTATCCGTTCATCCGTGCGACTTTTTGGAGATGTCAGCGAAGAAAAACGCATGGCATTCCTGTCACTGTTTAGCAGACGGTGGATGGCGGGCCGGCTGCCAGTCCTATATGGGCGACGGCGTGAGCATGGTATTCTTCACAGTCGATGATGAGGTCAAGGATCACTTTTATCGTGCACGGCGGCTGACCCGGCAGATCTTCTGCTATCGTGATGGCGTGCTGCTGCAATCGAGGTTGTATCCGCAGAATGACGACGATGTACGGAAGCTCTACCGGAGCATGGTGCAAAGCGTGATCGCAAGATGCCTTGGCCTGCCGAATCTCTGGAAAACAAATACGACAATTACGGAAATTCGGTCTTATTGGACAACCGCGCAGGGCAGCCTGCATTACACGGATTACGAGAACGGCTACGCCGCGCTGTCGCTGATGAAAGGCTATGGAGACTATGGGCATCTGGATATCGGAAGCGCGGCGCGCTGCGTCGGTTGCGGTCAGCCCCATGGTCGCTGCAATTCGACGCGATGCGGGGAATGTGAAGAACTGTGCGTCTGCAAGGCGTGCGGGAATCTGGTTCCAATGGACAGCGGGCATTACATAGACGGCGACGGTTTTTATTGCGCCGACTGTGCGCAGCCCTGTTCCTACTGTAGAAATCCGGTGCAAAAAAGTGAGTTAAGAGCAGCCATGAACAGACGAGGACGCGCAGTTTTTCTTTGCCCATCCTGCGCAGAGCGGGAACTGGAAAGCTGCAGTGCCTGCACAGCAAATCATCATTGCGCAGATCTGCGCGCAGTTATGTTCTGCAATAGAAGCCGATACGCCAGAATCAGATTGGAGGAACAAAATGCGTAAATTATACGAGCAGTGTTTGAGCCAGACACAATTTTCTGTGCTCAATTTTGAGCAGATCTTTCAGCTTTCGCAGAAGCGTCTCAAACGGGAACTAAAAGCGGAACTGATTGCAAGCGGATATACCGTGCAAAGGCAAAAGGGTTTTTTATATGCAGCAGGTACGCTCCCTGTTCTGCTGGTTGCACATCTGGATACGGTTCATTATGACCCGCCGGAGACGATCTGCTATTCCACAGACGGAACAGTTATGATGTCACCGCAGGGAATTGGCGGTGACGACCGGGCCGGCGTTTACAT
>OMNP01000463.1_pt1 | contig 15858 bp, 6 predicted proteins | sample 1673811 | NCBI WGS metagenome assembly OMNP01 (sample SAMEA103958127, study PRJEB25191) | human gut metagenome | biome: human-associated habitat [ENVO:00009003]; feature: intestine environment [ENVO:2100002]; material: feces | place: Germany | collected 2013/2015
GTCCTTGTTGGTGGTAAATGAATTGGAATAAAACGGGATAATTGTAATATTTTGTGGTGATGAGGCTAAGAAACCGGACTTTATGAAGCAAATGAAGCTAAAATAGACGAAAATTTATCTGTTTGGGGAGCGTGGATATACTAATTTTGGCAATAAATGAAACTTAAATCTATGATGAAAAGACTTGTTAATTTATTGGCTGCTTTTATTCTTTCTGTAAATTGTATTAGCGCCCAGAATCTTACTCGTTGGGTTAATCCGTTTATTGGAACCGGTGCTGTTCAATCTAGTCTTTCTGGGAATAATTATCCGGGAGCTACTGTTCCTTTTGGTATGGTGCAGTTGAGTCCCGACACTCGTGAAGCTCCTGATTGGGCGCAAGCTTCAGGATATGATTATAATGATTCTATTATTTATGGTTTCAGTCATACGCGTTTAAGCGGAACCGGTGCTTCTGATTTTATAGATATACTTCTATTCCCTACCATCAGTGATAAAAGGAAATCGACTTTCACTCATCAACACGAACAGGCGCGTCCGGGCTATTATCAGGTATTATTGAAAGATGAGAGGATTCAAGCGGAGTTGACGGCTTCTGTACACGTAGGAGTGCATCGCTATACCTGTTCTGATGGTGACCAGTTGAAATTATGGTTGGATTTGGACCACTCGGCAAATAAGGGGAGTTGGAACCGCCGGATTATTCAATCACAACTCCGCATGGTTTCTCCTACCGTAGTAGAGGGATATCGTATTATTACGGGATGGGCAAAGCTGAGAAAGATTTATTTTCATCTTGAATTTTCCCAACCGATCCTATCCAATCAGTTATATGATGGTAATCGGATGTATGAGAATACTCCTGTCATTAATGGTACGGAACTGCGTGGATTGTTTTGCTTCGATAAGAAGTGGAATAAAGAATTGATATGTAAAGTCGCTTTATCTCCGGTTTCCATTGAAAATGCCCGGTTGAATATGGCAACTGAGGTCCCCGGATGGGACTTTGAATATATTGCTCGTGCTGCCGAAACTAGTTGGGAGAAAGAATTGAAGAAGATTATCATTCAAGGTACCGATTTGCAGAAAAAGATTTTTTATACGGCTTTATATCACACTATGGTACAACCCAATACGATGAGTGATGTTAATGGTGAATATATGGCATCCGATTACGTCACTCGTTCTGTGGCAAAAGGGGAGGTGCATTATTCTACTTTTTCTTTATGGGATACTTTCAGGGCCGCCCATCCACTTTATACTTTGATACACACGCACCGCATTCCCGATTTTGTTAAGAGCATGATGAGGCAATACGATTATTATGGCTATTTGCCTGTATGGCAATTATGGGGACAGGATAATTATTGTATGATTGGCAACCACTCCATTCCTGTCATTGTGGATGCTGTTCTGAAGGGTGTTGCCGGGGTGGATGAAGAGAAAGCCTATGAAGCGGTTTTTAATAGTTCTATCGTGTCTCATCCGAACTCTCCTTTTGAAGTATGGGAGAAATATGGATATATGCCGGAGAATATTCAGACACAATCTGTTTCTATTACTTTGGAGCAGGCTTTTGATGATTGGTGTGTCGCACAGTTGGCTAAGCGATTGGGAAAAGAAAAGGATTATAATCATTTTATGAAACGATCTGCTTTCTATCGGAATTTGTTCAATTCTAAAACCGGGTTCTTCCAGCCTAAGAATGATAAGGGTGAGTGGATTGAGCCATTTGACCCTTATAAGTATGGGGCGAATGGAGGTTATCCTTTTACTGAAGGGAATGCTTGGCAATACTTTTGGTATGTACCCCAGAATATCCCCGATTTGATTTCACTGACAGGGGGGAACAAAGCCTTTGTCGCAAAGTTGGATACATTCTTTACGGTTAGCTACCAAAGTGGTGCATTGAATGACAATGCTTCCGGTTTTGTAGGACAGTATGCGCATGGTAATGAACCGAGTCATCATGTGGCTTATCTGTATGCTTGTGCGGGGGAACCTTGGAAAACACAGAAATACGTGGCGTATATCATGAATGAACTGTATAACGATTCTTCTTCAGGTTATGCCGGAAATGATGATTGTGGAGAGATGTCTGCTTGGTATGTGTTTGGAGCACTTGGCTTTTATCCGGTAAATCCGGTAAGTGGGGAGTACGTTATTGGTACTCCTATGTTGGAAGAAGCTGTCATTCAGTTACCCGGTAGAAAGACTTTTACGGTAAAAGCTCCGCGTAAGGAGGACAATGAGGTTTATATCTGTTCCATGAAACTGAATGGTGAAAAATATACGAAGAATTATATTACTCATCAGGATATCATGAAGGGCGGAATATTGGAGTTTGTTATGACTGCCTCACCGGGAAAATGATAACAAATGGTGAAGTGTTGGAATTTGTGCCGGGAAAGATTTCTAAATGTTGAATAACTCCCTTTTATAGGTTACGATTGAAGCAAAAGAGTCTAAAAATGGCGAGTTTTTCTCTACCTAATGGGAGAGGTATATCTACTTTTGTTTCAGAAGAAACTATTAATCATGAAAAATATGAAACATTTTAAGACTTATTTAGCAGCAATGGCTTTGGCCCTTTCCGGATGCCAGAGTGCAACTGATTCCTGTGAAACTACAGAATTGTGGTATGCCCAACCGGCAAAAGTTTGGATGGAATCTTTACCTATCGGTAATGGGCGTTTGGGAGCTATGACTTATGGTGGAATAGAGGAAGAGAAACTGGCATTGAATGAATCGACAATGTGGTCCGGCCAGTACAATGAGAACCAGAACAAACCTTTCGGACGGGAGAAAATGAACCAGCTCAGAAAGTTGTTTTTTGAGGGAAAACTATCGGAAGGAAACCGTATAGCCGGAGATAATCTTCATGGCAACCAGACTTCTTTCGGAACTCATCTTCCCATTGGAGATTTGAAGATGCAATTCATTTACCCCGAAGGTAAAGTGACCGACTACCGCCGTTCGTTAAGCTTGGATGAGGCTGTCAGCAGCGTTTCTTTCAACTCCGGTGGTGTGAACTATAAACGTGAGTATTTTGCTACAAACTCGGATAATGTTCTCGTACTCCGCTTGACCGCTGATAAGCAAAAGTCCATTACTATGAACATGGGATTGGATTTGATGCGTCAAGCTGATCTTTCTGTAGAAAATAACCAATTGGTGTTTACCGGAAAAGTAGATTTTCCTTTGCATGGTCCGGGCGGAGTCTGTTTTGAAGGAAGAATAGCCGTTTTGGCCGATAACGGAGAGGTAAAGATGGAACAGTCTGGGGTAAGTATCAAAGAAGCTGATGCCGTGACTTTGATTGTCGATGTGCGTACTGATTATAAAAGTCCTGATTACAAGACTCTTTGTGCTGACGGTGTGGAGAAGGCTGCAGCTAAATCTTATGATGAATTGAAGCAGGCGCATATAAAGGATTATAATACGTTGTACAATCGTGTTTCTATCCATTTCGGGCAAGACGCTAACCGGGCGATGCCTACGGATGTCCGTTGGAAACAAGTGAAGGAAGGCAAGACCGATACCGGACTGGATGCCTTGTTCTTCCAGTATGGTCGTTATCTTACCATTGCCAGTTCGCGCGAGAACTCTCCCCTGCCCATAGCTTTGCAAGGTTTCTTTAATGATAACAAGGCTTGTAATATGGGGTGGACGAATGATTATCATTTGGATATCAATACTGAACAGAATTATTGGGCAGCCAATGTCGGTAATCTTGCCGAATGTAATGCCCCCCTCTTTACCTATATAAAGGATTTAGCTCATCACGGTGCGAAGACTGCTGAAGTGGTCTACGGATGTAAAGGCTGGACTGCCCATACCACCGCTAATGTATGGGGATATACTCCCGCATCCAGCACGATTATTTGGGGACTGTTTCCTATGGCAGGCTCATGGATTGCTTCTCATCTTTGGACACAATACGAATTTACACAAGATAAGCAATACCTGGCCGAAACTGCCTATCCGCTTTTGAAAGGTAATGCACAGTTCATTTTGGATTTCTTGGCAAAAGACCCGAAGAGTGGTTATCTGATGACAGGACCGAGCATCTCACCCGAAAACTGGTTCCGTACAGCAGGCGGTGAAGAAATGGTTGCTTCCATGATGCCTGCCTGTGACCGTGAGCTGGCCTACGAGATTTTGTCGAATTGTGTCCGGGCTTCAGAAATATTAGATACAGACCGTGAGTTTGCCGATAGCCTGCGTACCGCTATCGCCCAGCTTCCTCCCATCCAGTTACGTGCCAATGGTGCTATCCGTGAGTGGTTTGAAGATTTTGAAGAAGCGCATCCCAATCATCGTCATACTTCCCATCTGCTAGCTTTGTATCCTTTCTCCCAGATCACTTTGGAGAAGACTCCCGAATTGGCGGAAGCTGCCCGTAAGACCATCGAGAATCGTTTGTCTGCCGAAAACTGGGAAGATACAGAATGGAGCCGTGCCAATATGATTTGTATGTATGCTCGGTTGAAAGATGCGCAGGAAGCATATAAGAGTGTCCAATTGTTACAGGGCAAGCTTTCACGTGAAAATTTAATGACTGTATCTCCTGGTGGCATTGCTGGTGCGGAAGGTGATATTTATTCGTTTGATGGGAATCCCGCCGGTACAGCTGGTATGGCAGAAATGCTCATACAGAATCATGAGAGTTATGTAGAATTCTTACCCTGTTTGCCTGTTGAATGGAAAGATGGTAGTTTTAAAGGTCTGTGTTTAAAGGGAGGAGCTGAAGCAACTGCTGAATGGACGAATGCTGTCATCAATAAAGCTTCTTTAAAAGCTACTGCTGATCAGGTTTTAAAAGTGAAAATTCCTCAAGGGAAAAAATATAGAGTGCTTTTAAATGGTAAGGAGGCAATTGCAAATCCTGATGCAAAGGGTTTAATAACGGTGGATATGAAACGTGGAGATTTGCTGGAGTTATTGTAAAAAAACAGGCTGCTTTGCATAGCTTGATTGAGGATTACATCTTAGTATATTGAGGTGTAGTCCTCGTTTTATGATAAGACAACCTGCAAAGTGATGAAATAGTAATATTGTCCATGTTCTCAGTAATTTTTTCTATTCTTTAAGTCCTTGAATCCTTGTTACTTTGCATTATAAAACTAACTAATATATGATATTCATGAAAACACAATCTAATTTTTATCTATTTCTTATCGCTTTGATTTCTGCTATGGGAGGTTTCCTGTTTGGATATGACTGGGTGGTAATCGGAGGAGCAAAACCTTTTTATGAACAATACTTTGGTATAGCAAATGATCCTGTCATGCAGGGGTGGGCAATGAGCAGTGCTTTGATTGGCTGTTTGTTTGGGGCACTAAGTGCCGGTAAGCTGAGTGACCGTTTGGGACGTAAGCCGATTTTGATTTTGGCAGCAGGACTGTTTATCTGTACGGCTGTCGGTACAGGGGCTGTTCATTCTTTTACTTTCTTTAATGTATTTCGTTTGGTAGGGGGCTTTGCTATAGGGATTGCTTCTAGTTTGTCACCTATGTATATAGCAGAAATTGCTCCGGCGCATCTGCGTGGACGGTTTGTGTCCATCAATCAGTTGACGGTAGTATTAGGTATCTTGACTTCTCAGATTGTAAATTGGCAGATAGCTGAGCCTGTGGCATTAGGAGCTACTCATGAAATGATCCGTGAATCATGGAACGGACAGATGGGATGGCGCTGGATGTTTTGGGCAATGACTGTCCCGGCCGCCTTGTTCTTTGTTTTTAGTTTTATATTACCGGAAAGTCCTCGTTGGTTAGCCTCTTCGGGAAAACGGGAGGCGGCACTCAAGGTTTTTACTCGTATGGGAGGAAAGGAATATGCTGTTACTGAGTTGGCTGCTATAGAAGCTGCTTCAGCCTGCCAGACGCAAGAAGGAGGCTACCGTCAATTATTAAATCCTGCTATGTATAAAGTGTTGACTATAGGTGTTGTTATGGCTATTTTGCAGCAATGGTGTGGCATTAATGTTATTTTTAACTATGCACAGGAAATATTTATGGCAGCAGGTTATGGCGTGTCTGATGTTTTGATGAATATTGTGGTGACCGGTATTACGAATGTCATATTTACTATTCTAGCTATGTTTGTGGTAGACCGCTGGGGACGTAAGGCATTGACATTGATCGGATCATTTGGCTTGGCAGTAATTTATACCTTTATGGGAGCCGCTTATTATTTTCATATCACAGGAGTTGTTCTATTGATTATTGTCGTGATGGCCATTGCTTGTTATGCCATGACTTTGGCTACAGTGATGTGGGTCATTATCTCAGAGATTTTCCCGAATCGTATTCGTGGAGTTGCTATGTCTGTTTGCACTTTCGCTTTGTGGGCGGCTTGTTTTATACTTACCTATACTTTCCCAATGCTGAATAGTGGTTTGGGAGCTGCCGGAACATTCTGGTTGTATGGATTGATTTGCCTGGCTGGAGGAATATTTGTTGTGTTCCGTTTGCCGGAAACCAAAGGGAAGAGCTTGGAAGAAATTGAAAAAGAATTAGTGAAATAACAATATTTATTATGGAGAAAATAACTCAATATTTAATTCAAAGTACCGTTCATGGCAGTGAGGTGCGTGCATGGGAGGAAGATATCATGCTTCCTACTTATGAGATAGGAAAGGAAGAGAAGAATCCTATTTTTCTTATCAGGGAAGTTCCGGATCAGTCTATCCTTATCCGGTGGTAGAGAAGATTTCAGATAAAAAAGCAGACAAGAGGTATCATGCATTGTTTATCGAGAATGAATACATCAAGGTGATGATACTTCCCGAGCTGGGTGGTCGTATACACATGGCTTATGATAAGGTGAAAAAACGTCATTTTGTTTATTACAACCAAGTAGTGAAACCGGCATTGGTGGGATTGACAGGACCTTGGATTTCTGGAGGCATCGAATTTAACTGGCCTCAGCATCACCGTCCTTCTACTTTTTTGCCTACTGATTTTTTGATAGAGGAAAATGCGGATGGCAGTAAGACAGTATGGTGCAATGAAGTGGAGAGAATGTTCCGCACCAAAGGTATGCAGGGATTTACGCTTTATCCGGGCAAAGCTTATATAGAAATAAAAGTGAAGATTTATAATCGTACGTCTTTCCCTCAGACTTTTTTGTGGTGGGCCAATCCTGCAGTAGTAGTCAATGACCATTATCATTCGGTATTTCCACCTGATGTGAATGCGGTGTTCGATCATGGCAAGCGCGATGTTTCTTCTTTTCCTATTGCTACAGGAGTTTATTATAAACAGGATTATTCTGCTGGGGTGGATATCTCTAAATATAAAAATATTCCGGTTCCTACATCATATATGGCTATCAAGTCTAAATATGATTTTGTAGGTGGTTATGAAGAAGATGCCCATGGCGGTCTGCTGCATGTGGCCGATCATCATGTTTCTCCGGGAAAGAAACAATGGACATGGGGGAATGGTGATTTCGGTAAGGCGTGGGATCGCAATCTGACCGATGAGGATGGACCTTACATTGAGCTGATGACCGGTATGTATACGGATAACCAACCGGACTTTACTTGGTTACAGCCCTATGAGGAAAAATCATGGGTACAGTATTTTATGCCTTATAGTGAAGTGGGTTATGTAAAGAATGCAACTAAAGATGCTTTGCTGAATTTGGAAATAAAGGAAGGTAAAGCCCGTTTGGTGCTTTATACTACGGGAGTGAATAGTGGAGTACGTATTATAGTAAAAGCTATTAAAGGCACTGTTTTATTGGATAAGACTACACAAATTTCGCCATCAGAACCGTTTATTACGACTTTTGCGGCAGAAGGACTAAAAGAAGAGGAGGTATGTGTAGAGGTTCGTGATAAGGAAGGACAAATTTTGCTTTCTTATCAAGCGGATAAGCCGGAAATCAAGCCGGTTCCTGATCCTGCTAAAGCTGCTAAAGATCCTCAAGATATTGCTTCTGTCGAACAACTGTTTTTGACCGGACTACATTTGGAACAATATCGCCATGCTACTTATAATCCGATGGATTATTATATGGAAGCATTAAGACGTGAACCGGGAGATGTACGTTGTAACAATGCGGTAGGGTTATTGTTGATGCGTAAAGGACAATTTGCAATGGCGGAGAGCTATTTCCGGAAAGCGGTGGAAACCTTGACTGAACGTAATCCGAATCCTTATGACGGTGAACCTTATTATAATTGGGGTTGGAGTTGTATGATGCAACAGAAATGGGATGAGGCTTATGATGCTTTCTTTAAGTCGGCATGGAATGCTGCTTGGCAGGATGCGGCTTATTATGCACTAGCACAACTTGACACTCGTAAAGGAAAGTATGAAAGTGCTTTGGACAAGATAGACCGTTCATTGATTCGTAATTGGCATAATCACAAAGCGCGTCAGTTGAAAATTTCCATTCTACGCAAATTGGGTCGTAAAGAGGAAGCTTTGGCGCTCGTAGCCGAATCATTGCAGATAGATCGTTTTAATATGGGATGCCGTTTTGAACATTATTTGTTGACCCGGGATGTGGAAGTGTTGGAGGAAATGAAAAAGTTGATGCGTGGCTGGGCTCACGGATATATAGAATATGCATTGGATTTTGCTGCTGCCGGACTGTACGAGGAAGCTCTTTCTTTGTTGGAATGCTACGTAACCGGAGTTACAGAAGTATATCCTGTCGTTTATTATACAATGGGGTATTTCCATACCTGTAAGGGAGATGAGAGTAAAGCATTGGAATATTATCAGCGAGCAGAAAAGGAAAATCATTCATATTGTTTCCCGAATCGTATAGAAGAAGTATTGATTCTTCAAGATGCCGTACGTTTGAATATTCATGGAGCAAAAGCGGCATATAGTTTAGGAAACTTTTGGTATGCTAACCGTCAGTATGATAATGCTATTGCTTGTTGGGAACATTCGGCTGCTATAGAGCCAACATTCCCTACCGTATGGCGTAATTTATCTTTAGCTTATTATAATAAGCGTAATGATAAACAAAGGGCTTTGGAAACTCTGGAAAAAGCTTATGCATTGGATGAGCACGATTCTCGTATATTAATGGAGTTGGACCAACTTTATAAACGTTTAGGCCGACCTCATACAGAACGTTTGGCTTTTTTGGAAGCACATCTGTCTGAAGTGGAACAGCGTGATGATCTGTCCATTGAGCGTATCACTTTGTATAATCAACTAGGGCGCTATACTGAAGCAAAAGAATTGATTGCCGCACGTAATTTCCATCCATGGGAAGGAGGAGAAGGAAAAATCACCGGACAATATGTATTGTGCCGTATAGAATTAGCAAAGATTGCTTTAAGTGAAAAACGTTATGCCGATGCTTTAGTCCTTTTGGATGAAACGAATGTTTATCCATTTAATTTGGGTGAGGGAAAATTGGCAAATGCTGAAGAGAATGATATCTGGTATTATAAAGGTGAGGCGCTTCGTGGATTGGGAAATGAGCAACAAGCTATAGATTGCTTCACCAAAGCAACCATTGGCTCGTCAGAACCACAACAGGCTTTCTTTTACAATGACCAACAGCCCGACAAGATTTTCTATCAAGGTTTGGCATGGCGCGCATTGGGCAGGGAAGACAAGGCGTGCGGTTGCTTTAACAAATTGATAAAGCATGGTGAAAAGCATTTATTTGACCACTGCCGGATTGATTATTTTGCTGTTTCTCTGCCTGATTTGGCTATTTGGGAAGATGACTTGGATAAACGTAACCGCATTCATTGCAATTATGTGATGGGACTGGGTTGTTTAGGATTGCGTGAAATGGGAAAAGCCATTGATTTTTTGGATAAGGTGCGAGAATTGGATATTAATCATCAAGGTGGACAAATCCATCGTAACTTGTGTGCCGTATGAAAAAAAAGAATATTTTCCTTTTGTTGGTAACATGGTGTCTGTGCGTTTTTGCACAGGCACAAACACCGTCAGCTTATGAATTATCATCCCCAAACGGGCAATTGGCACTTACTATAGAGAATGGAAGGGTATTACAATATTCTTTAAGTTTGGAAGGTAAGCCTGTCATTCATCCCTCTGCTATTTGTATGACGATGGAAAATGGAAATATATGGGGAAAGAATGGTGAAGTGGTAGGAACTTCTACAAGGAGTACTTCCGAGAAGGTTTATCCGGTAGCTGGTAACTATCGTGAATTAACAGACCATTATAATGAACTTTCTTTGAAATTCAAGGATGGTTATTCAGTTATATTCCGGATGTATAATGAAGGAATGGCATATCGTTTTTGTGGAAATCTTCCGGAGCAGGATTCTTTGATTGTAGCTGATGAAGAAGCTTCTTTTAATCTGGGCGATGATCCGGCAGTTATTTTACCCGAAACAACTGATTTTACAGCTTGGGAGTTGAGCAATGTGCTTTACGAGGGCATTTCTAAAATAGAAGAACATAAATATGGTATTACACCAACTTTATTTACAAACAAGATGCAGAATGTGCGTGTTGTGGTGGCTGAATCAGATTTGAATAACTATCCGGGTATGTATCTTCGTAAGGAAGATGGCAAGATGAAAGGTTATTGGGCGGCCTATCCTAAAAAAATAGAGATGGGCAGTTGGGGAAATTTTATTACGGTAGTTAAAGAGAGGGAGAATTATTTAGCACGTACTGCTGGTAATCATGCTTTCCCTTGGCGTATAGCTATTGTAGCCAAGGATGATAAGGAACTACTGACTAATGAAATGATTTACTTACTGGCCAAGCCCCAACAAATAAAGGATACGGATTGGATTCGTCCTGGTAAAGCAACTTGGGAATGGTGGCATTGTGCTATTTTGGAAAAAGCTCCTTTCCCTTCCGGTCATCAAAACCTTTCGACGCAGATGTACAAGTATTATATTGATTTCGCTTCCGAAAACAAGATACCTTATCTGCTGGTCGATGCCGGTTGGAGCAATGTTTTTAATCATGCTGATTTGAATAAGAATATTGATATAAAAGAGGTGATACGCTATGGAAAAGAAAAAAAAGTAGGTGTATGGCTTTGGACTGTTGCTGCTACTTTATTCCAACATCCGCATTGTTATTTGGATTCTATCAGCAAATGGGGTGCTGTTGGGGTAAAAATAGATTTTTTTGATCGTGATGATGCCCAAATAATCCCTCAATATGAAAATCTGGCAAAGGCTTGTGCTGAGCGGCATCTTATGGTGGATTTTCATGGATGCAGCAAGCCTACCGGACTTCATCGGGCATATCCTAATATCCTTTCTTATGAAGCCATGCGATGTGCGGAATGTTTTAAGTGGGATACCACTTCTAATCCGGATTATCAGCTTCAATGTATCTTTGCCCGTATGCTGGGAGGTGGAATTGATTATACTCCGGGTTCGATGCGTAACAGCACATTGGAGAAATTTAAGCCGATCGATCCGGGGTTGCCTAGTTCATTGGGGACTCGTTCACATGAATTGGCCTTGTTTGTTGTACTTTCCGCACCATTTGCCAGTTTATGTGATTCTCCGGATGAGTATCGTAAGTATCCTGATATTTTAAAGTATTTAGCGGAAGTACCGACTTCATGGGATCAGACGATTCCCTTAGCTGCCCGTGTGGGCGAATATGCCGTGTTGGCCAAGCAGAAAGGAAATACTTGGTATATAGGCGGATTGAATGCTTGGGGAGAGAGAACAATTCAGGTGGATTGCTCTTTCCTGCCTCAGGATAAGAAATATACCATTGAAATTTTTCAGGATAAAAAAAGAAGTAACAAGAATGCTAATTTATACGAACATAAAATAATGGATATAGATAATAAGAATATTATTGAAATGTTTATGGCTTCTGGTGGGGGATTTGTAATAGTCATTCGTGAAAAGAAATAGAGGGGCAACCCTCTATTTCTTTTATATTGGCATTATTTATCCTTTTTTTCTTTTATCTTTGACTCAAATTTTGAACAAGCTATGAAAAAGACTTTGCTCATTTTATGTTGTTTGTATGTTGTATTTACATTACAGGCAGTTGATAGGGGATTGTCCAATTTTTATTTTTCTCATATAACGGGTGAGAATGGACTATCACAAAGTAATGTGAAGGCTATCATTCAGGATAGTTACGGGTTTATGTGGTTTGGTACAAAAAATGGTTTGAACCGTTTTGATGGAACTTCTATTGTACAGATGAACTGTGATGACTATGTAGCCGGTACGGGAAACCATAATATTTCTGCTTTGTTTGAAGATAAGGAACGTCAGTTATGGGTAGGAACGGATAGAGGAGTCTATCGTTATAATCCTGCCTTGGATATATTCACGGCAATGAATATGGAAACAGAAGAAGGGGTGAATATGAATAATTGGGTATCTAATATTGTGGCGGATTCTATTGGGAATATTTGGATTGTAATTCCTGATCAGGGAGTTTTTCGCTATAAGGATGAGAAGCTTTATTTTTATGAAGTAACCAACAAAGAGCATTTTAAAACAGAAGCTCCGGATTGTATTTTGGTACGCCCTGATGGTGATGTTTGGGTCGGTACATGGGGAGTCGGACTTTTTCGATATGATAGAAATACGGATAAATTTGAACAATATTGTGTTGATAAAACCGGGCGTTCGTTAAAGGGAAAGAATATTAATTTTATTTGTAATTATGGTGATTGGATTGCAATGGCTATTCATGAAGGGGAACTAATGAAATATAATCCCGGTACGAATCAGCTGGTAAAAATAGATATACCGGAGGCTAACCATACATTTGTACGTAATGTAGCCTGTTTTGACAATGAACTATGGGTGGGAACTCACGAAGGTTTGTTTGTTGTAAATGAGAGGAAGAATAAAATAGTTCATTTGAAGCAAGATCTGATGCGTCCGTTCAGTTTGTCAGATAAGATTATTTATACTATTTACCGAGATCGGGAAGGGGGAATTTGGCTGGGAACCATGTTTGGCGGGGTGGATTATCTGCCTCATCATGATTTATTGTTTGATAAATATGTACCTGGGAGTGATGGGAACTCATTAACAACGAAACGGGTAAGAGAGATAGCTTCTGATAATAAGGGTAACATATGGATTGGCACTGAAGATGATGGGGTGAACATATTAAATATTGCTTCCGGAAAGGTAAGGCGGTTGAGATTGAACGATTATGATAAAGGGAACTATATGGTTACTTTGGGAATGTTTGTCAAAGGAAGCCAATTGTTCTGTGGCTTGTTTAAGCAAGGATTGGATGTGATTCAATTACCCGAGAATAAAGTTTGTCATTATACTCCTGAGGAGTTAAATATAGGAGAAGGAAGTGTTTATACTTTTTTTATAGATAATGAAGGATATAAGTGGATTGGTACAGGCTGGGGACTTTATAAAGCTGCTCCTACAAGTTTTCATTTTGACAAAGTGGAAGAAGTGGGATTTGATTGGATTTTTGATGTATTTCAAGATAAAGATGGAATGATGTGGTTCGCCTCCATGGGAAGTGGGTTATGGAAGTATGATCCCCATAAGAATCTTTTTAAAAAGTATACTCATGAGGAAGGTAAGGAAAATACATTGAGCTCTAATTCTGTGAGTTCTGTCATGCAGGATTGTAAAGGCCGTATTTGGATTTCTACGGATCGTGGTGGTATTTGTTGTTATAATTCTCAAACGGATGATTTTACTACTTTTTCTATCAAAGACGGTTTACCAGATGATGTGGCTTATAAGATCTTGGAAGATGAACAATCAAATTTATGGTTTGGAACAAATCGTGGACTGGTTAGATTTAATCCGGAATCAAAAGATATACGGGTGTATACCACTAAAGATGGTCTATTAGGGAATCAGTTTAATTATAAGTCAGCTTTGAAGGGTGAGGACGGTAAGTTTTATTTTGGTGGTATAGACGGATTGATTGCATTTGATCCTAACTCTTCAGAGAAAATAAATTTCTTACCACCTGTTTATATTTCAAAGTTCAGCATTTATAATCAGGAAATAACAGTTCACACTCCTAATTCTCCTTTGAAAAAGTGTATAGAACATACAGATGAAATTATATTACCTTATGATCAGGCAAATATTAGTTTCGATGTTGCTTTATTAAGTTATTCTACTACGGAGTCCAATCAGTATTATTATAAATTAGTTCCGTTGGACAAAGACTGGATACGGGCAGCGAGTAATCAGAATATTTCTTACGCTAAACTGCCTCCGGGAGATTATATCTTGCAAGTGCGGGCTACCAATAGTGCCAAAGAAGGCCCTTATGCTACCCGGTCTTTATCCATTGTTATTCTGCCTCCTTGGTGGCAGTCCGTCTGGGCTTATTTTCTGTATATTATATGGGGAATCTGTGTCGTACTTTGCTGGTTCTTTTGGTATAGAAGACGCAAAGAGAAACAGATGGAAGAAAAGCAGAAGTTATTTGAAATTGAGAAGGAGAAAGAACTCTATGAATCAAAAGTCAGTTTCTTTACTGAAATAGCTCATGAGGTGCGCACGCCCTTGACATTGATAAATGGTCCGTTGGAAGCAATTGAGGAAATGGATATCAAGGATCAGAAATTGAATAAGAATTTGAAAGTAATCGGGCAGAATACCAAGAGATTATTAGATTTGACTGGACAGTTGCTTGATTTTCAGAAAATAGGGGCGAGCAAATTTGAACTGAAATTTGAAACGGTTGATGTAACGGCATTGCTGAATGAAACGATTGCTCGTTTTGAGCCTACTATTCTGCAAAAGCAGAAAGAGTTATTGCAGCATATTCCCCAAGAAAGAATTATGGCTGCCATAGATAAGGAGGCTATCACAAAAGTATTGAGTAATTTGTTGAATAATGCTTTGAAATATGCCCGTCATACCATTACGATAGATTTATTCCAAGATGAAGCTGATTTTACAGTTCGTATTGTCAGTGACGGAGAAAAGATACCTGAAGCGTCCAGCCAACAGATTTTTGAACCCTTTTATCAGATGGAGAAGAAGGATACAGTTCGGATGGGAGTAGGCATAGGATTACCTTTAGCTCGTTCGCTAGCCACTTTACATAAAGGCAGGCTTTATTTGGATATAGAACAACCGGAGAATACATTTGTTTTGATCATTCCTTTGAATAAAGAGGAAGTAAGGCAGCAAATAGAGAAGGTAGTGGAGCAAAATATAGAAGTATTGGATGAGGAAACATCAACAGAAACAGACCAAATGAAAGGTTATACTTTATTGTTAGTAGAGGACAATGAAAGTATGAGATCTTTTATCTTTGAACGATTGGAAGTTTTGTTTACGGTGGAAACTGCTGTGAATGGACAGGAAGCGTTGGATGTTTTACGTAGTAATCACATAGATTTGGTAATCAGTGATATAATGATGCCGGTGATGAATGGCTATGAATTATGTAAGGAAATAAAGGGGGATATTGATTTGTGTCATATTCCGGTTATTTTCCTTACCGCCAAGAACGATTTGGAGAGTAAAATTAACGGATTGAAGATAGGAGCGGAAGCTTATGTGGAGAAACCTTTTTCTTTCAATTATTTGAAGAGTCAGATTTTGTCTTTACTCAGCAATCGTAGAAAAGAACGTGAGGCATTCTCTAAACGTCCTTTTTTTCCTGTGCATAATATGCAGATGAACAAGGCGGATGAAGAATTTATGAATAAAGTAATCAATGTAATTCAAGAGAATATTTCAGATGAAAATTTCAATGTGGAACGTATGGCTGATATCTTATGTATGAGCCGTTCCAGCTTATTGAGGAAAATAAAGATTCTGTTTAATCTTTCACCCATAGATTTCATTCGGTTGATCCGTTTGAAAAAAGCGGCCGAATTGATTCAGGAAGGTAAATACCGTATTGGGGATATCTGTTATATGGTAGGAATAAACTCTTCATC
>OMNP01000465.1_pt1 | contig 15826 bp, 15 predicted proteins | sample 1673811 | NCBI WGS metagenome assembly OMNP01 (sample SAMEA103958127, study PRJEB25191) | human gut metagenome | biome: human-associated habitat [ENVO:00009003]; feature: intestine environment [ENVO:2100002]; material: feces | place: Germany | collected 2013/2015
GATATGACCTTGATCGAAAAGAAAAGACACCGGTTATGGTGAACGCCGTATTCCATACGAAGAAGAACGGTGTTCAGGCCACTGGGCGATATAGCCAAGGTACAGGTCGTTTCACTGTTCTTTCCGGTTCTGAAGTGGATCTCGTGCATCCAGTTATTAAAAACCAGGGAGCCGTGGCAGCTCGGCAGCATCTTTTCGGAACGCAGACGGGCAAGGCGACTCTTGCTGATGACATTGAACTGTCAAGCCCTTCCGCTGCTGCTGTATTTGTTCTCGGTGGCAGTCAAAACGGTTGGACCGAATGGGTCAATGAACAAGGACAGACCCTTGATTACGTGTACAGAAACAAGGAGCATATGAATGAATAAGCAGCAGCTTGCCGCCAAAATCTGGGAATCCGCCAATAAAATGCGTTCCAAGATTGAGGCGAACGAATACAAGGATTACATTCTTGGCTTCATCTTCTACAAATTCCTTTCAGAAAACGAGCTGATGCGCTTGAAGGACACCGATTTCACCGAGGATGACCTGCTGCTGCTTACGGAGGATAATCCGGACATTGTGGAAGGCGTACAGGATGAGTGCGGCTACTTCATCTCCTATGACAACCTGTTCTCCACATGGGTCAAAAAGGGCAACGATTTCGAGATTTCCAACGTGCGTGATGCGCTTTCGGCGTTCTCCCGCAACATCAATCCGGCGCGTAAGAGAGTGTTCGACGGTATTTTCGACACCCTGCAGACCGGACTTTCCAAGCTTGGCACTGATGCGAGAAGCCAGTCCAAGGCCGCGCGAGACCTGATTTATCTCATTAAGGACATTCCGATGGATAGCCGTCAGGATTATGACGTGCTTGGCTTCATTTACGAATATCTCATCAGCAATTTTGCCGCCAATGCGGGCAAGAAGGCCGGTGAATTCTACACACCGTCCGAGGTCTCCCAGCTGATGAGCGAAATCGTCGCATGGCATTTGCAGGGGCGCGAGCAGATCAAGATCTACGATCCAACATCCGGTTCCGGCTCTTTGCTGATTCATATTGGCCAGTCTGTGGCTCGGCGCAATGGCAATCCGAATTCCATCATGTATTATGCGCAGGAACTCAAAGAGAACACCTACAACCTGACGCGTATGAATCTGGTGATGCGCGGTATTCTTCCCGACAACATCGTCGCCCGCAACGGTGACACCTTGGAAGACGACTGGCCGTGGTTCGACACGTTGGAGAACAAGGAGGAAACATACAATCCGTTGTTCGTGGATGCGGTGGTCTCCAACCCTCCCTACTCGCAGAATTGGGATCCCACTGACAAGGAGATCGATCCACGCTTCAGCTATGGCATAGCACCGAAGTCCAAGGCGGATTATGCGTTCCTGCTCCATGACTTGTACCATCTGCGTGCCGATGGCATCATGACCATCGTTCTGCCGCACGGTGTGCTGTTCCGCGGCGGCGAGGAAGGCCAGATTCGTAAGAATCTGATTGAAAACCGTCATATTCAGGCGATTATCGGCCTTCCGGCGAATATTTTCTTCGGTACGGGCATCCCCACCATCGTGATGGTGTTGCGCAAGAAACGTGACGACGACAGGGTGCTCATCGTTGATGCGTCGAAACATTTCATCAAGGACGGCAAGAACAACAAGCTACAGGCTTCTGACATCAAACGCATTGTCGACGTGGTGTCGAACAACCGCACGGTGCCCAAATTCAGCCGTTTGGTGTCCATTGACGAGATTCGCGCCAATGATTACAACCTCAACATTCCCCGGTATGTCGATTCATCTGAGAATGCGGAGACATGGGATGTGTACGCTTCGATGTTCGGAGGCGTTCCGAAGAGCGAAGTCGAGCAGCTTGGGGAATATTGGAACGCCTGGCCGAGTCTGAAGGCTGAGCTGTTCCGCGATAATGGTGCCTGCTATGCCTGCGATCACGATGATATCGCCACTGTGGTGCGCAATAATGCCGACGTACAGGCGTTCATTGCCTCGTATGGACAAGCCATTTCCGACCTGCCTGCTGACCTACGCTCCCGTTTGGTGGAGCATCCCGAACAGGTGGATGCGCTCGGGCAGGAAACGGCCATTGGCGAGGAACTGGATGCGATGATCGCCAATACCGCGCTGATCGACCCGTATGACGCCTATCAGAAGCTTGATGATGCGTGGAACGGTATCTCCATTGATTTGGAAGTGCTGGGTTCCGAAGGCTTCGATGCGGTAAGAGCCGTGGACCCGAACATGGTCATCAAGAAAAAAGGCGGCAAGGATGTGGAAGTGCAGGATGGCTGGATTGGCCGCGTTCTGCCCTTCGACTTGGTTCAGCGTGAGCTGCTGCACGATGATTTGGCCGCGATCGAGGCGGACGAACGCCGTGTGCAGGACATTGATTCCGAGATTGAAACCATTTTGGAAGGTTTCGATGAGGATGACAAGCAGAATAGTGATGCGGTTAATCAGGACGGTGATGCCTTCGTTGCTGCCGAGTTGAAGAAAGCGGTTAAGGCGATCGGCAAGAATCCGGCTTCTGATTTTGAGCGCGGCTTGGTGCAGGCCCAAAAGCTGTTCGATGAGTCAAAGAAACTGAAGTCCGGTATCAAAACCAAGCGAAATGCGTTGGAGGAGAAGACCTGCGATGCGATCAAGGCGTTGGGCGATGACGAAGCCAGAAGGTTGCTGGAAGCCAAGTGGATCACACCATTGCAGAAGCAGCTGGAGGCATTGCCGAATGCCGTGATCGACGAGTTCATCGGCAAAGTGAACGCGTTGAAGAACAAATACGCCACCACATATGCCGATGTATGCGGCCAAATCGATGAAGCGGAGAAGGAATTGGCCGGAATGCTGGGCGATTTGACCGGCAATGCTCGCGATATGGCGGGTTTGGAAGAGCTCAAAGCACTGCTCGGGGGTGAATGATATGGCCGAACAGCATGAAAAAGCGTTGGTTCCGCAGATTCGTTTCACTGGTTTCACTGACCCTTGGGAACAGCGTAAGCTGGGGGAAGTTGCTTCTGGATTCGAGTACGGTTTGAATGCGGCTGCTTCGGATTTCGATGGTGAGAAAAAGTATCTTCGAATCACTGATATAGATGATCAAACTCGTGAATTCCGTACGGATGATTTATCTTCGCCTGATATCAATAATCCGATTGATGACAGGTATCTACTCAAAGAAGGCGATATATTATTTGCACGAACCGGGGCCAGCGTAGGTAAAACCTACCTGTATAAGGCATCAGACGGGAAAACGTATTATGCCGGTTTCCTTATTCGAGCGCATGTTTCAGATGAGGCAGATGCTGGTTTCATCTTTCAGAGCACACTGACTGAACGGTATAAGCAGTTTGTTTTGCTTACTTCTCAGCGTTCAGGGCAGCCCGGCATCAACGCGCAAGAATATTCAGATCTCCTTTTGCCTCTGCCATCCCTGATGGAGCAGCGCCGAATCGGTGCATTCTTCGACCGTCTGGACTCGCTCATCACCCTTCATCAGCGTAAGTATGACAAGCTTTGCGTGCTGAAAAAATCCATGCTCGACAAAATGTTCCCTAAAGGGGGTTCGCTGTATCCGGAGATTCGTTTTGCCGGTTTCACTGACCCTTGGGAACAGCGTAAGCTGGGGGAACTGTGTTCTTTTTCTAAGGGATGTGGGTATTCGAAGAACGATCTGAGAGATCAGGGCACTCCAATTATTTTGTATGGCAGGTTGTATACAAATTACGAGACTCAGATACATTCCGTTGATACTTTCGTAAAACCTCTTGAAAATTCTGTTTACAGCGAAGGTGGAGAGGTTATCATTCCTGCCTCCGGAGAAACGGCTGAGGACATATCCATTGCGTCAGTCGTTGAAAAACCTGGGATTATCCTAGGCGGCGACCTAAATGTCATAACGTCTTCAGCCGACATCGATCCGGTTTTTCTTGCTCTGGAATTATCTTATGGAAAGCCGCATTTCGATTTAGCGAAAAGAGCTCAAGGCAAATCTGTCGTGCACATTCACAATGAAGATATTGCGAATGTGTTTTTTGGCCATCCAAACATCGCCGAGCAGCGCCGAATCGGTGCATTCTTCGACCGTCTGGATTCGCTCATCACCCTTCATCAGCGTAAGTATGATGGCTGCGCCAATCCCCTATTTTTAGAAAGGCGCATCTCATGCAGAAAACCATCACATCAGAATCGCTGTTCTGCGACTACTACGCCCAGTGGGTGAGAACGTACAAGGAAGGCGCCATCAGAGACGTGACCATGGGCAAATATCGACTTACGCAATCCTGGCTCGGCAAGCTCATCCCTGAACTCAGACTCACCGATATGGATCGAACCGCATACCAGCAGCTCATCAACGGATATGCACAACATCATGAGCGCCAAACCACCATGGATTTTCACCATCAGATCAAAGGCGCCATTCTCGATGCCGTTGACGAAGGACTCATCCCGCGTGATCCAACGCGTAAAGTCATCATCAAAGGCAAGCAGCCACGCATTAAGAAAATGAAGTATCTCAACCAATTCGAGCTGCATGCCATGCTCGCGGACCTTGATCTTGGGGCCGAGGCAAGCTGGGATTGGCTTATCCTCCTTATCGCGAAAACCGGACTCCGATTCTCTGAGGCGCTTGGGCTCACACCCGATGACTTTGATTTCGCACACCAGACGCTTTCCGTCAACAAAACTTGGGATTATAAAAACGGCGGCGGTTTCGTACCCACGAAAAACGAATCGTCCGTGCGTAAAGTGCAACTCGACTGGCAACTCATCATGCAAATGTCTGGATTACTCAAGGATCTTCCGCATGATAAACCTATTTTCGTGCACGGCAAGGTCTACAACTCAACAGCCAACGACGTGCTTGCAAAACATTGCAGAAACGTGGACGTGCCAGTTATTTCCGTCCATGGTCTACGCCATACACACGCATCGCTGCTGCTGTTCGCCGGCGTATCGATCGCCAGCGTGTCACGCCGTCTAGGCCATGCCAGCATGACTACAACTCAGGAAACCTATCTGCACGTCATTCGCGAGCTGGAAAACAAGGATGTAGATATCGTCATGCGGGCACTATCGACACTTATCTAATGGGGGGTTCCTACTCTTTTCAGATATTCGAAATAATCGAGCCACTCGAAGCGGCATATACCGTTTTTCGCCATCTTCAGTAAAAGCGCCAAACACCGTTGCCAGACTCAATTCCGTAGGTGGTTTTGTGGTTCCGTAGGTGGTTGGTTCTGGTATTGGTGTCTGAGAATGGCTTAATTTAAGCCGTTTCTCAAACGCCTTTCCTCCGGCAACCACCTACGGAAGCGAAAAACCACCTACGGAACACCCGCTTGGGAACAAACCCGCCGCAAGTCACCAGGCCAAGACGAATCTCGGCACACGAGGAACCGGAAATTGTCGTTCCGGAGCGCAGCCGCACGGTCACACGCCACACTCCGGAACCAAAGGCTTTTAGAAATAGGTGCTACAGCCAAGCTTGACGGCGAGGACGATGCCAGTGAGCACGGCGGCGGCGCGCATGATGTTCTCGGGGATATGGCGTGTGACCGGAGGGGCGATGGAACTGCCGATGATGCAGCCCAGGCACATGGCGATGGCGAACGGCCAGTAGACGGAGCCACGGCAGATGAACATGATCGCGGCGGAGATGTTCGCGCCGAAGCCGACCACGGTTTTCAGCGCGTTGATCTGGTGGAACGGGCCGATTTTGCCCAAGTCGAGGATGGCCAGGGCGAGCGTGCCGGCGGCGGCGCCGAAATAGCCGGAATACACGCCGACGAAACTCACGCCCGCCCACAGCCACCATGGATCGTTGCGCAATGTGCCGTCCGCCGTTTTGCTGGCGATTCGTGCGGCCCGCTCACCTTGATGCGATTGCGGCAGCGCCTGCGCCACGGCGTCGCGCGCGGCAGCTTTCTTACGTGGGTTGAGCGCGATGATAAGCGCGCTGAACAGGATGAGCGGCGGCACGGCGAATTCGAAGACCTTCGCCGGCAGTTCGAGCAGCAGCAGGCCGCCGATGATGCCGCCGACCAGTCCGATGCACGCGTAGACGGCCACGCGTCTGCCTTGGCCTTTGAGCTCCTTGCGGGCGGAGAGCAGGCCGCCGATGCCGGTGCCGCATACGCCCACCGTGTTCGTGGTGTTGGACAGCACGGGCGGAATGCCGAACGCCAGCAGCGCAGGATAGGAGATCAGCGAGGACGCGCCTACCGCGTATCCGACGAATCCCGCGCCGATTCCGGCGACAAGCACCAGCAGCAATGTGGTGATGGACACTCCTGCGATCATGACCGCTTCCCCTTCGTAAAACTCCTACGTAGTCCTCCTATAAGTAACGGGAGCCAAGCTTAACGGCTCGGCTCCCGCATATCACGCGTTTGCCCAGAACGTGGCCGGGCAAACGTCATATCAGTGGTTGCGCTTGGCGATCAGCGACTCGGTCCAGTAGGCGGCGAGCGGAATCAGCGCCCACTGCAGCGCGAGACCGGGCAGGCCGGCGGCCAGGTCGCTCGTCCATGTGGCGGCGATGGCCTTGCTGGAACCGAACGCGAACACGGCGATCGCGGTGGCTGCGGTCAGCACCACACGTCCGGCGAGCTGTGCGATGACCACCTTCGCCAGGCTCGGCAGCTTGATGCCGCGCAGCAGACCGGCTACCAGGCCGTATGCGCACAGTTCGACCATCATGAGCGGCAGCATCGCCAGCATCGGCATGCCGGACAGCAGGAAGCTCACGAGCGGAGCGGCGGCGCCGGCGATCGCGCCGACGGCGGGGCCCGCGATCAGGCCGACGAAGATGATCGGCAGATGCATCGGCAGGAACGCGACGCCCAGCATGGTGCCCTGTCCGGAGACGGCGCCGATGACGTGGAACAGTTGCGGCAGCACGACCGCTGCGACGATGGCGAGCAGGGTGGCTGCTGTCTTGGTGCCGAGACTCAGTTTCGGCAGGTCGGTGCGGCGCAGGGCGGCCGCGGGCATGGTTGCGGAATCAGACATTTGTTTTCTCCTTAATGTTTCCTTCTCTTCGGATATGCGTATACGTCATACCGGCTCGACGACCGACCCACCGTCCGGCAGCGCGGTGTCGACCAGCAAATCGGCGACGGCTTGGATATTGGTCGCTTCGAAATAGCGGTTTTCCAGCGGAATCCACTCGTCGACGAATCGTTGCAACATGCGTGGATTGCGTCGTTCGAGCCGACGCAACTGTTCGGCAGGATCGACCGCAAGACAGATCATGCAATCGTAATACCTCCGCAAGGCGGGGTGCATGCTGTAGCTGCCTTCCACAATGGTCAGCTGGGCCGGTTCGACGGCGTACGCGACGGCGAAATCGCCTGTATGGCAATCCCATGGCCGGTATTGCGCGGCTTGTCCGGCGGCGAGCGGTGCCAGCACTTCCGTTTCGAACCGTTCACGGTCCACGTTGCCGCCGGGTTCGGCGAAACGTTCCGGCGTGCGCTGTTCGGGACGGAGGAAGAAATCGTCCATGTGCAGCACGTTGCCGCCGAAACGCCTGTTGAGCATCGCGGCAAACGTGGTTTTGCCAGACGTGCATGGCCCGTCGATTGCGACGAACACACAATCGCGTTCGGCAAGCAACGTTTCGATACGTGCGATTGCGATGCTGGCTTCCGTAGGCTTCGCGGGTTTCGTGACCATTGCGTTCGCCGTCAGTCGAGTACGGTCAGACGGTACGCGCGCGAACCGATGCCAAGTTCCTCGGCGTATTCGAGGATGTGTTCGCCGTGGAGCGAGGCGATGCGTTCGGTGACGGACGCTCCGTCGGGGGCGGTGTGGATGAGGTCGACGCATGCCTGGTCGAGTGCCACCGGGTCGAGCGAGGACAGCACGCCGATGTCATGCATGTCCGGTTCCGTCGGGGAGGCCAGGCAGTCGCAATCCACCGACAGGCGGTTCATGACGTTCAGATACATCATCTTGCCATGCATGTGGCTGATCACGGCCTCATCGGCTTCGGCCATCGATTCGAGGAATGCATCCTGAGGAGTTTCCACCCACTTGTCCTTGGTGACGCCGGCGGAATGGATCCAGCGTTTGCCGTTCGACGAGGCTATGCCGATGGACACGTTCTTGAGCGCGCCGCCGAAGCCTCCCATCGGATGGCCTTTGAAATGCGACAGCACGAAAATGGAATCGTAGTCGTCGATATGCTTGCCGACGATGTCGTAGGCGATGTGGCGGTGCTTGGCCACCGGGATCTCGATTTCGCCGCTCATGTCCATGATCTGGATTGGCGCAAGATCGGCGTATCCGTGCTTTTTGAACGTGGCAAGGCTTTTTTCGGGGGTTTCACGATTGCCGTCGTATGCGGTAGCGCATTCCACGAGCGTGCCGCCGATCTCCTGCACGAGGTCCTTGACGAGCGAAGGATTGAGATTATTGGATTTTTCCGATTCGCCGGAATGGACTTTGATGGCCGTTTTGCCTTCCGGCTTGCGTCCGAGCGCATGGTAGGCGGCGACGAGGCTTTCCGGTGTGATGATCGGCGTGAAGAACACTTCCGGTGCGGACTGCGCGTCGGTGCGGTGTTCCAGTCCTTCCAGTCGCGAGGCTTCGAATTGCATCTTGACCCTCCTTGATTCTGCCTGTGTTTTTGGCTTGCATCTCCAGCGTACCAACTTAAACCCGACTTGAAGCAAACAGACCTCAAACCCGTTCGAGATATGTTGCAAAATATGGATTCCCGCGCGTGTCTCCCCATCCGGCCGGCTTGTCCGCATGAACCGGAACACTTGACGCTCGTGATTGATTTTTGCAAGAAATGGTGGACTCGCATAGCCACCAAGGAAATGGCGTTCATTGGCATCGTCACGTTGGCGGCCTCTCTGGTGGCTTCGTGGCTCAAGCAGTTTCCGGGATTCAGCCTGTTCGGCGCGTTGATCATCGCTCTGCTCATCGGCATGGTCGCGCAGTTCCCGATCCGCAAATGGTATTCGAGCCGTTCCGCCGAACATAAGGCCGGTGTGAAGGATGCGGCCGGGCTCATTTCGAACAAGCTGCTTCGCCTGGGCATCATCCTGCTTGGTTTCAAGCTCAATCTGACGGTGCTGTTCACGCAGGGTATCAAGTGTCTGCCGATCGCGGCAGTGGTGGTGACGCTCACCATCGTGGTGTGCTACAACATCGCACGCAAGCTTGGCGTCGATCCGCAGCTCGCCATTCTCGTGGCGGGCGGTACCGGCATCTGTGGCGCGGCAGCCGTCATGGGATTGTCCGGCTCCATCAAGGTGCCGCCGGAAAAAGAGGATGAGAAAGCCAACAATGAGGTGATGGCCGTGGCCATCATCGCCATCATGGGCACCATCTTCGCATTGCTGGAAATCGCCCTTGGGCCGTTGACGGGCCTGAGCAAGACGCAGTTGGGCATCACCGCTGGCGCGTCCCTGCACGAAATCGCCCATGCCGTGGCCGCCGGCGACGCGTTCGGCGCGGTGGGCATCGCCACCATCATGAAGCTTTCCCGCGTGCTGATGCTGGTGTTCGCGGCCATCATCATCGCCATCTGGTGGGACAGAAACCATTCCGAAATGCCGGCCGACGGCAAACGCAAAGTGTCGTTCCCGTGGTTCATGCTCGGTTTCATCGGCGCTTCCATCATCGGCACGTTCGTGCCGTTCATCGGTGCCATCGCACCGAATCTGGTCGATTTCGCATACATCGTGCTCGGCATGGCCATGGCCGCGCTTGGCATCAACGTGAATTTCAGCGCCATCGCGAAGAAGGGACAGAAGGCGTTCCTGGCGAGCTTCCTCACGTCCGTGCTGCTCATGTGCTTCGCGGCGGGAATCGCGGCGCTGTTCTTCTAATCGCCTTCCGTTGTGCCACGCTGTCGTTTTGCGGAGGGCAGTTGGATTTCAGACAGCAGAATCGCACCGAAAATCAGCGCGAAACCGCATAACGACGGCACGGTCAGCGTTTCGCCGGTGAAAATCACGGATACCAGCATGGCGAAGATGCATTCCGTGCTTAAGATCACGGACGCCTCGGAAGTGGGCAGATTCTGTATGGCGATGGTTTGAAACACTTGGGCGATCACCGTGGAGCCGACCACCAGGTAGGCGATGCACAGCACGATGTCCCACCGCGCCCAAGCCATGGACGGTCCGCCTTCGGTAAGCACCGCGCCAGCACCGAACAGCAGGGCGCACCACACGAATTCGGCAAGCATCAGCGCGATCGCGTCGAAATCCTTGCCGATGAAACCAACCAAAACCAGATTCAACGCGAAGAAAAACGCGCCGATGATAGTCATGGCGTCACCGAAGCTCATATGCATGAGTTCCGCGCCACCGCCGCCGCTCAGCGACACCAGACCAATGCCGAACGCGCAGACGAACGCGGCCACCAGATGCTGCCAGCTGGGGCGTTTGCGCGTGAACGCCCACACCACGAACGGCACCATCACGCAATAGGTGTCGGTGAAGAAGCTGTTGCGTCCGGGAGACGTGGTTTCAAGTCCTTTGAGCTGGAAGATGAATCCCAGCCAGTAAGTCAACGCGAGTATCAGACCGGGAACGATATAGCGGCGCAGGCGAATCCTGCGAAGACGTGGGAAAAACACGATGGCCATAAGCAGTACCGCCGAAGCCATACGGAAGAACATCATCCACTGTGTCGGCATGTTCTCCTGCACATGCTTGAGCATGGTGTAACCTGATCCCCATACCGCCGCGTTGACCAGCATCATCACGCGGGCGACCGGCTTCGATACGCTAATGCCTTCCGATGATTCCTGCCCTGCGTCTGCCATCCGTCCCCCCTTACACGCTTCCACACATCCGACGTCGTATTCACGTCATGCTTTCCGAAGGAAACTTTAGACGTGGCTGCGGAAGCAACACGCGGGAGCATGCTACTGCGCTTTGGCCGCCTGGCTGTTCACCCAGTTGTCAGCCATGTCAATGGCTTCGTCAAGCGTGACCTTGGCCGCCTTGTAATACTTGGAATCCTTGATGTTGCTGCTTTCGACGAGCTTCTGTCCGGAGTCCGCGGCCTTGGACAGCGCGGACAGCAGTTTGCGCCCGGTCAGGGTCAGGGAATCGTCCTTGCTGAGTTTGTCGACCAGTTTGTCTGCCTTGTCGATCGACTGTTGCAGTTCCTTTTTGGATTCATCCAACGATTTCGTGTCGGAGGTGCCGTTCGAAGAAGTGCTGTTCGAAGAGGCTCCGTTCGATTGCCCGGATGGGTTATTGGACGATTGTCCGGCTGCCGCGCCATCCGAATCGGCCTTCGGATCCTGCAACGCGGTTTCGGCGTTTTTCTCTTGGATGCTTTTCAGACTGGCGTTCAGGGAATCGGTGGCGCTGTCCAACGTTTTGGCTACGAGATTGAGCTGCGTGATGGTGGCTTCCGCCTTGCAGCCTTCCGTATCGACTGTGTTCTCGGCGCTGGTGGCCGCGTCCGCGAACGCGTCAATGATGTCGTTCACGCCGAGCGCGCCTCGAATCAGCTTCTGCAGTTCGCTGCCGTTTTCGGAAGTGTCGAGCACGGCTTTGCGGGCCGAGCTGAATTCCGCGAGCGATTGCCGGCATGTGGCCAATGCTTCCTGCTGCTTGTTGCGGTAAACGCACACGCCGGCACCGCATGCCACGATGAGGGCCACGACCACGGCAAGGACGATCGGCCATGCCTTGCGGGGGCTGGAAGGCTGTTCAGTGGTCTGGTACTGATAATCCATACGTGTCACCCCTTGCGAACCGATAGCTGTCATCGTTCTTCGTCTTGTTAACCTTGCCTATTGTACGGGCTTGAAGATGGGAATATCCTGAATGGGCATCCTGCGCACACCAATGACGCAGGATCGGGCTGGCATATCGTCTCTCCGCAGGCGTGCCGCATGTCCATCACGGCCAGCAGCCCCCGTTTGTCCGCTCGTTCGACAGCCATGTCCACGAAATCGACCGGCAGATGCCGTTTGTCGGCGATTTGCCGCACCGTCAATCCTGCGGCGATGTCGCCGGCGATGCGTGCGACGATATCGTTCCGGCCGTCGCCGTATGTATCAGCCGTACGTGGCGTGCGCCGCCATCCGTGCGCGGAAGCGCCGGACCGTTCCATACCGCTCACCATATCAACCGCAATGTTTGGAAGGCGATGATGGCGATGACGTATGCCACGGCCAAGCTCAGCAGGACGGATCGCGCCGCGACTTTCGTGCCAAACTGCCGTCGCATTTCGGCGACCGTTGCAAGACATGGCGTGTAGGCGAGCGTGAACAGCAGGAAGGCGATGGCCGCCGCCTTGCCGTGGCCGTGAGATGACTGGTCGAACGAGGCGCGCAGCTTCTGTCCCAGCGTTCCCTCCCCGGCTTGTTGGGAAGCCGCATCATCCGGTTCGTCCGCATGGTAGGACTGCGACATCGAACCGACCACGACCTCTTTGGCCACGAATCCCGTGATCAGCGCGGCCGAGGCATGCCAGTCGTCGAAACCGGCCGGCGCGAACACGGGAGCGACCGCGTCGGCGAGCACGCCATACGCGGAATCATGCACGTCGTCGACATGAGCGAAACCGCCTGCGTTGGCGGTTACCGGAATGCCCTGCAGCAGCCACAGCGCCGTGATCATTGAAATGATGATCACGCTGGCTCCACGGATGAAGCCCCATAGACGCAGCAGCACCGAACGTGCCAGCTGCAACGCGCGCGGGCATTGGTATGCGGGAAGCGCCAGCATCAACGGTTCGGGTTCGAGGCCGCGGAACATGGTGTGGCGCAGCAGCACGCCGACCAGCAGGATGACCATGACCGAAGCCACGTACATGAGGAAGACCACGAGACCGGCGTATTTCGGGAAGAACGCGTGGGCGAGCACCAAAAACACCGATAGTCGCGCGGAACATGCCGCGAACGGCACCAGCATGCCGGTAAGCACCCGTTGCCGGGAATCGGATAGGGTTCGTGTGGCGGCCAAAGCCGGCAGATTGCAGCCGAAGCCGACGATGATCGGCAGGAACGCGCGACCGTCCAATCCCAAGGCGCGCATGGCACGGTCCATCACGAACGCGGCGCGGGCCATGTAGCCGGAATCCTCCAAGATTGACAGCAGCAGGAACATGATGCCCATCACCGGAATGAACGTCAGCACGGTGACCACGCCGTCAAGCAGACCGTCCACCAGCAGCGAACGCAGCCAGCCGCCGCTCACGGATGGTCCGAACAGGCCGAGCAGCAGGTCGAGTCCATCTGTGCACCATCCGCGGAAGGTCACGTCGATCCAATCCTGCATGGGGCTGGCGAGCGTGGTGGTGGCCTGGAACACGACGAACAGCACCGCAAGGAAGACGAGGACGCCGATCACGGGGTGCAGCAGCACGCGGTCGATGCGGTCGGACAAGGTGACGTGGTCGACCGCATGCATGTCGAGACCGCGCAATATGCCGGCGGTCCAATCGAGTCGTGCGTCGGCCCGCGATTCGGCCCAGACGCTCAGGCCGTCGGCGGTTTTCATGTCGGCGTCGGCTGTCACGGTTGGCAGTGCGGTCAGCCCGTGCGGAACGGGCGTTCCCTCGAAACTTGCGGCGATCGCGTCGGCCAAAGCCTTGCCGCCGTCTCCGGTACGTCCGTCAATCGCGACGACCGGCATGCCGTCCAGCAAATGGGACAGTCGTTCCGCATCGACGCCGCAGCCGTTGCGGACGGCGAGGTCGTTCATGGTGAGTGCCACGACGGTGGGCAGCCCGAGCTCCACCACCATCGACAGCAGGTACAGCGATCGGGACAGCGCGGTGGCGTCCAGCACCACGACGGCAAGGTCGGGAACGGGCATGCCTGACATGCCGATCAGCGCGTCGACGGCAACCTGCTCATCGGGACTCATCGGCGCCAGAGAATATGTGCCGGGGGTGTCCACGAACTGCCAGTTTTGCGCGTTTCCCGCTGTTTTCGGTTTTTCGTAATGGTATTGCCCGCAGGTGATGGACACCGTGGTGCCGGGCGCGTTCATCGTGCGGGTTCTCGCGCCGAGCAGCGCGTTGAACATGGAAGATTTGCCAACGTTCGGATTGCCTACAAACACGACGCGTTTTACATTTTCGACGTTTCCCATATTGCCGGAGTCGCCGCCCATGCCGTCATTCGCGGGTCTGTTGACACGACAAGCGCGATGCCGGCAACAGCCATTCTGCGAACGGCAGCAGTCGCCGCCCCTCAGGTTCCGTAGATTCAACATTCGCGCATATTCCCGTTCTCTTCGCGTTACGCAACGTCGTCTTGCGCATGTTCATCCCACGCGAACCGTACCCGGACGGCACGCGCGGTGCCGCCGTCCACCGCGACACGTTCGTTTCCGAATGCGACGACCCTTCCGCCGAAAGCGCTCCGCTGCATGACCCGTAAACCCGCGCCCGGAGCCAATCCTATCTCACATAGGCGGAACCGGTGCCGGTCATCCAGGTCGATGCCGTCCACGACAACGCGCATGGCGCGCGGACAGTCGCGCAGCGTCATGATGGCGCCGCGCTCCCCCGCCCGACGCCGCACCGTGTCATCGAAGCGGCGAGCATGCGTATTATCCATGTTTTCACACATAGCAGGAAACGAAGCAAAGCACAAGAGTGTTTTTCACGGAACTGAACCGCACCCCCAATTGTTGGACGTCGGTAAGTGGGATGCAGTCTGAGACCGCGATCTGGCACGCATCATCCAGACTTTGGTCGACGATCCCATTGAGCAACGCATTCGCGAACGGCGCGTCCAAGAGCAGGACGGCGAGGCCGTTGCCGACAATGCCCCGGTCAATACAGGCTGTGGCAACGCTGCCGACAATGCCACTGCCGAAAAACGCAAGCCCAGTGCCGCCACATTGGCGGCAATAACAGTACCGGCACAAGCGGCACCGACGCGGTTGCCGACAATCCGCTGGAGCTGGTGGAATCCGGTTGGTCTGTAAGCCAACAGGGGTACGTTAGCTACGCATTCGCCCTGCGCAACACCAGCACAACCCTGCAGGTACAGTATCCAGAAGTCGCCATCACCGGCGAACCAAAGACGGCTCCATCGTGTTCTCGCAGACGCAAACGCTGAATATGGCGTTCCCGAATCAGACTATATATAACGCCGGGCAAGCGGGTCAAGGTACCGCACCGGCCACCGTGGACTTCGTTGCGCTCAGTCCGAATGAGTACAACGTCACGGAAGCACAAGGCACTGCCACTTTCCCCATCAGCGGAATCTCCAAAGTGCGCAACAACGACGGCGGCACGACCTTCAATGGCGAAGTCCGCGCCGTGACCGATGGTTTCAAGCCTTCAGATGGACAGCAGATCAAGGTTTCCCTAGTGTTGCGGGATAAGCAAGGTGCCATCATCTATGGAGAAATGGCATTTGTGGATTGGCCGGACAATGGCCAATCCATGCCTTTCTCGATACTGGTGTACGATTTGCCGGACTACACGTCCTACGAGTCGTACGCACAAATTTGGTAGTTCGGCTTAATCGCCATCAGGCCGCGTTACGCGCCGCATCGACACTAGTGTTGCGCCGTGCCTGGCCGAATACACGGCCAGCCATCTTCTCATCGGTCTCGGTCTGGATGATGGTGCGCATCGGGCCCATGCAGATGGCCGAAGCCAAACCGTTCACCACATCAATCAGCAAATACGCCAGCAGCTTGTGGACCACGCCAAGACCAACGACGGAGACGCCCACCAGAGTGATGCCGAAGGCGACCACGCGCATGTTGTTGCGGACGATGATGACGCCGAATCACCGATCATCCTTTGGGAACAACACGTCGAAGGCATGTTCCATCACGGACTTACGGCGGATCACACCGACGAGCCTGCC
>OMNP01000467.1_pt1 | contig 15810 bp, 9 predicted proteins | sample 1673811 | NCBI WGS metagenome assembly OMNP01 (sample SAMEA103958127, study PRJEB25191) | human gut metagenome | biome: human-associated habitat [ENVO:00009003]; feature: intestine environment [ENVO:2100002]; material: feces | place: Germany | collected 2013/2015
TTTTAAATATTATATAATTACCCTATAAAATAAAAAAACGGAGAGATAATATGATTGATTTTACTGTTTTGGATAAAGCAATCAGAAGCTTTATGGAACAATCCCGGATTTCCTTTTCATATTCGTTTGCCGGTGAGCATAATGAAAAACGATTATCAAGGGCTCAAAAAATTTTTGCAAACAACGTAGATGCAAGTCAGGTATATTTACAGATCGATGCAACGATAAGTGATAGCGGCAGGAGCGGCTGTGTTTATACATATAATGAAGTATTTATAAAAGACACAGGTGAAAGATGCACAATATCTTATCACGAAATCAAAGGTCTTACGTTTATAGGAAAATATAATTTTATCGTATCATACCGAGATGGCTCTGCTGTTAAGGTTTTTGCGCCTTGCAGTCCTGTGGAAGTAGTAAGTGTCTTATGGGCTTTTGCTTCTTATTATGCGTTATCGGAGCATCCTGAGGATCCGACAGTAACGACATCATATGCAGTGTCGCCGACTTTAACCTGCGTATTTGACAGTGTGATCCCCTCCCCTGCTTTGCAGACACCGCAAAGTAAAAACGAGAATACCGATACGTCAAAGTCCTTTCAATCGGTGGATAGTGCAACAAATAAGCAATCAATACAGTGTGGACAGAACGTTGAACCTATTCAGGAGATATCCGCGTGCAATGAAACGGTAGATAAGATAATATGTACAAATTGCGGAGCGGTTCTACAGGACGGATACGCATTCTGTATCAAGTGCGGAAAACCTGTTTGTGCAGTACAGAACACAACCGAACAGGCGCAAGGTATGCCATTCAATCCGCCTGCAGCGACTCAACCTGTACTCGATCTTCACCCGCGATGCAGCTTTGAGTATATACCTATAAAGACAGACATTCCTGCGGGAACAGCAAGTTATTCCGGCAATACGCCGAAAATGATAGATTTTTGTTGTACCGGTGACGATATTGCCTATATCAGAGATCGGCTTTCGTCTTTTTCGTTAAGCACAGCATATACAGATGAATTGCCGCCAAAAAAGCTGATGAGCGCACTTAGATATATGGCTCCGGGATTACCTGCGATGAAAGTAGTCGGATTTGTGGATACAACGCTATTCGGTTCTTGCAAAGAAGGTATACTTATCTCTCCCGATTTCTTTTTCCTACGAAAAGGTGACGAAAAGTTTTCTATCGACTTTAAAATGATGAGAAACGTGACCATAGATAAAAGTTCTGATACTGTAACGGTAGAAATGCTTAATGGTATTTATTATCCTCTGTGTTCAGAGAATTTCACCGTTATGGGCGAGGCGATAACGACCGTGTACTTTATGAACTGTTACATTATATGCTGTTGCTGGTCGAAAAGCACGGACTCAGACCGCAAATAAGAATTTCCAACAATTTTATAAATAACATTGACAGTATTGCGTCTAAGTACAGAATACGTCTTGCAAAAGGCAGTAAAGTGTATTTCAGGGGTGAGATGCCGGTCAAGCAATTTACAATTGCAAAAAACAACTATGCCAAGAGCATCATTCCGTGGCAGTGTATTCTTTTCTCCGATACTACTTTTTTTGGAAATGCCAAAAACGGAATTATAGTAACTATATGGGGCATTTATTCCAACTCCGGCAATCATCAGACCGCGGTATATTTCTCTGATATCGACAGTCTGTCGGTGACCGCCGATGTTATCAACGTAAAACTGATAAACGGAAGCAGATTTGCCATTAAAGGAAAGGCTGTAAAGGCAAACAAGTTAAAACAGTTCATTGATGAAGTAATGGCGTTCTACGCTTCTTATCTTTCCAATCCCGGAATGTATGAACACGATGATGAATATGACTACTATAAAATGCTCAGCCTTGCATATACCGATTTGTCTTCTTTCAGCAATGATTTTCTCATTGAACAGGCAAAACTGGGAAATCACAAAGCTGCTATTCAGCTTGCTCAACGCGCCAGAACCGGTATGGGAATGCCATTCAATATAATGTTTTCACTGGATTTACTCGGGCAGGTGCAGAGCGCCGAAGCTTATCGGATCATCGGTGAGATATATTATAACGGTGAAGGAATACCGCGCAATACGGAGATTGCCGAAGAAAACTTCAAGACAGCTGCCGAACTGGGAGATCTTCTTGCGGAAACGGCACTCGGAAATATGTGTTTCCTTGGTATAAACAGAGAACATACCGAACATAAAAAGGCGTTTGGCATTTACAAACGTATATATGACACTGTAGAATACGATAAAATACCTGTCAGCCTTAAGGTTAATCTCGGAATTTGCTATCTTTACGGATATGGTTGTGATAAAAATATCAGAAAGGCACATGAATTGCTTACATCTGTTAAAGATGTTGACTGCCAGGCAAAATACTTGTTATCGATGCTTTATATCGAAAATAAAGATTATAACGAAAAAGCACAGACAGGCATTGACTGGTTGCATGAACTGGCTGATAGACAGGGATATGCGGCTGCGGGTATAAATCTCGGTATTCTTTATTTTACAGGTGAATGGGTAGAAGCCGATGTTGAAAAAGCACTGTACTACCTTGAAAAAATCAAGCAGATAAATAAATCAGAGCCCAACTATTCTATAGGCTGTTATTATTATGCTCTCATGCTGTTCTATAAGGATAAAAACTGTGAACAGGCTGTCTACTATATGAAAGAGGCTGCCGAGAGAGGTATGGTAGATGCACTGCGCGATCTTGCCGTAATGTATCAGTTCGGACTGGGAGTAAAAAAGGATATTATGCACGCCAACGAACTGTACGCAAAGGCGGCTCTCGGCGGAGATTATTATTCTGAAAACTGGCGGGATTATACAAAGAAGTATCTCAATTCGCTCAGGACAATGAGTAAGGTTTATGCTGATGAAAGCGAAGATGATGATCTGTATATCAGCGAAACAAAAGAGCTTGATGAAAACTGTATTAACGGAATAGGTCTTAATTCGTATGTTTTTAATTATCCTATAGAAGAATCTAAAAATCTTCCCGAAGACAGGATAAAGAAATTAAAACGTAAATATGCAGGTCTAGAAAGAAATCTTATATCATCTGCCCAGGTGTCTTTGAATCAGTCCAACGTTGGTTCGATATTTATGAACTTTACAAAATTCAGTCAGGTTCAAGGTCACGGACACGCTTTTGAATATGCAAATCATGTTGATGATTTATTCCATTTCAAAGCGGCATCATGGAAAGGCGGAGATAACGTCAAAGCCGGTGCAGATAGAGTAGTGGGGCTTTTTAAGAAAACTGAAATACAGTCGAAATGTTGTAAAGACCCTAATATGATAATGCGTCAGACTTTCGACAGCAACGGCAATCCTATATATGTAGGACAAAACGGTAATCCTATGGTTGTTGAAGTTCCGTCTGATAAATACGACGCATATAGGAGTAAAGTTGCCGATCTGAAAGGTGAAGAATATGCTGATAAATATGTTAAAAAGAGCAAATATACTTATAAACAAATAGAACAGATAGGCAAATTCGGAACTATAGAGTCTTTGAAAGTCGATGCAAAGCTCGGCATCGTGACAGCTACGAGAGGTGCGATGATTTCAGCTGTAGTTACATTTAGCGTATCTAAGATAAACGGTGCAGATAATGAAGAAGCGGTAAAGTCCACACTCCGGGCTACAGCTAAAGCTTTCGGAACTACATTTGCTATTACAATGATTTCAAGCCAATTGCTTAAAGCTACGCCGGTAGTAAATGCACTTGAGAATAGTCATATGTTAAATAAGATGGCAAATTCAAAATCACTACAAAAAGTAGTCAGTAAAAGTACAGGCACTGCGGCATCTGCATCAGAAGCTAAAAACTTTTTGAAGGGAAGTGTAGTGACCGGTGCGGTAACTATTGCTGTCTTATCATCGGCAGATATATTGCGTATAATAAGCGGCAGAATATCCAAAGAACAATTATTTAAGAATGTCGCCGTAACCACTGCAAGCGTTGCGGCAGGCAGTGCAGGATTTGCGGTCGGCGCAGCCTGTGGTTCGGTAATTCCTGTTGTCGGTACGTTTATCGGCGGCTTTATCGGTTCGGCTGTTGCGTCTTCTGTTGCAAGCAAGGCTGTAAAATGTACACTGGATGTATTTATTGAGAATGATGGCGATAAAATGCTGGAAATTCTGAACGGCGAACTGGGAATGCTGGCAGAAGAGTATATGCTTGCAGAAGATGAACTAAATCTGGTGATAGATGACCTCAGAGGCTCTGATCTGCTGACAGACAGCGGTCTGCGCGACATATTCCAGTCAAGTGACAGAAATGTCTTCTGCCGTAATAAACTCACTCCTATGGTTGAAGAGATATGTATGCTCCGCAATTATATCGCATCGCCATCTGAAGAAGATATAGCAAAAGGTTTTGAGGACTTTAGCAATGACGAAGATGTACAGCAGTATTTTTCTACAGAAGCTGTACCTGCAATGTAAAAATACATAGCTGTGACACATTATATAAACTGCAGAAAAACAGATAAAACTTCAAAATGCAGTGTCACTATTCCCTGCTCTGTCGGTTTTGCATCTACACAAGGTCATTTGGATCAAGTGTACTTGCTTCTGAAGCGAAGCCCTGTACAGGTCAACAGCCACACAGAACCGTTGCATAGCACAACGGCACTGTGTGGCTGTTTTTATGCGTCCCCGGCAGTGACCTTATGCGGCTGACTGCAAGCGTCAATGCTCAGACTGGCGGCACTAGCCCGGGCACTGTCAAACAAGCTCTTCAAATTTAGCTTTTCAGCGCATTCTTATATCCGATTATCCCAGCTTATCCGCGCACATTTTTCTCACAGTATAATTGCCGCTATCCGAAATATCGGCATATATTTCATCGCCGTCTGAAAATTCACCTTTTATTATACCGTCGGATATACGGTCCATAACATTCTTATCGATCAGCTTTGCTATAGGTCGCGCACCTTCATGCATTTTTTCCGCATCAGCGCATATTCTGTCTGACAAACGCTCACTCCACGACAGCGACACTCCCTGCCGACTGCACCTCTTTGCGAGCTTTGCAAGCATATTACCGCATATCTGCTTAAAATCGTTCATACCAAGCTCATTGAATACTATAACTTCGTCTACCCTGCTTAGAAATTCAGGTCGGAAATATTCCTTGAGTTCATTTCTTATTAGCTCTGATATTACTGTTTGTCTTTGCTGAGTGCAGAAGCCTAACTTGTTTTTGCCTCCGCTTATAAGTCTGCTTCCTATATTTCCGGTCATTATAATAACCGTGTTTGTGAAATCCGCCGTTCTTCCTGCAGAGTCGGTCAGATGTCCGTCATCAAGCACCTGTAACAAAATATCAAATATATCGGGATGGGCTTTTTCTATTTCATCAAATAATACAACGCTGTAGGGCTTGCCTCTTACTCTGTCAATCAGCTTTCCTCCGTCCTCATACCCCACATATCCCGCAGGAGCACCTATAAGCTTTGATACTGAGTGCTTTTCGCTGTACTCTGACATATCAAAACGTATCAAAGCTTTTTCATCACCGAATAAAGCTCCCGCCAGCTCCTTACAGCACTTGGTCTTGCCTACTCCGCTTGTACCAAGGAAAATAAATGAGCCTATAGGACGATGTTCATCGGAAAGCCCGGAGCGACCTCTTCTTACGGCATTTGCAACAGCTGATATCGCCTCAGTCTGACCTGTTATCCTTTCTGACAGTATTCTTTCAAGCTCAATAAGCTTTTTAGCGTTGTCGCCATCATAGTCTAAAGGTATACCTGTATAACTTGTCACAACATCGGCTATATCTTTCTCTGTCAATATAGCGATCGGGCTGTCAGCCTGTACACCTGCCGCAACTGCCCTTTCCTCTTCACGGAGTCTTAACGCAAGTGCAAAATCCTTATCATTTATTGCTTTTATTTTTCTCTCAGACAGCTCTTTTAATCTGTTATTCCGATTTGCCGTTTCCCCTTTTATTGTTTGTGAAGCTCTCACTTTTGCCGAAGCTTCATCTATAAGATCAATCGCTTTATCGGGCAGGAAACGATCGTTTATATACCGTACCGAAAGCTCAACAGCCGCTTTTATCGCCCCGTCGGTAATTTTTACCCTATGATAACTCTCATAACGTCCTTTAAGCCCATTCAGGATAGTTATTGTTTCGCTCACATCAGGCTCCGATACACTTACAGGTTGCAAACGACGTTCAAGTGCCGCGTCCTTTTCAATATATCTCCTGTACTCTGAATTAGTGGTAGCTCCGATAAGCCTTACTTCTCCCCTTGCAAGCATAGGCTTAAGTATGTTTGCCGCATCTATAGCACCCTCAGCCGCACCTGCACCGACGATATTGTGAATTTCATCAATGAACACTATAATATTGCCGTCATTTCTTATCTCATCAAATACGGCTTTCAACCTCTCTTCAAAATCTCCGCGATATTTTGCACCGGCTAGCATCGCTGTTATATCAAGCATATATATGCGCTTTGTCTGAAGTTCGTCAGGAACTTTACCCTCTGCGATCCTTATTGCAAGCCCCTCTGCGATAGCCGTTTTTCCTACACCCGGCTCACCTACCAGACACGGGTTATTCTTTGTGCGCCTGAGAAGTATCTCGATAACCCTACCCGTTTCCTTTTTGCGGCAAAGGCAAGGATCAAGCTTACCTTTGCGTGCCGCCGCCGTAAGATCTCTGCCGTACTTTGCCAGTGTAGAAGACAATTCTTTGCTGTTCTTGGTATCTGTGCTTTTTACTTGTGTGGTTTTCTTAAGCGGATCTGCACACCTGTTGATAACAGTTTCGCAGTCAAGCCCCATCTCACGCAGAAACACAGAGGCATAGCATTCACTGTCACGCATTATTGCACGCAGAATATGCTCTGTGCCTGCAACATTCCTACCCGAATTTCTTGCTATCAACACAGACTCTTCAAGTATACGCTTACTCCTCGGCGTAAAATCCGATACATCCAGCGTTGTCGGCAGACCTTTTCCGATAAGCGAGTTTATGCGTGAAATAACGGCGGCGCAAGTTACACCGCTCTGTTCAAGTACCATAGATGCCACCCCGCCCTTACAAGCACATAATCCGTACAGAATATGCTCACTGCCGACATAGGTATGCCCCATACTCATAGCACCGGTCAGAGCGCAGGTAAGCGCATCGTTAGCTTTATCTGTAAAACCGTTGAATACCATAATATGACCGCCTTTCTCATATACAATTATAGGCAGATTTTTACTCTTTAATCACAGCGGACAAGTAAAAAGCGGTAACACATTTTAACCAACGGCATATTATGTACTATGAGCAACGCTCAAACGGCTATGCTCAAATACTAAACGGAGGAAACATATTATGTTCTGTTCAAACAACTCTTGCTGGTGGATCATTATTCTCATTCTCTTATTTGCCTGCTGTGGTAACAGCGGCGGCTGCGGCAATAACGACTGCGGCTGCGGCGGCGGTTGCGGCAATAACTGCGGAGGATGCGGCTGCTGATAACGCCAACTCAATCGGGAGTCCCTGCGGGGACTCCCGATTTTTTTGTGAAAAATAGACAAGCGAAACTTTTATCACTTGTGCAAAATTATCTAAATATAATCTAGTAAAAATCGAAGAAAATGAGTATAATTATAAGGATAAAGACAGAATTTATGCGAAGAAGGAGACTTGACGTTGAAAAGAGAAGATTTAAGAAATATAGCTATAATCGCACACGTTGACCACGGCAAGACAACACTGGTCGATGAAATGCTGAAGCAAGGCGGCGTATTCCGTGACAATCAGGAAGTAGAAGACCGCGTAATGGACAGCAACGCACTTGAAAGAGAGCGTGGTATCACGATCCTTGCAAAAAATGCCGCCGCACACTATAACGGTGTTAAGATCAACATCGTTGACACTCCCGGACACGCAGATTTTTCAGGCGAAGTGGAACGTATATTAAAGATGGTAAACGGCGTACTGCTCCTTGTTGACAGCTTTGAGGGTACAATGCCTCAGACAAGATTTGTCCTTCAGAAAGCACTTGACTTGGGTCTTAAGGTTATTGTTGTAGTTAACAAGACAGACCGCCCCGATGCCAGAAATAAGGAAGTAGTAGATGAAGTCCTTGAACTTCTGCTCGACCTTGATGCATCAGATGAACAGCTCGACAGCCCCGTTATCTTCTGCTCCGGCAGAAACGGTGTCGCTTCATACTCACCCGATGTTATGGGAGAAAATTTTAAGCCGCTGTTTGACAAGATAATTGAGCATATTCCCTGCCCCGAGGGTGATCCGGACGGTGATTTACAGCTGCTCGTTTCTTCCATCGACTACAATGACTATGTAGGCAGAATTGCAGTCGGCAGAATTGAAAGAGGTACAATAAAACAGAACCAGGAAGTTATGGTGTGCGATTACAACGGTTCGCACAAGCCCTTCAAGTCAAAGGTAGTAAGCCTTTACACTTTTGAGGGTATGAACAAGGTTCCTGTGACTGAAGCTACGATAGGTGATATCGTATGCTTATCAGGTATCGAGGGTATCACAATCGGACAGACTATCTGCTCTGTAAACAACCCCGAGCCTCTCCCCTTCGTAAAGATAAGCGAGCCTACAGTAGAAATGACTTTCTCGGTAAACGACAGCCCCTTTGCCGGTCGAGAGGGAAAATTTGTAACCTCTCGTCAGATAAGAGAACGTCTTCACAAGGAGCTTTTAAAGGACGTTTCGCTCAGAGTTACCGACAGTGAAAACTCAGATGCTTATAACGTTGCCGGCAGAGGCGAAATGCATCTGTCGATCTTAATTGAAACAATGCGCCGTGAGGGCTATGAGCTTTCGGTAAGTACTCCTCGTGTACTTTTCAAAGAAATTGACGGCGTAAGATGTGAACCTATCGAACGTCTGCTTATTGACGTGCCCGATAACTGTGTCGGCTCTGTTATGGAAAAAATGGGCGTAAGAAAAGCTGAGCTTGTTCATATGCAGCCTGTAGGTAGCAGAACCAGAATTGAGTTCCTTATCCCCTCAAGAGGTCTGTTCGGCTACAGAAGCGAGTTTATGACAGATACAAAAGGTGAGGGTGTATTGAATACCGTTTTCGACAGCTACCGTCCTTATATGGGTGAGATCCCCACCAGAACAGTCGGTTCACTTGTTGCGTTTGAGTCAGGTACAGCTATGGCTTACGGTCTGTTCAATGCTCAGGAAAGAGGTACTTTGTTCATTGATGCAGGTGTTCCCGTATACGAAGGTATGGTTGTCGGCGTATCTCCCAAGGCAGGCGATATCAATGTCAACGTCTGCAAGAAAAAGCACCTGACAAATACAAGAGCCAGCGGCAGTGATGACGCATTAAGACTTATCCCCTACAAGAGAATGAGTCTTGAAGAAAGCCTTGAATTTATAAACGATGATGAGCTTGTCGAGGTAACGCCCAAGACGATCCGTATCAGAAAGAAAATTCTCGACAATGACCTTCGTGCCAAGGAAGATGCTAAGAGAAGAAAGCAGAACGCTTAAAACCGGACACAATAAAAGCTGTGGTTTCACAAACGAAACCACAGCTTTTTTGATATATGCAGTACGCTTTAATGTCTGCTTTAAATATTGTTATTATATTCCGCTTAACGGAACAGAATTTATAACATTAAGAGGTAATGCGCCGTCTTCTTCAAATACTACACTATCGGCAGACAGACCACTGCCGAGTTGATTAAGCTCGACAGGTGTAAATCCACGATTTACGGTGTTCTTGTAAAGTTATTCAAACGTGATATAATGCCTATCAAAGGTAACATCTCATAAAAATTTGAAAACGCATCAAAATAATCGTATTACAGCATTACTGTTTCTACATCAAGGTTAAGCTTCTCATGCATCGCTTTAATTGAATTTGCTGTATATATCTTCGGTAATTTTATTATAGTAATCTCCTTAATCGCGTTTTTCTGATTACATCACTTTTTGTCGGTAAATGAAAGTTTGCACACAATGGAAACGGGCTTTGAAGCAAAACATACTCCAAAGCCCGTCTGAATTTTTTAATATTAAATTGTTCTTATGTTTTATCGGTTATGAGTCATTATCGCTTTATGCGTTCTTCGCATATCCTTACGGAACTCATCCCGTTATTACTGCCGTTAAACTATAACCGACTTTTACATTTTTCGTAGCTACTGCTACCTGTACATTTAATACATTGGACTATACCTCACTGTCTTTCTTCATTCAGCACCAATCTTAGATGCCATATTAAGCAGTCAGTGTATATTACCATAAGCAACACATCCTTCAGAGCTCTTAATCAGTAAAACTGCCTCTTTGAATGTCTTAAACTGTACATCTCAATCACCTTACCTATATTACCTTGAAAGCTTTATATAATAAACGCTTTTGCGGAAATCCGCGATTTTCCAATCGCTATAAGGTTTTAATATCACCGTAGCTGTTTTGCTCGCAATTTATAAGGTCAAAACCCTTTTATTATGTGTGTCGATGAGTACCGTATGAGTATTATCATCGTCCCATTCACTTCTTACTTTATGTTGCGAGTCTCAACAGACTGCTGTGACTCACTGATTTCTTGACCCATTGGACTCGCCTCCTGTCCGACTGTATTTATATACGCTTCCGACTCGTATATAGCGGTGAACAAAACCCTCTTTATAATGTTAAATAGTCAGCACCAAGATGTTTTGTTCTGTCTGGGGAACTTTCCTTTTCCTTGTTTATATGATACCACAAGAAAGCAACAATGTCAACAGTTTTACAGCTTAAAATTGTACAAATTGCACAGCTGTGTTTTGTATATAAGTCACATAGTTACACAAGTTACACATAAAATAGGATTTTCAGCTATGTTAATAACCTAACTAAAAGGAAATCGACAATTTCTACCATCAAGGATAACACTGTGAAAAAATCATAAAATACCTCTTGACAATACCATGCATTTCGTGTAAAATTATAAATAAAGAACAGAGGTCTTAAAAGAAAGGCGAAATGTCCGGAACAAGGTCCTCGGAAAAGGAAGGAATAAAGAATGTCAGAAATCGAAAATATCCCCGAAAACGACTTAGACACTGCTGAGTTCATTGACCTCGAGGACGAAAACGGCGAAACCGTTTCTTTTGAGCTTATCGGAAGAATTGAAGTAGACGGTAGCAACTATTGTGCCGTCATTCCCGAAGAAGACGACGAAAACGCCGACAGCGACGTATATGTGATCCTCAAAGAAATAAACAAGAACGATGAAGTTTATCTTGCAACGATCGATGACGATAAAGAATATGACCGTGTTGCAAAAGAATTTTTCAAAGTCTTCGACGAGCTTGACGAAGAAGACGAATAATCAGTTATTACACTGCCTTGTGCGCTTCAGTATGATTTCATATGATCCGACACTCTTTAATAGGGATTTCTCTCCGTTTGCGGATTGCAGACCTCCCGCTTTGCGGACGAAGGGAGCGTGAAACATTCGGGGGAAAGTTACCCACCGTACTTTTATGTGCGGGTTTCATCGTCATACCACGGCAAGGTGGTCTCAAAAATAACAGCCGTACTGCTAAAAACAGTACGGCTTTTCAATTTGCATAAACCGACTATTAACGCAAAAACTACTGATATGAATAAATATATCGGACTTATTTACGGCGCTATCTGCGGCTTTCTGAACGGCCTTTTCGGCTCAGGCGGCGGCACGGTCGCAGTTCCTGCCTTTGAAAAAAACGGCGCAGAACCTAAAAAAGCTCACGCTTCGTCGGTAGCGCTCATATTCGTTCTCAGTCTTGTCACGGCAGTTGTTTACCTTATAAACGGCAAAATCGACTTTACGGCGGCGTGGGAATACATTCCTTTCGGACTTATCGGCGCAGTGCTCGGAGCTGTATTGCTTAAGAAAATCCCTGACAAACTGATAAAAAAGATGTTCGGAATACTGATAATAGCCGGCGCATTGAGGATGCTTATATGAATATTTTTGTCGGTCTTATAACAGGTGCCGCTGCATCAATGGGACTTGGCGGTGGTTTTGTTCTGCTTGTATATCTTTCGATCTTTACAAATACACCTCAGGATCTGGCGCAGGGAATAAATCTGTTGTTTTTTCTGCCCATTGCACTGCTATCTCTCATAATCCATATAAAAAACAAGCTGATCGACCTTAAGCTTGTCGGTAAATATCTGATACTCGGACTTCCCTGCGCTGCTGTGGGAAGTTTTGTCGCCGGAATTATTGATGTTGAAATTCTCAGAAAGCTGTTTGCGGCATTTCTGCTTTACATCGGCATATCTCAATTGTTCAGCGGCGACAAGAAAAGTGAATTTACAGACAAAAGCAAGCCTGACAACGAATGACCGCTGTCAGGCTTGTTTATTACTTTTTGCCTTTGATATTATCCCGGTAGGCTTTTGACTGCTGTTCAAATTTATTATCCCCGAATGTATAATAAACTCTGTCTTTTATAGCATCGGGCAGATACTGCTGATCAACATAATGATTGGGATAGTCGTGCGGATACAGATAATGCTGACCTTTTATCACGTCGCCCTCTCCGTCATAATGCTTGTTCTGAAGGTGCCGCGGTATATCGCCTGTCTTACCATCCTCAATATCCTGCATAGCGGAATTTATGCCGAGATATGCACTGTTGGATTTAGGAGATATGGCAAGCAAAACTACCGCATCAGCAAGCGGTATCCTTGCTTCCGGAAGACCAAGCTGTAATGCACTGTCAACGCAAGCCTTGACTATCGGCACAGCCATAGGATAAGCAAGCCCGATATCCTCGCTTGCTATAACAAGCAGTCGCCTGCAAAGCGAAGTCAGATCCCCCGCCGACAGCAAGCGTGCCGCATAATGAAGAGCCGCATTTTCGTCTGAACCTCTTATTGACTTCTGAAGCGCTGATAAGATATCATAATGCTGATCACCGTCACGGTCATAATTCATACTGCTCTTCTGTGTCAGAAGCTTTGCAGTTTCCATAGTGACGGTATCATTTTCACTCGACAGACAGCAAAGCTCGACCGTATTGGCCGCTTTGCGCACATCTCCTCCGCAGCCGTACGCAATATGTCGTACCACACCGTCTTCGAGTACAAACTCAGTGTTCATTTCCTCGCTCATAAGCCTGAATGCACGTTCAACCGCCGGGAGTATATCCTCTGCCGTCACCTGTTTAAACTCAAACACAGTGCATCGTGAAAGAATTGCGCTATATACATAGAAATACGGATTTTCTGTCGTAGACGCTATCAGCGTTATCTCACCGCTTTCAATATATTCAAGCAATGTCTGCTGTTGTTTTTTGTTCAGATACTGTATCTCATCAAGAAACAGCAGTATTCCTCCCGCCGCACCGAAAGTTCCGAGGTTTGCTACAATATCTTTTATATCCGATGTAGATGCCTGCGTACCGTTAAGTCTGTACAGGCTCATACTCGTTTTCTTTGCTATTATATTTGCTATAGTGGTCTTGCCGACACCCGAAGGTCCGTAAAATATCATATTCGGTATTTTACCTCTGTCGATGATATTATAGAGTGGTTTTCCGGGCGCTAAGATGTGCCTTTGTCCGACAACCTCGTTAAGTGTCGACGGACGTATTCTGTCTGCTAACGGCATAGTTTATCTCCTGTAAAATATAAGCCTCCGCCCGTCACAGAGCGGAGGCTGAAATAACCATATTACCTTATCAGTCGTTCATGTGCTTTTCAAGTAAAGCGCTTATCTTCTGGTGAGGATCTATAACCTTGCTGATCGACATATCGTGGTTAAGAGCCATAATCAGATATGACAGATACTTCGATACGTCAACCTCGCAGAACCATTCTCTGCTGAGAAGTTCGGGAGTTCTGTAGGAAAGGTTTGTACCGAACACATAGTCGATCTTGCCCTCGGCATAAGCCTTGTCAAATGCTTCAAGACCGTTTGTAAAGATAGGATATGTCGCATACGCAAAAATTCTTTTAGCATTTCGCTTTTTGAGTTCGATAGCTATATCGAGCATAGATTCACCGGATGAAATGATATCATCGGCGATGAATACATCTTTACCCTCAACAGAGTTACCGAGATATTCGTGAGCTACGATAGGATTGCGTCCGTTTACCACCTGCGAATAGTCACGTCTTTTATAGAACATACCAAGGTCCACACCAAGAACAGACGAATAATACATATTTCTGTTGAGCGCACCTTCATCGGGGCTGACAACCATAAAGTGATCCTTATCCATCTTGAAGTCCTTGACATACTTGAACAGAGCCTTCAATACCTGATATGTGGGGATAATGTTATCAAAGCCCATAAGCGGTACTGCGTTGCATACTCTGGGGTCGTGAGCGTCAAACGCAATGATATTGGAAACGCCCATATTCTGAAGCTCCTGAAGCGCTACAGCACAGTCAAGCGACTCTCTGTAATTCCTTCTGTGCTGTCTTCCGCCGTAAAGGATAGGCGTGATTATGCTGATACGGTGAGCCTTACCTCCGATAGCCTGTATGATACGTTTAAGGTTCTGGAAGTGGTCGTCGGGCGACATACGGTTCATTCTTCCGAAAAGCGGATATTCAAGGCTGTAATTGCCAAAATCCGCAATAATGTAAAGGTCATAGCCTCTTACAGTGTTCTTGATAAGAGCCTTGCCGTCACCGGAAGAAAACCTGGGGCACTCATTCTCAATAAGGAAATTATCATAATCATAGCCGGCTTCCTGTGACCATGTTACAAGGTACTCATTTACCTTCCTGCCGAGCTCCTCAGAACCCGGGATCGCAATAAGTCCGAGAGGAGCTACTCTTTCGGAATGATTAAAAATAATGTCTCTTGCTGATGCTGTCATTTATAAATTCCTTTCTGTCTTCAACATTTTATACAGCACGAAAACGAGGGACAGCTTTCATCTCTCGTTTTCGATTAAATATAATTTATTCGTACAGCGGGTACTTTCTGCAAATTTCCGTTACGGTTTCTCTTACCTTGTCTGCGCTGTTGTCAAAGTCGGTTGCAGTAAGATAGATGCACTGTGCGATCTGCTTCATATCGTCTTCTTTAAGACCTCTTGTTGTAACAGCAGGTGTTCCTATACGTACGCCGCTCGTTACGAACGGACTCTGAGGGTCGTTCGGAACAGCATTCTTATTAACTGTGATATATACCTCGTCGAGCTTCTTTTCAAGCTCTTTGCCGGTGATGTTGAAAGGCTGGAGGTCAACAAGCATAAGGTGGTTGTCCGTACCGCCGGATACCAGATCAAATCCCTTTTCAAGCAGTGAATCAGCGAGAACTGCAGCATTCTTAACTATCTGCTTTGCATATTCCGTAAATTCCGGCTTCAATGCCTCTCCGAAGCAAACTGCCTTTGCGGCGATAACGTGCATTAAAGGACCGCCCTGTGTTCCGGGGAATATAGCCTTATTTATCTTCTTTGAAAGCTCCTCGTCGTTTGTAAGAATAAGTCCGCCGCGAGGACCTCTTAAAGTCTTATGTGTGGTCGTTGTTACGATATCGGCATAAGGCACGGGTGACATATGCTGACCGCCTGCAACAAGACCTGCGATATGAGCCATATCTACCATGAGATATGCTCCTACTTCCTTAGCAATAGCCGAGAGCTTTTCAAAATCTATAGCTCTGGGATATGCGCTTGCACCTGCAACGATAAGCTTAGGCTTATGCTCCTTTGCCAGCGCAAGTATATTGTCGTAATTCAGTCTGCCGGTTTTCTCGTCAAGACCGTATGGCACGAAGTTGAAGTACTTGCCCGAGATATTTACGGGCGAACCGTGTGTCAGGTGTCCGCCGTGTGCAAGA
>OMNP01000475.1_pt1 | contig 15718 bp, 16 predicted proteins | sample 1673811 | NCBI WGS metagenome assembly OMNP01 (sample SAMEA103958127, study PRJEB25191) | human gut metagenome | biome: human-associated habitat [ENVO:00009003]; feature: intestine environment [ENVO:2100002]; material: feces | place: Germany | collected 2013/2015
CATTGCCTTCCATCTTAAGAACATTCCCATACGGGCCGTATTCGTACAAGGCTCGCCGGCCCGCCTTGATGCCGAAGAGCGCTGTCGTGTTCTTCAACGCGTCATGCGTGTAGTAAAGATCTTCCACATAGGTTCCCGTTTCATCAAAGACGCTCATCGCCAGGACGCGCGTGGCTACCGGTTCCAGGGGATCCCACAGGTACGTCTTACGCAGGACGGGGTCAGCGGATTCCGGAGCGTCCGCAGCATTCAGCTCCACGATTTGTAGATATTCGCCATAGATGAATCTCTTCTGGAAGGCGGCTTGGACAAACTCACAGAGTTTGCCCGCCGTTGGCATCTCTGTCGTAGGCGGTCGTTTTGACTGTTTTTAGATTATGATTCAATGACAATACTTTCTATTTACATTTCTACTTCGAATGATTGCGTTTTCATTCGCCAATATACATGTGATATCTCACGATTGCCATAAACTCTATATCGTGCATAAACATAATGGTTTATGGATGGATATATTCCAACCAATTCAGCTTTTTGTACAGAATTTATATTTTTACATATTTTTTGCGGAATTGAAAATAAAAATAGTTTAATAATCAGCAAACTCCCAATAATTAAAATAGAAGATAAGATTGTAAGTGAAATTATTTTTTTGGCCATGGGTTTGTTTTTCTATTCGGACAGTTTTGATCACATGATTCTGAGCTTTTACCACTATAATCGACTCTTACTGGAACAGGATTATTGAAATCTCTGCGAATATCATTGAAAAAATCTATATCATTATGTCCTATATCAATACAGCCAGCAGACCCTGGAGCATCCCCTCCATGTATATTAAAGTTAGAACGACCATAATGATTCTTATCCAAAGAAGACAAATAAATTATAAAATTCCTGATATTGCCATCAAGAATAATCTGAAATGAATCATCAATTTTAGAAAATATTACGTATTCGTCACATATATTTTCGCTTATATACTTGTTCAACGAGTTTATTTTTTAACATAAAATAAAGAATTGGGTATTCCAATTTTTTATTAATACTCATCAATTCACATGTAAATGTAGAACAATAGACATTTTGAGATAATAGAAAAAAGAAAATAATAACAAAAATGAATTTCATATGATTTTATGCGTAGAACTATGATCAAGGACCACACTACAACATGCTCCAGCACCTGCCTGTACACGTGAATTCCCGCGCCACCACTTTAAATAATAACAACACGTTTCCCTATCAGCAACTCCGTTGATTATTTGCTTGCCATATAAAAAGCAAAAATGACCATATAAAAAAATAATCACTAATAATATAGCGAGTGATATTTTCCAGCTTTTAAAAATTATACAGTTAGAAATAAACTCAAATACTATATTAAATAGATCAAACATATTTTTCTGGGACTCTAATTTAAGAATCGGAAAATTTAATTATTCATCAATTGACCAATCTAATTAGACAACCTATTTACTCATGTTTTGAATTATTCTTTTTCAATTATCTTGGAACTGTTGTTTTTCAGAATCCTTTTTTTCATATTTTCCCAATATTGATCCACGTTAGAATCATAAATTTCATGATCATCCTCCCAACCATAGATTTTTTTTATGATGGCAATGGCCTTCATTTTTGTGAGGATACAGCTTACTTCACCAACCGATATAATAAAAGGAACTATTTTCTTTCCCTGCTTAATGATTTCCTTCGCTTCCTTAGAACCAAGTGAAGGATTAGTTGTTGCTTTGTTAAGCACTCTCCTCATATCTATATTTGATCCCAAATCTGGATCCCAAAGACTCAAATATTGCTGCCATAAATATTGATAGTATACATTTTCGTTAGAAAATGACAATTTAACTGCAATCAAACTCAAAATTGCGATTATTACTATTGATTTCATACTTATTGTTTTCTGTCGCAACAACAATATCTTTTTGTTTTTTTATCGTCAATTATCAAAGGTGTTCCACCAAGATCTTGCATACACTTATTATAAAAGGCATTTGTATGAACTTGCGGGTCTTTAATTTCTGAAACTATTCCTAGGCTCCCTACAGCTGCAGACCAGTTTCCATTAGGATCTTGACGAACTACATGATAACTATCAGGATCATCTTCATTAGGTTCGAAACCATACAGCATAACAGCGTGCTCATTTTCTAAACAGTTGCCATCAGGCACTTCACGACAATCTTGAGCTAATTCTTTAACAGCTTGATCATAGGTAGTACCAATTGGCTTTTGACAACCTATTGCATGAGCCAGACAATTGGGGGGAATCTCTTCTGGATAATCGTTATAAAACTCTTGCGGCATCAATACAGCTGGATGAGCTTTGTATTGACCGCTACCTTGAAATTTACTAAGGCAATCATTAATCATTTTTTCAAATTGTTTTGTTTGCCTCTTTGTTTCCTCATCGTATTCGTACATTCCTAAAAGATCAAATCTAAATATTGCGTGATTTTTCATAAACGCATAATTATTTTGAGTATACATCTCTCCTAAAATATCACGCGATAACCATCTCCCATCCTTCGGATTAAAATATCTAAAATTGTACTGCACAAGCCCGGTTTCCTTATCGAAATACTCGCTGGAGAACCGGAAGGGATTGATTTCTGCCGCATTGCCTTCCATCTTGAGAACATTTCCATACGGGCCGTATTCGTACAGGGCTCGGCGGCCTGCCAGGATGCCGAAGAGGGCCGTCGTGTTCTTCAAGGCGTCGTGCGTAAAGTACAGGTCTTCCACACAGGTGCCCGTTTCATCGAAGACGCTCATCGCCAAAATGCGCGTGGCTACCGGTTCCAGGGGAGATCCCACAGGTGCGTTTTACGCAGGACGGATTCAGCGGATTCCGAAGCGTCCGCAGCATCCAGTTCCGCGATTTGCAGGTAGCCGTGATAGATGAACCGTTTCCTTGACATGAGCGCTTCCCCTTCATAGACGGATTAATAAAAATTTTGCTAGCTATTTCGTGTTAAGAACCTATCGCGAACCCTATGATCATGATGGCAAGCCATGTACCCGACAACATAAGCGCAATAAGATCGTCTTTTCTGTTCGGCTTCACGATGATACCACACAATCCCCAAAACAGGCTTGTAAATTGACCGATGAACATTGCCAATCCTAATGTTATAGATAGAGAGACAGGAAAGCTAATGTTTTTGCCGAATAGTGTTACACAAGCTATAGGAAACAGCGCTATCCATCCGATGAGTGAAGGAGTGTAAGATTTCATGATTAATGATGGCGTATGCTGAAATCATTTTATACCACTTCTTTCATCAGTTGCCTCAGGAAGTTGGTCGGCAACGAGAAAATATGGCTCCATCCATCAAAAATTAGAAAAAGATAAAACAAGCAGAGCAATTCCCGTAGAAATAGGGAACATAATTCCGCATTTATTTAATAGAAAAGTCTCCAAGGAAAATATATTTTTTCGCAACAAACCCTGTAAGGCTTTTCCTTTGATTCAGGGGGAATTTTGATTTGCACTTCGATACGGCAGCCTTTCACGAGGTCAGGGTTGTTTAACAGATACTCCTCGACTTCCGGAGGAATCCGGGCATTCGTTCCGTCTTCGACAACGAAACAGATCTGACAAGTTTTACTTCTCCAGGAAGCTCCATCGCCTGTTAATTTCATTCCATGCCGGGCAAATATCTTATGGAGTTCCAAATCCTTTTCCACTGTTTCCAACAGAGTTACACTCCTCTTATAACCGTCTCCCGTATCTATGGCCGACCAGAAGAGGGAGAACGGTAAATAAATGAAGTAAAGAGCGGCTATTCCTATGACGATCCACATTTTCTTTTTCATCTTAAATAACTTGTCGGCATTATTTACTTTAGTCTTACTTCGTTGATCTTTCCGATTTTTCATCGAATCAATTTACTGAATATCAATATTCAGAATATTCTAGAAATCTTACAGCAAAATTATTCTATATAATTCCGAAATTAAATAACGGAATCAGAAAAAATATTAAGCCTGTTTACGCAATTAAATAATTGGCATAAATTTATATTCATACCCATTATTGTTTGGGATGATGTTTCCCCTCAAAAGGAATAAATGTCTTACCTGACTCCCATGTCCCCTTTATTATAGGAGATATATTTATATAATATGACCCGGGCGAAAGGAAGATCTTCTCCTCTTCATCTCGTTTTGCGTATAAAATACCTTTACGCAAAACAAAATCGATGCCAAAGAAATTTACAGGCTGATTTTCTTTAAGTATAATTTCTTGTTTTCTCCGGGAGGGATGACCAAATGTTACAATAACTTGTAAATTTTTAGTCAAATCTCTCAAGATAATCCGATCTGGATCCATATGTTGATTTTTATTTTCTTCTGATATTGCACAATCAGCTAATAATATTGAAAATAAAATGATAAAGACTATTGAAATATATTTATTGATTTTCATCGCATGGGCATTCGCTATTTTTTTTAATAGCATCTATTTCATGTTGATTGACTTTTCCATAATATGCCCTTCATTTAATAGAAAAGTCTCCATGGAAAATATATTTTTTCGCAACAAACCCTGTAAGGCTCTTCTTTTGATTCAGGGGGAATTTTGATTTGCACTTCGATACGGCAGCCTTTCACGAGGTCAGGGTTGTTTAACAGATACTCCTCGACTTCCGGAGGAATCCGGGCATTCGTTCCGTCTTCGACAACGAAACAGATCTGACAAGTTTTACTTCTCCAGGAAGCTCCATCGCCTGTTAATTTCATTCCATGCCGGGCAAATATCTTATGGAGTTCCAAATCCTTTTCCACTGTTTCCAACAGAGTTACACTCCTCTTATAACCGTCTCCCGTATCTATGGCCGACCAGAAGAGGGAGAACGGTAAATAAATGAAGAAGTAAAAAACGACTATTCCTATGACGATCTTCCACATTTTCTTTTTCATCTTAAATAATTTATTAATTCCCTTTTTGTTTATTCGCAAGGCTCTCTTCCTTCGCCATAGCCTCTATGCCCTTGAGGAGCTGGAGCCAGAAGAGGAGTATCAGGGGCAAACGGGGCTACAAAACCAGCTCCTTCCACGATTGCACACGACCATCCGCAGCAATTTCTTGCTCCCGAGTTGTATAGTGAATATTGAGGGACCTTCTTTTCATCTTCCCGGATCTGCTCTTCAACTTTATTTACTGACTCAGGACAGGCTTTATAAGTGTAGGAATTTCCAGAATCGGCATCTCCTTCATTACGGGCATCATCCTGAATTTCTCCGGCTCCAACGCCTAAAGCGCCTTTGTGCCAACTTCCGGGGTAGAGGCCTCTCTGCATATTGGGCGTTTTGACCCAAGCATGTCCTACATTTCCTAGCAAATTCCTGAATGGTTTAACCAGAATAAAAATTTCCTGTATTTCATATTCGCAGCATTCCCTTCCTGCGTCATCCGCAATTTTAGAGTATTTTACACCATCCTTGCAACATTCCGTTTCAGCATCTTCAGAAAGTCCAAGCGTATCAGAGTACAGGCATGTATTGTTCTTGACAAAGATATAAAGATTCCATCCGCTCTGTTCATCGACAGGATCTCTGCTGATCCATCTTCCATCTTGGGGATTATAGTAGCGGTAATTGTAGTAAACCAACCCCAGCTCGTCATCAGCATACTCGCTGGAGAACCGGAACGGATTCAGCCCCCCCGCATTGCCTTCCATCTTAAGAACATTCCCATACGGGCCGTATTCGTACAAGGCTCGGCGGCCCGCCTTGATGCCGAAGAGCGCCGTCGTGTTCTTCAACGCGTCATGCGTATAATAAAGATCTTCCACATAAATTCCCGTTTCATCAAAGACGCTCATCGCCAAAATGCGCGTGGCTGCCGGTTCCAAGGGATCCCACAGGTACGTTTTACGCAGGACGGGTTCAGCGGATTCCGAAGCGTCCGCAGCATCCAGTTCCGCGATTTGCAGGTAACCCTGGTAAATAAACCGTTTCCTTGACATGAGCGCTTCTCCTTCATAGACGGATTTTTCTACCCTCCTGTTCAGATAATCGTAAACGCACTCAATACGCCTGCCCCCCTGCGTGAAGCTGACCGCCTGATTCAACGCGTTGTAGGCGGCTTCCCATTCTCCCGTGGACGTCTGAATCTTCGTCTGGTTGCCGTCGGCGTCATAGGTGGGAACAAAGGGCGGCTCCGTACCTTCGGTGATATCCGTGTATTGATTAAGCTGGTTGGCAACGTATGTGGTGGGAAGGGAATCCGTTCCCTCCCGGGAGGTTGTGCGGTTGCCGATGTTATCGTAGGCGTAACTGTATATGCCGCCCCGGCTCATCGCGTCGCTCACAAGTTCATTCCTGTCATTGTAGGCGTAGGCGTGGGTGAGGTCGGGCGCGGACGTGTTGAAATAGTCTTTCTTCGTGACGGGACGCCCCAGCACATCGTAAGAGTAGTCGGTTTTGGCCGGGTAGTTGGCGCTGCCGGGGCGCAGGTAGTCAATCTTCACCGGGAGATCGCGCTTTTCTTCCAAAGTACGCCACCGTTTCAGGGTGTTGGGGTAATCAAGAGTGTCCAGCAGGCCGTTTTCCGCATTGTAGCCGTAGGTGAAGGGCTTCGCGACGGCGTTCAGCGAGACGGTGGAAAGCCTTCCGAAGGCGTCATGGCCCCATGCCGTCTGCAAGGCGGCGGCGCCCGCATAGTCCAGGCAGTAGCCCGCGGGCCGCCCCACTCCGTCACGGCGGAGGGTCAAGACGCTTGCCGCAAGGCCAGCCGTCGTTTCCGTTTCCTGTTCGTTATACTGGTTGTACGTGAACGTGCGCGTTCCGGAAGCGTCTTCAATTTGCGTCAGCTGCCCCAGATGATTGTAGCGGCTGCTGATGGAGGGGGTAAAACCGTCGTCATTAAAGGTAATGGAGGTAAGCTCCCCGGTAAGGGGGGCGTAGGAGCGGGAGGCAACGGTTCCCCGCGCGTCCGTCGTAGCGGAAACGCGGTTGAGCGCATCGTAAGCGGTATCCACATGGGTGGCATTGGCATAGGTTTTGCGGACAACCAGCCCCGTAGCGACATCGTACGTCCAGGTGGTGATGTCCCCATCCGTCCGGAGGCGGGGATCAGTAGTGATGACATCCCCGGGATCACGGAAGGTGGAAAGGCTCACTATATGGCCGGCGGCGTCATAAGCGTATACGGCGGGCTGTATGGCCGTCCCCCATTCGGCTTCCTTGCGGCCCCGGATATCATAAACGGAACAGGCCGTTTTACCAAGGGCATTGGTAACGCAGGTAGGCAGATCAAAGGGCTGGGCATAAGCGTAGGTAGTCGTGTTGCCCGCGGCATCCGTGCCGGAAATGATGCGGCCGGCGATGTCGCAGACGGCGGTAAAGACGTTACCGCGCACATCTGTGTCCGCATAGGTGATGCCCGTTTCCGTATAAGTGCGCTGCCGGCGGGCGGTCGCGCCGTCAAAGCCCGTAACCGCCGTCGTGAATCCGTCCACGACGCGCGTGAGGGCAACGCTCCCGACGCCGGGCACGGTTTTCTTCTGCAGGCGGACAGAACCGCCGCCATACTCCGTCCACTCCACGGTATCATGGCCGCGGGGATCCGTCATGACGGTTTTGCCGGCAAGAACAGAACTCAGAGCAGAGAGCAGGGCCGCCCGCTTTTGAAGAACGGGAGTACCTGAAGAAGTATAACTTGTTATGGAAACAAGTCTGTAGATGCCGTCTTCACGGCTCTCGGCCACATAAGCGTAGTCAGTAATGCGGGAGTTCAGGATGGTCGGTTCATCCTCCAGGGCGACGATTGCCCTTGTCCTGTTCCCAAAGGCATCATAGGCATAGAGTGTCGGCGCCATGTCCGCCAGCTGTTCCCTGATAAGGCGCCCCTTGTCATCGTATGCAAGAGTGCGCACGTTTTCCCCATTCAGGGTATTGGCGGCAGCAATCCGTACAAGATCGCCAAAGCCGTTGACGGTGGAACTTCCCGTCACGACGCGGGGCGCTCCCCCCTCCCCGCCCGGCACAGCCTCCGTCGTGCGGATCCCTTCCGCCGTGGCCTCAACGGTATAAAGGATATCCTGCTGCCCGGTGCCGTAACGCCGCACTACTGCTCCGGAAGGGCTTTTCCGGGTGATGAGCGTAGCGCCGGCGGGCGTGGTAACAGTTTCTACCAGGCCATCCCCGCTATAAGAGCGGACGGTGGTGCGCCCCAGAATATCGGTTTCCCTTATCAGGCGCCCCAGCAAATCGTATTCCCGGCTTTCCACCGTCGTCATGGGGCCTGCATCCCTGCGCAGGGAGGTAATTTTACCGAGGGCATCACGGGTATAGCTCGTGATGGTTTCCGGAGTGATCATGGTTTCCCCGTCCGCAACGGCTGAACGGATGGTTTCCACCAGCTGGCGGGCCGTATTGTAGGAATAGGAAGTGGTCACTCCATTCTCATCCCTCTCCCACAACGGGCCGCAGCAGGTCATCATGCGCTCGTAAACGCGCCCATTGGCGCGGGTGCGCTTTACCCAACGGTTCTCAACGTCATATTCATAAGAAGACGCGTCCGTCATGGACCAGGCGCCATCGGCCAGCCGGGCGTATTGCTCATAACGCATGTTATTGCCCTGGCCGGAGACGTAAGTAACCTTCCGCGAGCTCAGGCCGGGGACGCTCTCTCCCGCTATCCGCGTTTCCGCGGTCACTTTGTAAAGGGCTCCGTACTGGTCCGTCTCTTCATAAAAATAATGCGTCTGAATGCCGTCCATGCCCTGTTTCATCTTCAGGCGTCCGCGGGCATAAACATTGGGAGCCGTGCCGAGCCAGGATTCCTTCACTTCCAGACGCACGTTTTCTTCCCCCAATGCGGTCGTGCGTTTTTCCACGCGCCGCACATGATTTTCCTCAACGTAGGTGTAATCCGCGCGCCAAAGTTCCGCCGCAGTGGCCGTCAACGTCACCCATTGGGTGAGGATATCCGGATCCGCCTGCGTCTGGTCCCGATACGTGGTGTAAGTGACCTTATCGCCGGCTTCCGCCCAGGGGACGCTGGACACGATTTCACGGCCGAAACGGTCGTATGCCCACGTTTTGACACTTCCGTCAGGAGCAGTTTCCTTCGCGATTTTTCCCATGCCGGTGTACTCGTAAGTCGTTTCCCGGGCGTAGTCCGTTCCGTAGCCTTCAATACGGCTGGTGCACAAATTGCCATTGCGGGTGACGGCATAAGTCTCACAGACGCGGGAGATGGGAGCGCCGTTTTCCCCCCGCTGGATGGTGGTGATGAGTTTCCACGTGCCGGGCGAAACGATCTGTTTTTCTTTCAGAGTGAATATGGCGTCTTCTCCTTCCCCCTGCGCCATGTTCCATGCTCCGTCGGCTCCCTGCCAGTAGCGGGTGGTGTAGGGCGCGCGCCCGGCGGTCTGTTCGGTAACGGAGAGTCTGCCCGCAGCCGCGTCCCCGGTAATTGTGAAGGTTTTAAAGGGGTCGCCCGTGACGGAATAAAGGCCGGTGGAACTGTTTTTCCCGCCCACCTGCTCGGGGAGATAGAGGGCGATGCGGTAACCGGACTCCGTGACATTTTCGATGTTGGCGAGCCCGTCCCACAGGTTCCATATCTGCCGGATGCTTCCATCCGAAGCCCGCACAATATCCAGCTTTCCGTCAAATTCTTCTCTTGTGTAAGCCGCGCCGTTTTTAGCGGTGTAGCCGGTGGCGTATTTCAAGGAAGAGGCCGAACCTGCGGTATAGTTAACGGTATTGCCCGCGTTTGAACGGATACTGAGGCAGAATTCTCCCGCCCTTGCCGGAGAAGCGGATCTCCTCCCGAACCACGCCGAGCCCCCGCGCTTGGCGGATCCTGCAATGGGGGCCACGCTGTCACCCCTGCTGCCGTCTCCATCCGCGTAACAGTAGTAGTTAATGGCAGTTCCTCCGCTCCTGATTTGGAAAGCGGTATTCGCCCCGATGCCCGATGATGGCGCGGAGATGATTTCACGAGTCATCGGATGCCAGTAATGAAGCGCACGTGGGGACCAGAGCTCAGCCGAGAATGTGTATCCTACTATTTCCAGCAATCCCTGAGGCAGACCCGTCATGCCCCGGAAAGAGCCGAAATTGGTACGCCAGATCATTTCCGTCTTGAGCGTCCGGGCAACCACGCGCCTGCCGGCGGCCGACGAACCGTAAAGGGTGGAGGAAGAGCGCGCGCCGCGCGCCGAAGAGCTGCTGCCGCCCTCATTGTTTTCACAGGTGCAGGGATCCTCATCTTCACCGTTATCCCCTTCTCCGTTGTCTTCCTCCGGACAGGGAGAACTGGAACTGCTCTGGGAGCCATTGCCGCCAGCAGCCTCCTCCCCGCATTCACACGGCACGTCTTCCCCCTCATCTTCCGTACTTACGGGTTCCGGATAACCTTCATCCGGCTGATAGGAGGATGAGGAGGTTCCATCCGAAACCATGACTTCAATGGAATAATTAAGGATGGCGAGATTAGTCCATTCAGGAGGAACAGCCACGTTCTCATAAGTCATGTGCACGCGGTGCGGTCCCGGTTCAATGGGGAAGCTCAAGCTTTTTTCCCTATAAGACCCTCCATGGTATTTGCCCTCCCCAGGAATGAAAATTCCCTCGCCGTCAACAGTAAGAGAGCCGTTATCATCCACCCCCAGCATCAGACGGCACTCCGCCGTTTCCCCCGGGCCGAGCGGATCAACGACAATCCCCCAGTCCCAGCTGCCGCTGAACGCCCCGGCCTCTTTGTTAAACGGGACCGGCACACCTCCGGACGCTGTGAGGGAATTATCAGGCAGAGAATTCGCATGACGCTGAACCTGTTGATCTTTCATAAAATCCAGATAATTGACGATTGAGGGACGAACATCAAAGAAGACAACGCTTCTCTATATTCACTATTCTTATGTATCTCGGAAAACGGAACAGATCAATGATTCATTTTTGAATAATTGTTACTAATTACAATAAATTATTACCAATCAATATTCTTTTAAAATATATATTTATTCCCAACAACCGGAGGGAATAACCATGTTTTTCCGCGCTGCCTGACATCCCCCGCATCTACTGCCGGCCAAATGGCCATGGGGACGGGCTGAACAACTTCCCCGGCCTCCGTTAAGACAAACTCCGGCAGATCTATCTGCATCATCCCTTCAACGAAAGGTTCTCCCGCCTGGTCGTCCAGATAAGGCCGGTGTCGGCACTTTCTTTACGCCGTCCCAATTCTCAACCCGGAATAAACCAATGAATAATACGACTCAACCAGGGGCTGCTCCAACAGGCCCCGCAACAACCAATAACGCTCCGGCGGTAAAATCCGTCCTCCGCATGGGAGTATTCACTCTCGCCATGATCAACGTTTCCGCCATTGTCAGCCTTCGCGGCATGCCTGCGGAAAGCACTTACGGACTGAGTTCCGTTTTTTATTACATTTTCGCTGCGGTTTTCTTTCTGGTACCTGTTTCCCTGGTGGCCGCGGAGCTTACTACCGGATGGCCCCAAAAGGGCGGCGTTTACCGCTGGGTAGGCGAGGCTTTCGGGAAAAAATGGGGGTTCCTGGCCATCTGGCTGCAATGGATTGAGAGTACCATCTGGTTCCCTACCGTTCTGACATTCGCCGCCGTTTCCCTGGCTTTCATGGGGCCCGGGCAAAGATGGGATGAAGCGCTTGCCGCCAATAAATGGTATGTTCTCATCGTGGTGCTGTGCGTGTACTGGGCGGCAACCCTGCTTAATCTGCGCGGCATGAAGACTTCCGCAGGCGTCACCAAATGGGGAACCATCATCGGAACCATTATTCCCGGAGCCATCCTGATCCTGCTGGGCCTGGGCTATTGGGCAGGCGGCAACCCGATCCTGCTGGATATGAGCTGGGACAAGCTGGTGCCGGACATGAGCAATTTCAACAACCTCGTTCTGGCAGCCAGCATCTTCCTGTTTTACGCGGGGATGGAAATGTCCGCCGTGCATGTGAAGGATGTGAATAATCCCGGACGCAATTATCCGCTGGCCATTCTGATTTCCGCCATCATCACGGTGCTTATTTTTGTTCTGGGCACGCTGGCCATCGGCTTCATCATTCCCAATTCCCAGATTAATCTGGTGCAGAGCCTGCTGATTACTTATGACAGCTATTTCAGCTTCTTCGGCCTCGGCTGGATGAACTGGATTCTGGCGCTTGCGCTGGCCGTCGGCGTTCTGGCCCAGGTAACCGCATGGGTGGGAGGCCCTTCAAAAGGCCTGTACCAGGTGGGACTGGCCGGCAACCTTCCGCCCGTCATGCAGAAGCGGAACAAGAACAACGTCCAGATGGGCATCCTTTTTATTCAGGGGGGAATCGTCACCCTGCTTTCCATCATGTTTGTGATCATGCCTTCCGTGCAATCCGCCTACCAGATTATTTCCCAGCTGACCATCATTCTGTACCTCATCATGTACATGCTGATGTTCGCGTCAGGCATTTACCTGCGCTACCGGGAACCGAATACGCCGCGTACCTTCCGCATTCCCGGCGGCAGAACCTTCGGCATGTGGATTGTCGGAGGGCTCGGCTTCCTGGCCAGCCTGGCGGCTTTCCTGGTGAGCTTCATCCCGCCTAATCAAATTACCGTAGGTAGCAGTACCATGTACATTCTCCTTCTGGTGGTGGGCACTTTCATTTTCGCGGGTATCCCCTTCATCATCCATGCCATGGCCAAACCCTCCTGGAAACGGCCGGTGGATCCCGAAGACGCCTTTGAACCCTTCGGATGGGAAAAAAGCAATGGTTCCCATTCCGCAGCAATCCCTAGCCACACCATATCCCATGAGTAACATTCCTTCCAATGAACAAATCCGGACGGCCCTGGATAATGCGTACGCCTACGCCAAAACCGTCCAGGGAGGCAAAAACGCCTCGTACATTCCCGCCCTGGCCCAGGTGCCTTCCGACCTGCTGGCGATTGCCGTGGTCACCGTCAATGGAGACCTTCTGACCGCAGGCTCCGCGGACGCGCCCTTTGCCATTGAATCCATTTCCAAGGCATTCAACCTGGCTTATGTCATGGATCTGATCGGCATGAAGCAGCTGCGCGCGAAAATCGGAGCGGACCCCACCGGGGAACCCTTCAATTCCGTAATGGCCATTGAGCTGCACGGCGGCAAGCCCCTCAATCCCCTGGTCAACGCAGGGGCCATGGCGACGGTCAGCCTGGTCAACGGTTCGGATTCCGATGAAATATGGGGAAACATGATCCATAATTTCAATAACTTCGCCAACACGGCCCTGACCGTGAACCAGGAAATTTACAAGTCGGAAAGCGCTACCAACCAGCATAACCGCGGCATTGCCTGGCTGCTGGACAGCTACGGCTATTTTTACAATACGCCGCCCATGATTGTGGATTTGTACACACGCATGTGTTCCCTGAATATCACTGCCTCCCAGCTGGCCCTGATGGGCGCCTGCTACGCCAACGGCGGGGTCAATCCCGTCAGCAAGAAGCGTGTGGTGAAAGAGGAGAACGTTCCCCCCATTTTGGCGGAAATGTGCATGTCAGGCCTTTATGATTCCACAGGGGACTGGATGTACAAAGCCGGCCTTCCGGCCAAATCCGGCGTGGGCGGCGGCCTGGTGGCCGTGGCTCCCGGCAAGCTGGCCATGGCGGCTTTTTCGCCTCCACTGGATCCCGCAGGGAATACCGTCAAGGGGCAGGCGGCACTTCAATCCATCATCAGGGAACTGAATCTAAACCTTTTCCGGAGTTGATCCGGGATGAGAAGGTAAACCCGCGGAGCCAAAATCCGAAAGGATTCCCGCGGGTTTACTGTATCCTGTCCAGCCCCCCGAGGCAGATTGCGGTTTCTCGACTGCGGATTTCAGCCATAAAAAACAGCCTTCCGACACAGTACGCTGAAAAACGGATATATCCGGCGGACAACGGCCACATCACCTGCGCCCCGGCAGCCGCAGGCAATCTTTCCCCGGCGCCCCGCATCAGCTCCTGTTTGAAAAGTTGCACAGCTGCATGGCTACGCCGTCTTCCATAACCCGGAAGCCGTGCTTCTCATAAAAAGCGGCGTTTCTGCTCTCCTCCGGCATGATTTCAAGATACAGGTAGTCCCTGTATTTTTCCTTAACCATTTCCACCATTTTTCCAGCAATCCCCCTGCCCTGATAGGCGGGATGCACCAGAACATAATGCATGTAGGCAACCATCTCGCTGTCGTCCAGCACCCGCACCAGCCCTGCCAGGCGGTCACCATCCCAGGCCGTAACAACAGTGGACGAATTCATGAGAGCCTTGAACAGACGCCCCGGATATTGTCCGGAAATCCAGCCAACGGACAGGAACAATTCTTGAACATCTTCCCTGGAAAATTTTTTCTCTTCCGTAAAAACAATCATTTTTTCTTTAATTAATTATTGATTATCCGCCTGTACCGTCGCGGCCACACAACCGTCTGAGCGGGAAACGCCTTTCCCTCGGCCGGATTGACACCCTGTTTCAAGGTTTTATCTGCTCCCACTGCCGCAGTCAACACCGTCTTGTCCGAGGGTTTTACCCATTCCAAGGACATGGCGGAGCCTGTGATAAGAACGCGCGCGCCGAAAACAGGCAACCCTTTCCCCAGTCAGCAGCTCGGCCGCCCCTGCCTCCTCAGCTTCCGGGGAAGGAAGAGCCGCACCAGGAACACACATCTTCTTTTCAGGGAAACGATACTCGAATACGGGAGACGGCATTTTTCCTGGAACCGATTCCCAAAAACGGAAAACCCCGGGCCCAGGTTCATAACATTGTGAAAAACCTTTCTCCGTCATTTGTTTAAGGACTTGTCACCACGCTTCTTTTCCCTAGAATCCCCCCGGTATGCTTGACGCCCTCCAAAATGCCTTTTTCCAGACCGGGGACACGCTCACATCCTGGCTGTCCGCTTTCAGCAGCTTCCTGTGGGGATGGCCCCTGCTCATCATGCTGCTGGGCACGCACCTGTACCTCACCGCCATCCTGCGGTTTCCGCAGCGTTATCTGCTTAAGGCCCTGAAATTGTATTTTGTGAAAGATCATACGGACAAGGGAGATATCTCCCCGTTCAGCTCCCTGATGGTGGCCCTGGCAGCCAACATCGGCGCCGGGAATATCATCGGCGTGGGCGTGGCGATTGCAGCCGGAGGCCCCGGCGCCGTCTTTTGGTGCTGGCTGACGGGAGTTCTGGGAATGGCAACCCGTTATTCGGAAGGATTGCTCGCCATCAAATACCGGGTGGAGAACAAGGACGGCAATATGAGCGGAGGCCCCATGTTCGTGCTGGAACGCGGTCTGAACAGCAAATGGCTGGGGACAGCCTTCGCCGTCTTCACGGCCATTGCCGCCTTTGGAATCGGCAATCTGACGCAAGGGAACGCAGCGGCGGAACAGCTCCACCACGCCTTTTCCATTCCCTTCTGGGGAACAGCCGCCGTTCTGACGGCATTGACGGCTCTGGTGATGCTGGGAGGCATCCAGGGCATTGCCAGGGTATGCGCTTTCTTCGTGCCGTTCATGGCCGTCATCTATATCATGGGATGCCTGTATATCCTGACCATACAGGCAGAGTATATTATTCCCGCCATCCGGTATATTCTGGACTGCGCCTTCACGGGAGAAGCCGCCGCCGGGGGCGCAGCAGGAGCGGCCGTCATGGCGGCAATGAGAACCGGTGTGGCCCGGGGCCTCTTTTCCAATGAGGCCGGCCTGGG
>OMNP01000494.1_pt1 | contig 15394 bp, 8 predicted proteins | sample 1673811 | NCBI WGS metagenome assembly OMNP01 (sample SAMEA103958127, study PRJEB25191) | human gut metagenome | biome: human-associated habitat [ENVO:00009003]; feature: intestine environment [ENVO:2100002]; material: feces | place: Germany | collected 2013/2015
AAATACTGTTTTAAATATACTTTTATAGTTTCGGAATCGAATCGAACGTAGTGAGTGAGATTTCGGAACGATTAATAATTTATCATTACGACTATTTACTTTTTAGCCTGATTGAGATTAAAAGTGATTGAGGATATCGACCGGAGGGAGATATACGAAAGAACGAAAATATGTTTTTATATTTTCAATATATATAAAGCGATTGAAACCGAATCGACCGAAGGGAGTGAGGTTGAGAGAAGCGATAACAGTTTTACGAGTAGCCACGAGATAAGCAGGCAGGCGGGTAGGCGAGGCCGTCGTGTGTTGTGAGGCAGGACAGCGTTAGCCCAAGCGTAGGTTCAGATCATTAGCTCCTATCATTGCAGAATGTAATCGTTACGAAACACAAGAAAGCCGAGCCATCTTGATCACGTCCTTCATCCTTCGGAATCCGGGTAACGAGTCTATGGCTCGGCTTTAGAAACATTGATATGAAAAAAAAATTGGTTTCAATTAAACTTCTGTCACTCCCTTAATCCGGAGTTGAATACTGGGAAGGACTGATTGGATAAAGGCTCGTCTTTTATCTTCTTCGTTTTCCTTCATATGCTGCTGGTATCGTAGTTCTTTATCATCATCCTTATCTTCTTTTAAACTCAACAAATGAGCTACGATGTCCTTACCATACGTTTCAGTCCATGTACGGAATCTCTCTTCCTCGGACTGTCCCTCCTGGGACGGGGCTTCTGGGTTAGGGAGGGCGGCTGCCACTTCTACCTCTGGAAGTGTTACCGATGCTGCTATTTCTCCATCATCTCCAAATCCCATTTGACCATACGAAGATATGGAATTTTCTTCAATATCCAAACCAAGATTTTTAGCAACTTCCATAGCATAGTTATAACGGTCATCATTTCTTATAACACTCTTATGAGGACGTCCTGCTCCCTGGTTCCAAGCTACTACAGCATCTTTAAGGTTATCGGCGTTCATGAAGTCCTGCCGGCTGTAGTTGTAATACCCTGGTCCTTCTTTTCCTTTTCTTGTGTATAAGAAATTAGAATATCCGGTCTTTCCTTCGTATTCGTCAGCTAAGAACTCAAGTTGGTCTTTGAATGTTGGTGTAGAATGACCTTTCTTTTTGGCGTGCTTGAACAATTTATCCATGCGCTCATTATGCCATTGCTGTATGCCGTATGATGTTCTGTTGTCTCCGTATATGTCATCTTTAAGACCGGATTCAGCCATTAGGTTACCTATGATGGCAAGCGCCTGTATCTTGGACATGCCGCGCTTATTAGTAAAGTATTCATATGCTTCACGCTGCTTGCCAACTACGCCACCTTCTTTTTTGATGTTGGTATTGTATCTCTTTCCATTCCATGTAAATTCCTTAAGACCTCTTTTCCTGGCTTCTTTAAAGGCTTCGCCTCTTGTAGTGGAAATCGGGTCTTGTAATTCAAGATCGTTTTTTATACCAAGAATGGCATTAATAATATTATCATCCTTTTTATCATCATCATCTAATTTATCAACATTATTCGAAACGTAAGATTGGCTTATTAAATTTGATACGCTTTTTCTATTTTTATAAGTTCCTTCTTTATCTGATGGAGCTTCAAAAGCATACACAAGTGGATACGAATAATCCGTATCTGGATCTTCTGACATAAATTCGCTTACTGCATGAATGGCTTTATTGTATTTAGTATCCTTTATACTATACATCCCATCATCTTGAACATGATCATAAAATCTGTCTATCATGTAATTGATATATCCACGCTTATCCCCCTTAAATCGCTCTTTATCTTTCTCAAACTCTTTGGGTGGATATCTTTTATCGGATTCTTGGAAAAGTCCCTTAAACCCTCCATAATCAGATACGGCATAGGGATTACCACCAGATTCTTCAATAATATTTCCAAGTACGGCTTCTATCTGGCGTTGATTGAAACCTTTATCATATAAAGCATCATAGATCATATTCATTCCATCTACGTCCATAGTGCGGTGCGTACCCTTACCCACGCGCTTCATATTTTCATATTTGGATTTGAATAAATCCCAATCTATTTCCGGCTTAGAAGAATCCCCTCCTTGTTTTTTAGATCTTATCTTCATTTTTTTATCCAGATCATTCTTGGAATCAATGGCGGATTTCAACAAAACCTTGTTTGGATCATTCTCTTCATATGGATTCTTATCTTCTACATAATCCAGAATATCAAACGGGTATCCTATTGTATCAAGAATCTTAGTAACAATCCCGACACCAAGAGGTTGATCGCTTCTATAAAAATCATACTTATCTTTTACGACCATCCTACCTCTATCATCACGGTACATAGTGAAACTTGATAAGCCTGATAAATCATTTAAATCGCCGTAAGCATCTGGTATAAAATTGTATTCGTTAAATACCTGATGTTCTCCAGTTCTGGCTTTTTTTAATAGATCTATTCCCTCTTCCACCATTCCAAGTTTCCTACTTGTTACATCCCTTAACTCCTCCAAATCAGATACGTCCTTGCCTGCAACTTTTCCATCAATTATCTTATTATCTAAGGAATCAAGCTCCCTTCCATATTTTTTAGCCATTTTCTCCCACCCACCATTTATCCTGTCAGATATAATGGATTTGATATTGTCTGGTATTCTGACAATCCCATTTTCTTCTTTCAGATTATTTGGTTGGTTTAAGAATCTAAACCAAAGATTCTGACTAAAATCATCTACATTGGCTTTCGGAACATCTTGACCAAAAAATTCCATTATTTTGGTTTTTAATCCTCTTTCATTAGCATACACGTCAGGTGTTATATTAGATGCCAGATATTCTCTAAGTTTTACAAACGGACCAATTTTACTCCATAATGTTTTTGGTTGTTTGTCTCTTACATAATTTTTAGTCTTCTTTGCCATTTTTTTCTTCCTCCTTCTTAAATTTGTGGTAAGCACCACAAACCTTATCAACTAACCATCCCATCAGACAGGCGGCATGCTCATCTCCTCCGACTTCAAAACCGTAATCCATATTAAGATACTTACAATAAATAGAAAGACCGTGCAGGCATTCGTGTCCTATGGTTCTAACATCCATATCAGACAGCGAATGAAATAAGAAACATATTTCTTTCCTGTGATTGGTTCGGTTTCCTACGAAAATAGTTCTGCCACCATAATCATCAGTCCACCCCTCCCAGCTCTGATCTTCTACTTCCAGGTTGGCGAACGTCTTAACTATATACTCTTCATCTGCTCCAAGCAATACCCTTACATTATAGGGGTATATATCATTTTTATATAATACTTGTTTCATAACAAACTGTTTTTTAACAAAGGTAAATAAAAAAAGCCGAAGATATACTCACGTACTTCTTCGGCTATACCTTTAAAGCTAAAACTTTTTTACTATGGAAATTACATTTGAAGCAAAATCAATGATTATATTTTTATTTTCTTAATTTCCTCAATCATATTCTTATATCCGCAGAACTTGCTGTTAATAACATCGAAGATAGATTCTGACCAGCCAGCTATGTTCAAGATATTAGATCCTCTGTAAAACATCTCACTTCCATATCCTTGAATAGAAATAGAAACGATCTTGCAATTTGGATTTACTTTCTTGAACTCTTTCAAAAGTTCGGCGAATTTGCCATATCCATAACTGGAGCTTTTCTCCCATACAACAGATTCACCGTCTCCTATCTGCATATCTGAAATAACGTACAAATTATCTACCTTGATCTTATCTTTAACGCACTTTTCCAAGAATGCAAAAAGACCGTTTTCAGTAGCACCACCGCATTCTTCTCCGGCAGTAAAAGATTTTTTGTTGTTCCATAAAACACCTCTGCTTCTATCATATTCGTAATTGATAAGTTTGTCACCAAACATACCAATAAATACGTCAGGAAGCACAGAAGCAATCATACAGCCAAACAAGTTACCAATGACAGCCGTATTTGTTTTGCTAAAGGCAGACACTTCAGAAGACCCTCCCATATCTCCACGTACAGAGCCAGAGTGGTCAATCAGGATAGCCGACCGCCCCTCCAATACCGGCAAGTTCTTGCAGGAGATGGTTATGGCTTTCTCCAACGCATCTAAAATCTTATATTTATTACGCGCTGTTAATTTAGCTCGTTTTTTATCCGACTCAAATACGATATCATTTTCGGAACCATCAGTGCCCATATTTTCAACCTCTTTGAAAGCTGAAGCAAAACGGAAAGGAAGCATCTTCGAATTAAGCACCTTCTCTTCTATTGTAAGCTGCCTACAAACTTCATCTATTTGATCAGGTGCGTATTTGATTATGTTTACAAGGTTACGAACCATATTAAAAATAGGCATACCTTTCACATTAGAAACCACGTCCCGAATAGCGTCACCTAAAGCTTCTTTCTTTTCCTTATTGTCTTTCTTATCCTGTCCGGCTTTAGACATTTCTTTTTCAAGAATCTTGCTTTCGTATAATCCAGACAAAGATCGACCTTCTATAAGGTACTGGAAAGCCGTTTTGTTAGCCTGATTGCCTTTGGGGTGAAATAAGTTTACGAGGTCAACCATAGTAATAACCCTACTGTCCATCTTATACTTATCAATCCGATACGGATCAAGACCTTCTAAAGCCGTCTTAAATCCTTTCTTAATAGCACTGGATATACCTCTTAACTTCTTTGGATTTTTGCCGTTAAGAGCCGCATAACAGCCAAGGATTTCGCTCATATCATCAGGACGCATAACGATCTTGTTATAGAACCTTGAAGCCCATTCCTTACCCGATGCTTTGCTGGCAAGGACAGAAGCCATAAGATGCGTTACCGACCTAAGCTTTCCTTCTTTCCTGACATACAATGCTGTTTGTGCTGCGAAATACGGATCTACTTGATCCATAAGGTCCTTAATCCTGTTCACCTTGTCTTTTTCTTTCTCATAATAAGAATCAGACAACATGGTAGTCATTACCGTAGATACCAACTCTTCTTCTGCGTTAGGCTTATACGCCTTCTCTCCCATGTGATTCACGATCGTAGGTTTAACACCTTCATCCTTTTTGTTAAACTTTCCCATTTGTTGTTGTTTTCTTTAAAGTGTTATACAAAAAAAGCAGTGATATTACTACCACTGCTTGAAAAAAAATATATCAAAATGAATACTCAATGAGGGAAAAGCTGAAGTTAGTGTAAACAATGAAATAATGGATTTGAACCATCGACCTATACTTTAAAAGAGTATCGCTCTATCCATCTGAGCTAAATTCGAAGTAACTAACCCCATCACCACTCATTAGTTTCTTATGTCTTTCAAACAGAGGAAAAGCGGAGCCGGATCTAAGATGAAAATATCGGATTCGAACCGATGAAAAGCAAATGTACCTGATGCTGCGTTAAACCACTACGCTAATTTTCGAAGTAACCGAACTCCTCACCATCTGTATATGTTGTTAAAACAGGGATAATTTGGAAGGTATTTGAAAGGAGGTTTTAATCTACCAACTGATCTAATCTTTCTTGCATGAAAAATACAGGACTCGAACCTGTGACACAAACCGAAGTATCACCTTCCATCACCACTGTCTTGCATTATAATCTCTCTTGATTACGATGCAAATATAGACACTAAAATATGATTTACAAATTAAAATGATTTAAAATAGATTAATTTGAACAAATTAACACACAGACAACATAATAGACAGTATCGTATTGTATATTTGCGTATAACATAAAAAAATAAATATATGGATAGATATATTGTTGATTTACTATTAAATGAAGACAACTCTCCGTTTAATAGTAAAAATTTTAAAATAATAGAATTTGAAAAAAATGACAATGAGAAAGTATATAACTTATTCAATAAAGTGTACGGAGAAAATGTAAGTATTATTTTCATTGATAGTGGATTTGGAATATTAACGTTTATAAATGACAACATGGTTAGACAAGTTGATTTGTATATCATGTTGCAATCTTTATCCGTTATATACAAAGAGGCCATAGATATAATATCCATATTGTTCGGTGAAAACGCATCACTCCTTACAGTATGCAACAAACCAGCCCCAGTCACGCATGATAAAAATTCCAGTGGTGATATTAATACCTATATAATAAAAGATAGTTCGAGTGGTTTATTTAAAATAGGAAAAAGCCGTAATCCTATTGAAAGACTTAAAACACTATCTATTGGGAATCCTAATTTATCTATAATAGGAGTATGCAATAAAAATGTAGAATTATTAATACATAAAGAATATGATTCAGTAAGAGTCGATGGAGAATGGTTCAGGATGGATAATAATGATATTTGTCATATAATAAAGAAATACGGATTTATATGTGTAGAATAAAAAAATCATCCTCTACTTATTGAAAAGTAGAGGATGATACGATATTATCTATTCTTAATCTTATCTTCAGAAATCAACCACTGGAATATAATCTTTCGGTTGCTAATTACTTTCTTTATCCTCATCAGCATCCAACTTCCCCTTAACCTATCCAGCCATGACCGTCTGAAATTAAGAGCATCAGGATTAACTGACTTATTTATATCGTTATCGTCCTTGATCCAGATAGGTGTTTCAGATCGGTCATCGTCAACCCTGTTGAAGAAGTCATTTAACTTATGTCTTCTATATACCTCAGTATCCAGGACCTCAGTATGGTCACCTACGATCTTCGGATATGATATACGTTGTGCTAAATTATTCTTTTCTTCTGGAACAAGATGAATTTCGCCTGAGTTGTTTGTGTCGTTGTAGATAGTTATCGTATCTAAACCTACTTTCCTGTCAAGAGTGTAATTCACATCATCTACGTATTTCCTTGCATCAAGCTCGTATTCTACAGAAGCCAGCGTAGAACCGTTATATTTCTCTTTTATCGGCACTTCTAATATAAATGGATATGTTGCTCCGTAAAATGTCTGAAAGCTCTTATTCGTCAGCAAATGGCTCCATAAGCCACCTTCTTCATCCGATGCCGGGAAGTTTATTCCTGTCTGGAAATATTGTTGCTGTTCTATATAATAGTCAGGACAGAACGAATAATAAGAAATCCATTCTTGCTTCAGACACGAATATCCGATAGTGAACGACACGTCCTTGAAATATTGTTCGTCCTTTAAAGATATTTCCTTATCGTTTGACAGCACCTCTGTTTCATTGTATAAGAACCTTCCACCATCATATTTATAATATGCCGGGTTCTTAACAGGTATATAATCTTTTTTCGTGATAAGTACCCTCTTATACCTGTTATCCCATCCAAGAGACAGACCAAGACCGATAAATTTATTGTCTGTATCTTCTTCTGTCATCTCTGTACCGGTTAAGATATTAGTTATTCCGTATCTAAGAATCTTAAAAGGAAGATGACGCTTGAGCCAATGCCTGATACCTACACTAAGTTCCTTGAGATTACGTCCGTTCGGATCGGTCATAAATACCTGTGCTCTTTTAGTATCTACCCAGAAGTGACCAAATTCTGAACTAATTATTTCAGTGCTCTGTGTTCCAGAATAACCAAGGTCGGTCGTGTTGTACTCCAGAGGCCGGGACGCAAACAGACCGCCGGTGCCCATCTCGGCCTGCCCTGGGGAGGTGCGCTCCTTGATTACGTCTATGGCGTTATGGAGTGAAACCTGGTCCTCGAACCTGACAAGAATCTGATTAGACTCGATACGCTTCATGTGAATAAGCTTCCCGTTGCTGGTTGGGAACTCATGATAGTCCATAGGTTTGTATGTCAGCCACGGATCTGTTTGACTGTTTTCAGATACGTCAGCCCTACTCCATATAACACCATTAGGTCGCTGGTAAGCACAATCATAAAAACGACGTTCGTATGTCGCCGGCAATACATTAGGTGTCAACGTCATTCTTGATGAGTAGATAGGACTTATCTTGTAATCATTGTCCCTATGGATAGACACGTTCTTTTCTTGTGTCCACCAAGCAAAATCACCATGAGCCGGATAAAACCATTCATGAGGCTCTACTCCTTCTAATCGGAAATTGCAGTTTATTTCCGATTCTACAAGGAATTGAGGAATACCATAAGACCACAGATAAAATCTACCATCCACATATTTCTTAGCCTCATTTTCACCATTTAAATTATACAAACTTTTTCTATTTGGATAAAAAGAATACGTTCCTTTGCTTGATGATGTCCAGCTATTAAAACGTTCGTTGTCAGTATGCTCAAGCATATCTTCTCCAGTATCGTAATTAACGAAATACTTAGGGAATCCAACATTCCGGTAATCATTGTAAGCAAATGGTATCATATCCCCTATACCAAAAGCAGTATTATAAAAAAATGGGAATTTTCGCTTCATGGAAAACCTCGATATGTAGGTGTCACCGCCAAACAAAGGTTGCTTCCCTCCTTGGAAGAATCCACACCCTCCTACTGATATCCATTTTATATCTTCTATAGCTCCATACTGATCGGGCCTGTATCGCATAAGCTTCATATACGGAGAACAGATATAAGACAACATCTTCGTCCTTTCAAAAGACTCTTTAGATCCGGCATCAGAAGCCATGATAACAGGGTCATGGATACGACTTGTATCATATACCTGGGCCTGCATAGGATACGATACAAGATACTTTGAATTTAAGATGCTTGTATCAGGATCCTTTTCTCCCGGATCTCCAAAAGATAAGAACATGGAAGATTCCCTATCTATGTTATTTATAAACAAAAAATCTTTTGAAGCGTTTTGGTTATCATCATCCACATCTTCTCCAGTAACCCAAGATGATGTTGTAGACGGGTCGGATATGGGGTACATACCTGATTTAAGACTCTTGGTGTTAGCCAATCCCCTTAATCTGTTTTGTTCGTATGGAGCCGTATCATCGAAGCCCATCATGCTATTGTAGTAACCTACAGACGTGTAGTAAAAAGCATGGTTTCTTCTTGGGCCATTGTTTATGAATGTCGTGAGCCAATCATATCTGTACTTACCATACAATACCGGTCTTTTAGCAAGCGTATCAGATATGGTGGCAATCATTGAAGCGAATATCATTGCCATATTGATATTACCTATCACACCTACATACGCAGACGTAGAACGGTTCATAAGCTCTTCCGCTATCTGAGAAGCTATGGTGGCCGTAGATTCGATGTTAGCCAACGTAGCCGCCATCTTATATGATTGTTTCCCTAATATCGTCCATTTGGGATGATCTTCAACCTCATCAAAGTTTCCTACAGACATTCCCCTTATAAAACCTTCTATAGCCACCTCCGTAGGGGTTTCAGGCTTATTGAAATAAATATCAGGAGAACTAAATGCATACCACACGTTTCCTTTTCTGAAAAATGGGTGGGTTATAAACGATACCCTTTTTTCAGTTGCGTAATTAAAAGAGTCATCCGATAAATCATTATACGGATAATTAGGATACAGATTAAGATTCGAGTTTTGACCTGAATACCTGTACATGTCGTAAGCTATTCCGGTAGCTATAACAGAACGATTAAGGCGTCTGTCACCTCTATATATCTCATAGCCTGTAACCATATCTCGCTGCTCTTTGGTTATCAATCCGGAATCTACAGCAAAATCAAGGAAGACGTTAATCATATCCTCGTCTACTAATATTCCTATAGGATAAATATCAGAAGGAACATCATAAGACCTAACATCCCGATTCATGAAAAGCATATGATCGTTGTCCGGGAACTTATAATGCCGGATAGGTTGTTGACAAAAGACGGTACTGGTATCTACCGTACCATATTTATGACCTTTAAAAGACATCATTCCCTTATCATCCGTAGAAGGGGAACCGTAGTATTCAGTAAGCTTGGATACGATATTGTCGTAAGCTTTCTTGGAATTGCCTTCATAGCCATGATCACTTATCTTAACCTTACTACTGTCATACAGTTCAAAATTAGCAGGATACTTCTCAGACGATTCCCAGTAAGCGAAATCACCGTACTTGTATTTCCTTGGAGCGCAGTTTATGGGACGATCCCCGCATATCGTACACTGGCTGGCGTATTCTACTGTGGCCCTTAACGATATTTCTTTTGCCCGTACATTTATCCGGTCTATTTCCTTTTCTCTGATACCAAAAATATAGGGGTATATAGTTTTACCAAGGACGTAAGATGTGCCTACCAAACCTCTTGACGGATTCTTACTGTTCTCCTCTTCTCCATCGTCTTTAACCTTACAGAAATCAATTTGTCGGACAGTAAAAATCCAAGGGCATGATACGATAGGGCAGTCTATGGCTACATACAATCCATCAGGGTACTTATCGAAGAAAGATTCGCCTATGTGCCCAAAGTAAGGACGGGATGCTCCAACAATAACATAATTATCGCCTTCATCCATAATCTTCTCCCAATCAAAGTTGAGATCATCCTTATCTATCTTCCTATTGCTTCCTTTGTATCTTGGATCTAATGATTTCCAAAAAGAAAGACGGACATATTGTGTGGACACAGCATCCATAAGACCATCTATTTTACCCAAAGATTCCAGATAAAGAACTTTGTCCTTGGCCGGGAAATCAGGATCATCCCATTCTTTAGGTCTTGTAATATGAAGGAAACGGGCGTTACGAAGCACGCATTTCGTAAACCTCCATACCAACAACTCTGATGTAAACATCGTAGAACCTTTAACATCTTCAGGAATAAGAGCACCTACGTTATTGTCAGCTAAATTAGCATAAGAATCCCAGGTCCATCCATCTCCGTAATCTCCTTCTGGAACGTAACCGGTATCAAGGAAATTATATGAATAATCATCTATCTTCTTCTCTATCTCAGGCCAGGTGTCCCTTATCAGGGCTCCAGGCGCTATCCTTGACCTGTAGGCGTCGTTGTGTATAGTGCTCGAAGAACGTCCGGCACGCCAATCTGGAAGACATCTTCCATTAAAACAAACCTTCCCCTCTTCATCTTCTTTATCGTTATTCCACACATCATTCATAAGAAGGTATGCTCCAAGAAGTGTAGAAGATGACTGGAATGAGTTATAATCGCTTCTGGCAACAGTAGGATTAAGACAAGGCTCTTCTATAAAACATCCGCAAGTACACGGCATAGAATCCAGAACATAAATAGCTTCGGCTATAGACTGTAATATAACAGACGGTTGTAACAGAGAATCATATACAGCACACGCCTTAGTCCCATCATCTCCCGACCAGAATCCAGCCCAATGACCGCCATCTTCGTCATCGGCAAAGAAATACTTGTCCATGAACTCTATCATTTGTTCCTGTAGTTCCCAGTTAAATAACACAGAATATTTATCCTGCTTTTCACCGCCGGTAGTATATAGGTAGTCGGTGGATACGTGCTCCATATCCTCAAGCTCCTTATACGTATATTCTTCACGGAAACCCACAATACGATCTACCGGAGCTGTAATAAGCGAATACTGGCGGTGCGCATCAGTACACTCGGCTCCAAACTCAGGAGCCTCGATACTATCTATAGCTTCTTTTTGTTCCTCCGTATTAGGATCGTCAGGGTCTCCGTAGCTGTTGAATATATCGCATATTTCGTTGGCAGCAGCATTATTAGGTTCTTCTGTAGCGGTATTACATGCGATGTCTTTTATATTAGATGAAAAATAATTAATCACCTCATCTATTATAATCTGACTTCTGAATGTAAAACTAACGTTTGTATAAGTTTTAAAATCATTTTGCAATGTTATGGTTTGACCGATAGTAGCCGGATTCTTACATTCTTCTTGTCCGGTTTCTTCATCATCAAAATCCTTCGGATATCCTGCCGTATTATAATACTGCCACTTAAATTTACGCTCTTGCCCTGAACAAGGTGGAGCATATTGGTTTATGGACTTATATACCCTATCGGTATCCTTATTTTCTATTTCTGCCGCAGCATCTTTATAAGGGGGAGGTATTAACACAAATGCTGGAGTTTTGTAACCGTTGGAGCACTTGAAAGAAATAGCAAACGGATATACTTCATTTCTCATATACCCCACATACAATGAACAGGCATTACCGTCCTTATACAGATCTTCGTGGGCTACCGATGCCTGCCATTGAAGGAAGTGTCCCATGAGGGAAACTACAGGCTGTAAATTCCATTCTTTTTCCGCCGTAAGACCATATTGAAGAAGACGATTCCCGACAGCCACAATCCCCCTTGATGTGTTATACACAGGTTTTCTCAAGGATATGTGTTCAAATGTAGTACGTTTGTTATTAAGATCCGAATAATACAATATAGTCTTTTCTGATACAGGATGGATACCTTCTACAAAGTAATCAACAACCGGTTGAGTTTCTCCGTTGTATCCTACTGTATTTTGAATGATAACAACCTTAAAATATTCAACTTGACGATCTATGTTAGATACGACGAATCTAATACCTAAATTAGTACGTTCTCCCCATTTGCCATCTTTTTGAGTAATATACTGTTCATCGAATATAGGTACAGGATTAGTAGGATTAGAATAACTTCCAAGCTCGTTTCCAAACTCGTCACAAGGAGCCACAGTAGCCTGGTAGACGCCTGAGCGCAGACTGCCCCCGTACTCTATCTGAGCCGGCTCTATGCACATGGGTTTGAGTAGCGGAAACACCCTAAGTTTCTCACATGCCAGAAAACAGCCATTCTCCTGCATGAACTTTTTCCTATCGTATTCTTTATCACATATCTTATACCCATGATAATGATACCATATATCACCTTCATCATCAGGAGTAATGGCCTTGTCTACAATAACATACCTGGGAGGATTATAATCGTCGGTCCAGTAAATACATTTTCCACATTTCTCTGTCTTTATTTCTATGGTTTTTATAGGATGATAGATAGAGAAATTAAGGCACGGATCTTGCTCGTTGTCTTCAAGCAAAGTTTTCATGCCAGAACACAACGACTCCGATCCTTCTACCATAGATTCTATATCGGAATCGGATAAGATACTTGTATCGGATTCAGGCTTGAAATAAGTTATCTTAGATACGCCCGTTTCAGGATTTGTTATAAAAAAATAGATATTGCCTGAAGTAAGATCATTCTTATAACCAATAACCTTAAACCCATCGAAATCAATGCATTTAAGATTACTGTGCTCATTAGATCTCATCCCAACATTACCATCCTCGGATTCTATGTTGGCATTCAAGGCAAACGTATAATGCTGATCCGTAAGACTCGACGGATGCAGATCGCGGTTCATACCTGTTTGAGGTGCCGCTATGTTTCTGTTATCTTCTGATGCCATCTTTGTAACTGTTTGTCACAAAGATAACAAAAGAGAGGTGATTATATACCAATTTACACCAGTACATTTTGACGCTTCACCGTTCCAGCTAATGCCGACAACTCCACGCCCCCTTCCCGGTTCACCACCGGTGTCTTGTTAATATTTTCTTGGGTTAGAAGATTCTTCTTTTCCAACCCAAATCTTTTAATATTATTAGCTGCAAGCAAATCACGATCATTGACGGAACCACATTCAGGGCAAGTCCATACACGATCCGATAACTTAAGATCACGATGTATGTATCCACATCCGCACATCTTAGAACTCGGCTCAAATCTTCCAATCCGAATTAAATTAACACCGCGCCAATCCGATTTATATTGCAACATCCTGAAGAACTCGCTCCATGATGCAGAAGCAATACCCTTAGCAAGGCAATGATTTTTCAACATACCTCCTACATTAAGGTCTTCTATGATAATAGTTTGGTTCTCACTTACTATCTTCTTACTGACCTTATGTAAGAAATCTTGTCTACGGTTTCGAATCCGTTCATGACAGACGGCAACATCATGTTTTGCCTTCTTCCATCTATTGCTTCCCTTATGTTTGCGACTGAACCTTCTTTGCAAGCATCCTAATCTTTTCTGCGCAGATTCAAAATACTTCGGATTACTAAAAACCTGCCCATTGGAAAGAACAGCGAAATCCTTGATCCCTACATCGATCCCTACTGTCGTATCGGAATCGATAACAAACTTGTCAGGATTAGGGATACCGTCATCTATTAAGACACTTGCATAGAACTTACCGGTTGATGATTTAGATATTGTTATCGTACCAATCTTTCCTTCAAAGGACCGATTGGCAAAAAACTTTATCCAACCAATGATAGGAATCTTAACTCTGTTGTTTTCAAAATCAAACTTAACAGAATTGACATTCTTAAAAACGTTTTTGTTTCTATGTTTGGATTTGAATTTTGGGAAACCGGTATGTTCTCTAAAGAATTTGGTGAAGGCACTATCCATACAGCGGATAGATTGTTGCAAGCATTCATTAGATACTTCATTTAACCAGAGATGGTTATCATCTTTTTTGAGTAACGTTAGCTGCTTGCATAAGTCAACCGCTGACAAAGATCGTTTTTCACCCTGATAAGTTTTAATTTTCAGATCAAGAGCCCAATTATAGACATACCTACAACAGCCAAATGTCTTCTCCATTTGGACAATCTGTTCCGGTGTAGGATCTAATCTATATTTGTAACCTTTAATCATTTCCTTATCAGTTTTATGATACAAAATTATCTTATTAAAATAAGACACATACTATTTTACTTTATGTTTTACAACATGATTGGTGTAAAATTGTATATAATTACCACTTATAATTTACATCTTTTACCCCTAATCAAAACAGTGCCATCACCACCAGCTCCAGCATAAACCATAGAGTATCTGACGCCGCCGCCTCCGCCGCCGCCTCCGCCGCCATAACCTCCGCCGCCTTTACCAGATCCGTTTGTTGATCCTCCTGTGCCAGATCCTTCACTGTAATCAGATATTCCGCCTTGAAATACCACTCCGGTGTGAGTTTCTCCACTCCCACCACCGGCATTTCTTTTACCGCCGGATTCTCCAAAATCTCTGGTGGTATGACCTTGACCTTTGATTACTCCATACTCTTCTCCATTAGTGTCTCCACCATCCGAAGCACCATCTTGTGTATATGATGAACCGCCGGCACTACCACCATCTCCTCCCTTCCATTTATTAGCTCCCTTTCCTCCATTTGCTCTATAAGACGGGTTCATAAATTGAGAGTAACCCCCATCTTTACCAGGGGAATTTTGTTCAGCTTGATAAACTTTTGCTCCTCCTTCTCCTACTGTTATAGAAATAGCTTGACCTGGTTTTACAGCAATAGCCTCTCCGTCTTTCCAACCTTTGCTATCAGATTTGAAGGTCTTGGTATAACCACCTCCACCGCCGGCAGAGCTACCGCCACCTCCGCCTCCAACTAAAAAAACATCTACGAGAAAACAGCCATCAGGAACTGTCCATGTGTAATTCCCGGCTGGATAAAACCTTATAAGAAAGTCCTCAAGCTCCCTATTTTTATCAAAAAAACGACGCCTCATAATATATCAGGAATT
>OMNP01000501.1_pt1 | contig 15326 bp, 10 predicted proteins | sample 1673811 | NCBI WGS metagenome assembly OMNP01 (sample SAMEA103958127, study PRJEB25191) | human gut metagenome | biome: human-associated habitat [ENVO:00009003]; feature: intestine environment [ENVO:2100002]; material: feces | place: Germany | collected 2013/2015
TGAAATTTACGCAATTATATGTTATTATTTCAATAAATAATCAATTAGTTATTTACGGAGGATGTATACACATATGAGAACAGAACAACAGCATAATGAAAGAAAGCAAGAAATTATGGAAAAATGCTTTGAATGCTATGCGGAAAAAGGTCTGACCGGCACGGGAATTAAGGCACTGGCAGAGGCCTGCAGCTGCACTACAGGAAACCTGTATGTTTATTTCAAAAACCTTGACGAATTGATTATTGAGTCCACAGCATACTGTATGGCAAAGGTGGAGGACGACTTTATGAGTAAAGCACCCACAGACCCAAGGGACGCTGTGAGATTTATTGAAGAAGTGCCGTACTGGACGGCAAAAAAGCACGGCAAAAAATATCGGCTGATGTATCAGATTTACACACATCCGAAATATATTGAATATGGAAAGAAATTTTTTGAGGGCGTTAATGAACGATATACAGAGTATGCAAAGCAATTAGAGCCCAAAATCGGCATACCCTACACCACCATAACGCCGCTTATATTCATATTCGTTCGTGCTTGCGTTCACTACGCTATGTTTGAGGATGAATACTACTTAAAATCCCAAATGGAGGTCTTAAAACAGGGCGTAGCCCTGTTTGCAGATAAATATGGCTCTGAATTTTTAAAGGGAGGTATTAAAAAATGAAAAAACGATTACTAAGCATTCTGATCACCCTTTGTATGGTGATGTGTGCCATTGCACCTTTGGTGAGTTATGCCAATCCGGGCGCATCCGCCTCGGGTGCATACGGCGCATTGCTCACACCCGACACAAATCCCCCTGCCGGATGGGAAAAAGATGCAAGCAATCCATACGGCACAAAAAAGGGGCAGCCTTTTGCCCTTACCCCATGGTATGAGCCGATCATTTACAGCTACCGCAATGCGGAAAACGAAGCTGCAAAGGATCATACCAAGGTATACGACAAGCTGACACTCGGAAAGAATATTATCGAGTCGCCGAGCGGTACATACAGCGTTTCCTCGGTCGATAATGTCGCTTTCGCTGTCGGTTTGGCCTACGACCCGCTCGGCACAGGCAGAAACGATCACGCTATCTTTGTCGGTTTTTGCGATATGGATAATAAAAATCTCACGGCGAAGGTCTGCTATTGGGTGCAGAACCTTGTAACCAACAAGCGCTCCGATCTTCAAAAAATTGCCGACGCGCCGAAGTGGGCATGCAAGGATACCAGGTACGGCGAGCTGGAGTATCAGGAGTTCCGCCACTATTTCAATGTCACGGCGGGCGACTATGACGGCGACGGAAAGATGACCGCCGTTATCACCTATGCCGGCAATGATGATCTGTGGGGAATCGCCGGAACGGGCATTGCCGGTGAACAGGGCCTTTCAAGAAAATCATTTGTGAAGTCCAAGGGCACTGACGATGCTTACTTCAGCGGTTGGAATACGACCAAATATGAAAGAGATCAGATCACGAAATCCCTTGCATCCGCCGATATAGACCGTGACGGTTGTGATGAGCTTTTTGTTTATGCCGGCGTTGCCGAGCCGGATAAAATTGACGGCAAGGACAAGGAACTTTCAAGCGATTCCTTCCGAAAGGCTGTTTCAAAGCTCTCGGTGTACAAAGCCAAAAGCGGAAATCTCAAGAGAATTGATCAAAAATCTCTGATGACCCTAAACCGTGAGGACGAAAATAAGGACGGCAGCCGTTACTACGATCATATCCGCTACGGAAACCTTGCCGCGGGAGACATCGACGGCGATGGCTGGCAGGAAATCATAATTGCCGGATATTTCCGTGAAGTCAGGGAAGAAAAGCAGAAGGGCTTTATCTGGGACAAGAAAACCGACGGCAACAATATGGGCTTTGCCGTTTATTACGGGCAGAACAATTCAATAACGAATGTGCAGAAAACCTCCATGAGCGGTTATACCGCAAACGGAACAAGTGATCTCGGCGTAAAGCCGAAGCCCGCTATGACAAGCGTTGCGATCAACGGCAGAGGTACGCCTAAGCAGGTATGGATCGCAGGCGGTCTGTATGAGGTTCAGCAGAACGGTGCGCTCAACCTTCTGTGCGATACCACGCGCGAGAGGAACTCGAGTGCGAAATGGTGGTGGTATCAGGATGTCATTGCAGGCAATTTTGACCACAACACGGAAGGGCGCGAACAGGTGATTGCGCTTGCCGCCGAAAGGCAAAAGAGCGTCGGTCAACCGAATGCGCGCAAATTTGACCTCTTCACCGATGTTTTCTACGGTGAGAATTTCGGCAGCGGCACGCTGTCCGTCGCCGGCAAGTATACGGCGACAGCCGAAAAGGACGAATACTCAAAGCTGTGTCACGATGCCGACCTCGCATGGGATATGCCGTATAACTGCATCCTGCTTGCGGGCGATGTGAACAAGGACGGTCTGTTTGCCCGCTATGAAGGCAAGGGCTACGGCTATTCCGACGCCCAAGTGCAGGCGGTGCTTCAAGCGGCTCCCTATTTTTCGGAGATCGGCGACTATGACCTCGATTTCTCCGACGGTTCCACCACCTATACCTTCTCCTCCGGCTATTCGGACACGAAATCCTCATCGCACAATACCTCCTTCGGCGCGTCCATTGTCGTGCAGGGCGATCTGAAGGTGTGGAGATACGAGGCATCGCTCGGATATACTATGGACTTTACCAAGAGCACCGAGGATACCCTTTCAAAGGAATACAGCGTATCCTTTAATGCCGGCGGCAACGATTCCGTGGTGCTGTACCGTGTGCCGGCAACGACCTATTATTACTCGATCTATGACCCCGAAAAGGGCGATTTTGACCTAAGCGAGAAGAATACTATCGCATTGATGATACCCGGTCAGCCGGTTTACACCATGCTTGACCGTGAATATTACGATGAGTTTGCGGTACTGTATAACGAAACCTACAAGAAAGACATTGCAGCAGGAAAGGCAAAGGCTTTGCCGATACTGACCAACTCTGTTTTGCCGGAGAACGCCGAGGGCGACCCGTTCGCCTATTGGTCGAATCCGGGCTCAACCGACAAATCGGTTACGAAATTTGAATCGTTGAGTAAGCAGAAATACGAGCTCGGCTTCGGCGCGAGTAGCATCACAAACGAATGGACCACATCAAAAGAGCATGCCGAGGGCGTTGAAGTGGCGCACGGATTCTCCGCCTCGATGAAAAGCACATGGGGCGCGGATTACTTCAACATGGGAATTGCGATTGATTTCAGCTACAGCAATGCCAAGGGAACGGTCTACACCACGACCGAGAGCAGCGGTGCCAGCGGCACGGTCAACAATATCGACCGCCGTTCGCTTCTGTCCTCCTATGGAATCGGCTATGACGTTTCAAGCCAGTATGGCTTTACATGGGATTTCGGCATGCGTACATGGACGGCAGGTGATCAGAATATTCCCGTGTTCGGCTATGTGCTGACAAATCTTCGTGCCGCACCGCCTGTGCCGACACTGACCGGTGTGTCCGTAACGGATAATCAAAGCACAAAAATCACATGGGAAGCACCGAAAGAAGATATCAGACGTCCCTTTGCCGGATATCATATCTGGATGCGCATGGACGACGGTGAGTTTGAGCGCGTGACCGAAACGCCGCTTTCTTCGGAAACTCTTTCCTATACCTACTCCTCGCTGCAAGCGGATACTACCTATACCTTTGCAGTCTCAACCGTGGGCAGCAACGGATTGGCATCGGCGCTGTCCAACACCAAAACCTTCTCAACGTTTGCGGGTACCGGCGGCAGAGAAATCGAATTCCGCAATAACGGCAGCAGCATCCAGTGGCGATATGTAGGTGAGAGTGACGGTGCCTACCGCGATCTTGTCTCACTTGCCGAACTGACAGGAAATGACGGAACGGACGGAAAGCAAATTGAGCTGCGGGTATATAACGGTTTTGTACAGTGGAAGTACAGCGATGATTCTGTCTGGAACGATCTGATTGCCCTGTCGGATCTGAAAGGCGAAAAGGGTGACAAGGGCGACAAAGGTGATAAAGGCGACACAGGAGAAAAGGGCGATAAAGGCGACAAAGGTGACCCAGGAGAAGCCGGCGCACCCGGACAGGACGGAAAAGACGGTGCGACGCCGAAGCTTAAAATAGGTGATGACAACTTCTGGTATATTTCGTATGACGACGGACAGACATGGGTATCCCTCGGCGTGAAAGCTACCGGAGAGAAAGGTGATACCGGAGAAGCCGGACAACAGGGCGAAAAGGGCGACAAAGGCGACAAGGGTGACCCGGGACAGGACGGCAAGGACGGCGCAAGCGGTGCTAACGGCGCAAGCGGTGCCGACGGAAAAGACGGTGCGACGCCGAAGCTTAAAATAGGTGATAACAACTTCTGGTATGTTTCGTATGACAACGGACAAACATGGGTATCCCTCGGCGTGAAAGCTGCCGGAGAGAAAGGCGATACCGGAGAAGCCGGACAACAGGGCAAAAAGGGCGATAAAGGCGACAAAGGTGACCCGGGACAGGACGGCAAGGACGGCGCAAGCGGTGCTAACGGTGCTAACGGAGCCAACGGTGCTAACGGCGCAAGCGGTGCCGACGGAAAAGACGGCGCCGACGGAAAAGACGGTATTGACGGAAAAGACGGCACAAGTGGTGCTGACGGCAAGGACGGCGTCGGAATCGCCAAAGCGGAGATCAATGCAAACGGAGAACTCGTCCTCACTTACACTGACGGCACAACAGCTAATCTCGGTAAAGTTGTCGGTGCGGACGGTAAGGATGGCCTGACCCCTTTCATCGGCGAAAACGGCAACTGGTGGATCGGTGAGAAAGACACCGGCGTGAAAGCCGAGGTGGAGGCAGTCGTTCCTGTAGGCTCCGGAAACATATCCGCATCCGCATCCGCAGCTTCACCTGCTTTGATTGCCGTAGGCTCTGTTGCGGGGCTTGCGCTGCTTGGTAACCTCGGCTCGATTTTGTACATTATACTGAAAAAGAAAAGAGGTTCGGTGTAAGGCTGAAAAACGGAGGTAACAGAATATGAAAAAACGATTACTAAGTATCGTACTTATTTTAAGTATGATGATGTGCCTTGTGCCTACAAGCGTATTTGCCGAGGGTGAAGTGCCAACGGGCACTGCTGCAATACAATTTGGCACATATGCAATAAGTGTACTAAGTAAAAATGCGAACTCAGCGAACGCACCGACCGTGTACTTTGGGCAAAATCAAGAAAATAAGCCTGCCGCATGGCGTGTCATCGGCTATGACGGAAGCGGTGTTGCCAGCACACAGGGGAATATGACCCTTCTTGCGGCATATAACATGGGTTTGTCAAAGTTCGGCGAGAGCAACGCTTATGCAGACAGCGATTTAAAAGGAGCAATAGACGCACTTGCGGGTAAGATGACGGCGAAAGAAACCGATGCTGTTGAAAAACGGACGCTTGCAACCGGAAGCTACAACGGAGAAAATACCGATTGCGTGGAAGGTGTTGGTGCTGCGGTAAGCAATGCTGCTTTTTGGCCGCTTTCCTCAAAAGAGGCTAATGCGGTAAAAGAGGATTTGCGTGTCGTGGATCCCGAACATCAAGGATGGGCGTCAAGCTATTGGTGGCTGCGCTCCCCCGGTAGAGTTTATGACGTTGCCGCCTACGTGACTGGTTATGGTTCTGTCGACTACACTGGGTGGAAAGTCTACAAAGAGTATGGTGTTCGTCCCGCTTTTAACTTAAATCTGGACTCTGTACTCTTTGCCTCTGCTGCTGTGGGCGGAAAGCCTGACGGAGGTTTGCAGCCCGTTTCCCAAAATTATACCGGAAACGAATGGAAGCTGACCCTTTATGACAGCAAGCGCAACAATTTCAGCAGAACTACCTGGGAGGTTTCCGCTTCCACCAAGGGCGGCACCGTAGAGATATCATATACTGACGCGAAAACCGGCGCAAACGAATATATTTCCGCTCTGATCTTTGATGATGTCAGTAATGTAATCTATTACGGCCGCAGCAACGCCCCCCTCACAGAAAATGACGGTACGGCACAGATTACCATTCCTGCCGGCTTTGCCGAGGGCACCTATACCATGAGTGTCTTTAACGAGCAGTATAACGGCGACTGCAAAACCGACCTTGCAAGCGGTTTTGCGGATGTCAAGCTGACGGTTGAAAAGCGGGTCGATGAACAGTTTACCCTTACCCCCGGCGGCAGATACTATTTTGACCTTTCGGCGATGGATATCCCCGGTACGGCAAACGGCAAGCTGCCGGACAGCACCCTGCACTATGTGCCTTTCACCTATACCGGCACAGTGGATGCATATGTTCTGAATACTGCCTCCGTTGGTGTAGCAGATTCCTCCGAGAAGGCCTCCGTTGCTACGGACAAGGATGCACAGTACGGATATGTTTATGAGCACAGTCTGTTCATTGCCGATGACAAGGTTACTACCAATATCAGCTGGCTCGACCTAAACAATGCAGGTTTTATTTTTGGTAAATCTTACACTGCGGGAGGTATAAACTACACTCTCCGTGCACCTACTATAGGCAATCAGAATGATTGGGATGATTATAAATGTGGGTTGCCGATCAACAACGAGTGGGAACAGATCATTGCCAAAAACACCGGTTTTCTCAGGTTTCCGGAAAATACTGAATGCGACACTTTGGGACAGGACACTTACTATAATCAGGATAACAGTGCAGGTGCTAACAGATATAGAAGCTTTCGTATGGACTATAATCAGCTCTGGGGAATGAGTGAAAGGTCTACCTCCGGCGCCTACCGTCCCGTCCTTGAGCTGCCGACAGATCTCGCCGCCGACAGCCTAAAAGCGGTTGAGCTGGTTTTAGGTAAAAAAATGCCCGGCGAGACTGCTAACTTCATCAACATCATCGTGAAAAAGGGCGAGAGCTTCAAAGCTCCCGCCGCCGAAGGGCTGCCTCGTCCGGATGGCATCTCTGCCGACACGCCTATGTGGTGGGTAGACGAAAACCTAAACTACTACAAGCCCGGCGATACCGTTCCGGCGGAAAATATAACAATCACGGCACAGTGGAAAATCAATCAGTACACAATTACCTTTGACACCGCCGGCGGCAGTGAAATTGCTCCTATTACGCAGGACTACAACACGCAGATAACGGCTCCGGCTAATCCGACAAGAGAGGGCTACGCCTTCAATGGTTGGGATAAAGAAATTCCGCAGACTATGCCGGCGGAGAACATTACAATTACTGCACAGTGGAAGGACACAGAAAAGCCGACGGGCGAAATCAGCGTTGGCACAAGCAAGTGGAATACCTTGCTGAATAATATTACCTTTGGACTGTTCTTTAATGAAACGCAGACGGTTACTGTTGACGCATCCGACAACAGCGGCGACGAGGTAAAAATTGAATATCTGCTGTCAGCTGTGGAGCTAACCGAAGCAGAGCTTTCGGGCAAGTCTTTTACCGAATATGCAGACGCTTTTAGCATTAATCCGGATAATGAATATATTATTTATGTTAAGCTAACGGACAAATCCAATAACATTGCCTATATTTCTTCACAGGGAATAGTGCTGGACGGAACAAGCCCTGTTATCTCCGGCATTGACAACGGCAAGACCTACTGTGAGGCACAGACTGTAACGGTAATAGAGAAATATATTGATACAGTTACGGTGAACGGAAAATCGATTACACTTGACGAGAATAATCAGTTTGTCATCTCTCCGGCAGACGGCGAACAAAGAATCGTCGTTGCCGACAAGGTCGGAAATATGGCATCTGTTGCTGTAACGGTTAATGACGGTCATACTGCATCGGAGGATGACGGTGACTGTACAACGCCGGTTAAATGTATATATCACAATGATGTTATAGTTATTCCGGCAAAACAGCATGATTTTAGCGGCGAGTGGCATAAGGACGAAAACGAACATTGGCACAGCTGTCAAAACAGCGGCTGTACCATATCCGAGGCTAAAACTGCCCACAGCGGCAATGATGATAACGACTGCACCACGCCGGTGGCTTGCAAATGTGGATATGTATTGACAGCGGCAAGGTCAGAGCATACATGGGGCGAATGGGTATCCGACGGAAACGGCAAGCATACACACAAATGTACAGCTGACAGCTGCACAGCCAGCGAAACAAAAGACTGCGGCGGCGGCACAGCAACTTGCCATACCAAGGCGGTTTGCGACGCTTGTCATAATGAGTATGGCGAATATAACGCAGACAACCACGACGGCACCTTAGAGTGGGTTCAAACAGCCACCACGCATGAGAAAAAATGGAGCTGCTGCAAGGCTGTAGCTACAGCAAAGGAAAACCACAGTTGGGAAAACGGTATTTGCACCGAGTGCGGATATGGATGTGCTCACAGCGGCGGCACAGCAACCTGCCACACCAAGGCGGTTTGCGACGCTTGCCATAATGAGTATGGCGAATATAACGCAGACAACCACGACGGCGGCACAAAGGTGAGTGGCGATATTAAAGCCGGCTGTACCCAAAAGGGCTACACCGGAGATACCTACTGCCTGGGCTGTGAAAAGATTCTGACTAAGGGAACAGAAATTGCGGCAAGCGGTCATAGCGGCGGCACAGCAACCTGCAGAGATAAAGCCAAGTGCGATGTATGCGGTAAGAGCTACGGCGAGCTTAACCCGAAGAACCATGCAGACCTCAAGCATATTAACGCAAAAGCGGCAGCCACAGATGCCGAGGGGAATATTGAATATTGGTACTGTGACGGCTGCAATAAATATTTCTCTGACGCAGCTGCAGCCAAGGAGATTAGCAAGGCGGACACTGTAATCAAGAAAATGCAGAGCTATCCGAAATCTCCGCAAACAGGTTATTGCACAAACCTCATACAGCTATGGCTTGCCCTGCTGTTTGTAGGCGGCGGCGTAGTTACCGGTACAACGGTTATTATCAAAAGAAGATACAACAGATAACAAAGCATCGGTTGTAGTCAAAGAGAAAGCATATAACGGATAATAAAACGCTTTAACAAAAAGCGGCTGTCTGAAGGGGCAGTCGCTTTTTACTGAGTATAAAAAGCATTGAAATTTATCCTTGCTAAGCCTACCCTTGCTTTAAAAAAAGGTTAAAAATATATTTAGACAGCTTGCAGTATATCACATAGGGTTATTCCCTTTAACAGCCCTATACAAGCTTTGCTGTTTATGCTATAATGCAGTTGTCTGAAATATTGCAGTATTGAAAATATGCAGTATAAAAAGTGCCGTTGCTTCTAAACGGCGATTTCATTGGGCTGTAGCAAGGTTTATGAATCTATAGATAAAGAAAATGAAGCTGTAAATGTATTTACAAGGTGAATACTGCCTGTTGTGATAAGCAGACTGAATGGAGGAATTATAGTTGAACAGAGAAAACAAAAGAAAAAAATACGAAAAAGGCTACTACAAAACACACTCGTGCAACGAAACCTTTACCTGCAAGGTTTGCGGAAGAGAGGTTGTACCGGAGGGTGCAGGCAGCGGCCACAGAAACCATTGCCCAAACTGTTTACATAGCTTGCACCTTGATATTGAGCCGGGTGACCGCCAATCAGAGTGCGGAGGCCGTATGGAGCCTATAGCAGTGTGGGTTAGAAACAACGGCGAATGGGCTATTATACACAGGTGTAAGGTGTGCGGTGCTTTAAGCTCAAACAGAGTTGCGGCAGACGACAACCCAATGAAGCTTATGTCAATAGCACTGAAGCCGCTGACGCAGCCGCCGTTCCCTATTGAAAAAATTGAGGAAATGACAAGGCTGATGGGCGGTGACGGCAGGCTGGAGTAGCCGTTTTTTAAAACAGATTTATGTACATTTCTAAATTATGTGCCTATAAAAATCAGGCTCTTTGCCGTTGGAAAAACCGACGGCGAGGAGCCTTGTCTTATATTTACTGCCGAGATGTTCTGTGAATTTATTTTATAAAACTGTACAAACTGTATTTATAGGGGAGGTCGGTTATATGAATATACGCACAGATTTGGCACTTGAAGCAACCGAAATGGCAGGAAGCTGCAACGGTGTAAGGTTAAGCTCTCAAACATATTCCAATATGAAGGTAACAAAAATAAGGGTGCTGAATTCAGAGGGAGCAAAGGAGCTTGGCAAGGAGCCCGGCACATACATTACAGCGGAGTTTCCCAGCTTGTCAAATACTTTTCGGGACACCGACAGCCGCTTAGAAATTATAGGTGAATATATTAACGAGCTGCTGCCCGGTGAGGGTACTGTGTTGGTGGTGGGCTTAGGCAATCTTAATATAACTCCTGACGCACTGGGGCCAAAAAGTGCGGACAAAATTCTTGCAACACGCCATATCACTGGGAAAATTGCACAGGAAACAGGACTGGATAAGCTAAGAAGCGTAGCTGTAATATCACCGGGAGTTTTAGGTCAAACAGGAGTTGAAACAGGGGAGCTTGTGCTGAGCGTAGTAAAAAAAATAAAGCCAAGGGCTATTATAGCTATTGACGCACTTGCGTCACGCAGGCTTGAACGGCTAGGCTGTACACTTCAAATAGCAGATACGGGTATTTCCCCCGGTGCCGGAGTGGGCAACAACAGGTTTGCAATTAATGAAAAAACCACGGGCGTGCCTGTAATTGCTATAGGCATACCAACTGTTGTAGACGCCCTGACCTTGGCAAGGGATATTATACCGGACTTTGTTTTTGAAAATGATATTAAAAGCGAAATATATCCCAAGGGACAGATGATGGTGGTAACACCACGAGAAATAGATTTGCTTATTGAGCGAGGTGCACAGCTAATAAGCTTGGCTGTAAACAGTGCACTTCATCAAAATTTTAATCTGGCAGACCTTATTTCCCTTATCGGCTAGTAATACAAAAGTATATTTATGCCGCCTTTTTCATATATTCTTATATGGAACAATACAGGAGGCATAATCAATGAGTAAATTAAATGGCGGCCGTTTGACAAATATATTTGCTTCATTGCTGGCGTCTGTATTGGCAGTAACTGCGGTTGTATGTACATTTATACGGGTTAATGAGCTTAACGCAGGGCTGTCTATACAAATGCTGGCCTCCTCATTGTCTATGCCTCAAAGTGCAGCCGCCGCAGCTGTAAATCCGCCAAGCAAGCCGAAAACAACAGACGCTCCTGTGAACAGCACCGAACAGCCTGTACAGGCGGCAGCAGAATCAACCGCAGCAAAATCCGACGATGAAATTACAGACGATGAAAGTAAATATAAAGGTGATAAGCTCCCTGTAGTTGAACAGCATTTCGGAAGCTCCGGTGAAGATTACGGTAATTTTTCGGTTAAAAATTCTACCGACTACGACATTGATTACGAAAGCTTTTTATCCTCTGATTTAGGCTTTAAAATAGAAGATACCAAAGAACCACAGGTGCTTATCGTTCATACACACACTACAGAGTCGTATTTAATAAACGACAACGGTTATTATTACACAGATTATCCTTTTAGAAGTAAGGATTCCTCAAGAAATATGGTTGCAGTAGGAAAGAAAATTAAAGAGGCTTTGAAGAAGAACGGCATATCGGCAGTTCAGGCTGATAAAATTCATGACGAAACCTATACCGGCTCGTATGACCGCAGTGAGCAGACCATATATGAATATATGGAGAAATATCCAAGCATAAGGGTAATACTTGATATACACCGTGACGCAGTGGGTTACGATGATGAAAGGGGCAAATATAAGCCTACATTTACATACAACGGGAAAAAGGCGGCCCAAATAATGATAATGAGCGGCTATGACCCATATGATAATTACGGGCTGGGACACTGGCAGGAAAATCTTACCTTTGCACTGAAGCTTCAGCAAAAAGCTGAGGATATGTACCCCGGTATGACCAGACCTCTTTACTTTGGCGATTTTGCCTACAATATGTTTATTAACAACGGCTCACTGCTTATTGAGGTGGGAACAGAAACCAATACTCTTTCAGAGGCACAGTACACAGGCGAACTACTGGGAAATGTACTTTCCTCCGTTCTTAATGATAATAAAGGCTAAAGCATACATTTTACGGAAATATGTTTATATGCATTTTAAATAATTTAATGTCTTTCTTTGGCTTAATTGTAAATTTTTCTGTATTTGCTAGACAAAGAAAAAATAAGTATTATAATAATTGTTAGAGTAATGGAGAAATTTAATATGCTTAATAGATTTAAAAAGTTTTTTCCTGCTTTTATAATGTGTATTATAATGGCCTTGGTTTCGTGTACAACAGCATATGCGGCCCCTGAGGATTATTTAGATGATATTTGGAACGGTATCAGCAGTGCGGTAGACGATATTAACGACCGCCTTGCCACAGAGCCAAATGTTACCGCAACAGAAGCACCCACAGAGTATGCAGAGCCTACGAGTCCGCCTTCGGACGCTCCGACAGAGCCGCAGTATACGCCAACAGAGCCGCAGGAGCAGGCAACAACATACCACGAGCCTGAAAATAATGACAGCTATGTTGACGATTATGATTATTCTCAGGTTTATCCTACAGAGGCGACGGAACAGGAGTATGCTCCCGAAATATTAACAGAAACATATACCGACGCCCCTTTTATTGAAAGACTGACCTCCGGCGACGGCAGCGGAAATCTATTTGTAGCGTTGGGAATATGGGCGGCCATAGTTGCAGGTATTATTATAGTGGTTTCTATAGTTATAGCTACACACAAACGAAAGAAAGGCAACGCCTAGCTTATAATAAAAAATAAATTGAATAAAGCATACAGCTCTCTGAATTGTCACAAAATCCTGTGATGATGCAGAGAGCTGCTTTTATATGCATATATCAGCGGTTGTTGTTATTATCGGTGTTGTCCTCTGTTCCCATAATATTGCCTTCAATGTCGGATATTCCGTCGTCAATGGCGTCGCCTATTTCTCCCGCCACACCTTGCTGTGAGCCGTTTTCGTTTGGTTTGTCATTGTCGTTATCGTTATCGTTATCGTTGCCATCTCTGTCCTTATCCTTGTTGCTGCTTCCTTCGTCTGTAGACACAGTTGTGGATTCGGTGCTTTGGTCAGCAGCGTTTGTTGCTGATGGATTGGTTGCATTAAGTGAAGAGTTGTCTGAAATTGTTCCGTTTTTGCCGTTGCCGATTTTTCCACGCTCACTGCAGCCTACTATGCATAAAGAGAGAAGAATAGCAGAAGCAATTATACATAAAGCTTTTTTCATCGTTATTTCTCCTTAATATATTTTTACCAATACCGCACAGGCATTGTCATATTTTTAGTTTGACATACCTTACCGCATTATTTTATGCCCATATTTTTATGAGCACAGCCGGCTGTCATAACAAAAGCTACAGCTGCGGCAGCTGTAGATAACATCGGTAGTTTCTATAAATGCAGGTGCTAATATACGGTACATTCTTATGTTTTGCTTAAAAATGAAAATAATACATATTATTTTACCGCCTGTTGCAGTGCGTATTATAAAAATAAAAAAGAAGAGGTGAGAAGGATGATGTGAAATTCAAGGGCTAAAGCACATTTTTAAGCTCCTTTTTTAGCTTGTTTATTATTTTTTTCTCCAGTCTGGATATGTAAGACTGAGAAATTCCCAGCATTAGTGCAACCTCTTTTTGGGTATGCTCTTTAAAGCCCATCAAGCCAAACCTAAGCACTGTTATTTGCCTTGCCCTTGGTTCCAGTTTGTTTACAGCGTCAAGTAAAAGCTTACATTCTGCCTCCTGTTCTATATTCCTGTTTACTGTGTCGTTGTCACTGCCTAAAACATCGCTTAGCAAAAGCTCGTTGCCGTCCCAGTCAATGTTCAGAGGCTCGTCTATTGAAACCTCATTTTTTAGCTGAGTGCTTTTTCGCAGGTACATTAAAATTTCATTTTCAATACAGCGTGAGGCATAGGTGGCAAGCTTAATATTTCGTTGCGGACAAAAGGTGTTTACCGCTTTTATAAGACCGATTGTTCCTATGGATATTAAATCCTCTACTCCGGCACCTGTGGCTTCAAATTTTTTTGCTATGTACACAACCAGCCTAAGATTATGTGTTATAAGTGCTTCTCTGGCTGTTTCGTCACCGTCTGTTATACGCTGCATAACCAGCTGCTCCTCCGCTTTTTTCAGCGGAGGCGGCAGTGTTTGGGCACCGTTAATGTAATAAATTCCTCGGTAGCCCAGCAGACCTTCTTTAATTTTAAAGAATATACTATACAATTTCGCCAATATCACAATAATCATCCTTTACATATTCAATTATTTCAGGGTTTACCATAGCTTTTATTTCACCCTTTAAAACATTGCTTTTGCATACGGCTATATACACCTTTTGGGGGCAGTAATTATCATTAATATATACCTCCTTTGGCAAAAATGCAGGCAATAAGCCGCTGCCGCCAATAGAGGTGTAGGGTACAAGTCTGTATTTATGCTTAAGCACTCGGTCAGGCTCACTGTAGGTCAGCAAATTGCTAAAGGCTTCCTCGGCAACCGGCTTTACTGCGTCCTCGCTTGCAACTATAACCGGGTATTGACTGAATGGCTCGCACAGGGTGTTGCCTGTATCAATTTTTCCGTAAAACTGGCAGTAGTTGTCGTTGTTTATTATTTTTATTTTGCATATTTCTATACTGCCTTTGCCTTTATTTGTAAAACGATTTATAAGCCGTATTATAAAATAACAGACAACGGTGGTTACTACCATTATTACAGGTGAAATATTGAAATACACCACGGAATTTTTTACTGTCATTCCCTTTGGAGTAAGCATAAACCACACAAACAGCATTATGCCTGCAAAGGCAAAGCTTATAAGGTAAAACAGTCCCAGATTTTTTGCAAAGCTTGCCAAGCTGTGAAATCCGTAGGTAATAAGTATAATGCAGGCTGATATTGACAGCTTTAGCAAAAGATTTGGAATAAAGCCTATGTCCGGCAGTAAAATTATTAACGAGCATGCTGCTCCAAAACAACTGCCTAAAACAGTACGGAGGGTTTTAGGCTGAATTTTTGTTATTTTTTCGACAGCCGCCAATATAAAGTAATTTATAATAATGTTAGTGCCGATTAGAACATCTATGTATATTGTTTTTGTTATATCGCTCACCTCCTTACTGTTATTATCTCACCCGATGTAAAAAAATAATGTCATATACACAAAAGCACTTTTTCAAGCTTTGTGGATATTTATAAATTATTCCACAAATAAAAGAGCAATATGGATAAATAACGGCGTCTTATGTGCAGAGGGACAACACACTAAATAAATATGCATAGGCAGTCCCTTTTATGAAAATCTATATTTTAAAGCTATATGGTCAAATTAAACTGTTTGACCGAAATTTTCTAGT
>OMNP01000508.1_pt1 | contig 15236 bp, 8 predicted proteins | sample 1673811 | NCBI WGS metagenome assembly OMNP01 (sample SAMEA103958127, study PRJEB25191) | human gut metagenome | biome: human-associated habitat [ENVO:00009003]; feature: intestine environment [ENVO:2100002]; material: feces | place: Germany | collected 2013/2015
GAATAATAAATTCGGACGTTTGGGCTGTATTGAATTATTAGATTTGAATAATCGCACAGATGAGCAGGTAAAGACACTTTGTAAATTATTTTCAACATTTTATGATATGCTTGTTAATATGGAGCAATTGGGAATTGCACCGTCTAAAGTTATTTTGCCTGTATTGGGAAGCGGAAATCAAAATATAGAATTATGTTATATTATTCCGCCGTTAATAAATCAATGTATGAGGGCATTAGCGGAAATTGAATGTCTGGAAAAAATCACATTTTGCGATTATGATATTGAAAAGGTTAAAAAGCTTGTCTCAATGTTAGAATCTACGGAAAATATAAATAAAAACAGTGATGTATTTATTAGTTATTGCTCGGCACAAAGAGAGTATGCGGATTGTCTGCGAAAAATGCTTACTGAAAGAGGCGTTAAGTGCTGGATGGCACCATATTCGATACCGACTGGCTCAAGTTATCAGACAGAGATTCCGTCCGCATTAAGTAATACTCCGAATGTTTTGCTGGTTTTGTCAAAAGAAGCAGAAACCTCCCGATGGGTGCAAAAAGAATGGTGCAAAAAGAGTGATTTTGTACGGTGCAAGGGCAAAAGTGATATGCTCCCTTCTAGGTAGACAAGTGAAATAATAAAAACTTGTCACTTAGGAGGGAGCATATTTTATGTCTAAAAGAAAAGTATCTGTTGAGGATAAGATATATGCTGTAAATCTATATCTGGATGGAAAAGAAAGCCAACGGCGAATTGCCCATATGTTTGATGTAAGTCTCGCATCTGTCCAACAATGGATTCGAAACTATGAATCTATGGGAGCAAATGCATTCACATTGAAAGGGAATAAAAAATATTCCAAAGAATTGAAACAACAAGCAGTCTTAGATTATTTAGCAGGCTATGGTTCTCAAGATGATATCTGCAAAAAATATGGAATCCGTTCAAAAGGTAAGTTACAAACTTGGATAAAGAAGTATAATGGTCATGAAGAATTAAAATCTTCTGGAACAGGAGGAAGCATTATCATGACCAAAGGAAGAAAAACCACTTTTGAAGAACGGGTTGAAATAGTACAGTATTGTATCGCACATGATCGTAATTATGCCCAAACAGCAGAACAATACCAGGTGTCCTATCAACAGGCTCGCAATTATATAGTCAAATATGAAGCTGGTGGAGTGGAAGCTTTAAGAGATAACCGTGGCAAACGAAAACGTCCCGATGAGATGAGTGAATTAGAAAAGCTGCGTGCTGAAGTTAAAATTTTAAAAGCAGAGAAAGAACGTGCTGAAATGGAGGCATCTTTTTTAAAAAAACTCGAAGAAATAGAGAGGAGGCGGGGCTAAGCCTGATCCGTCATGAACATATATATCAGGCAATCAAAGAAGAACATGAAGATCATAATTATTCAGTTGCTGCACTTTGTAAACTTGGTAATGTTTCTAGAGCAGCTTATTATAAATGGCTACACAGAGAAATTCCTAAAAGTGAGCAAAAGAATAGGTTTATTGCTGACGAGATAGAAAAGATTCATACAGACTCACCGGATAAAGGCTATCGAAGGATCAGAGATGATCTGGAACGATATCATGGTATTGATGTAAACGATAAACGTGTGCTACGCATTTGCCGTAAACTTAATATAAAATCAACTATCAAGTATTCTAACAACGGATGCACAAGACAGGCTGCAAGCCCTCAGTATATAGCTGAAAACATACTTAATCGGGAGTTCACTGCCAAAGCACCAAATGAAAAATGGCTCACTGATGTGACAGAATTCCATTATTATATTGGGATGGAAAAGCATAAAGTTTATCTAAGTGCAATACTGGATCTATATGATAGACGGATTGTTTCGTATGTTATTCGTGATAAGAACAACAATGCTTTGGTGTTTGATACGGTAGACAATGCTTTACTTAGAAATCCTGGTGCGCAGCCACTGTTTCACAGTGACAGGGGATTCCAATATACGAACAGGATATTTCATACAAAACTTATAAATGCTGGAATAACGCAAAGCATGTCGCGAGTTGCTAAATGTATCGACAATGGACCAATGGAAGGCTTTTGGGGAATTCTGAAGAGAGAGCGATACTATGGAAAACGATTCACTGATAGAGGTACTCTCGTAAAAATGATCGAAGATTATATAGATTACTACAACAATAAACGCTTGCAAAGGAATCTCGGAATTTTAACACCAATGGAAAAACACGAAATTTACTTGCAAGCTGCATAAAAACTGCCAGCAGATAAATTTCTACTGGCAGGAAAAATTTATATTTTTTCAATTGTCTACTTGACGGGGAGCGGTTCATTTCCCGACAGCCCCTTGCAAGTTAAGCTTTGTTATTTTTTTTTGATGAAGGCTTTTTCATTTGCTGATGCTGGAAGGTCTGGAGTTGTTCCCTTTGGAACCAGACGAACCTCAATTGCCTCGAGACGTTTTGCGTATCCTTCTGTTCCTGAAGATTCTCCATTCTTAGCCCATGCAAGCCATCCATAATCCTGAGCATGAACTCTGTAGTATACATCATAGTTCTTTGCTACATCACCAGACAGTTTGATCTGAATTGCTTCCAGACGTTTACACTGTCCAGTTGTTCCGGATAATGATCCGTTAGATGCCCAATTCTTCTCCCATCCAATATCCTGAACGTGAGATCTGTACTGGATTGAGCTGTTCACTGAAGACGGGAGTTTCATACGGATAGATTCCATACGTTTGCACTCGCCTTCTGTACCTGCCATAGCACCGTCATATACATATGCCTGTGTACCATAGTCCTGTACATGTGTCTGGTATCCGACCAGTCTTGCTTTCATAGCTTCTTTGATAGTACCAATAAGTTCTGGTGCTTTGTCCCCTTTGGTAACCAGCTGAATCCTGATTGCTTCAAGACGGTATCCGTAACCAGCTGTTCCTGCTTCTTCGCCATTCTTAGCCCATCCGAGCCATCCGAAGTTCTCGGCATGTACGCTGTAGTATACGTCATAATTCTTTTCAACTTCACCAGTCAGTTTGATCTGGATTGCTTCCAGACGTTTACACTGTCCTTCTGTACCGGATTTTGCTCCGTCTTTACTCCAGTTCTTTTCCCAACCGATGTCCTGAATATGTGTACGATATTCGATAGATCCAGAAACACCATCTGGTAACTTGATCCGGATTGCTTCCAGACGTTTACACTGTCCTTCTGTACCAGACGTTTGTCCGTCTTTCTTCCAGTTTTCTTCCCAGTCATAATCCTGACGGTGAACTTTGTAAGATACGGACATTTTTGTACTCTTTGTAGCTGTAGCTGTAAATTCCTTACCAGTTTCATCTGTGTATTTAGCAGTTGCTTTGTAGATGATCTGACTGTTCTTGTCTTCTTTAACAACATCTGCAGTTACGTCATGAGAATCTTTACAACGGCTGCATACGAATGTTGCAACAGCTGTATATCCTTTTTCTTTATCAGCTGTCCATTTCCATCCGTCTTTTTCTGAGACTTTGTAGTCATGACCGAGAGCTGCTACTTCTTCTGTCTTAGTACCTGTGTAATCTTTGCCTTCAAATGTAACTTTAGCTGTGTAAGTAATCTTACCTGCCTCTGTACATGTTGCGCCATCAGATTTCTCAGTTACTTTTGCATCAACTGTTTCTACATGTTTCTCATCATTTGCACATGTAAATGTTGCTGTTGCTGTGTAAGTGTTGTTCTCACCCTTTGTCCAGTTCCATGTTGGTTCACCATACTTATGGCCAAGTGCCGGTAAATCAACTTCTTTTGGATCTGCTGTTAATGTACCGATTTCCTTACCATCAGCATCTGTAACTGTCGCTGTTGCTGTATAAACATCTTTACCAGCTTCTGTACATGTTGCTGCTTTGGAATTCTCTGTATCCTTAACAACATTAACTTTAATCTGGTCTTCTGTTGGTTCATTATCACAAACGGAGCATTTAACACCTGTTACAGATGCTGTATATCCAGTTACATTGCCGTTGTCATCTTTTACTGGTTCCCATGCCCATGTACCTGTGTACTGGTGCTGACCTGCGTCAGATGTCTTCTTATCAGATGCAGTATATCTGTAACCATCATCTGTCTTACCTGTTGCTTTGTAAGTAGATGTTACACCCTGATCACATGTACCAGTGTGACTAACAAGTTTAGCCGTTGCAGTTACTTTTTCTGCAAGAGCTTTCTCAATAGAATCTCTGTTAGCTTTGTTTGTTGCATTTTCATCTGATTCAAGGAGACAATCCAGTTTATTGATCTGATTTGCACAAGTTTCACATTTCAGATTCTGGAATGTAACGCTTGTGTGATCATCGCTCCACTCAGCATCTGTTGCTGTGTAAGCATGTCCTTCTGCTGCGTTCTTCTGAGCTTCATCCCAGATAGCTTTTCTTTTCTCGTATGTAGAATTAGCCTGTTCATATTTGGACTTAACAGGTTCTGTAATACAAGCACCGCACTCTGGGCAAACATAGTTGTCCGCTTCGTTCCAGTTACCGCTATCAGTCTTTGTATAGTATGTTTCATGGAACTTGATGTAATGATGCTCGTGTGCTGTACCTTCTTCTTCAACACGTGTACCGTCTTTAATCAGGCCGCAGTCAGAACAACGTTCTTCTGTAAATGCGTTGCGTCCGCATGTTGCAGGTACAGAAACTGTCTTATAGTTATGAGAATCACCTGTCAAAGTCTTCAAATCAACTGTATCAACAAAGTTTGCAGACCACATGAACTCGTCATTATCATTGCTCTGACTGCCCATGAACTGCTGATACTTCTTGTAGTTTGTATAAGTCGGATTGTAATCTGTCTCTTCGAATTCATAACCGTAGCTGGAATGGTCAAGCAGTTTGCTCTTACCTGAAATGAACGCGAAGTTTGTACCGATTGAAACAACCAGTTCGTCACCCTTCACAGTCAGACCTGCGATTGGATGATTTGTGACAGTGAAATCTGCACTCTTTTCATCTGTTGTTGTAAACGCCATACCGCCAAACAACTTTGTATTATCACGTTTTGCAGATACTGTGTTATATTCCTTCACAACGGCTACTGCACCGTCTGCAGGATTGTAGGAAACGATATCGTTGGATACGTTGAAGTAAATCTTACCATCTGTATACAGTGCTGCTGTCAGACCGATGGATGGGTAAATGCTCTGTTCATCCACAAACTGTGCATACAGTTTGGTCAGAAGATCATTCTTCTCCATCTTACCGTCTTTGTTCAGAACGCTTACAAATGTATCGTCATCATCGTCGTTTTCCTTGTCTGTGAAATTAATCAGTGTCTCATAATCGCTGTCGCCATCGCCTGTATCCTTATTTGTCAGTTTATGACGAACAATCTTGTACTCTGCAGCCTTCTGGCTCTGATTCATGCTTGTGCTGCTTACTCTGTCAAACAGGTCTGTCGAATCATACATATAGTAAGCATAACCATCTGCATAGTAAACATTACTTGCTGCACGAGCCATCCATGCTTTTTCATATGTTGTATCTGTTGCTTCATTCTGATAAAGTGATCTTAAAACACTAAAGTTACCCTGATACAATTTTCTTGCATCTGTATCGCTGAACAGGAAGAAGACATGGTTCATATCACCATCTGTCTCGACACGGTCACGACTCATAACTTCTGTGTAGACATCTGTATAACAAGGGTCTACATAGTACCACTGACCATCCACCTTGACTGCATTCCAGTAATGGTCGGAACCGAAGTCTTCCTGCTCCTCGCCATACATTGTAACGTTGGACTGGAAGGAAATTCTTACAAGGTCAACTGTGTAGCCTGCATTGATATCCAGTGTCTTACCATCTGAACCATAGTACAGTTCTTTGGCTGTCTTCCAGTTATCACATACTTCTGAAGTTGTACCATCATCTGCTGTAACAGTTTTCTTGCTGTCATAACCTTTACTTGGATCTTTAAGATAAATATCTTTATCCAGGCACTGCACAAGATATGAAAAAGCTCTGGAGTAACCCAGACATACAGATGTACCCATACCGAATGCACCAAACTGAGTACCTTCCCAATAGTTGATGACACCAGTTGTCATACCGGTTGCAGCCTGATTCGTAGCGCTATCTAACTGCTGCTGAGTAAGCTGCTCAACAGTCATCGTAACGCCTTCAGAAACCTCAACGCCTTTTTCTTCAGCATTTTTGATAAATTTATCTGCTTCCTGCTTCAATGGTTCTGCTGCGTCTGGAAGGTTTTCTTTCACAAATGCTTCCGGATCCTTCTCGATAGCTTCTTTATTAGCTTCTACATATGCATTCGCATCTTCCTCAGACTGTCCAGCCTTCACCAAAGTCTGAGCAATAGCTTTTTTATAAAATTTTACAAGCAAATCCTTCTCAATGCCTGCATAAATCTGATCATGGAAATTCTGTTTGATCTGTGGTTCGTAAACCTTATAGATCTCATCGTAAACTTCATCCTCATGCTCCTGCTTCTGAGGATCCTTTGCAATCATCGGCTTGTCATCATCTGATTCCTTACCAGAGTTCATGATGTAGGACATATCAAATGTATTGTTATGGGCCAACCAGTCATTCAGAACAAGCAGCTTCTGTGCCTTTGTCTGTGCACCTGATGCTGTAACTGCAGCAAGAGCTTCATCTCTTGCATTTGTTACATCTGGACCATAATACTTAATACCTAACTTATCACCATATGTGAAAGTAAAGATCATACCTGTCAGGTCATCGTAGCTCACCTTGCCATCTCTGACATCCTGAACAGATTTGCCGTCTAAGGCAAGCATCTCACCAAGGATACCAAGACCATCTGTATCATCGTTGAAATCCAGAAAGAATGGATTCTGAACACCGAGTACATTAGCATTGGCTGACCACTGATTCAGATACTGCTGATACATACCAACAACTGTATTAATCTGGTCTGCTGTCAGCTTCTTGGTTTCAGCCTGTTCATCTGCTTCATACAGGTCTGCTGTGCTGATATTAGATTCATTGGATTCTGTGCCGGCTTCTCCGCCAACCATTTCGAGATCCCCCAATGCTTCACGCAGGCTCTGGATTGCCGGATCGCTTTCATCAATCTTTATATCTTTTGTAAGTGCTTCTGCTACTGCTGCATTAGCACCCTTGAACTGGATGACTGGTGTCTGTATTGTAATACCTGAAATAGTTACTTTATTTTCATCATTATCTGTCTGGGCCACAGCATCATTATCTGTGTTTGAAGAATCAGTAGTTGCTTCTGTTGCATCATCTTCTGTCACAGAATCTTCTGTTGCTGGATCTTCTGCCTCATTTATATTGGTGTTATCCTGCACGGCTTCTGTAGGATTTTCCTGCACTGCTGGTGTTTCTTCAGGTGCAGTCTCTGCAAGAACTGTTGAAGGCACTACACTGAATACCATCATAGCAGAGAGGAATAAACTCAAAAGCATTTTACTTCTCTTTTTCATAATGTCTACACTTCCTTTCGTGTTTGTATTAGATAATTCATATTATGTTTTTTGTTTGCCCCCACCTCATTTCCATTGTATTTTATTTATACTCCACCCTCTATTATATGCTACTGTAATTCGTATTTTGCATATATTTTTGCATATAATATAGTAATTAGGTATTTACTTTAATATATCACTGCTAACTGTTTTGTTCAAGACATACTGACGTTTTTTAGCACAAAAACACATCGAAAAGTCTGGTTTTCAGGTTTCTGGCATGTATAAACGTAATAAAGAAATTCCCCCGTATCTTATGATTTGTTAAAATACGGGGAATCATCAAGTTTTTTCTTACTTATTTATATAGAATTTACATATTGATGCGACAGAGGAGTCTTTTTTAGTTCAGTTCCTCAAGAATTGCTGCTGTGAGTTCTTTTCTGTTTGTCTTGAAGTGGAAATACGGTCTTTCCTTGATTACGCGGATGTCTACCGGATATTCATATTCTTCCAGTGCATCTGCAAGACCTGCTTTTACTTCATCTAGACTCTTTGTTTCATCAAGGATTACAAAGAAATATGGAAGGAAATATCCTTCATGATCCTGATCTGGTACAAAGCAGAAGAATCCATCTTCTACACCAGCTACACGTACTGCTTTTGTCTCCATTCTCATCATGTAAAGTTCTCCGCCACCGAAACGCTTTGTTGTTCCACGTCCAAGAATGTATACAATTCCGTGTTCATTGATGTAAGCTTTATCTCCCGTATGTAACCAGCAGTTCCCATCTGGATGATTGATCAGTGTTCTTTCAGTAAGTTCATCACCTCTCCATCCCGCATAGTGGAGCATCATAGCAGGACCCGTCATACATAATTCTCCGATTTCTCCATAATTCAGTTCTTCCAGATCCTCTGAGAATACTGCCATAGTTGTTGCCGGCATTGGCATTCCAACGCATCCGTCTACCAGCGGGAACATCGGATTTGGAAGTGTAAAGTTTGAACATCCTTCACTCTGACCATATCCGGCACTTAAAGTTGCTTTAACATTATGCTTATGGAAGAATGCTTCTACTTCTTGTGTTTTCCTTTCGTTCATTGCTTCAGCTCCGGTTCCGATACTTCTTAGATGAGACATATCGTAATCTTCCGGAATTCTGTCACTCTTCATAAGCATTTCACAGAACATTGGAATCAGTGCCCAGAAGTTTGGCTTCTGCTCCATAAATGCGATATCAATATCTTCCAGCGGACAGAATGGATCAAGTACCATAATCAGTCCTGCTGACAATGGGAAGATTGCCATTGATACAGTTACTGCAATCAGTGCAGGTGGTAAGATTGGCAGCCACCATTTTTCCGGTACATCTGACGGCGGAATAAAGATGGACATCTGGAATGCAGTTGCTACTATATTAGAAGAAGAATGAATAACTAATTTAGAGATTCCTGTGGATCCGCTTGTATATGCGCCAAATACTGGTCTGTTCACATCTTCTTGTGCCATATAGTCTTCTGTATAATCTTTCCCAAGTGCCAGGAACTCGTCCCATGTAAGATCTCCTTCTGTTGTCTCTATCGCACCGGTATATCTGGATGCAATTTCTTTTTCAACATAGTCCGGGACAGATTTTCTATCTGCATAATCATATGGAGAAACCTTAATTACACGCTTCATTGGTGTCGTTGCACGGAACAGATCTTCATCTGACTTTGATGTATAATCCATGACAAATGCTGTCTCTGATTTTGATTTTCTGATTGCAAAACATAATTCTTCTGGAATGTCATCTCTGCAGATAATTGCAGCTCCGATTCTTTCTGCTGCGATCAGAAGGATAAAATGTGCCGGAACACTTTGCAGAAATACAGGAATTCTGTTTCCTTCACCAAATCCAAGTATCTTTAAAGATTTTGCTGCTTTATCAACTTCTCCCCAGAATTCTTTCCATGTAATTTTGTTTCCGTAATATTCAAATGCAATTTTATTTTCGTCTGGATTTTTTGCTCTTAAAAACGTTTCAACAGTTATTGTTGGCACTTCAACGTTGCGCAGTGCTTCTGGATAAAACTGTAACCATGGTTTATCAACGCTCGCTTTTCCAGTTAATGTTGCTCCTGTATTTTCCATAATTATTTACTTCCTTTTCCGATTATTTATTTGTTTTATAATGACGATTCGTATTCTATCATGGATATTTTTCCTTTTCAATAGAAGTGGTGAATTTGGCATATTGAATCAAACAAATCAACTAATTCATTTTTTTCAGGATTTCATTCAATAGGAAATTTTTTGTATAAATGTTCTTGTTTTCTTATTTTGTATGCAGTACACTAAAATTATAATAGAAGAGAGGGGCTTTTGATTATTATGAAAGAAAAAAACAGATTCAGTGTTCTGTTAGAGCATCTGACATCTATGGCCAATTTAAAAAATTATGTACTTGCCAAAGCTGTGCAGTATGATGAATCTTATATAAGCAAATGGATTAGTGGAAAATCACTTCCAACAGAAAAAAATCACGAAATTATTTTGCAGAATATCAGCCAGTGTATTGTTGAGGCTCTGACTGATGATAACCGGGACACTTTTTTAGAAGAATATCAAATTTCTGACGTTTCGAATCTTCAGAAAGCGATTTACGATCATCTCGAATCTGAATATACATATGTAAAAGAACTTCAGGTAACAACTGGTTCTAAAGTGGCTACTAAAATTTCATATTATCCGGAACTTACACTGGATCAGTTTATCTTTAAAATGAAACATCCATCACTCCGTAAAGTACAGTCGCTAAATATTTATGCTATGGTAGATATTCTGAATGTAGACACGAATTATCAGCTTTTAATTGCTGAATTTAACAGCATGCACAATGACAGAGGACTTGTGCTTCCAGGAGTTCATTTTTCTTTAATGATTGATTTGGAATCGTCTTCAGATAATCCGGTTTATACGGCTGGTTTCCTGATGAATTTGCTTTCAAATCTTTCGAATATTGATTTTAATCTTTATTGCGGAACACAGGCACAGAAAAAAATGGTTTTTGCGATTAAAGATATTTATTCGCTTTCAGGTATGTTAGTTGATCAGAACCATTGTCTTGCTGTTACAACAATTGAAGATTCGTCTCTTTCAACGGAACTTTATTACAAATTAAAATTACTTTGCAGCAAAGAAACATTGCTTATTCGACGGACATCTATTCCTGAAATGATTCGTACTTACGAATATGAGCATTCACTGTTTGCCCGGAATTCTTCTTGTCTGCTTGGACATTTTACAGAACATTTTCTTCCAACTGATTTACATAATGAGCTGCTTGATAAGTATGGCTCTTTTATAGGAAAGACATACAGACCTGTACTTCAAAAAATGCATTCTCTGGTATCGCAGATACTTGCTGTTACACCGATAAGAGCACTGATTTATGCTTCTGCATTTACAGATTTTACAGTTACTGGCGAATTGGATTTCTATGGTTATCGAATTCAGCTTTCGCCGGAACAGCGTCTTCATTTTTTTAAGCATATGAAACATCTGCATGAAATTTCAAATGCGCTTCAGATTAAGATTTTGCCGAATGGTTTGCTGTCTGATTACCAGCATATCCCAAGACCGACACTGTTTTTTGCAGATGAGTTTTCTTATTTGCGTTTTAGGAGAAATACACCGTATTACAATATCTGTATTCCGAACAAAATTAGTTTGAATCGAATTTTTTCGGCCTTTTACGATACCGTTTGGGAGTTTGAATCCTGTATTGCACCGGATGCATATCTTACTCATGCAATCCATTCTGTAGAAATTTTGCAATCAGATGCTTCAGGTGATGTGCACAATTAAGAGAAGTCAAGTAGGCTGTTGCAAAATAGATGAGTAATCATCTATGGAGCAATAGCTCCATTTTTATGTCCAAAAGCAGAAAACGGACTCCGAAGAGCCCGCAATCCATGGTATAATTAAGTATGACCAAATACATAAAATACCATAAAAATTATACCGAATTCGGCGAGCCTTATCAACTGGTTTTGCCATTAAATTTGGAAGGTCTGGTTCCTGATGATGATTCTGTCCGACTGCTGAGCCACGAATTGGAGGATTTAGATTACAGTTTACTGTATCAGGCGTACTCTACCAAAGGCAGAAATCCGGCAGTGGACCCAAAGACCATGTTCAAGATCCTGACCTATGCTTATTCCCAAAATATTTATTCTTGCAGAAAGATTGAAACCGCTTGTAAACGTGATATTAACTTTATGTAGCTGCTTGCTGGTCAGAAAGCACCGGATCACAGCACGATTGCAAGGTTCCGTACTGGATTTTTGGCAGACACCTGCGAAGCCCTGTTTTATCAGATGGTACGTCGCTTGGAACGAATGGGAAGAAAATATGTTTCTGAAAATACAGGAGGCGGTCACCCTACTGAACCAAGAGTACCTACAGGCTGTCCGTATAAAGAACGATGTTCCCGTGCTAAAGGGAATAAACGTCTGTACATCTCCAAAAGTTTCTTAGAGAAGCGTCAGGAATCCTATGAAAATATCCTGAGTGAAAAGGGGATCTTATACCGGATGAATCGCTCGATATGATGCTGGGATCCTTTCAATTACTACTGGGGATGCCGAAATTTGCTATTCGTGCGACAGCCTCTTTTCTCTTTCAGGCTGCCTGTAACCGTATTTTTTCAGAAACGGTACGGTTTCTGGCATTATTTTCCATATTTTCGCGGCTGGTCGGAAATACCTGCGAGGTAATCGAGACTGCAGTCGTACGTCTTTGCCAGCAGCATCAGCGAGTCCAACGGGATCTCACGAATGCCTTTCTCATACCGGTTGTAGGTGTCCAGATGGCTGAAAATCTTCCGCGCCGCCTGTAACATCGAGTAGCCTCGTTTCAGACGGAGCTCTTTTAACCGGATCAGCATTTTCTCCCGCTCCGGCGTTTCTTCTATTTTTCTGTACATGAATGAACTTCTTTTTCCTGTCCTGCTTCGTCTGCGGCTGCCACACTGAACCGGCCACGGCTGCAGCAGATGATCGTCTTTTTCGTCCGATCAATCGCATCGCTGGTCTCAATTTCTTCTGTCTTCATCGCAAGCGCCCCCGGAATGGCTCCGTGGGAAATCTCTACTGCGTCGCGGATATCCACGATCTGATAGCTCGACGGATCTAGTTCTTTTAATTCTTTTATTGAAATACTGGTACTCATGTAAATTTTCCTTTTCTTTCTTCTTTTGATTTGCTTTTTGCGGATGTCTGCCATCGTATTCATCAACAGTTCCCGTTTCCAGAACACCAGGCCTGCACTTGCGAACAGAATCGCATACCGCAGGATCCTGTATGGGAACAGCAGATTGCAGATTACGCTTACTCCAATCAGAAATGCGGAACTTGCCAGCAGAAATCCGGCATCCATCAGGTTTTCCTCAATGCCTTCTGCCACCAGAATCCGTTTGCTCACCACATAGTGTCCAACCGAATACAGAATATAGCATGCCAGCGTCGTGTAACCGGCTGCAACATAACCGAAAATACGGATAAAAATAAAGTTCAGCACTACGTTGGCTACCGCTGCCGCCCGTGCCTGAATCGAAAGAGAGCGGTATTTTGAAGTAATGTTCATGAAAGAACTCCCTGCTTTCAAATTATTTGCGAGTTTTTGACGATTCAGAGCCATGCGAAATGGAAGAAAAATTGCGAATCATGGTTACATGAATGAGCTATTTTTGTGGAATTTCATATAGCGAGAAGCAACATCGAGATGCAGCGTAAGCGGAATCAAGATGGGGTTCTGAATCGTTATGTGTATTTTATGATACCAGCTCTTACATAAAGGTTAGTTTTTATCTGTCTGCGGAGTTTTCTTACATTCCAGTTGCATTTCATACACTCTGTTTCGTAAAAAAATCGTTCAAACGCATCATTTAATACCATAATTTCTCGAATATGTGAAAAAGACAAGTTATTAACTAAAACATCTGGATCTGTTACAAATTCGTTCGACACTGTCGAACTTTTTCCAAAATCTGGTAATTTAAATTCGCTCGACACTGTCGAACCAATTTGAGGATATACTTTATAAAACTGTCTACAAGCCTTAAAAAGCGTATAATTCATTCCTTTTTGATCAATTTGCTTTTCCAGATTTTTCAAAAGATGAGAACCATATTCTGCTCTGTCGCTGCCACCTTGTTCGTATTCAACTATATAATAACCAATCGCCCAATTGCGCAATGTCATGAGCTGATTTACAGCACTTTTTGCTGCTGAACTTGCTTTATCATTTATTTGCTTAATACTATCTGCAAGCAGTTCAAATTCCATTGCATTACCTCCAATACATTGTCCTAAGACTGTTATAAATTCGCATAGACACAGTATACCACAGCTCCTGTGTCTATGCGATTTCTTTGGCCAACTTGACCAAAAGTTCTCTCATATGTTGACAGCAGGCACCCGTAGCCGTGCTTTTCAGCACGAAGAAAGGCCCTGACTCTCCAAAATCATTATCTGGAAAATCAGAGCCTTCCGGCTTGGAAATAGCCTAGCACGGCTACCCCTACAGTAAACATATGCAATTACTCAAAATACTAATAATTATGGTAAAATACTAAAAAGGCTCACCAGAACACACACAATATTCTCTAGTGAACCTTTTTATTCAATAAGCTCAAATCTAGTTTAGTGCACGCACCGCCCTAGTAAAAACCTCTAACGATTTTTGTTCTATGAAAGGTATTCTACTCTTTCCCAACACTCTTGTCAACCATCTACTGCAAAAAATTTGTATGCTTAGGATTTTTATTCTTTTTTATTCTTCCATCCTCATCACAAAATAGATGACAAATTTCTTCCATTTTTCTATTTCTGGCTTTTTTTGTTGCCGATACCTTCATAACATCGTTATACACAAAAAGTAATGTTACAAAGTCATGAATAACCGGATTTTTCATCATAGCATCCCTGTTATCCAACTCCCGAAATTCAGGTATCTTTCCGAGTATATTTGCCAGCTTTTTTGTTTTACTGAACTTTTTAAGACTATTAGGTTTCCTTAGCGTACTTAGAATACAATTATTATGTGCTGCCGCATTTCTTATAAACTTGATAGATTTTAAATAATCAGAATAGTTGAATGATGGATACATTTGGTAATACAATTCGTACAATTCCATAAAATTTCCAAAAGAGAACAATTTAACAATATTCCATACAGCTAATTTCTTCGGCTCTTTATACTCATCCAAATGCTTCTCTGCCAAATCCGAACAAAATGAGTATTTATCTGCTTTACTCTGAATATCCGCCTCTGCATTTGGATGGTACTGCAGAAATAGCCTTACTATATTATACCCGTCTTCTTTCGGATTATCACTCAAATCATTCATTAATCGTACTTTTAAGTAATGTTCTACATCTATTAAACTATTATACGCCTACCATCGACACAATACAACAACTGATTGTACCTTGTTTTCTACGTCTCCGTTTTATATATAAACTATGCATTTATGACCAAAGTGATAATGTCAATTCGAAATCACTATTTTCAAGCCAAGCAACTTACTGTTTGCCAAACTTTTTCTATTACTTTTTTCACCATCACATTTACAATTCGTGAATTACTCACCTTTATGAGGTTCTTCATTATTATCCCTTGTAATTTTTGAACTTCCACTGTCATCCTTTGCTCTATAAAAATATTCCTGTCCATTTAGTTTAAATTGACCATCATAATTCTGCATCCTCAAATTCTCCTTTATTATTAAAATCTCTGTTCTATA
>OMNP01000509.1_pt1 | contig 15218 bp, 19 predicted proteins | sample 1673811 | NCBI WGS metagenome assembly OMNP01 (sample SAMEA103958127, study PRJEB25191) | human gut metagenome | biome: human-associated habitat [ENVO:00009003]; feature: intestine environment [ENVO:2100002]; material: feces | place: Germany | collected 2013/2015
GACACCATCGGCACCGGCACCTACAAGACCCTGGAGGGCACCATGAACCTGGTCCAGGCCCTGTACCTGAACAACGAGGCCATCCGGAATCCGGAGGCATACATCGCCGTGGCCGACGGGTGCGGCATCAACGCCTTTGTGGTGGACATCATGGACGGCGGGGCCATTGGCTACGCCTCGCCGGTGATGCAGAAATATTCCCCCAGCGCCTATGCGGATGCCTACAACACGCTGGAGAGCTATCAGGCGGCGGTGAAAAAGCTGAAGGACGCCGGGTATTACGTCATCGGCCGCATCACGGTGTTCAATGACGCCCACCTGGCCGCCGACCACCCGGAATATGTCATCTCCGACCTGAACGGCACGCCCCTGAAGATCAGCTCCATGTACTGGCCCAGCGCCTACAACCGCACCGTGTGGCAGTACAAGGTGGAGCTGGCTCTGGAGGCCGCCGCTCTGGGCTTCAACGAGATCCAGTTCGACTACATCCGCTTCCCCGACGGCGCGTATAAGTACGAGCAGGCGGGTACCATCGATTACAAAAACACCTACGGTGAGAGCAAGGCACAGGCGGTCCAGCGGTTTCTAATCTACGCCGCGCAGCGGTTGCATGACGCCGGGTACTACATCTCCGGCGATGTGTTCGGCGAGTGCGCGGAAAAGTATGTCACGGCCTACGGCCAGTATTGGCCCGCGATCAGCAATGTTGTTGACGTGATTTCCGGCATGCCGTATCCTGACCATTTTGCCCGCAACGGGGCCTACCGCCCGTGGGAGCATCCATATGAGACGCTGCTCGACTGGGCAGAGTCCGCCGCCAAGCGGCAGGCCGAAACGCCTACGCCCGCAGTCGACCGCACCTGGATTCAGGCCTATAACGCCATCCAGCCGCCCTATAACGAATACGGCGTGCAGGAGATCGGCGACGAGATCCGCGCGCTGCGGGAAGAGGGGCTTACCGGCGGCTTCATGGCATGGAACGCCTCCTGCAGTCTCACCAAGCTCGAAGAGCTGCGCCCGCTGTACGAGGCGCTGGAATAGAGCCAACCTTTGCCGCGCCTGTTCCAAGGGCCGTTGATACCGCTGCCCCAAAACGAGAAACCGCCCGGCTCCAAATCGGAGCCGGGCGGAAATGCGTTAGGATCAGAAGATCGCAACAACAGCGCCGTTGTAGGTCTTTTCAATGTATTCCTTCACAGCGTCGGACTGGAGCGCCTTGACAAGTGCCTGGATCTTGGCGCTGTTTTCTTCGCCTGCGCGGCAGGCAATGATGTTGGCGTAGGTCTGGGCCGCGTCGCCGGAGGCATCTTCGATCGCGAGCGCGTCAGCGGCGTGGAGGCCTGCCTGCAGCGCATAGTTGCCGTTGATGACGGCCACGGTGCCGGGGTTGGAGTTCGCCAGCTGTGCGGGGACGGTATCGGCCTGCAGCGGCTGCACGTCATGGCCCTTCGCGTCGACGATATCCAGCGTGGTCACGCCCTTTTCGGCGGAAGCATCGGCGGGCAGCTCAATGAGGCCTTCCTGCGCCAGCAGGAGCAGAGCACGCGTCTCGTTGGAGTCGTCGGCGGGGATCAGGATGGTCGCGTCGGAAGCAATGTCGGCGACGGAAGCGACGTCGTTGCCATAGAGGCCGAACGGCTCATAGTGGATCTTGGCTGCGGAGACGAGATCGGTACCGTTGGAGGCGTTGAAGCTGTTCAGATACGGGGTATGCTGGAAGTAGTTTGCGTCGAGCGAGCCGTCAGCCAGAGACTGGTTCGGCAGCACATAGTCGTCATAGATCACGATCTGGAGGTCATAGCCCTCGGCAGCCAGCGCGTCCTTGACCTGCTCGAGGATCTCTGCGTGCGGGGTGGAGGAAGCGCCGACCTTCAGCGTTTCGAGCTTGCCGTCGGTGGAAGCGGCGGTATCGGCGGAAGCATTGTTGTCGTTGGAAGCAGGTTCGCTCTTGGAAGCGCAGCCGACAAGCGCGGCGACGAGCAGCAGAGCGGAAAGAACGATTGCAAGTACCTTTTTCATGATAAAATCTCCTTTATAAAATTTAAAATCGGTTTGTTTCTGACGTGCGGACGGCTTCGGTCACATTCGGCCGCATCGCCAGTTGATGCGGAGCAGCCGCTCAAAAATCAGTCTCATGGGACGCTCCTTTCAGCGGGCGCGCTTATCGGTCTTCCGAACGACAGTGGTGCCCACGATCTGGATGAGCTGGACGATCACGACGATCAGCAGCACGCAGACCCAGACGACGAGCTTCTGGCTTCTCTGGTGGCCGTAGATGATGGCGACCTGGCCGAGGCCGGTGCCGCCGAGTGTGGCGGCGAGGGCGGTATAGCTGAGGATCGTGACCGTGGAGATGATCGAGCCGGAGATGAGCGACGGCTTTGCCTCCGGCAGCAGCACGTGCCAGATGATCTGAAGGTTCGTGCAGCCCATGGCCTGTGCGGCCTCGATCACGCCTGCGGGAACCTCCTTCAAAGAGGACTCGACCATGCGCGCCACATACGGCGCGGCGGCGATGATCAATGTGACGATGACCGCACCGTTGCCGGTCGAGGTGCCGAGCAGCAGCTTTGCCGCCGGGATCATGGCAACCATGAGAATGACTGCCGGGATGGAGCGGAAGAAGTTCACGATAAAGCCGAGCACGGTGTTGACGCCCTTGTTGGGGTGCAGCCCGTCCTTGTCCGTCGCCCAGAGAATGACGCCCAGCGGCAGGCCGATGAGATACGCGAAGATCGTGGTGAGCGCGGTCATGTAGACCGTCTGCCAGATGCCCAGCTGGATAATGTTGTTATCCCAGAGCTTTACGAAATATTCAGTAGCCATTTACCGCTCCTCCTTCCACGTCAGTCCGCTGTTTTTCAGCCAGCTGACGACCTTTTCCGCGTCGTGCTCGTCGTTCGGCAGCTCGAGGATCATATGGCCGTAGGCCGCGCCCTCGACGGATTTCGTATCGGCGAACAGCACGTTCACCGGCACGCGGCAGGCCAGGATCATTTCGGAAATGACGGGCTTCTGCGTATCCTCGCCGTTGAAGATCAGGCGGAGCTTCCGCCCGCCGGTCGTGGGATCGAGCACCGGCCGCTCCTGTGGGAGCACAAGCTCGCGCGCAATATCGGACTTCGGGTTCGTGAACACGTCCGCCACGCGGCCCTCCTCGGCGATGCAGCTTTTATCGATGACGGCCACGCGGTCGCAGATCTGGTCGATGACCTTCATCTCGTGCGTGATGACAATGATCGTCACGCCGAGCGTCTTGTTGATCTCGCGCAGCAGCTCCAGAATGGAGCGCGTCGTGTTGGGGTCGAGTGCGCTGGTCGCCTCGTCGCACAGCAGGTACCGGGGATTGGTCGCCAGCGCACGGGCGATGGCCACGCGCTGCTTCTGTCCGCCGGACAGCTGCGAGGGGAAGCTTGCGGCCTTGTCGGCAAGGCCCACGACCTTCAGCAGCTCCTCCGCGCGCTTCTTTGCCTCCGCCTTCGGCGTGCCGGAAATTTCAAGCGGGAAGCAGACGTTGCGCAGGACCGACCGCTGCTCAAGCAGGTTGAAGCTCTGGAAGATCATGCCGATCTGCCGGCGTACCTGCAAAAGCGCCTTCTCGCTGAGCGCCGTCAGGTTCTGCCCGTCGACCCAGACCTCGCCGGAGGTCGGACGTTCGAGCAGGTTGATGCAGCGCACCAGCGTCGATTTGCCCGCGCCGGACAGGCCGATGATACCGAAGATCTCGCCGTCCGCGATGGTCAGGTTCACATCCTTCAGCGCTTCCACGCTGCCGGAGGCCGAGGAATAGATTTTGCCGAGGTGTTTCAGCTCGATCATGGGAAATCCCCTTCCACAGTGTTTTAATAGGTTTTCTGAGACAAATAAAAAGAGCCGGGAAACTCACATCGTTTCTCAGCTCCGGCATTGGCGGTTTGACTGCCAATATGGAAATTTATGAAACAAAGCGAGCCGATTTTTGAGTACGCGAAAACATGCACATGCAGCGCATGCACATGGGCATCATCATAGCGGTGGTAAACAGCTTTTTCATCGCGTGTCGGCTCCTTCCCTGATTTCTGGGGCCATTATATACAGCGGGCCAGCAAATGTCAATGGCAGATTCGCCCCAAAAATCCGCCTTTCTGCATCGATTTTTTGTCAGTCTGTCAAAAAGCAGCCGCTCTGCAGCAGAGTCAGGGTGCTCATTTTGCGCTCGGAAGCCGTATCGATTTCCTGCACCTCATAGCGCAGCTTGTAATTCGCACCCACATCGGACTCGAAATCATCCAGATCCTCGCCCATAGATTCACAATAGTCCCTGACATCACGCACCGGCGCAGGCATGGCGATCCTGCCGTCGACGCTGCTCGGCATTCTGCCGGTCGGATACCTGCTCTCCATGCGCGGCACGCTGTCTGCTGAGATGTTCCTGTCAGTCATTGTGCTGTCCTTCGGCGTTATGCAGCCGCTCATCACCGCCTTTTCCCACACGGACGATATCGCGCAGGCCGGGCTGCAATATGGGAAGGACCAATATGACCGGGAGCGTTACGCGGAGCTGCGGCAGATCGCCGCAGCAGCGGACAGAATGATCGCAGTCACTGCTGCAGTCAGACATATTTTTCGTATCTGCATGGTCCCTGCACCTGATTTCCCAGCCAGCACGCGCGGCAAGACCTTTCTGCAATCGCTTCCGGCCCGAAAACAACAGACGCAGCGCAAACCGGCCTGATCGGATCGCACTGCGTCTGGCGTTTTTATTTTTCTGTCAAGCATATTGCGTGATGTGCATCATGCAATATGCTTTGCTTATTATACGCAGGCATGGCGGACTGTCAACGGGGCTGCCGCGAAACAGCCCCGTTTCTTACTTTGAATGCGCTGCTTTACACAAACTTGATCGTCAGCGCGATAAAGATCTGCGCCATATAGTACAGCACGTGCAGAACCGCGTTGCGGTAGGGGCTGTCGTTTTTGCCGAAGGAGAGCACGACCAGCATATTATCGCTCGTCGAGAAGCAGATGCCGCCGACAAAGAACAGGAACAGCGCCCGGTTGGACTCGATAAACGCGCCCGTCGCCGCGCAGGCCGTCATGAACAAAACGCCGCCGATATAAAGCACGCCGAGCGGCGTAATTTTGCCCGCGCGCACCTCCTTGGCGTATGCGTAGAAGCAGGCCGCGCCCAGCGCCACCACCGCGATGGGGATCGCGTACAGCCACGCCGCCGGGCAGAGCGCCAGGATCGCGAGAATATACACGATATGGCCCAGAAAAAACGACACGGAGCCAGCAGCGAAGAACAGCCGGTGCAGCTTTTCCGACAAAAACCGCAGCGCCAGAAGCAGATCGCCCAGCATCCCGAGCGTCAGTCCCGCCACGACATACCATCCGTACAAACTCGGCCCCATCCGCCGCAGCTCCAGCAGCCCCAGCAGCACGAACACCACCGACGCCATGGTCTTGAGCACGACAGACGACGCATCGCGCCGCTTATAAGAGCGCATGATGAACAGCGTCTCCAATACCGCGCCCGCACTGATCAGCAGAATCTCCAGCATCCGCCTCCCCCCCTTCCGCGTGTTCCTTCTTCCCGCTTATTTTACCATGTCCGCCGCGCCGCTGTCAACGTTACGTGCCTGATCGTATTCGTACAGCAGCTTCGCCACGGCCTCGCGCGTGACCGGCTGCTGCCAGCCGAAGTTGCCCGCGCTGTCGCCGGTAAAAATGCCGTTCTCCTTGGCCCACTGTGCCGCCTGCAGCGCCCAGTCGGACGGATGGTCGCCCGTTCCCTTCAGAGAAAGCAGCTCCTCCTTCGTCATCTCCATCACCTCCATGACCTGCCGTTTGAACGCGAACCACGCGTTCTCGTCGTCCACCCACATTGCGGGGCACCGCTTGCTGACCACGTCATAATGCCGCAGCACGTTTTCGATCGGAATGCCGTACTTGCGCATCAGCCTTCTTGTCAGCAGCGCCGCGTTCGCCACGACCGCGTCCTCCAGCCAGTAGCGCCCCGCGTCATACCGGCAGCACATCTCGATGGAGATCGAGTTGCCGTTGCGGCAGCGCGGGTGCTTCTGCGTATAAACGCCCGCCGTGCCGACCGACCATGCCGTATCCTCGTCGCTGACCGACTGCAGCCAGCCGTTCCGGTCGACAAAATAGTGGGCCGAGGCCCCGCGCGGGGACTCAAAATATTTGAGTCCCGCCGCGGCGGAGTCGTTGCGCCCGGCCGTGTAGTGCAGCACAAGAAACTCGATGGGTGCGCTGCGGCCCTTCGTGTAATTACTCGGATGCGCCGTCGTCATGCTTCGCACCCGCCTCGCTGTGCAGCTTCTGCGCCTGGGTGCCGAAATAAAAGGCGATGACCGTCGTGTAGATCATCATGAAGTCCTGGCTGACCTCACCCTTTACGGCCTGCCACGCAAAGACCGCCGTCAGCGCCAGCGTCACGATCGACTTGACCGTCAGCAGATTTTCGATGCGCTTCAAAAACTGTTCCATACCTCCAAAGCTCCTTTCCTGTACCTGTGCCTATGTCACGATCTCCCATTCGGCGACCTCGCGGGCAATGCGCTCGATGAACGAATTGCCGTGCAGCGCCTTATACGCCTTGTATTCATAGAGAAAATTCTCATATTCATACTGCCGGATGGTTTTTTCTTCCCTATGCTTATAATATGCCGCCAGCATATCCGCGCGCAGCATACAGCGCTGCCCTTCCCGGATCGCGCTGAGGCCGAACAGCCGCTCGCGCACCGGCTTTGCCAGAAGCAGCAGCAGACTCAGCACGGAACCAAGCCCGCTGCACACGCTTACAAGCGCGAAGAATGCGCCCGTCTGCTCCGCACTCATTGCATCGCTCCTTCCGCCGCCTCCAGCAGCGCCGCCAGCTCCGGCAGCAGCGCCTCGATGGTCTTTTTCGCTGCCGGCCCGAGCGCCGCGTAGCTCTGTGCGAAGCGCCTGAGCACCGGCAGCAGGGCCGCCAGCTTCTTCGCCGCGCCGGGGTCGAAGATCGCCAGACGCTCCCTGATCCGTGCAAGCGTTTCCCGTTCCAGTCTCGTCATGCCAGCGCCTCCTCCAGCTCCCGCAGCGCCTGCTCCAGCTGCGTATAGCTGCCCATTTTAATACTGAGCGTCCCGTCCCGGTTGTCTGTGATCGGGCCTGCGACGCAGTAGCCGGAGCAGTCCTGCTCCTGCGCCGCGTCATCTGCGTCGGCCTCACGCCGGACGATGCCCCAGCGCAGCCCATCCACAAACAGCTGCACAGCCTGTGCATACGGCATGGCAAGCGTGACGGTTTTCGACGCGCGGCCATCCCAGTCGCGGTCGATCTGCTTTCCGCAGAAGTGCGCAGAGTACTCCGTTCCGTTTACCTTCAGATATTCCATACGCTTCCTCCCTTCAGAAGCAGAACGCAAAGCTTACGCCGAGGCTGTTTGAGGCATTGGACGCGCCCGCCTGGCCGTTTGCTCTGACTCTGCAAAACATACCGCCGCTGGCTGATGACCGTTCCCACCAGAACTCGTCAACGCCTTCTCTCTTCTTGATCTTCGGGTTGCCTGCCTTGTAATAGTCGTACTGGCTTCCTTCCCCGGCTACGGAAGAACTTGCAGTCCCGAAAATCTCCACCTCGCTGAGCAGGAACAGCGTGTCCGATACTGTCTCAATCGTCGTGCTGTTGCCCCCCTCAGATGTCTTCTTGTTTACCGCGTGGATGCCGTTCTGCACCTCCGCCGGCATCAGCGCCAGAATCGCAGGCAGATAGGTCAGGCGCATATCGGTGTTCTTCCAGCCGAGACCGCTCAGGTTGGTGCTGTACATCTGCTTTGCTTCGCTGTAACAATCATGCAGCTGGAACGTCAGCGGAGCCGTGCCGGAGCCGTCCGCATACTCGTCATGATTCTTGCCGATGATATCGACCTGATAGGCCGTCCCGCCGATGTTCATGGTCTTGCTGTCGCCCACGGCCCAGCTGTCCGGGGCGATCCCGGTCCTGCACACCGCGATGATCTCTTCCCATGTATTGTCGGCAAAGGTATCGTGATATAGCGGCAGAAGCATATTCTGTGTTCCAATTACGATGTTCTGGCTGTTACTTACACTGTTTGCCATTGCCGTCACGTGCCATGTGCCCGCCTTTGGCAACTCCAGCGTACACATTCCGTCAGCACCGGCGGTTCCCTTTACCACCTTGAAACCTTCTGCAGGCGTCGCTGTGATCGCAGCCCCTGGTGTCGTTGTGACGACCAACTTCGGCGTAATACCGGTCTGGATCGCTTGAATTGCCGACACGAAGCCAGACGGATAGATCAGCTGCGCGGATGTGCCTCCCTTGGCTCTGATCGCGTTCGCGACCGCCGTGAGGTCGGTGTCAAATGTCAAAAATTCCGCCATCAGAAGCTGCCTCCATTCGCGTTCGTGATCGTCACTGCTGTCCATGCGCCATTGGACACCCGCAGGAACTTTCCGTTGTCGGAGGCCGTCACATCCGGCAGGAAAGTCTCATCGCCGGACAGCGTATATCTGCTCCCCCAGAAGCCCTCCGCAGCGTCCGTCGAATGGATCCACGCATAGCAGACCCTCAGCTCTTCCGGCGTATCGCCCTGCGTCATTTCTGTCAGCGCAAATTTCACATACCCGTCAGTGGCGTTCGCGTTCAGCTCCGCCAGCGGAAGCAGCACGGTATCATCACCAGTGCTCCCGGCCAGCGTCAAAATTGCACGGCATGGCCGCCCTGCCTGATGGGCGGTAAGGATCTCAGCGAATGACTTATCATGTGTAGCACCCTCGTCGTACACATCCTGCCCCGACAGCGTGCAGGTCACATAAAACGGCTCCGGGTCTTTGCCTGCTGCGCCCGCCGGGCCTTTAATACTGACGCTGGCCGGGTTCTGTTTTCCGCCGTCGTTCGTCCAGCTGAGAACACCGGCTGCAGAAACAGACGGCGTGAACGTTGTGCCATCCTGCCCCGGCGTACCGTCCGCGCCCGCCGGGCCCTGTGCGCCGTCCTTTCCGGGCGCACCGTCCGCGCCGGGGTCGCCCTTGTCTCCCTTTTCGCCCCTTGCGCCCTGAAGCGGCCCATTGTTGATCCAGCTCTCTGTTACGCCGTCGAAAATATAAATGTCATACGGCTCCGACGTACCGACGCCGTAAGCGTCGCCCGCCATCGGCGCCTGCACGGACGCTTCCAGCGCGGAGGCCGTCTCATAATACCCCTTCACGAGAAAGCCCGCGCCAGTCTCGCCCTTCGGGCCCTGTGCGCCGGTTTCCCCCTTCGGGCCGCGTTCGCCAGGGTCGCCCTTTGGGCCCTGTGCGCCGGTGCCGCCCTTCGGACCCTGTGCGCCGGTGTCGCCCTTCTCACCCTGCGCGCCTGTTTCACCCTTTGGCCCTTGCGCGCCTGTTTCGCCTTTTGGCCCCTGTGCACCCGTCTCGCCTTTTGGGCCTTGCGCGCCGGTATCGCCCTTCGGGCCCTGCGCGCCGGTGCTGCCCTTCTCGCCCTGCGGCCCCACGACGCTTCCAACATCGACGGTGCTGCCGTCCGTCAGCGTGAAGACGAGCCGTCCCCCGTCCGTGACCTCAACCGCCTTCACGCCTCTGGAGATCAGTCCGCCAATGGTCACTGTGATCGCATTCGGAATCTCTACCCGCATATCCGCACCTCACTCTGCCGCCGCGCGGTTGTCCCGCGCAAGCGTTGTTTTGTCGCCGTGCGTATACAAAATGTCATAGAAATACGCACCCTTCGGAAATTTTGCGCTGACCGTATCGTCAAACGTCAGCGTTGCCTGCCCGCCTGTCATGCGGTCAAACTGAAACGTATGCACCGGCGCGTGCGACGCGTCAAAAAAGCTGACCGTCAGACTGTCGGACGCGCCGACCGTGACCGGATCGCCGTCCTGATCGCGCAGCTCCAGCGCCAGCGTCACGGAAAACGTATCGCCCGCATACCAGCGCAGCACACCGCCCGCAATGCGCGGGCTTGGCTTTGCGCCCGGAAGCTTTGTCATCTGTTCTCCTCCTTCCGGCCTTTTCAGTTGATCTCATCGCGGCGCGCCGTGCCGGGCGCCGTTCTGCCGCGCTTTTCGCCTCTGCCTCTGGCAAGGGAAGACGAGCGCTTTGTCTGCTTGTCCTTCGCCGTGCCCGCCTGCGCCGCCTTCTGCCGGGCCTGCGCCGCCTTTTCTGCCGCCGCAGCCTGCTTGTCCGCGTAGGCGAGCTGCTTCCAGTACTGCGCGTTCGCCGCGTCCTCCCGGTCGGAGCGATAGTTCAGCTCATTCCAGTAATTGTCGTTCGCCAGCTTCGCATACTGCAGCGCCAGATTCTCGCTGCGCTGCGCCTCGCTCTGATACGCGCCGCGCGCGTCGGACAGTGCCGCGTAATAATCCGACACCTGGTCGCGGTAGCGGTCATAGTCGCTCTTCTCGCGGCTGCTGATCAGCGCATAACGCTCAGAAAGCGCCGCCCCCTCGCGGTCATACTGACTGCGCGCCTGCGCGTAGAGCTCCGGCACGACCTCGTTGAGCTTCTGCAGATACGCGTTGTACGACTGCTGCCCCGCCTGCTGGCTGTAGCTTGAGCCATAGCCGCCCGTGAGCGCTGCCGCCGCACCCATTGTGTTCTCCATTGCCAGCCGTCCCGCGCTCTGGTACTGCTCCCGGTACTGCCGGTACATCGGGTCTGCCCCCAGATCGTAGGAAAACGCCTTCCGGTTCGCGATCTGGTCATAAAGCGCGTCCAGCTCGCTGTCCCACCGGGACGTATAGCTGCCGGGCTTCTCCGACAGCACCCGGTCCAGCGCCGCCTTCGCCTCGCTTGCCGCGCCGGACGGCGTATAGCCGGGCGTTCTGACCTGCGCCGCGTCTGTCTGACCGGCAGAAGGCGTCCCGTAGCTGCCGCGATAGTTATAGATCGTCTGATATTTGTTGCTGAGCGAGCTGCGGTAGCTGCCGTCTGCGTTTACGCCGAGAATGCGGTACGTGCCGCCGCCCGTCACGACCTCGTCGCCCGCCTGCAGGCCGGTCGGCGCCTTGCCGTTACTCTGCACTCTGTAAAGCGCCATTGTCCTCCTCCTTTTTCTCCTCTGTTTCCGCGTCCTCCTGCGCTTCGAGCAGCTGCACCTGCGTGCGCACCTGATCGAGCACCATTCCGACGACGCACGGCGGAAGCCCGGAGGCGTTGATCGCCTCCACCAGCCCCATACGCAGCGCGCCGATCGCATTCGAAAGCTTACTCATGCCGTTTCCTCCAATTTCCTCACTCTTTCCCGCAGCATCTGGATCTGCCGGATGCACAGGGCGATCAGCTCCTCATAGCGCAGGCCGTAGTCCGCGCCGCCGTCTTCCCTCTGCGTTTTCACAAAGGCCGCGAAGTCCTGCCCCGTCAGGCCACACGCCCGCAACGCCTGCTCCACATCCTGCGCGACAAGCCCCGTGTGCGTCCTGCCGGACGTGCCGCTTTTCAGCCGGTAGCTTGCCGGACGCAGCTTCTCAAACAGCGCGTCATAGCGTTCCAGCGCATACGAAATGTCCGTCTTCTTCTCCCGATCAGATGTAGTGATCGTGCCCGTCTGCGCGTACACGACCGACCACCGGTAATCGGAAAACCCGAGCGATCCCGCGCCGTCAACAGACGGCGCCGTGCTGCCGCTCACGACCAGATCGCCGCCTACCGCCATTCGGCAGTTCGTCTGCGCGCCGCCCTCCGTGACGGAGAGCGTATTGCCGCCGTAGCAGAGTTTCGCGCCGCTTGCCGTCGCCACGACCTCGCCAAGCCCACTCTGCATATGGATCCCCGCGCCGCCGTAAGCGCCCGTCGTATAGCCGAGCCACCCGCCGACGGTACCGCTGTTCAGCGCATCGTATACCGCCATATCGCCGCCCAGCTTGATATAATCCGCCGATAAAAGCCCCGTCGTAATGTCGTTTGCCGACAGGTGATTGACCGAAAAGTTGTTGAAATCCAGAATGCCGCCGTTGATACGCGAAGCAGACAGATTGCCTGTCACACTCGCCGCATCGACCGTAAGCCCCGTGATGGTTGCGCCCGTCACATTCAGGCTCGTCGCCCTGATCGCGCCGGAGATCGTCGCGCCGGAGCACGTCAGATATCCGTTCGCGTCCACCTGAAACCGGTCTGATACGGAGAGGCCGCCCGTCCCGAAATACATACCCGCGCTGCTGCCGAACACGTTTTCCACGCGGTAGATGCTCCCGTCCGCAATCGTCCACGGCCCAAAGGCCGAGCCTGCCGCCGCCGTGATCGTCCCGGTCAGCTTCGCGTTGTACGCCTCCAGTGTTCCGGACGGGAAATGCAGCTTCTTCTCCGACAGATACGCAACCTCCATCCCCTCCTGCCAGAAGGAAATGCGTTTCGGCGTCACGGTCAGCAGTTCGTTTTTCGTCCGGTCGACGATCCTTCCGCCGCCATCTGTTACGGTCGTCTCGATATTGCCCACGCCCACACCGTACACCGGCGTCACGTCGTTGTAATACAGCAGCCCCGTCTTGATATACTGCTGCGCATTCACGGAAAACGCGTTGTTCACGCCCGCCGTGTAATCATACAGCTGTTTGATCCCGACGGAATTGCCCTCGATCGTCAGCTGCGTCTTTTCCAGATACGTCCCGAAGTCCGACGCCGCGACATAATTCCCCGCAAGCTTCGCCGACCAGACCTCCGAATTCGCCGCCGCAAAATCCGCCGTCTTGATGATGAGGGACTTTAAGGCCGCATAGCCGGAAAGCGTCGTCTTCTTTTCCTCCTCGGAAAGCCCGTCCGCGTCGATGGCCTGCGCGATCTCCGTCAGCGCCGCCTTCGCCGACCAGTCCGCCAGATTCAGCTGCTCCGTCACGCTGCACAGATACCGCCGCATGCTCTCCAGCTGCTCCTGCGTCGTCTTCCCCGCGATGGACGGGTATGCCAGTGTCAGACTACCCATGTTGCACCTCCCGTCTTACACATCGCTTCCTGCCTCCAGGACTCGCGCCAGACTGAACAGCTTCATCTCGCCCTTCCCTGTCAGCCGGAATTTCAGATGGTCGCACCGCGCGGGCCGGACCGGCAGCAGGAAGGTACGCAGTCCCCGGCCCTCGATGTGCCCGCAGTGCCGCCACACGCCGTCCGAATCATACTGAACCCAGAAATCGACGCTCGACCCCTTCGGCAGCTGCATCCGCAGATTGATGCGCGAGACGTATTTCTTTCCGACAAGGCCATACGTCATGATCCCCGTCTCCGCCATCCACCCGACCGGCCCGTCCTTCGTCCCGGCTGTGCCGTAAACGGTCCTGAGCGTTCCATTTTCAAGAAAATACAGCTCGTCGCCGACCCGCGCAAACTCGCTTGCGTGCGTGCTGTCCTCCCGGTGCCACAGGCCCTTGCGCGTGTCGTAGACGAACAGCGACCAGCTGTGCGCCGCATCCTCCATGCTGATGAAGTATTTCCCGCGCACACCGCCCGCGGCCGCGTTGGCATACAGCACCGTGCCGAAGCAGCCGCCGATCTCCTGCGGCAGGCTCCCGTCGTACACGCACACGCCCATGCGTGACTTGTAATACAGCCGGTCGTCCACCACCACGAGGCTCTTGCTTGACCCGTTCTGCACACCCGCACACTTCTGCACCACGACCTGATGCGCGCCCGAGGCCGACGGATAGACCCGGTGGAAGCAGTCCTCCTTGAAAAACACCGGACTGTCTGCCAGCGTCGCCGCGCCCGTCCACTTTCCGTCCGTGCCGCAGCTGGCCCGCCACGAATCCGTCGCCACCCCCTGGTAGCACGCCCAGTTTTTAAAATCGCCCAGCTTGCAGCAGTAAAGCTCGTTCACCGTCTTCCCGTCCGCCACACCGTACTTGCAGCCCCAGAGCCGGTTGCCGCATTCGGTGATAAAGTCCATATCCGGCACGCGCCGGGCCGTCTTCACCGTCCCGCTCGTGACCTCCGCTGCCTGGTCGATCAGCCCCACAATGACGATAGAACTCTCGTCTGCGCCGTATAAAATCTGGCTGCCGTTCAGCTTTTTGAGCTGCTCGTTCCCGGAAAGCCCGGAGATCTCAATGCCGTCATACTGTTTGAAGCCCTTGCCGATGCCGTTCGCCGCCAGCTTCACATACACCGTCGGCACGGACACCCACTGCCCCGAGGCCTCGGCCCACTGCTTGATGGTGTGCAGACTCCCCGACGTGTCCAGCCAATACTGCCCGTTCGACGGGCTTTCCGGCTGCGCCGCCTGCGAGAAGCTCAGTGTCAGCGCCTGCCCGTCCGCAAGACACAGCGACACGCTGATCGGCGTTTCCGCCGCGTCGACCGTATTCTCATGCCCCATGTACCCGTTGTCGGAATAATCCTCCGTATTGAAGTAAATTCCGTCTGGGAAGATACACAGATACGCACCCATGGACACGAGCTGCTTTTCTCCCGCCTTGATGTTCACCGACGGCATATACGCCTCCATGGACGCGCCGTTGATATGCAAAACCTGATTCTGCACCCAGCACAGCCTGTCCCGCGCGCAGATCGCCTGCATCCCTGAAAGCGCCTGCACCGTCCCCCGCCGCACTCTCGGCGCAAGCAGCGGATAGCAGTCCGACGTCAGATTCTCCATATCGTAGAATTCCCCGTCAGAAAGCTTCAGATCGTGGTCATAGCCGAGAAACGCCTCGGTCGTCAGCGTCTGCTGTCGCTGCTCCGTCAGCTTTGGATAAAACATCCCGCTATCCCCCCTACAGCTTGATATACGCCGCTTCGCTCTTCGGCAGATGCGCCCGGTTGTACGCGTTCTGGTACGCCTGATAGTACATATTGTACTTGGCGGCGGAATTGTTGTACTTCGTCATCTCCCCGTTGGCGTCGTCGATCTTCATCTCCAGATACCACCGGTAAATTTCGTCATACGGCCACTCGATCAGAAGCACCGTCCCGTCCAGATCCGCCTCCGGCGTATAGCCCGCGAACGCCGCCGTCTGCGTCTCATGCTGCGTCAGGATCTCGTGGTACACCGCTCCGTCCAGCTCCGACAGCCAGCGCAGCTTGTCCGCGCTCCCATACTGGTTGGGCTTGAGCCGGTCGACCGTCTCAAGCGCCTCGCGGATGGTCATGCGCCCCGCCTCCTTTCTTCTGTCCGCAGCCCTCAGCCGGCGGCCAGCTCATCCTCGAGCTTCCGTGCCGCCTCCAGCTGCCGTCTTGCGTTTTCCAGCACCTCATACACCGGCTCCGGCACCTCGACGGCCTTGCCGC
>OMNP01000513.1_pt1 | contig 15090 bp, 15 predicted proteins | sample 1673811 | NCBI WGS metagenome assembly OMNP01 (sample SAMEA103958127, study PRJEB25191) | human gut metagenome | biome: human-associated habitat [ENVO:00009003]; feature: intestine environment [ENVO:2100002]; material: feces | place: Germany | collected 2013/2015
CCGCAGATACCGATGATACCGATGCGCTCCGGGTCAACATTCTCCTGCACGGAAAGGAAGTCTACCGCTGCGCAGAAATCCTCGGTGTTGATGTCCGGCGAAGCGACATAGCGGGGTGTACCGCCGCTCTCGCCGGTGTAGGACGGGTCGAAGGCAATCGTCAAGAAGCCAAGCTCCGCCATTTTCTGCGCATACAGACCGGAGGACTGCTCCTTTACCGCACCGAACGGACCGCTGACGGCAATGGCGGGCAGCTTGCCCTCTGTGCCCTTCGGCGTGTACATATCCGCCGCCAGTGTGATGCCGTAGCGGTTGTGAAAGGTTACTTTCTTGTGATCCACCTTGTCGCTTTTCGGGAACACCTTGTCCCATTCCTGTGTCAGATTCAGTTTTTCCATATTCAGACCTCCTTGCCTGTTGCCTTAAAATATACTGTGTTGTCCACGGCTTCCAACCATTCATTGTAGATTTTGTCCCCCGGAACCTCTACCGCCAGATGAGAGAACCAGCTGTCCGGCGCAGCACCGTGCCAGTGCTTGACGCCCACAGGGATATTTACTACATCGCCGGGGCGCAGCTCCTGTGCCGGTTTGCCCCATTCCTGATAGTAACCTCGTCCGGCCACGCAGACGAGGATCTGTCCGCCGCCGTTTTTCGCATGATGAATGTGCCAGTTGTTGCGGCAATAAACTGGACTCCCTATTCGCAATCCCTTGTAGTTACTGGCTTTAACGGCATACACGTCTGTGCTTTGTGCGAACTTTTCGTGACGAGCAGTTTTGCCAGGTTATTCCTCTGTTTCGTCCTCGTTCCAAACCTCTTTTGCAAGGTTGAACACTGCCCAGCCTTTTGGCCAGCCTGCATAGAATGCTACGTGGGTGATAATCGCTGCGATTTCTTTCTGCGTTACCCCATGATCCTTGGCATTCTGTAAATGGAATTTCAAAGAGGAATCTGTGATTCCCTGTGCCATCAGTGCTACGACTGTGATGATACTTCTTGTTTTTAAATCAATATCTTCGTTATTCCAGTTCTCTCCGAACAGAACGTCATCGTTAAAATGTGCAAACTCCGGGGCAAATGTTCCCAGAGCATTTCTTCCCGCTGTCTGTGTGATCTTTGCCATGATACTAAACCTCCGTCTTTCTTGCTTTATGGTAATTTGTTATACTCTTCTTCCGGTAAAAACTCAAGCCATTCATTGGAAGCACCCTCTGCCGGAACTTCAACAGCCAGATGCTGGAACCAGCTGTCTTTCGCTGCTCCATGCCAATGTTTTACTTCTGGTGGAATATTTACTACATCTCCGGCTTTCAGCTCACGAGCCGGCTTTCCTTCTTCCTGGTACCATCCTCTTCCACCAGTAACCATAAGGATCTGTCCACCTTTATGATGGATGTGATATGCATTGATGGTTCCAGGAGCGAAAGTAACGAGACCAACTGGTACTCTCTCTGTTGTAAGCATATTCAGATAGCACTCACCTGTAAAATATTTTGCAAATACTACATTTTCTTCACCGATTGGAAATACGTTACCTCCACCTAAGTCTTTTTTCATCTGTTCAATATCCATAAAAAATTCCTCCTTGCTCTTTTTCTTTTATGGTACAACCTGAAGTAAACTCCAGGTCAATAGACTTTGCAGCTTTTTACATAAAGTTCATAATTTTCCTGTGGCAGTTTGCTTTTCAGGTACGCTCTATTTCTTATCGGCTCCATCATACACCCATATTACTTTCTATGTCCAATACCCATTATCATGGGTTGCTTAATGCCTTTTAAGCATAATCTGTTTCTATATCACAATGCAAAACAGATCTGCTGTATTCTGGCAGACCTACTTTGCATTATGATATAGCTTAAATCTGTTTGATAAGATTCAACTCTTTCTTGGATAGTGCTTTTTTTAACTTCTGGTTTTCCTTTATTAGATTCTCATTTTCGCTTTTCAGTTTCTGTAGCTGTTGCCGGAGCAGATTCATTTCCGCTTCCATCGCCTGACTGATAATGTTTCTCCTTGGATCCACCATACCAGCCTGCTGTTCCATTGCTGCATCAATCTCACCTCTTACAATCGGATTCTTGTAAAAGAATCCTCTAGATAAACCAGTCTTTTGCATCAGTGCTGGTACGGACACCTTTTCTCTCTCCAACACCATTGTCCGTATTGTCAGGACTGCCCGTTCCACTTTTTCTTCGCTCTTTCTTTTATTCAATTCCAGCATCTTGTCGTATTTGCTCATATTCTTCTCCCCATCCGTCCAGACTTGCCAGTATAATCTGTGACATAAAATTTCTAACTTCTCTTGTTTCATCTGCCATCCGCTGATTGCTCATTTTTCGGTAATATTGGACACTTCGTACTCCCTTATGTCCCAGGAGCTTCGCTATCGTCCAGTCATCCACATGGAGTTCCGTTAATTTTACCCCATAGCAGTGCCGGAACATATGCGTTCCAAATCCGAATAAGTTTCCGCTGTCATCCCGGATATCTTTTTCATAGATCATTCGAAGCACTTTATCCTGCAAGGTTTGGTAACTGATTGGTCTCTCCGGTTTGTTCTCGTCCGCAAAGATATAAATGCTTTCAGGATAATGCTCATTTGCATAACTGACTGCCTTTCCAATCAGCTGTGCCAGCTCCCGGCTGATCGGTTTTTCATATCTTCTTGTTTTCGGCTGGTATATGATAATCATATCCTGACGGTCATGTTTATAAAGGCAGTCTTTCCGCAAGGTCAGCGTGTCGGAAATTCTGGTTCCAAGCATCTGGTGGATGATCATTGCCCTTGCTATCTGCTCTTCCATTTTTACAATCTGGGCATTCAGTCTTTTCAGCTCACTGTCCGAATAAGATTTGAATTCTGCTTTCCGTTCTGGCGGAAAATCAGATTTTAAAAACAGTTTTGTAAGATGTGGAAAATCATAAATTTTTCCGATTGTTTCCAGCACATTTCGAAGCTTTAGCAGGTCATCCCGGATGCCATTCCCTCCGTTTGATTCTACCTTGATGTTGATTAAAAATTGTTCTATGATCTCCCGGTCAATCTCTTCGCAGGTGCTGATCTTGGAATGCTTTTCATCCAAATACTTTGAAAATTTATTCATTGCGGACAGTTCACGTTTTATACTGCCAAGGGCTTCGGTTTTCAGATGATGGTAAATTGCTTTTTTTACTTCTTCCCGAATATCTGGTTGCCGGATTCCTCTGAAATTTAGTGTCTTATGGTTGACAATCGGATTTGTCCGCAGGATAAGCGGAAGCCTTTCCAGATGCCAGATATCCTTTGCCAGCTCATTGGTTTCTGATCGGTCCAGTGTAAATTCCAGAAGGCTTTCAAAATACCGGATCAGGGCAGCTTTTTCCACCGATTCAGTCTGAATGTTCGTCACTTTATGCTTCGTCAAAGCCCTACCGTTTTGTATCATCCACATTTTCAACTGCTTTATCCAGAAGTCTTTTTCTCTGTCAAGCAGGCTGTTTTCCTGATGGGATGACTTCTGAAAAAATTCACATAAGCTGTTAAAATAATGCCTTTCCCTTTTTATGGTCAGGATGGATACCTGCGTTCCACGGTAGTAAATGTATTCGACAAATTCTGTCTGAAGCTGGTTTCCCGGCAGTTTATCCAGATCAAAATATTGTTCCTTATTCAGCTTTTCCTTTTGCTCATCGGTAGCCAGCTTATAACATTCCAGTTGTTGGAATTTCAGTTTATTATCCATGCTTCTCTCCTTTCTGCATACAGGCAAGCAGGCTGTTTTCCTCTTCCTCAAAGTATGCGTCATTTTCTTTAGCAATTTTTCTTGGCATATAATCTATATACTGCATGGTCATTTCCTCAAACGTATGTCCCAGATAGTCCCGGATGCTTTGGATTGATACGCCATGCTCATAAAAATTGGTTGCTACGGTATGTCGGTAATCATGAGACTTAAAAATATATTCTCCATTCTGTATGCCTATCTGGGAGCAGTATTTTTTCATCTGCCCCATGAAGGTGCTTTTGGAAAATGCTCCACCTTTCCGATTCCGAAAAATGTATGCTTCTTTTTTGGTAGGGTGCTTTTTCAGATAAACCTGCATCAGACGATACAATGTTACCGGAATGGGAACCCTTTTATAATTTTTCATTTTCACCTGGTAGACCTTCATCCAGCAGTCACCATTCTGGATATAATACGCATCCCCTTTTAAGGTGCAGACCTCACTGATCCGGAGTCCCACACACCAGAGATGTAAAAACATCATTCTCAGGTGTTCAGGAAACTGTGAGAGGTTTTGGATAATTTCCATATACACATCCTCTTCCACACTTCTGTCATGGTGGACTGGGATCTGTTTTTCCAAGTAATACGATGCATAAAACGGAACCTTTTTTATATACCCCTTTACTTCCAGAAATTTCATAAAAAACTGTATTCCCGAAACATTGGTATTAAATGTCTTTGCTCCCATAGCACCATTCTGCAAATTCTTTAAATATACATCAATCAGGCTGGCATCACACTTGGTAACTTCCAGTTCGCTGATCTCCTGCAAAAAATTTCGAATGGTTCGGAATCTTTCGTACACCGTACTGAGCGCCAGTTCTCCGATTCCAATTTCGTACTTCATATATTCCTGAAGCAGCAATCGATTCTTGGGCTGTAGAACTTCCTGAAATGATATTTTTTCTATACTGTCACTCTGGTTTATTCTTTCTTTGGCAATACGAAACCGCTCTAAATACCAGATGGTAGCATCCCATCTTATTTCATCAGTTTCTATAAAAATCACTTTACGGGCAGTTTCCACAATGCTCTTCAGTCGTTTTCGCCGTTGCTCTTTCTCGACTTTCTGTTTCAGGTAGTTATGAAATGCTGTTTCCTGTTCCAGCTCCAGAAGCTGGATATCTGTAATCTGCTCCCGGATGCAAAATTCGTAAAAAAGCTGTAGCCCGGTCAGTTTATATTCCCTCAGCCGTGAAACCTCATAATGTTCCAGAATATATTCCAGTACCATAAAAATCTGACGTTTCAGTTTCTCACTGGCTGCCGCTTTAAAATTCCAGACCATGTTGCTCCGACACCGTACCGTTTCCACACTCTTTACGATTACAGGATCTGAGTGGTATGGAACAAAAAGTATTTCATTTTTATATTTCCATTCACATTCCCTCTGTCCAGCCGGAGTTTTCATCCGTTCCCGGATGTACGCCTGCCGTATCCGGTCGAACGTTCCGGTATATCGGTAAATGTAATTTCGCTTTATCAGCGGTGTTATGTATAATTCAAATTTCATTCGCAGTTCATAATCTATTTCCGAAAGATGTTCTACCATCTCATCTGCCAGAAACAGCAGAATCTGTTCTGTAATGGAACTTCCTGCTTCCTCTTTTGCAAACTCCCGGATTTCTTTTCGTAGCTGCTCAATCCGCCTGCTCCGTTCTTGTTCTGCCTCTATAAAAGACTGTAAAAACGCAGGCATAAAAACCACCTCCTATAGCAATTCCTCAATCCCATACAGGGAGGAGTGTTTCTCGTAGAATTCCTGGCTGGCATCCAGCAGTTCATCATCCACAATGTCCAGATAATTGATGGTTGTCTGGATGTGGCGGTGTCCATAGGCCAGCTGTATCAGTTCCAGCGACCATCCTGCTTTTCTCCGCTCATTTCCAAAGTAATGCCGGAGCATATGAGGCGTGATCTTAATCCCTGTTTTCTTATCCATTCTTTTTAGCATGGAGTATACTGCTTCCACGTTCATTGGTTTTCCGATATTATCCCCGGAAATATTCACAAACAGGCTTGTCTGGTGCTGAAGTAGTTTTCGGTACTCTGCAATATACAGATTTAAAAAGCCGAAGGTATCTTTGCTGATCTTCGCACTTCGGTATTCTGCATTCTTTGCTCTCGCTCCATTTTCATTGTCCTCACGGAAATATACCCGGATTATGTGGTTCTGATAATCAATGTCCTTACTGTAATCAATTCCTAAGATCTCACCGATCCGGTAGCCTGTCTCTGCCAGAAGCAGCATGAGAAGCCGATCTCTTATATTGGTACACGCTTTCAGGATTTCTACAATTTCATCTTTCTTTGCTGCTCTCGCCTTATGCTCTTCCTCTTTTAAATAGCCTTTGAAACTCTTTGATCGTATGCTTTTCTTTACGCCTACTGCATCCACGGCTACAAAATAATTATAGGACAGGACTTTCAGCTCCCCGAACTGCTGGTACTCTTCTTCTATAAAAAGATAGAACCTGAACACATCTCTTAAGTATGCGTTGCAGGTTCCATTGTTTGGAGATCTGTGATTTTTATCTCTGGTATGCTTCCCGGCTTTCAGCCAGTATAAAAATTCCACAAAGTGATTTGTCTGTTCAACATAAGGCATTTGATATACATCTGTCAATTCCTTTTTCTTTTCATGGATGTATTCCAGATAGTACAGGATTGCAAGTGCGGAGCGCCGCACCGTATTCGGTGAACATTTACTCCGTATCTTGTGCATCAGATATTTGGTTGGAAGCAGGACGATATCCAGTGTTTCCACATCTCTGATAAAGAAATAAACGGTGGAACCCTCTCTTTCTTTTTCCAGTTCATATCGTCTCATTCCTGCTCACTTCCTTTCCTCTAACGCTATACACAGTATACCCAACTCATGCCGATAAAGCTATCACAAATACCACCAATTCGGTCAAAACCGCTCCTGAAATACCACTAAACTTTTTGTCTTATTTTCTGTCCAGATCTGGGCAGAACCAACAACACCACGGATGTTATCAGCTGTAGTAACGCTCCACTTTCCGGCTTCGGATAAAGTCCTCTACTTCATCGATTTTTTCTGCCATCTGGCACTTTGGCAGGGCGTCCAGAACATCTCCCCGGTACTTTCCTTTCTTTGCCGCTCGGTGGTCTAAAATGGACACTACACAGGTGTCCTGCTCCGTCCGGATCGCCCGTCCGAATCCCTGGCGCAGTTTCTTCTGCATATCTGGAACAACAACATTTTGAATGTAGGATTCCAGTGATCGGTATTGTTCCCTTTGTGCTTCATGGATGGGGTCCGGTACAGCAAACGGCAATTTTACAATGATCAGGGACGATACCATATCCCCCGGAAAATCCACACCTTCCCAACAGGAGCCGGCTGCAAACAGAACGGCATTTTCCATCTTCTTAAACCGTGCGATTTCTTCCTGGGAGTTTCTCCATACCTGCACCATCGGGAACGGGATCTGATCCCGCAGGAGCTGCTGCACATTTCCCATCAGGGTATAAGATGTAAACAGTACCAGTGTATGCCCAAAAGTAGAACACACCAGATCACGGATCTGCCCGGCAAGCTGCTCGGCCTCTTCCCGGCTTCCCTTTTTCCTGGGTTTTAAATGCTCCGGGATGTAAAGCAGACAGTTCTCCTGGTAGCAGAATGGGGATTCTGCCACACACTCCCGGACACCTGTTTCTTTTTCCAGCCCGGTCATCTGTCTGGTCCTTACAAACCCATTTCCGGCTTTTAAAGTTCCACTGGTGAGAATCGAGGGAAATCCCCTGTCCCATAAGGAATCATGGAGAAACCTTGGAATCTCTCTGCTAACAGCCATAAACACAGGATCTCCCCTGCCGTCTGGCTGAAGAAATAAAACGTATCTGGTATCCTTCTTCAGAAACCAGCCGAACAGCTCTTCCATCTCTTCCAGCCGCCGGAAGATCCAGTAAGGGACATTTCCAGCAAGTCTTTTAAGCATAAGACTGAGATTCCCCCTTACCTGCTCCAGAGAAGATCGGCACTTTGCCGGAAAATAGAAATTTTCTTTTCCAGCTATGTCATCTCCCATCCCGGCCTGATCCTTACGGATTTCCATTGAAAGTGTATTAAACCAATCCTGTAGTCTCTTACCTTCCGAACTTTTATGCTCCCTGTTTAAGAAATACGAGATTTCCTGCACATCCTCTCTTCCAATACTTCTCCCATCCATCTGGCTGGCAGCTTCTGGGAGCTTATGTGCTTCATCTACTACCAATGCTCTGTAATCCGCCAGCAGAGGCCGGTATTCATTCATCCGGTGCATGGCGTCTGCCAGAAGATAATTGTGATTGCAAATCTGTAAAAAAATGTCCTCTTTCCTGGAAGTGTCCAGATGCTTCTGATAACGGCATCCTGCTTTCCCCGGACACTCCCTGGGGCAGAATTTCGGTACGCACACCAGCCTGCGGTCAAAACCGCTCAGGTTATGTACGGAATCTAAATCAAAGTTATGCCGGAGGGACTTCAATGCCTCCATCTGTGCCTGATTTTTATTCTTGTCCCGGACTGCCTCTAATCTCTGGGCCAGCCTGTAATCGCATACAAAATGTTCCTTTCCCTTGCGGACGACTGCTTTTAATTCTCCCTGAAGCAGATCTGCTTTTAACAGTACATCCGATAAGAAAGGAACATATTCCTCTATGATGGCTTTCTGTAAGGCGATACTGGAAGTGGATACCACTACAGACCGCCTGTCACATCCCGAATAACCGGAATGCAGTACACTATATTTCCGCATCAGGATGCAGGCTGTCAGATAGGCATAGGTCTTTCCGATGCCGACGCCTGCATCACAGAGCGTGATTTCATTTTTCATAAGGGCATCCAGCATTTCATGGCAGAGACGGATCTGTTCTTCCCTTACATGAAGCCCGGCTTCCGGGAGAAGCTCCCGAAAGATCTGTTCCACTTCGCCATGTGCCCTTTTCTGATATTCATTTTTATAACACATTACTTCTCCTTGCCAGAAAGCTTATCTTACCGTACCCTTACGGACGAGTCTGGTCGCTTCCGGTGTATTCTGTCCCTGTTCCTGCATTTTCTTTATGGCAGCATTCCCTCTTGCCATCATCCTTCGGATATCCGTCCGGGAAACATTCCATGTCCTTACCTTCTGTGGAGCATTCCTTACCTGCTCGGACAAATGGCATTCACAGAGTTTCGGATATACCACCATTGCTTCCGGTAATTCCAGCGGATACTCGATCATGGGATGGTACACAATATCCCGGATCACCTGCTCATAACATTCCATCTGCATTCTTGCCGTACTGTCCTGATAGATATTTTTCCCTTTCATGGCACTGTAGACCTGCGATGAGATGTATCCCAACGCTTCAAAACTACAGTACCCATACGGAGTCACGCCGGAAAGGGAATCCGGATCTTTTAAGGCATTCAGATAAACTTCTTTTCCCTGGGCGATCAGCCACATCCGAAAATCGGAAAAACTGTCATCACTGCACCCTGCTTCCATCATAATACCTGCCGCTGTCCATAAGCCGTACTTATAAGCCGCATCCCGGTAACTGTAAACAAGATTGTGGAATTGGAGGACATCCTCCGGTGTCATATAGAAGAGCTGCTGCTTGATCCACACTGCCGAAGCATCCAGATCGGTGCCGCACACTTCCTTTGCTTTTTCAATCAGATTCCAGAATTGATCCTTGCTCATTCCACTTCTTTTTGTTTCTTCCATCTGTTCTCTCCCCTTGATGTGACGTTAATACCACAAGAATACGGCTGTAGTCTCCCACAGCCGCATGGTATCTGATATCAACGACACACTTCTTCATTGATTTCTTTTTTATCTTGCTGTTCCGCATTTGACCTCGCACCCCCGGAACTATCCCTGTATTTCTTCTGGGAAAGGGGACACTACAGGCGGGCGGCTGGCCTGCCGCCGCTCACAGATGTCCTGGGGGTCTTTCTGATTACAACCCGGAGTCCATCTTCCGCTCTCTGGCTGGTAACGTGTATCATTATCCCCCATCCGTGATCCTGGCGAAAGGCTGCCACCGCCTTATTCACAGCTATGCTTTCTCGCTCCAAGTCTAAGAATCTTTACCCTATACTTAATCATGGCGCTCATACTGTCACGCTTCTACGGTTGGGAACGTACCTGTAGTGCCGATATTCACTTGCCAAAGAACAGCCGAGGGATGTCCCTCTGCTTACTAGCCGATGGCAGTGTATTTTTTTATTCACTTCACAGAAAAATTTTTTATCGTGCTTCCCCGGATCTGTTTTTCTTTTTTCCTTTTGCCGGATTCTTCTGCTGTGCATCTTTCTTCTGCTTTTCTTTCTGCTCTTTGGCTTCTTCCGGCGGCATCTTCATCACATGGAGTTCTCCGTTAAACAGAGTAAAAATTTCCGGTGACTGGTATTTTTCTTTAAATTTTTCAATCTGCCCCGGTGTCAGCGAAGTAAAATCATCTTCTGTCAGCCCTACTACAAGGAAAGTCCCGGCTATCGCATCATAGACCTGTCCATGATCATCATATAACGCCCGGTTCAGTGGCAATCCCTCAAATTTTCCATTGCCGTTTAAAAGGATTCCAACTTTATCATCAAACGGATAGGTCATTTCAATGTCACCGCCTACCGCCTGCTGCAGATCCTCCAGCTCATTGGGAATGTTCTTGACATAGGGAGCTTTCATCGGCTCGACTACCAGTACCGTCATCATTTCTTCCTGCATTTCGGACACTTCTTTCTCATCCATCGTATCAATCCTCCTGTCTATTCGTTCTGATAATCAGCCGATGAGAGCCTTTTGTTTTATTCAAATTTCATGGACTTTTTGATTTTCTCCCGTAACCTCCGCAGTCTTGTATAAACAGTCTGCTCCGGCAGTTCCATGTGATGGCTGATCTCCTTTGGTGCATATCCCATCATCTTCAGAACAACCATCTGAAGAGTTTTCTTGTCAGTCGATAACAGGATCTGGAGCAATTCCTCATTCTCCACGGTATCGAGCAGGGCTTCCACACTCTCTGGCTGAGACTCTCCTGATTCTTTTTCTTCCAGAAGCAGTTCCATACAGTCCAGAAGTGAGGTCTGATGTTCCCGGAATCTCCGCTCTGCGTTAAAATCGTTCCAGTCATACTCCCGGAGCTTCTGGATCGTCTCTTCATCCACGCCCTGTTCACGCAGGATCTTCTCTTCCTCTGCTTTCCACTGGTTCCATCTATATTCTTCTTTTGCTTTATTGTAAGCCACTTATCTTTTCCTCCGATCTGAATTTTTGCGAAATCAAATCGGAGTGTGGCGGTGATCTGGCTCGTTCTTCCTGTCCACAGGAATGTCCGGCATCTCTGCTGTTTCCCTGCAAACACGGATCTCCTTTGTAATCATATCTTTACAAAGGCACAGTGTATCGGATGCACCTGTCAGTTAACGGTCAGAAAACTGTCAATTGACGGTCAGTTTTTATCACCTTCTTTCCAGAATAAATAAAATAAGACGAACAATCTTTTTACGGATCATTCGCCTTACTGTTGTTCGTTTTCTTTATTCAATTCAAATTTGTAACCTATATCCCTGACACTGACGATACAATTCCCAGCACCATCTTCAACAACATTCAGCTTTTTTCTCAGTCGCTTTACCAGACACCAGATGATATTTTTAATATCACCAACAGGATAATCTTTCCAGACAAGCTGGTAAATCTGTTCAAATGTGTATACTCTCATCGGTGTCACCGCTAATAAGTATAAAAAATTATATTCTTGTCGTGTTAAATGTAACGCTACATCATTCCAAAATACTTTATGTTTCTTATGATCCATTACAAGTTTTCCCTTATTAATCATCGTTTCGGATTGCTTTTGAGTTATTTTTTGTTTATTATTTCGTCGTGCCAATGAAAAAATCTGCAGATCTACTTCTTCTGTAGTGCTATTTATATCCATTACACAGTCTGCACCAGCGTATATTAATTCTTTTTTCCATGACATACACAATAAAGAAGAAGTATCCGTCAAAATAATAATTGGTATCTTTCTAATAGCAGATATAATATTACTTATGTTCTCTTTATAAAGGATCACTCCTATTATAAGCACATCATAAGAAAATAAACTCAAATTATGCAGTAAAATTTGTAGATTTTCTGCATAATCTGAGTTTACCTCATTGAATAGTTTTTGATATGATTGATTGTCAAAATATGCTAATATCTTGTATTTTGTGTCTTTCATATTTCTATTTTAAAAAAGCAACACTTTCTATTTCTTCACAGGAAAATTATCAAATGTATTGTCAATTTTTTGTGAAGCAATCTCTCTCATCGCATGCTCTTTCAGTTTTTGAAAACTTTCATCACTGACTGCATGTTCCATACGACAAGCATCAACTTCTGCAATTTGTGGATTAACTCCAACGGATATAAGTTGATGAGTAAAAAAACAATGGCGTTCGTAAATTTTTTCAGCCACATCCCAGCCAAGGTCGGTCAGGTGTATATAATGGTTTTCGTCTGTTGTCAAAAAACCGCCCTCTCGTAAAGTTCCTACTGCGTAACATACGCTGGGTTTTGAAACTTCCATGTACCGGGCAACATCCACAGAGCGCACCATACCGAGCTTCTTTTGGAGTATAAGCACGGCCTCCAAATAATCCTCTCCGGCAGTATGAAGTTTCATAGGCAGCTCCTTTCGCCATTAAGCAAGACTCCAGCCAGCCGCACTCTTTCGGATATTGACAAAATCCTGATAGATACCAGGCTGTTTCAAAAGTTCCTCATGGTTTCCTTGCTGTGCAATCTGGCCGTTGTCTATAACTAAAATCTGATCGGCGTTCTGGATGGTATTTAGGCGGTGAGCAATTACAAGCAGGGTCTTTCCCTTCACCAATTCGGAAATAGCCTCCTGAATATAGCTTTCATTGTCCGTATCCACACTCGCGGTAGCTTCGTCCAAAATAACGATAGGCGCGTCTTTCAGGATACAGCGGGCAATCGAAATACGCTGCTTTTCGCCACCAGAGAGTGTCGCACCGCCTTCGCCAACCACTGTCTGGAACCCATCAGGCAGAGCCATAATGAAATCATAGCAGCGGGCTTTTCTGGCAGCCTCATAGACTTCTTCTTCCGTGGCATCCGGCTTTCCCATGATGATATTGTTGTAAATGGTGTCCTGAAACAGATACACGCGCTGGAATACCATGCTGATCTGATTCATCAATTCCGACAGAGGTACATTGCGAATATCCACACCCCTTATCGTCACATTGCCGGATTTTACATCCCAAAGCCGCGCCAGTAAGTTTGCAATGGTGGACTTACCACTACCGGATGGCCCAACCAGTGCTGTCATAGAATTTTTCTTCATGGCAAAACTGATATGGTGCAAAACCTCTTTATCCTGATAAGCAAATGTAACATCGTTGAACAGGACTTCCGGCTGTCCCTGAGCCGGAATATGCTGCTTGCCGTTGTCGGAAAGTTCCGGTTCATCCAATACTGCTTCAATACGATCAAGGGCAGCGTTCATAACGGTTAGTCTGGATGCTTCTCCATAGAGAGCCTTCAACGGGCCAAAAAGATCAAATACAAATAGCAGAACACCCAACACATAAGCCAAAGAAAGCGCACCGCTCTGTTCCAACACAATAGACAGGCCGAAAATTGCCGCAATACCAATACCGTAAAGGATATTCAGCCCCATTGTCCACGGGGTCATTTTCTGTTCAAAGTCAAGCGATGTATTTCTGGAACGCTTGAAATTGCCGGACAGTTCTTCGGATTTTTCTCCAAGCAGGTTATAGCTCTTAATAACACCAATGCCCTCCACAAAAGACAGCACCGCATCGGTCAGCCGTTCGCTCTGCTCCTGACGGCCTGCTGCTTCTCGTAGGGAAACTTTGTTCATTCCCTTAGATACCAGCCATGCCAAAATAGTAACTATCGCAGCAATCAAGCCAATCTGCCAATTCAGATAAAACATGAACGCCAGCAAAACCAGCGAGGACAGCAGATAGCTCATCATGTTTCCCAGCGTACTCATAGCGACTTCTTCAATGAACACCATGTCGGTACTGAGGACAGAACTGATCTTGCCAATATTGCCGGAAGTGAAATATCCCATCGGAAGTTTCCGCAGATGCTCCGCAATCCGAAGCCGGGTCGTGTTCGACTCTTTATATGAGGCAATATAGGTTTTGCGGTAATCGTTTTTGGCAGCCAGAAATACCAGAATGGCCGAAACAATACCCGCGCCCCACAGCATCCAGATATGGTTCCACTGAATGGAGCCGCCATTGACAAATGGAGTCAGAATTTCACTGAAAATCACAACAGTTACACAGAACGGAAGAAGCATAGCCAAGTTCGTCAATGTGCAGGCGAAGATTGCTTTTTTCAGATCTGCGTAACCTTTGTCTGATAAAAAGAGAGCTTTTTGTAATCTGCTCATAGTTACACCGCCTTTCCGCTGATTTTCCAGCCAATCGCTTCTGTATAGTGGTTCCACATTTGCGCATAGCGTCCGCCTGCGTCCACCAGCTCGTCATGTTTTCCTTCTTCGATCAGGTGCCCTTTCTCCATGACAATAATCTTATCTGCATTGCGGATCGTGGAGAGGCGGTGTGCGATGATGATAACTGTCTTACCCTGCATTAGCTTTTCAAAAGCTTTCTGGATCAGGTATTCATTCTCCGGGTCGCTGAACGCCGTTGCCTCATCCAGCACGATGATGGGCGAGTCCTTGATAATGGCCCTCGCAATGGCAATTCGCTGGCGCTCGCCGCCAGAGAGATGGATGCCTTTGGAGCCGACCGTATGATACCCGCCCGGTAGTTTGGAGATGAACTCGTGGCACTGCGCCGCTTTCGCCGCCGCAATCACTTGTTCCTCACTGGCCGAAGGATTGCCCATACGGATATTATCCAAGATGCTCTGCTTGAACAGGAAAATATCCTGGAACACAAAGCTGACATGGCGCATCAGGTCATCCTCCGCCATATCGCGCACATCTACGCCGCCGATGGTAATGCTGCCGGAAGATACGTCCCAAAACCGAGAAATCAGATTGGCAATCGTACTCTTGCCGCCGCCGGACGGGCCGACAATAGCTGTGATCTGTCCCTGTTTTGCTGAGAAAGATACATTTTCCAGGGCTTTCTCGGAAACATCCCCCGTGTAGGAAAAGCTGACATCGTGGAAAGCAACATCATCCCCAACAGGTTTCTTAGGATGAGATGTTTCCGGCATTTCAGGGATGTTCAGAATTTCATCCATCCGAGCCACATTCCCATCAATCTGCATGAACGATTCGGAGATATACATGA